>SDBT01006214.1_pt1 | contig 19883 bp, 10 predicted proteins | sample 2277101 | NCBI WGS metagenome assembly SDBT01 (sample SAMN10404973, study PRJNA504765) | marine sediment metagenome | isolation source: marine sediment core GS10_PC15, 103 cmbsf | place: Arctic Ocean: Southern Knipovich Ridge | collected 2010 | reverse complement strand
TCCTATGAATATCAATAAGAAAAAGGCCGGAAGAAGAATTAAGAAGATTAGAGTTATTGATCTAGATTTGAATCAGAAGCAATTTGCCAAGAAGTTGGGTATCACTCAACCAATGGTGAGCAAATACGAGAAAGGGGAAATTATTCCTCCGGCTCAGATTCTTCTGACGATTGCTAAATTAGGAAAGACAACTGTAGAGATGATTTTAGAAGGGTAATATATAAGTCAGTACCTGCTATTTTCTGACACGGAGAGATTTTCCTATTTTACGCATACAGAGAGCACTCATTGTGCAGTAGGCGAGACGTCCAGGCTTGACCAGCGAATAAAGAAATACGGAATAAAGGAAGAAAACATTCCTTCTGAAGAAGATAGAAAGGAAGGATGGCGGTGAGAAGCATACAATGAAAGACGAGGATGAGAAGAGAATTATGCATCAATCGGTAGCAGGCACAACTGAAAGAGTGCATGTGGGTGAAGCAACACAGAGCACTTCAGCGGCATCCAGGGATATGCCGTGTTCTCAGCAAGAAAACGACGATAATGCGGTTAATAGAGACTATCTCAAAGAACACTTTGTTTACGAAGTTGATATGCTGATGTTTTCATTTTCTAGATTAGCAGAATTTCTCAACACAAGAAACGAAGGCGAAGACCCAGGAAGTAAGAATATGATGCTAGAAGATTTTATTCTACATGCAAGGAACTTGAGAAATTTCTTCTACGGTTCCAAGAAAAAGAAAGATGCTGTCGCAATAGATTTCGTCGAGGACTTAGTACGGTGGTCCAAGGTAAGACCGAAAGAAAGGGAAAAACGCGGGATTAAGAGGGTATATAAGCATGCCAGCAAAGAATTGGCACATCTCACCTACAAGAGAAAGCATAAGGTTTCGGAAAAGACAAAATGGCCTTGTAACACAATTCTAAGAGAGATATTGGAGGTGGTAGACGGCTTCATAGATTGTGTGCGTAAAGAATATATGAGCGACGAATTGTGGAGCCTTAAAAAGAGATGTCTTTCCGTTCTTGGGAAAGAAGATAAAGACGGCGTAACGTATACGTCACCGTTTAGCAAGTACTCTGTAGGATTGTAAGGGTTAAATGATTATGGTCTCCCAGAATGGTATTTATCCCTGAGCATTCTTTGAGGATGCGAAAATTGCGAGCTGGAGATGATGAAAAAATAGAGCAGATGGAGAAATGAAAAAGCACAAAGAAAAAGACATACCTTTCGAGGACAAACTTTGGAAGATAGCAGATAAGCTGAGGAACAACATGGATGCTGCTGAGTATAAGCACGTTGTTCTGGGACTTATTTTCTTGAAGTATATTTCTGATGCTTTTGACGAATTACACAAGAAGCTGTCTTCTGCGGCTGAAGCTGACCCTGAAGACCCAGATGAATACAGGGCGGAAAACATTTTTTATGTTCCCAGAAGGGCAAGATGGAACTACCTACAGAAGAACGCCAAACAACCCAGTATTGGCAAAATCATAGATGACGCTATGGATGAGATTGAGCAGGATAATACCACTCTCAAGAGCGTCTTGCCGAAGAATTATGCCAGGCCTGCCCTTGATAGACAGAGGTTAGGAGAACTTATTGATTTGATTGGGACTATTGGTCTTGGCGATGCGGAAAACAGGAGTAAAGACATTTTGGGAAGAGTGTATGAGTATTTCCTAGGACAGTTCGCTGACGCCGAAGGCAAAAAAGGTGGTCAGTTTTATACCCCTCGAAGTATTGTCAAGCTGCTGATTGGCATGCTTGAACCTTACAAAGGCAGAATTCTTGATCCCTGCTGCGGCTCTGGTGGGATGTTTGTTCAGAGTGAAAAGTTTATTCAGGCCCACGGTGGAAGAATTGGAGATATCTCTATTTATGGTCAGGAGTCAAACCAGACTACCTGGCGTATTTGTAAGATGAACCTTGCCATAAGGGGTATTGATGCGAATATAGCCTGGAATAATGAAGGTAGTTTCCTGAATGATGCCCACAAAGATCTGAAGGCGGATTATGTTATTGCTAATCCTCCCTTTAATGATAGTGATTGGCGCGGTGATGCTTTACGAGAAGATATAAGATGGAAATATGGGACGCCGCCTGTTGGAAACGCAAATTTTGCATGGATACAACACTTCATTTATCACCTATCTCCAACGGGAGTTGCAGGGTTTGTTTTGGCGAATGGCTCAATGTCTTCCAACACTTCCGGTGAGGGTGACATCCGGAAAAATCTAATTGAGGCAGACATAGTAGATTGCATGGTAGCCTTGCCTTCTCAGTTGTTCTATAACACTATGATTCCTGCCTGTCTCTGGTTCATTGCAAGGGACAAGAAGAACCGCACATTCAAAGATAGACGGGGAGAAGTTCTATTTATTGATGCCAGAAACATGGGACAAATGATAGACAGGAGACATAGAGAACTTACCGATGAAGATGTTGAAAAGATATCCTCTACCTACCACGATTGGAGAGGAGAAGGCGGAAAGTATGAGGACATAAAAGGATTCTGTAAAGCAGCTATCCTAGATGAGATTAAGAAACACGGACATATTCTGACGCCTAGGCGGTATGTTGGAGTAGAAGAAATAGAAGAAGACGACGAAGAGTTTGAAAAAAAAATGAAGAGACTTACTTCAGAATTGGCAAACCAGATGAAAAAATCAAAAGAGCTAGATGAAGAAATAAAGAAAAATCTTAAAGGTATAGGGTATGAGTTATAAAAAAGAAGAAATAGAGAGGAAGGTAGATGTCGCCATTGGAGTTTTGTTTAAAAACGATGCTTTTTTGCTTGAAAGCGACGTTAATGAAAGAAGTATATCCCATAAATTAGCTGAATATCTGCAACAACAATTTCCAGAATATCACGTGGATTGTGAATACAATAGAATGAAGAGTAAAAACATGGATAAGCGATATATAACAAAAATACTGGAGTTACCCATTGATAAAGTAAAATCTGATGACACAGAGGCTAAGACAGTTTACCCTGATATTATTGTTCATAAGAGAGGCACAGAGATCAATCTGCTTGCAATTGAAATAAAGAAAAAAACGAACAATTCATCAAAAGATTTTGATTATGAAAAACTACAAGCTTTTAAATCACAATTGAAATACGCTTTTGCCTTGTTTGTAGAATTTAATAACAAAAATCTTAGCGAATTTAAATTTGTTTAGCATGGAAAAAAGATGAAAAGCAATCAACAAGTAGAATTCAAGGAAACTGAAATAGGAAGAATCCCAAAAGATTGGAATGTAAAAAAAACGGAAGAATTTTGCTTTAAGATTACCGACGGTACACATGATTCTCCCAAGAAAAAGAAATCCGGAAAATATTTGATTACATCAAGGCATTTAAACAAAGGGTACTTAGATTTTTCCAACGCATATTTCATAAGTGAAAAAGATTTTAAAGAGGTTAATAAAAGAAGTAAGGTTAATCAGTGGGATGTTATTATTGGCATGATTGGGACTATTGGAGAAACTTATCTTGAGAAAAACGATAAAATAGATTATGCAATCAAAAATGTCGGATTGTTTAAGTCTAGTGGCAATGAAATAATAGGTAAATGGATTTTTTACTATATGCAATCGAAACAAGTTAAAGAATATATAAGAATAAATAGGTCAGGAACAACCCAAGAATACATTACTTTAGGTGCTTTGAGAAGAGTTCCTATTTCCCATCCAAAGGATAAGTCCGAAATGATTGCCCTTGTAGGATTCTTGGATTCTTTACAAGGTAAAATCGAGATACTAAGAGAAATGAACAAAACACTTGAGACTATCGGTCAGGCAATTTTTGAACGCTGGTTTGTTGATTTCGAATTCCCAAATGATGAAGGAAAACCCTATAAGTCAAGTGGTGGTGGGATGGTTGATTCGGAATTAGGAGAAATCCCTAAGAACTGGATAATCTGCAAGTTAGGCTCAATTACGGAAAGGATAACAAAAGGTACAACGCCTACTACTATCGGAGGTCGATTTACAGACGAAGGTATAAATTTTGTGAAAGTAGAGGCTATTACGGAAGAAGGTGTATTTTTGAGAGATAGATTTAATTATATTGATCGTGAAACAAATGATTTGTTAAAACGTTCTATAATCAAAGAAAATGACCTTTTGTTTTCTATAGCTGGCTCTATCGGAAGGGTTGCTTTCGTTTTAAAAGATATATTGCCTGCGAATACTAATCAAGCTATAGCAATCATTCGATCAAAAGAAAAACAAAATAGTTTATTTATCAAACAATATTTGAAATCAAGACTTTTTCAACACTATATTGATGAAAGAATAGTCCAGGCTGTTCAAGCAAATATCAGTTTGGGAGTAATATCAGATGCATCTGTTGTGTATCCTCCCAGTGTTATTCTTGAGAAAATCAACAAAATGTTTTGGCCAATCCAAAATAAAATGAAGAATAATCAAAGACAAATAGATAAGTTATCCCAAATCCGTGATTCTCTTCTTCCTCGTTTGATGTCTGGGAGGATTAGGCTAAGTATTGGCTAAAGGGAGGACATAGGATGGCACGAAAAAAGTCTAAAGGTAACAAGCGTAGGCTTTGCGTTTATTTATTCAAGGATGGTTGTTCTAGCTGGGAGGATGTCTTTAAGGATTCCTCTGTTCTGGTTAAATACCCTATTAAGGGTTTTACTGAGGGTGTGATGACTTTGTTTATCAAGGGCTCTGTCTCTTTCTTGCCAAAGTGGCTTGGTTTCTTTGATGGGTTCTTGGATAAAGATATTGAAAGTTTGTTTAATTCTAGTAGTTCTGCTGCTTTGCTCGTTAAGCATGATGAAAGGATTTTTGCTTTTACTTTTGGCTTTGGCAGAAGTTTCTTAAATCTTGACCTCATCGAGGATAATTTCGGATTAAAGGTTGCCCTTAACAATATTAATGCTGATAAAATCAGAAGTGTTGATATTAAGAATCTTGACACTGTCGTCAGGCAGTCAAAAGTTCAGACAAGCCAGGCGGGAACAGTTGATGATTTTGGCTTAAATATTGACAGAGATATCTTGAATGCGGTAACGGGGTTATCTAATGATGAAGTTCTAGGCAAACAGGTTTCCGGTGCTGTTTCTTTGCATATTAGCATTCGGGTTAAGGTTGATGACTTGCCAGAGCTTTGCGCAAAATTATTAAAAAAGTTTAACGACAACACTTACAAGGAAAGATTTCCTTGGGTTGACCACATTACTGATGTTAAGAATACAGCGCTTATAGAAGAGCTTAATAGCTTGCTTATAAAAGCTATCCATGATAAGGATTTTGAAAGGCTATTCTTAGCTATTCCGGAGATTATTAATTGGGAGCTTGTTCAGGGTTTCAAGTATAATCCCTCTGATCAGCAAGTTAGGGAGGATATTCATATGGCTGATGTTTTGCCTTCCAATGAGGAATTGAGGGAGAAAGTAAACCTTGCATGGCTTAAGCGAAAGAAAGTTTTGTGTATGAGTTCTGATACTGAGGAAGTAATTTATAGTTGGTCTTTCTATAAATGTATTAATTATGAGATTAAGAAGAGAGATAAAGATGCCTTTACTTATCTTTTGACTGCTGGCAAATGGTTCAAGATAGATACTGATTACGTTAGTTCTGTTTCAAAAGAAACGAGGGATATCCCTGAGTATACTAATTTCCAGTTTCTCGAGCATGAAGGCGAAAATGAAGGAGAATATAATAAACGTGTTTATGAGTCTGATAAAGAAAGATGCGTCTTGATGGACAAAAAGAATATTGTTTATGGTGGCGGGCGGAGCAGGATTGAATTTTGCGACTTGTTTATTGACAAGAAGGATTTTGTTCACGTCAAAAGATTCAGAGGTTCGAGCGCCTTAAGTCATTTATTTTTTCAGGGACTTAACTCAGCTTTTCTTCTTCTCACCGACTTTGGATTCTTGAAAAAAGTCAATAAAGAGCTTCCGCAAGCATGGAAGTTCGGTGAGTCAAGTCAGATCAGGGCGTCTGATTATGAAGTTGTGTTTGCTGTTATCAGTAAAGTTAAAAAAGGAACAAAGGACATATTCCCTTTCTTTAGCAAAGTGTCATTATTACAGGTCTACAAGCAGTTGAAGGCTTATGGTTATAAAGTCTCGATAGCCAAAATCGAAGTAAAAGAGGAATAAGAGCAAAACAACAATGCCAAAAATAATCACTGAATCAGAAGTTGAAAGCGTTGTTTTAGACATACTTTCAGAGTTGGGCTACAAAATTATTTATGGCCCTGATATTGCTTCTGATGGCTCTAGGCCTGAGAGGAAAGATTATTCTATTGTTGTCTTGATTGATAGGTTAAGAGCTGCTATCGATAAGCTTAATCCCTCTGTTCCTATTGAGGCTAGAGAAGAAGCATTAAAGAAAGTCTTGCGGGCAGAGAGCCCCGACCTTGCCGCTAATAATCAGTGTTTTCATAAGATGGTTGTCGATGGGGTGGATGTTGAGTATCGTAGAGACGGTAGAATAATTGGTGATAAGCTTTGGCTTTTTGATTTTGACAAGCCTGAAAATAATGAATTCTTGGCTGTCAATCAGTTTACTGTTATAGAAAACAATAATAATCGCAGGCCGGATGTTGTCCTGTTTGTGAATGGTCTTCCTTTGGCTGTTATTGAGCTTAAGAATCCTGCTGATGAGAACGCTACAATAAAATCCGCCTTTAATCAGTTTGAGACTTATAAAATTCAGATTCCTTCTCTATTCCATTTCAATGAGGTTCTGGTTATCAGTGACGGTCTTGAGGCAAGGTCGGGAACCATTTCTTCTAATTGGGAGCGGTTTTTGCCTTGGAAGACAATAGATGGAACAAAGACAGCTCCGACGGCAATTCCGCAGATAGAGGTACTGTTGAGAGGTATGTTTGATAAGCGCATTTTCCTTGATTTGGTTAGGCATTTTGTGGTCTTTGAAAAAGAACAGGGCGCCCTAAGTAAGAAGCTTGCTGCTTACCACCAGTATCACGCAGTGAACAAGGCTATTGATTCAACGCTCAAGGCTTCCAGGGGAGATAGGCGCTGTGGTGTTGTATGGCATACTCAAGGTTCTGGTAAAAGTTTGATTATGGTTTTTTACACAGGGAAGCTCGTGCTATCTATGGATAATCCAACTATTGTAGTCCTGACTGATAGGAATGATTTGGATGACCAGCTTTTTGGCACTTTTAGTCGGTGTCAAGATCTGTTAAGACAGAAGCCTGTTCAGGTTGCCTCTAGAAGTAAGCTTAGAGATTCCCTAAAGGTTGCTTCTGGCGGTGTTGTTTTTACTACTATCCAGAAATTCTTTCCAGAAGAAAAAGGCGATATCTTTCCGATGCTTTCTGACAGGAGGAATGTTGTTGTTATTGCAGACGAGGCTCATCGCAGTCAGTATGATTTTATTGATGGCTTTGCCAGGCATATGAGAGATGCTTTGCCTAATGCTTCTTTTATTGGTTTTACCGGCACTCCTATTGAGAAGACTGATAGGAATACTAGGGCGGTTTTTGGAAACGATATTGACATTTACGATATCGAACAAGCGGTTAAGGATGGCGCTACTGTTAGGATTTATTATGAAAGTAGACTTGCAAAGTTAGAGCTGAAAGCCGATGAGAGACCGAAGATCGACCCTAAATTTGAGGAAGTTACTGAGAGGGAAGAAACGAAAAAGAAGGAAAAGCTCAAGACTAAGTGGGCGCGGCTTGAGGCTGTCGTTGGAAGCGAGAGACGTATTGAGCAAATTGCGACGGATATAGTTGAGCATTTCAAGGAGAGACTTAACATTCTTGACGGTAAGGCTATGGTTGTTTGTATGAGTAGACGTATCTGTGTTGATTTACATGACGAGATTAGAAAGCTGAGGCCGAGTTGGTATCACAAAGATGATGACAAGGGATTTATGAAGGTTATCATGACTGGTTCTGCCGGCGATCCTGTCAGTTGGCAGGAGCATATTCGGACCAAGCCAAGACGGCGAGCGATTGGGGATAGAATGAAGGATTTCGCTGCTGGGTTGAGATTAGCAATTGTCAGGGATATGTGGCTTACTGGTTTTGATGTTCCCTCGCTACATACTATGTATATTGATAAACCTATGAGAGGGCATGGATTGATGCAGGCCATTACAAGAGTGAACAGAGTTTTCAAAGATAAGCCCGGTGGTCTCATTGTTGATTATTTAGGTATTGCTGATGAACTAAAAAAGGCTCTTGCTGAATATACTGAGAGCGGTGGTGAGGGTAGGCCTACTCTCGATCAGGAAGATGCTGTTGCATTGATGATTGAGAAGTACGAGATTGTTTCTGCGATGTTTCACAAGTTTGATTATAGACGATTTTTTTCTGCTTCGACGAGAGAGAAGATGTCTATTATGGGTTTGGCTGAGGAGCATATACTCAAGCAAAAGGATGGTAAGGATAGATTGCTGGATTACGTTTCTCAGTTATCCAAAGCTTTTGCTTTAGCTGTTCCTCACAAAGAGGCTTTGAAAATTCGTGATGATGTCGGCTTCTTCCAGGCTATTCGTTCTCGACTTGCTAAGTTTCAGACTGGCACTGGTAAGCCTGAGGATGAGTTGGATTCTGCTATCAAACAGATTATTTCTAAGGCAATTGTCTCTGACGAGGTAATTGATATTTTTGATGCAGCGGGCCTTAAGAAGCCTGATATTTCTATTCTTTCTGATGAGTTCCTGGCCGAAGTCAAAGGTATGCCCCATAGGAATCTTGCCTTTGAGCTGTTGAAAAAGCTTCTCAATGATGAGATTAAAGTCAGGGCTCGGAAGAATTTGATTCAGGGGCGCTCCTTTGCTCAGATGTTGGAAAAGACTATTCGGAAGTATCAGAACAAAGCTATTGATTCTGCCAGAATTATTGAGGAGTTAATAGAACTTGCAAAAAAGATGCGGGATGCTAGTAAGAGAGGGGAAAATTTGGGCCTTTCCGATGATGAACTTGCCTTCTATGATGCTTTGGAGGTTAATGACAGTGCTGTGAAGGTTTTAGGGGATGAGACACTGAGAATGATAGCGAGAGAGCTTGTTCAGACTGTTCACAATAATGTCACTATTGATTGGACATTGAGAGAAAATGTTCGGGCTAAGCTTCGGATTACGGTAAAGCATCTTCTTAGGAAGTATCATTATCCTCCTGATAAACAAAAGAAAGCTACGGAAACCGTGTTGGAACAAGCAACTTTGATATGTAAGGATTGGGTTGAGGTAGAGGCGGCTGAAAGTGCCGAGGAGAAATTGTTCGTAGGTGATGTGTTCAGTGAGATAAACGAAGGTCTAAAATATACGGAGTATCTACCGATTTATTCCCTAGCAGCTGCCGCTGGGAAATTTGGTGAAGGCGGAGATGTACAGGAAGAAGGATGGATGAAGGTGGACATTGGAAGAAAACTAGGCAAAGAGATGTTCATTGCCAAAGTTGTGGGTCATTCTATGGAGCCCCTAATCGCTGACAATAGTTATTGCGTATTCAGAGCGGATGTTGTTGGGAGCCGACAAGGCAAAATAGTATTGGCCCAGCATCATGATATAAGAGACATTGATACGGCAAGCAGCTACACCGTCAAAAGATATAGAAGCGAAAAGAAGTTTATCGAAGATGGTACATGGCGCCATGAAAAGATAATCCTTGAACCCTTGAACAAAGAATATGAGCCTATAGTCTTGTCCAAAGACTCGGAAGGCGAATTCAAAATCATTGCCGAATTTGTGAGTGTATTGTGAATTTAGAAACGGTTTGTATCTTTCGTTTCCAGTTGTGATAGTGGATTGCGGATCGAGGAGACCCGAATTCGAATGGTCAAAGGAATTTCATGCGGTGGAGGCGATCGTCATCGACTGGGGAACGCGGAAGCCGCACCTGAGCAAAAGTCCACATTGGCTGGAGCCAACAGGAATGGTCGTTCTACACGTTTGTGTTTGAGGACATCCCTCTCTGAGCACGTTTGGTCCGACAATGGCCTCGAGTTCATAGCAAGGCTAATACGCAGCTGACCAAATCGCCTAGGAGTCAAGGCGCTATTGATTGAGAGAGGAAGTCCCTGGGAGAATGGATACATAGAGTCGTCCAATGGGAAACCGAGAAATGAGCCACTTCGGGAGATATTTACAGTATTGGTTTAAGCAAGTATATTGATAGAAGAGTGGCGTAAGGAATACAACCAGGTAAGGCCGCATAGTGCTTTGAACTACCGGCCACCTGCTCCCGAAGCTATTATTTCGTTCACTCTAGCCTAACAAGTGGTGCTAGTAATGGGGGTAGGGTCTCCCCCAATAATGCGGGCTTAATGGACCATAGGGAGCTCTTGATGGAGGCCTTAGACGCGACCGTCAAGTGTATGAAGGCCTGCGAGGAGGAGTTTTGGCATGCAGGTACATTTCAAATCAGAGACAGTCACATGTGAAATATTTAAAAGAGCGTCCCAAGGCAAGTACGAGGATTCACTTTTGCCTAATAATGATGAAGTTACTTTCTATCTACGGAATGTTCGGTGGATCGACTTATTCCCTGCCATGAGCTTGCTAATCTGGTCCAGCAAATTACGGAATTGTGGAAAGTGCGTGATTTGGCGTTTACCTACCGGGCAGGTTGGCTTTGGTGAGGAGTCTGTTAGAATCAGGAGTGACCTGCGTTTTCGAATGTCTGAAGATCCTTTTGACCGTTTGGAAAGAAGGATCGAGAGATCTATGAAAGCAAGGCATCGGGATTATCAATCAATGGGGCGAGCCTTTCAGGAGATCCGCAAAGAATACCTTGCAAAACATGCTTCGTTCAGTGGTCTTTTGGCGCAATACTTTGACGAAGTCGGCGATGCAATAAGCAGACTAAGATTTGTAGCTTTCCTAGAAAGGTGGGATTTTTTGAAATGGGGCAAGCAGATTGGCGTCGAATTCGATCCGGATTGGCGCACTATACCATTTCATGCATACTCGAGAGCCGAATCCCCCACAGGGTCATTGTCTGTGAAATGTATCGCCTCCTACGACGAGCTAACGGATTTGGTAGAGAAAATAAACAAGCCAGAGCAACTTGCGGACATATTCGAACAGTATAGCAATTTGGACATGTTTACTTCGGGGTCCTTTGCCCATATCATTTTGCGGGAACTCGGTACCAATATTTGTGAGCACGCCATTTACCCGGACGAATCGTGCGATAGCGTGAAGAGGGGACGATATGGCTTCATCGCTACACGATTGCTGAGACGATCAGATATTGCCAGGAGGAGTACTGAGCCGATCGCGCCTGCCTTCTTTAAGCAATGCAAGAGAAAAGACATTGAATTGTTGGAAATTGTCATTGCCGATGATGGACCGGGGATTTGTCGCTGGCTAAAGCCGTGGATGCAACGTGAAATGTCTGCGAACAAAAGGTTCAAGAGTGAGAGGACAAAAAGCGGTAATTTTCTTGAAACAGTGGTGCTGAAACATTGTTTCGACAGGCTTGCTTCATCAAAAAGGGACTTTATCCGTCTGATACATTGCTTCCCTAATAGAGAAGCAAAAGATGCACATGACGAAGAAGACCGTATTGCGTCGGGATTACATTGGATTTCGCGCACGGTCAGCTCGTATCAGGGCTTACTCGTACTCAGGTCGGACCATACAATGCTATGGTATGATTCGATGTACTCAAACGGGAATTCTGGTTTTCGTTTCGATACATCCTTTCCAATGGGGGGAGTCCAATTCTCAATCTACCTACCTTTGCTAACAACAGAGACCTCTAGAAAGCGCTATTTTTCACATCGATCATTAACGTATGCACTCCCTTCTCCCAGAATCGAGGTCAGTTGGTTTGGACATATTAAGCCATCCTCTACCTCTTTGTCCAGACAGGAGATTGCGAGGATAATAGACGATTTGAAGACTAGATATCTTGGCATGGGGCCCAACGGAGTGTTTGCAGTGGACCTCTCCGGAATCCATGCGCCATGGATTAACAAAGACCTTGTCTTCATATTGGCGCACTTCTTCATCGAATTGAACTATAAGTCCGATTCTGGCAACTCCGCTGTGGTTTTATGGAATTTGCCCTCTCGGTGGGAAAAGGGTCTAATAAGGCCTATTCTTTCAGACGAGATAAACAAGATTGTGGAACAGTTTCCCCATCTGGTGTCCCTTAGACCAGTAAGCTTGCTAATCTGGGATAATGAGACTTTTGAGGTTATGCCCAGAGATATTCCGACGGGCCATGAGCAGTTAAGGCGAAGAATATCTCTAGATGCGGCAATCATGGACCACATACTTGCTTGTCTTGATGGTCAGTTTGAAATGGCAATCGACGACTTGTGGGAGAGTCTTTCCAGGGACATGAAAGGGAAGTGTTATGAACTTGTTGAAACCAAAGGCCAACTCGCAAAGCAAAACCAAGCGACCGTAAAATCAGTGATAGACCAAATCCTTAACCCGCTTGTCAGGCGTAATTCTCATCTTATTCACCTCCAGGGTCAGACTTGTAGTCTTCGAAATCTTAAAGAAAACATTGAAATTGCGGCGCAGAAGACAGTGGAGCACGACGTCAAAAAGTGCACTGAATGCGTAATAGGGTCGGAGGCGGCAAAAGACGTAATCGGTGTCTTGCGAAAAAGTGAAGACACAGAGACATGGTATCATCTACCGTCTGGCGCGTACAGTCAGGAGTTCTATCAATTTAGCGTGATGCTTTCGGACACACAATGGTTAGCTCGGGTGGCGTGGTGGTTCTCGAAGGTCATTCGTGACCACTACCAAAAGACGATTGACGGCGATGTGGTCCCACAGATACCAGATCGCCTATACCTGATCACTATCACTAGAAGTACTACCCCGCTCCTGTCGGAGATCAAAATTTGTCTTGACAAAAGCAAGATATTCACATCTCGGCACACGATAATAGAGACACTGTCGGAACTAACTCTTGATAGAATGGAGCAAAAGCTTGGTGCAACAGATATCCCGAGAGATAAGCGAATAGAGGTTGTCCTTATTACCGACGTAATCTCTAGAGGAACACTTGTTGGCGGTCTTTGTCAACTATGCAGCGAGGTCATAAAGGTTAAACCAGGACTCGTGATAACAATACTAGATACAAGAATCAAGGACGATCGGGAGGCCTACAAGATTTCAGGGATAAGCGTTCACTCTATGCACAAGGTAAGAGTCAAGAAGCTCCATGATTCCCAACACATTCCAAAAAATGCCAGAATAATGGAAATAGACGACGTAAATGTTTGCCCAGTGGATCCAGACAGGGGTAAGCTAAACTATCCGAGGGAATTGGGGAAAAGAAAAAGAGAACGACAAAGAGAGTTCTTCGCCGCCTTGGCTCTATCTGGTGAACCAGCGGGAAAGCCTATGTGCCAAGTCGGACACTTCGCAGTGAGTAACTATCATCACTACACTTTCTATCTTGATTCGTTTCGGTTTTTCAATTACTACAGACCAAAAGATCACAACAGATGTCTCTTAGATATGATATGCGATCGCATAGTCTCTGATTTCGACAAAACTTGCTTCCCGCAAGGCGAACGCGAAGTTCAAAAGATTGTAGCCCTATATCCTGACCCCCAAGTGTCCAAGTCTGAACTGATTGTTAGAAAATTGCAGAGTAAACTAGGGTTCACTCAGAGTCTGATTCTTTACCGAGACCGTGCAGTGAGAACGTGGATATTCACCCCGTTCATTGAGCATGGTATTGGGATAAGAGGTAAGTACGTGCTCATCATTGATGACGGGTGTTGTTCGGGTCAGACTCTTATGGCGATGATCTCTTGCGCCTTACATAACCGAGCTAAGAAAATCCTTGGCTATTTTTTTGTGAACCGGATGAGCATGGCCTCCACACAGTATTTTGAGCATACCTATGCAAGACGCAGGAACGTGAAGGTCCAGTTTATCGTTCCATTCCATATTCCCGTTTTTGATCCGCAGCTATGCCCTCTGTGTGGATACAAAACGGAGATTGACCTTGTGACTGAACGATATCCAATTCCCGCACTGCGTGAGTACTGTGATATGCTGAGGCAAAAAATTCAGGCTGTAGAAGTAATTGGTGCCGATAGAAAGAATCGCTCTGGTGGTGGATTGCCATGGCCTGTACCTGAGGTGTCAGCTACTGTCCATTTGCGGCAGGCGTTAGAACTGTCGTCTCTGGTATCGAGTGAAAGGGCATTCCTTTTTGAGCGGATTATGAGTATACGAAAATGGACTAAAGAGAGTAAGGCCCAACTTTTGCTAGACGAACGCCTTGTGGAACTCGTGTGTCAATTTGCTTATCTAATCGTCACCGAGCCGAGAGTCCTAGAGAATCGTGTTGTGGATTCACCTGAAAATATGCAGGCTTTGATAAATTCTTTGAGTACACTCCTGAAAAAAAGAGGTGTAAACGCTCGCAGAAAATGTCTATGTATGGAAGCACTTGTCAACATTCTAGAGCACTTGACTGAGAAAGGTCGGATTTTTGGCCTCGACGAGTACGCACGACGTTTATGGGATGCAGCTTCTGCCACAGAAAACGGTGTTCGGCTATTGTCATTTTTGATCGCCCGAGGGGGACTCCGAGCGATGGAAGGCATTGTTATTCACTCTCGAGAGATGTACATGACTCTGTTTACCGAGGGATTGGAACGTTCTCGGCTCTCTATCGAAGACACCACCCGAGAATTCTCGGAAAAGAAGTATAACTTGATTTGGATAAAGGGTCTGTTGCTTTTCTGCCCAAGAAGCTTTCAATCCTTCCCAGGAACGGAAGAGGACAAAAAGAGAATATGCCATAGCTTCGAAACGCTACACTGGGATTTCGAGGGACACGGACGGCAAACTCTCGATGAGAACCACAATCACTTGCTAGGCGAAATCAATAAAAAGGAACCCGATTTCCGTCGTTTACGCAAATCTATAGACATAATGGTTGAAGCTATGACTGCCACTGAGGTCTTAGCGTTCCTACAAGTCGCCGCCCAGAAGTACAGACACCTAGGTCTCCCCTCATACGAGATCACCACCCTCACACTTTCGCGTCTCAGCAATGTCGTAAATACGCTAGGAGTCTTCTATTATTATGCGTTTCGCTGTAAAGCTCCCAAGGGTGTGAATATTGAGGAAATGGCAAAAGTTTTCAAAGATGAGTGGCCGAATGTTCTTGGCGACCTGAATGCCATAGTGGAATATTATGGGCCTGACATCGTAGACAAACTGAAAAAATTCGATTCCGACGTGGAATCATACTTACCTGTCGAACTCAGAGACAAGGTAAGTGTTCGTTCAATTCCGGGAATTCAGGATAAACCCCCAACGCCCGTCTTTATCCCTGATGGCTTTTTGAAACTTTTTATCTATGCAGCTTTTGACAACTTGAAGAAAGGTTTTCTCGAAAGAGACGACGAACAGAAGAACGAAGTCGGGGTTATCTTTGATGACTCAGATCAAAGCACAGTTACGTTGAAAATCCAAGACAATGGAAGGGGCGTTGACAAAAAAAACGAGAAACAAAAAAGATACAGGATCATGGAAGACTTCAGTGAATTAGTGAAAGCATTTGGAGGCAAATTGTATGGTCCTCGCACCCGGATTGTGGGAGGATGCGAGATAGTCTTGTCTCTCAGAAAATGTAAATTAAAAAGGAGCTAATAACATGAACACGTTGAGACATAAACGGGCAACTGTGCTTTTCGTTGACGACAAAAAAGAGTGGCTCAAAAAAGTTCAACATCTGTCATCTCTTCGACTCGGATTCGAAGAAAAATTCGGAGAAAAATATGATATCCAAACCGAACAGGTGAGCAAAGCCGACTATCGGGCTCAAGCAGAGGCAATAATCAATAAGTATGTACCTGATCACTTGCTGGTTGTAGCAGTTGATATAGTTCTTGATAGTGATAACAAGAACGATGATACGGGGCTAGAGTTAGCAAGGATACTTGCAGAAAACTGGCCTACGGTTCCAATTCTAGTTTACAGTGCCTATGGAGGATTGAAACATAAGACCCTCGCTGTTGCCTCGGTCCTATTTGATGGTGCCTTCGATGGGAACATCCTCCCAACTTCTGAACATGGGAATGCTGTCCCGATTGATGAGTTCGAGAAACTGCTCAAATCGGCAAACAGGGCTAAGAAAAAAGCCATTGAAAAGATGCGATATCGGATATCACGGTGGGGCGTGTCTATACCTATCGAGGTCTCCTGGAGCGAACGGAGCCCAGCAAGGGTTTCTAAGATGGAGAGAGATATCATTGAACTTTTGGCAAAACTCAGATTCAAGGACGGTAATGTTCAATTTCTCAAGCTAGAGTCCATTTCTCCCGGTTTCTCGGGAGCATATATCTTCAAGGTTACGGTAGACCGGGGAGAGAAACGGACACAAGTGCTAAAGGTCAATGAAGACCCCAAAAAACTGGAAAATGAGCTAGCTGGATATCATCGTCTGAAGCATGATACCAATATAGCATTTAAGAGGTTACCCAGCTTCTTTGACCCCAACGAGGTGACAAAATTGGCTTATGACTGGTGGGGAGCTATTTCACTCAGTTATGAGAAGGGATCTAAACCACTGCTAGAGGTTTTCTCTGGATGGAGTAAAAGCGATGTGGAGTCGTTTTTCAACGATCTCTGGGATGAAGATGGGCTTGGGAAGATATATAAGGTTGATAGCAGGGAGGAGGAGGCTATCGGCAAGATCTTGGATGGGGACATACGTAGGGGGGTCTTGGAAACGAGGGATGAGCTATCCCGATACACCGGCCTGATGAACAGTGTAATCTCATCTGTTTCCAATGAGCTGGAGGAGCTATTAGCTGTCATAGATGATTCCAATAGTGAATTCCTGGAAAAGAAAAAGGTATTAGTGACGCACAGCCGTTTGATACACGGAGATCTGAACTGTAGGAATGTTCTAGTGAAATCCGGAAAACCTACTGATTGGGTCTTGATAGATTTTCCTCACGCACAACCCGGGACTTTAGCCGAGGACTTTGCCAAGACCGAAATAGAGATACTAGGTATCGTAATGGACTGGGCCTCTGGGGAAGACATCAATTTGGACAGGCTTAGAGTCTGGTTACCCCTAGTCGAATCTCTCTCTCAAAGACTCCATGTCCACAAGGGCAATTATGACCAAGAAGAACTGAAGAAGGTGTCTCTGGCCATAGGAGTCACTAGAAGTAGATACAGCAAACTCCGAGGCAATATCGGAGATCCTCAATTAGACTACTTCCTGCATCTTACCAAACACGCATTGAAATCAATTCAGTACCGTGATTTAACCATGGCCAAACGTTTCCTACTAATTCACTATTCTTTGAAGTTGCTTAAGATGATCTGCGGCTAGAGGACCGTGTTGAAGACGGCAATTCTCGAAAATCAAACTGGGTTATCATCATCTGTCGTGAGTGAAGCCCCTAATGTATGTTACAGAAGAAATAGCCAGGGATGTCGCGGAGTTCCGAACGGTTGTCCAGTGTCCGGATTCTAATGCCAACACTTGTGGTGGAGTAGTATTGATTGGAATCAAAGAAGAAAAAGGGTGAACAAAAGACTGGGTTATTGGAATTGACACAGTTTTGCAGAAATTTGACACATCGTGCTCCGCAAAACACCTTTTTTCCACTACTAGCAGAGGAGTCTACTCAAGAATCTTCCAGCTTGATCCTCAACTCTAGGCCAAGAATCCTCTATAGAAAAGCATTTCTTGCTGTAGCTCCCCTTGCAGGACACGAATCGCGCTCAGCTACCTAGATGTTTTCGCCAAGATTCCAACGATTACATCTTGTGACCAATTTGTGACTATAGTCAGTACAAATTGAGGCAAATTCAGATGAATTGGTGGGAATACAAAAAAGCTAGAAGTTAGTCTGGGTCCAGGATTCGCTCATTCAGTGGGGCTGTCAGAATGGTGGGTCATAGGTTTCCTAAACCGCGGGCCGCGGGTTCGAGTCCTGCCAGGCGCGCCAGCAATCCCTTTACTAGAAAGGTTTGCAGCCTCTATTTAAATCGATTGTTCAAATGGTATCCCTAACAGGACTGAGCGGAATGCTCGCCGTGAGCCTATACAGAAACCAGCCAGGATCCAGTAATAGGTAAGCCCGCCCTCTTGAGTCTATACTAGAACTCCCCAAAGAATTGACAAGTCCTGAAATTTGGCCTAATATTGACCTGGTTGGGGGTCCATTGGGTCTAAAAGTGGTCCCATTAATAGGGGGCAGGTCACTTCATATTATAATCTTTTGATCACACCAGATTCCTATTTTCCGATAAATGCGTCAGAAAAGGATAGAGACAATGGTCTCTCCTAGACCTTTTGGAAATGATCCATCTAGAATAGAAAAATATAGAGCCTTCTGGAACAGAGAGGATGTTGAGCGTCCTCTTGTGGGATTTACATTCAGGGGGTTCTTTCCCATAGAAGAGTATAAGGCAACCAGCGAATGGCAAATAGATGAAGTGTTAACTCCGGATATGGTCACGCCAGAGGAGTTCATGGAAGATGAAGAGAGGCTCCTTAGGGAGGGTGATGTTATAGGTGATGACATAATCCGGGGAGATTCACCGCTTGCTGCAGTTGTACCGTGGTTATCAGGAATGATGGGCAGTGAGTTGAGAATCATGCCGGGAAATGTCGCAGACAGAGAGCTAAATCTTTCGTGGGAAGAGCTGGAGAGTATCCATCTGGACCACAATAACCCATGGTTCAAGAAATATATCGAGTTTGCCAAAGCCCTTGTGCAGAGATCTCGGGGCCGTTTCCCGGTATCTCACGGCGCTTTTGGTGGACCCTCTGACCTACTGGCGCTGCTGCAGGGAAGTGCACAAAGTATTCTTAGCCTATATGAGTATCCCGGAAGAGCTTTAAACACTCTCTCAAAACTTGCTGATATCTTCATAGAAGTCACCGAGGAAGTGTGGAAACATATACCTCTTTTCCAGGATGGATATTTTGATGGTATGTACCAGCTCTGGGCCCCTGGGCCTATTGCACGATTACAGGAAGATGCTTCAGGATTGTACTCGCCAGAGCTCTATCGAAAGTTCCTGCAGCCTCTAGATAGGAAGATTTCCAGCCATTTTATAAATAGCTTCATACACCTCCACTCTACCTCGATGTTTCTCCTCGATGCCTTTCTGGAGATTGAGGAAATCAAGTGCTTTGAAATTAACAAGGATGAAAGTGGTCCACCTATTAGAAGAATGATTCCTTATTTCCAAATGGTCCAAAAGGCAGATCGTTCGTTGTTGATTCGGGGCTACCTTACTCCACAGGATATTCGTCTACTAACAGATTCTTTGGATCCGCGGGGTCTTTATCTGTTCTGTCTTGTAAAGAATATGGATGAGGTAGGTACATTACGATTATTATTAGGAATGTGATCACTTATCCTGGAACATTCGGGTGATCTGCCCCGTTAATAATACCACTTGCTAGGCTAGACTCAACAGAACAATAGCCCCGGAGAGAGGTGGTCGATAGTTAAAGGTACTACGAATCCGCTCTCCTCCAAAGCCAGATTGTGACACAGTCTGATTGACAAGTACTGAGATTTGGCTTAGGCTATCCTTACCCGCTGTGGTAGCGGCATAGCATAAATGGGAATCTCTATATCTTCCTCGAAAAAAATTCTAACGTCGTCCTGCCAGGCGCGCCAGCAATCCCTTTACTATAAAGGCTTTCATCACTCACCATTTTCAGTCACTTTTTAGATTTCCCCTTCTGTGACCAATTTGTGACGATTCCTCTCCCCTGTGGGGAGAAGGGAGGGTGAGGGGGCAAGTTCTCATTGCGAACCATGTCCCCGCTTGTCATTCAGACTGTGTCACAATCAAATGTTTTACCCAGAAAATGGAATAATCAAGTATTTAGATTAAGTGAAGTTTCACTTCATAAAACCATAGACATAACTCCTGAAATATG
>SDBT01006213.1_pt1 | contig 19883 bp, 24 predicted proteins | sample 2277101 | NCBI WGS metagenome assembly SDBT01 (sample SAMN10404973, study PRJNA504765) | marine sediment metagenome | isolation source: marine sediment core GS10_PC15, 103 cmbsf | place: Arctic Ocean: Southern Knipovich Ridge | collected 2010 | reverse complement strand
GGGCATGAATAATATTGTTGTGTTGCTGGGGCGATGAGAAAACTCTAATAAAGGATATTATATGTATAAAAGAGGAGGAATTCTCTCAAATATCCCCATAAGAGATTGATAAGGGGGCTATTATTGTTGAAGGGAAAAATGGCAAAAAGGTAATTTCAATACTCAGTAATTATAAAGTCAAACCTAAAGTATTTGATATATCTATTAAGTAATCAATGTTGCATTAATCATGCAACACAGCACCTCCCCCCACATCTCCCAAAAATCCAGAGATAGATTAATCCAGTCACAGGTAATTATTTAAGTTTACTTAACAATTTGCTTTTATGTTTAGGATATTTACTACAAAAGAATTTGATGATGATTTTGATAGCCTCGACGAATCAGACAAAAAAAGAGTTCGCAAAATAATGAAACAATTAAGAGAGCGGGGAGACAGCGTGGGCAAACCTCTCGGAAAACCTTATTTCAGACAGAAAAAATTTGGAGGAAAGAGATTGTTTTTCCTTATTTACAAACAGTTCACAATTATTTTGGCCGTGGGAATAAGCAGCAAAAAAATGCAACAACCAACAATAAATAAAATAATTTCTGAAATCAAGGGATATGAAAAGTTTATTGTAAAAAGATTAAAGAAGCAGGGTAACTAACCTTTCCATTCTTTTATTCTTCCGTGTTTGATGTCTTCCAAACTTCTTTTTATTTTATCCAGCAACTCTGTGTCTATCTTTTTTATTATAATATGATTTTTCATTTTATCTAATGCAAGTATTGAATCCTTTGTTATTTTAAATTCCTTTCTGATCTTCTGAGGAATAACAATTTGTCCTTTTGAATTTACCTTGATTATTTCCATGTAAGAAAGTATGATTTTCATACTTTTAAACTTTTCGATGTGTTAAAGAGACGGGGGATGATGAATGTTGTGTTGAAAAATTAATCAATGCCTTTAATTATTATTAAACTAATAATTGTTGTTGTAAATAATTGAATTAAAGGACTTAATCCTATTCCAAAGATTGTTGGCATTATTTCTTTATATTCCCATCTTCCAAGATTGAGGTTTATTATTTCCAAAGTTGTTGCAATTATTACTCCTAAAAATATAATTAATAAATAATCAATCTTATCTGGTTTTTTTATCCAACTCAAATTTTTATTTTTTAAAGAAACAATAATAAGAATTCCAGAGATAAGTAACATATCTGCAAATGATGCTAAAATTAAATGAGGGGTAGCAGAAATTCCTGTTAGATCATTATATAGTCTATAATGAGAAAATTCCCAAACCAAGTTTAAAATTAATACAATTAGGGCTAACCACAATAGTTTTCTTTTCTTCATAAAAGTATTACTGACTATGTTTATTTAAATTTATATATTGAAACTAGTTTCTTCGAAGCGGTTATATAATCTATTTTCTGTAAATATTAATCAAATAAAATGAAAAAACATGTTGTTTTATTTTTGGTATTTTTATCATCAATAATAATTATAACTTCAGGTATTAAAATTACAGAGTTAGTAATAATAGATGGTGAGGATAATGATAATCCTGAAAAAGTAATTGAGAATTTATATGAGGGAATTGATTATGCAAAAGAAAAAGGAGAGTATGATTGTTGTATAGAACCTGCATGTACAATGTGTTATTTAGGGCATTGGAAATTTGAAGAAGGAACATGTTATTGTGATAAAGCTATGAGAGAAGGAATAGAAGAAAATGTTTGTCCTGAATGCAAAAAAGGATTAGAAGAAGGGAGATGTAAATCACTTGATAAAAATATTTGTGAGCTAAATTAAGATGAAAAAAGTTTTTGATATAAAAGGAATGCACTGTAATTCATGTTCAGAAAGGATAGAAAAGGCATTGAAAGAAAAGGTAAATCATATTTCTGTAAGTTATCAAAAAGAACAAGTTGAAATTGATTTTGACAAGGATAAAATTTCTGAAAAAGAAATTATAGAGATAATAAATAAATGTGGATATGAAATTAAAGAAGAATCAAAAAAATCATCTAAAAAAACAGATTGGATAGGATGGTCTATTTTAATTGGAAGTTTAATTGGTTTGTTTTATGTTTTATATAGCTTTATTAGTAAATATAATTTAGAAATTCCTGCTTTAGGTGAAAGTGGGAGTTTAATTTTATTATTTTTTGTTGGAATCTTGACTGGATTTCATTGTGTTTCAATGTGTGGGGGATTTGTTGTTTCTTATACAACTAAAAATGCTTTGAAAGGGCATAAAAGTTTTAAGCAACATTTAGTTTATGGAGGAACAAAAGTTTTTTCTTATGCATTAATTGGAGGTTTATTTGGTTTAATAGGAGGTGTAATTGCATTTAGCATTGGATTAAGAGGGAGTATAGCAATATTTGCAGGATTATTTATGATTTTCTATGGATTGAGTATGTTAGGTTTTAAATGGTTTAGAAAGTTTCAGTTTAATCCAAAATTCTTATCAAAAATAGCAACCACAAAGCACACAGGTCCGTATAAAGGCCCTTTTTTCACAGGACTTTTAAGCGGATTATTTATTGCATGCGGTCCTTTACAAGCAATGTATTTATATGCAATGGGAACAGGAAGTTTTATTGGTGGATGGTCTGCTCTTGCTGCTTTTGGATTAGGCACTTTACCAGTAATGTTAGGATTCGGAGGTCTAACAACTGTAATAAGCCACAAAACAACAGCTAAAATCCTTAAAGCAGCTGCCATTATTGTCATAATATTAGGGGTTGTAATGTTGAACAGAGGCTTAACTGTCTTAGGAAGTCCTATAAGTTATGATATAATCAAAGATAAAGTTATAGGAATTGATTCTGAAAATGCTGTGATAGTTGGAGATTATCAAAAAATAAATATGGAAGTCAATAGATATGGATGGGAGCCAAAATCATTTGTCCTGAAAAAAGGAGTTCCAGTTATATGGAATATTAATGTTAAGAAATTAACAGGATGTAATAATGAGATAATTGTAAGAGATTATAATTTAGCTGTTAAGTTAAAGAAAGGGTTAAATGTAGTTGAGTTTACTCCTGACAAAACAGGAACAGTAAGGTGGAGTTGTTGGATGGGAATGATTCCAGGAAGTTTTATAGTCACTGAATCAGGAACAGCAAGCGCACAACAAGTAGCAAATGCAGATCCAGGACCTGCTAGTAGTTGCGGAGCTGCATCAGGAGGAAGTTGCGGATGTGGAGGATGAATAAAATGAAAGGAGGTAAAAAAACTCTAAAAAATGAATAAAAAACTAATGATTGGAATTGGAATAGTAATAATGATTGGAATTGTCTTTTTTTTATTTAGAGGGGGTTCTACAGGAAATATAGTAGCAGGCTCTGAGTTTATAGATGAGAAGGATGCTATAAAAATCCCTTTATCTGAAATATCAAGCAAGGCAGAATTTTATAATTATAATGGAATAAAATTTTTTGCAGTCAAAGCAGATGATGGAACTGCAAAGATAGCATTTGATGCCTGTGATGTTTGTCATAAAAGTAAAAAAGGTTATCGCCAGAAAGGAAAAGACATGATATGTAATAATTGTGGTAATTATTATCCTATAAGTGGCATTGGAACAAGAAACTTAAGAGGCGGTGGATGCTGGCCTGGATATTTGCCAAAAAGCATTGAAGGAGATTACCTTGTCATTAAAAAAACTGATTTAGAAAAAGGAAGATATCGATTTACCTAAATAAAAAATGAAACAAACATTAAAATGTCCTTTATGTAATGAAAGAATTTATAGTGGGTTAGGCATAGGATGCAAAATGTGTGGAATGATTTTAGAGAAAACCAAAAGATTTTGTTCTAAGATATGTAAAGAAGAATATAAAAAGATTAATGATCAATAAAGGATAACCTAACAAAAATGAAAAAAGTAAACTTTAATCAGAAATTTGAGCCAGAAGGGAATAAAGTAATTCATGGTGCAGGACAAAATCTAGAGACTTTCTCAAATTACTGGGAGGCTGTTGAGAATTATAAACCCTTGATTTATATGACGTATGCGAAGATTCCAAAAATTCAGAACTGGATAGAAAAAATTAAAATTGAATCGAAAAAATTTCCAAATCTTATGTTGCAAATTGGATTAAAGTTGTTGGATGCTGATGGGAAGGATAAAACTTCTGATATTTTGGCTGGGAAGTATGATGAGGATTTAGATAACTTTTTTAAAACGATTAAAGAATTGGAAAAACATTCATTTATCAGAATAGGATATGAATTTGATAAGATGGGAAAATATGATGCTAAGAATTTTGTGAAGGCGTGGAAGTATATTGTTGATAAGTTTAGGAAGGCTGGGGTTGATAATGTGGCGACGGTTTGGTGTGCTTGTCCATATAGGGGAACTGATACTGTTGAGAAATTTTATCCAGGAGATGATTATGTTGATTGGTTTGGTATAGATGTATTTTCTGCCAGACATTTTAAAGGTAGCCAATATAAGCCTGTTGAGGATTTTTTAGAATTAGCTAAGAAACATAAAAAGCCTGTAATGGTTGGTGAATCAACTGCTGCAGGAGTAGGTGTTTTAAATGGAGAGAAAAGTTGGGAGGATTGGTTCAAGCCATTCTTTAAATGGATTCATAATCATAAACAAATCAAGGCATTCTGTTATATTAATTGGGATTGGCTTATTGATAAGACTTGGGGCAGTCCTGGTACTTGGGGGAATTGTAGGATTGAAAATAATGAAATAGTAAGAAAGAATTATGTTAAAGAATTAAGTAAACCCATTTATGTTCATAATCATGGAGGCAAAATATGAAAAAAGTTAAAATAGACATTCAAGGAATGACTTGTGCAAGTTGTGCAGGACATGTGGAAAAAGAACTTTCAAAGATTGGTGGAAAAAACATAAGAGTTAATGCTGTTGTTGGAAAAGCGTTTTTAGAAACAAATGCAACAGAAGAAGCTTTGAAAAAAGCTGTTAAAGATGCAGGTTATGAACCTGTTAATGTTGAATTTGAAGAGGTGAAAACCTCTTCTCACAATCATGATGATGTTGAAATAAAAAGATGGAAGAAAAAATTAATCGGGGTCTGGGCATTAACAATTCCAATTATTGTATTTATGTATTTTGGGAAAATTTTCAAAACAATGATTATCCCAGAAAATTTAATGACTCCTTTAATGTTAATATTATCATTTCCTATAATTTTTATTTTTGGCTTTCATACAATTAAAGCTGGTTTAAGAGGGTTTTATAAATTGTATTTTAGCATGGATTCACTTATTGCTTTAGGAACTGTAATTGCTTTTTTTACAGGAATTCTGAGTTTTTTCATGACTATCCAGGATTATTCAGGTGTTTCTGGAATGATTATGACTATCTTTATTACTGGGAAGTATATTGAAACAAAAGCAAAAGGAAGGGCAACAAGAGAGATTAAAAAATTATTAGAGTTGGGTGCTAAAAAAGCAACTGTCTTGAGAGGCAGAAAAGAAATTGAGATTCCTATTTCTGAGGTTAAATTAGGAGATATTATTATTGTAAAACCAGGAGAAAAAATTCCTGTTGATGGTGTAGTTACTAAAGGCGAGAGTAGTGTGAATGAAAGCATGGTTACTGGAGAGTCTCTTCCTGTTGAAAAGAAAGTTAAAAGTCCTGTGATTGGTGCAACAATTAATCAAGATGGGATTTTATATATTAAAGCAACAAAAGTGGGAAAAGATACTTTTCTTGCCCATATAATTAAATTAGTAGAAGAAGCACAAGGTACTAAAGTTCCAATCCAAGCAGTTGCTGATAAGATCACTAATGTATTTGTTCCAATAATACTTGTTGTTTCATTGTTGACTTTTATAAATTGGTTGATTTTTACTTCTTTTGATGTTGGGAGATCTATTGGTGTTGCTATCTCTGTCCTTGTTATTGCTTGCCCATGTGCATTAGGATTAGCTGTTCCTATTTCTTTGACAGTTGGTTCTGGAATGGGTGCAAAGAGAGGAATCTTGATTAGAAAAGGGGAAGCAATTCAAACCATGAAAGAAGTCAAAACTATTGTCTTTGACAAGACTGGAACAATAACAAAAGGAGAGCCAACAGTTGCTGAAGTTCATTCAAAAAATAAAAAACACTTATTTGAGATTGCAGGAAGTTTGGAAAAATTAAGTGAGCATCCTGTTGCCAAGGCAATTGTTAAAAAATCAGGGCTTAAAAAATACAAATCTGTTAAGAATTTTAAGAACATCAGAGGAAAGGGTGTTGAGGGGATTATTGGAAGAAAAAAGATTGTTATTGGTAATGAAACTTTGATTAAAGAGAGAAAAATTTCTTTAAAAGGATTTGAAAGCTATGTAAAGAAATTTGAAGAAAAAGGATGTACTACAATGATTGTCTCTGAGGATAAAAAAATTATTGGGGTTATTGGAGTTGCAGATACGATTAAAGAGGATTCAGCTCTTGCTATTAATGAATTAAATAAGCAGGGATACAAAACAATGATGATAACAGGAGATAATGAAAGAACTGCACAGGCAATTGCAAAGCAGGTTGGGATTAAAGAAGTTATTGCAAAAGTTCTTCCTGAAGATAAAAAAGGAAAAGTAGAAGAATTGCAAGAAAAAGAATTTGTTGCTTTTGTTGGAGATGGAATTAATGATGCTCCTGCATTAAAGCAAGCTAATGTAGGAATTGCAATGGGAACAGGAACAGACATTGCAATTGAAGCAGGCGACATTGTTTTAGCTAAAGGAAGTTTAATGGGGGTTGTGCAGGCGATAAATCTTTCCAAGGCAACTTTCTCTAAAATAAAACAAAATTTATTCTGGGCATTTTTTTATAATGTGGTTGCAATTCCCTTAGCAATAGCAGGTCTGCTAAATCCTGTAATAGCTGAATTAGCAATGGCAACTTCATCAATAACTGTTATTACAAATGCTAATCTTCTACGACGTAAAAAAATATGAGAAAGAAGGAGTAGGAGATGGAATTTTGAGAGGGGGAGAGGATTTAGAGGGAGGGGAGAAGATATAGGGAAGAGTAAGAATCAAGAGGACAATTTTTTCCTAGATTCCCTTAACATAAGAAGACTTTTCTTTCTCAAATCTTTTTTACGATTTAACGTACCCCCTTCATTTAAATTTCTCCATTTCATATTTTTTATACGGGTCAATTGATCTAAGTGGCTCATCCATTGATACAAGAATATGAGCTTTTCCCATTCTTTAGGTAACTTATTCCACCTAGCGTGTCCTTTAATTAAGCTATCCCGATATTTGTATTTTTTTTCGAAACTTCTAATCCCTTTAAATAAATCATGGGTTGCTGTACTCGCTCTTGCAAATTCAAAATCTATTATCCCCTCCACATTATACCCTTTACCTGATTTCTTGAGTATTATGTTTGAGTCTGCAATATCTCCATGGCAAAGGCATGGAGGAGTTTCTTTCTTAAGTAGGAATTTATTTTTATCAAAAAATTCTTTATTCATCTGCAAGGTTTTTTTGGATAACAGATTATGATTTTCAATTTTCTTCAATAGTTTTTCAACAACTTTACATTTGGCCAAGTACCAACTTCCATATGCCTTAACGATATTTAAAGAAAAATCAAACTCTCCATAATTTTCCAATTTGAAAGAATGCATTTTCCCATAAAGTTCCCCAATTTCTCCAAATAATTCTTCTTTATTCTGTACTTCCCCATATAAGCTTTGTAATGAATTTCCTTCTATTTTTTCGGTTATAACATATGATCTTTCAATAATCTTCCTACTAAAATCAGACTTTATTATCTTAGCAATTGGAAAATCCTTAAACTTCCTACGAATCATTGTTCGAATGTGCTTTTGTTTTAATACCTCTTTCTCATAGCCCTTAATCTTAAGCAATTTAATGACATAGTTCCCGTTGCTTAATCTAACATCATAAGCAATATTATTATACCCTTCTTCAAATTCCTTGATAAACTTTATTTTAGCCTTAGGCCATTTAATTAGAATAATTTTTCGAATATCTGAATATTTTCCTTTCATTTTGATAATAAAGAAAACGTCGTATAAAAAGTAATTGTTCAGTTAGCCAGAGGGGTTATCTGTTGTCGAGGGTGAAAGTTAATTCACCAATGAAGTGAACTGGGATCTCGCTGACTTTATTGTCGCTGGTGTTCTTCTGTTCGGCGCTGGTGCCACATATTGTTGGTTTATTTGGGGGTGGGGGGTTGGATGAGAGGGTTTAGTGGAGTATAATAATTCTTATAAAGAATTGAATAATTGTGAAAACATGAATAATAGAAAAGCAACATTAGAAGTGTATTCTGTTCCAAAAGATGCGTTTGGAAGAAAAGAAGCCTCTTGGGTATTAGATAAGAAAGGGCGTCTTTTAAGAAAGCAAAATATTATTTTAAGACTATGGGATTTGGAAGAGAAAGAGAGTCAAACTTATCTTAAACTATATCATTTTTTTTATTCAAGAGAATTCAATGATGTTGAGAAGGTGGGAGAAAGAGTTTATGAAATAGCAAAAAAGTTTAACGGAACACACAGTAGAAACATGTCTAGTTATACAGATGATGCAAGTTTTGAAACTCGGCAAAGAGATGAATTAAAAAGATATTTAGATATTCTTGCGAGATAATGTTGGGGGTATGATGAGGAGAGAGGGTTTAGGGGTTATATAAAAACCTTAAATATTAGTTGTGATTCTTGTTCTTATGCCAGAACTATGGATACATTGTGAAAGAAGTAAGGAAAGAACTGGAAAAGAATTTAAAGAGTTGCATGAGTGGATGGATGAAGGACAAAAGTACTTAGGAAAAGACCATAGATTTGAAAGACATTCTGGAGCCTATATTGATTATGTTTTAAAAACATGGAAACAAGAAGGAGTTATTGAATTTCTTCATCATATTATAGATGATTTTAAAGATACACTTTCAAAGTGGGAGGAGGGTTATGAAATTATATGTGCAGAATGTGGCAAAACTGCGACAATTCCTCTTTGCCCTATAAAAAATAGGCCATATTATTGTTGGGATTGTTATGAAGAACAAGAAGATTAGATAATGTTTTTATAGTCTATTAAATGTAGATTTCTATGAAAGGAAAATGGAAATGTTCTTATAGAGAGCTGGATGGAGTAAAAGATGCTTGAATCTCCGATATTTTGGGGGATAATATCCTTAGTCGTTACGATTGGAGGATCTACAATAGGAATTATGAAGCATAAATCTGCTAAAAAGGAAAGAATTAAAGTAAGCCATGAAAGTATTTTGAGCACCCTTTTTTTTCTATTGGTTAAGGAAAAAAGGGTTCCAACAAAAGAAGAAATTACAAAGTTAGGTCAATTAAAATGCAAGGAAAATAATATAAAATTAAGTGACCTGCCCGCAGAAAAGGAATATCTTGATTTAATTTATGCTAAAACATTAGAATCTAAAATTATTGATAAAAAAATTAGAGAGGAGTTGTTGAATTTATTTAAAGACGACATGAAGCAAACTGATGAAAATGAGGAGAAAGAAATATTAAGAAAAGAAAAGATATTATATGAAGAATCAAATATCTCTAAAAAAATAATACTTCTTTCAGGATTATTTGCAGTGGTTTCTTCTTTAATTCTGTTCTTTATTTTTGGACCCAAGGAATTAACTATTAACCCAATAAATATTCCCAATATTTTGACATTAATAGAAACCCCTATTTACATAACAGTCTTTGCTATATTAACTGTAATGATATTACAAATATTTTCAAAATTGAGGAACGTAATTAATGGAAATTCTCTTTCCCCATTTATAAAATCTAGAGTAATAGAACAAGAATTAGAAAAATTAGCTAAAAAGAAAGGGTATGAGCTTACCAAAAGATATAATCTTAGTGGAAAGAAAAAAGATTTATTTTATTTTGATTATTGTCTCTTGAACAAGGATATTAAATATCTAATAGAAATTGTAGATTCTAATTCTTTAGTGGGGTTGGGTTCTTCGAGAAAAATTTTTCTCCTTAACAAATTAGCAGAAACTTCTAAAAATAAAAAAGATTACAAATTAATCCTCTTAGTAAGTGATGTTAATCAAATATGGATAAATAAATTTACAAAAATAAAGGGCAAACTTCCAAAGTGGGACCTAATAACAACTATGAAATATTTAAAATCAAAAAGATTTTCTAATTGAGATTATTGTTAAAAAAATTCTTGATAAAAAATAATCTTGTTTTCCCCTTCTTAGAATTTAACATACCCAACTTCATCTAAATCATCATCAAGGTCATTTGCTTTTATTAGACCCTCTGAGAAAGTATACAGGACATCATCCATATAAAGAGCTCTTCTAATTCTTAGAAATAAATCACTTTAACTTAAAAACTGCTGAGACTCTTGCAGTGATTTTTTGCTCACCTGGTTGGATATCTGTTGTTGCTTCTTTAGCTATTGCAACATCACCAGCTTCTTCTACTGCACCATAAATCCTCCAAGGATAATAATCAAAACCACTATCTGAAACAGAGACAAGTTTTCCTAATTCTTGCCCAAGTCCTTGTGCCATTGCTTCTGCTTTTATTCTTGCATCTTCTGAAGCTTGTTTTATTGCTTGTGCTTTATACTCGTTTTGTTTTTCTTTAGTAAGCTCAAAATTAATATAACTTATTCCTGATCCAGCTTCAACACCAGCATCAATTGCTTCTCCTATTTTTAATGTGTCGTCTGTTGAAAGTTCAAGTTTTAGTGAATGAGTTGCTTTATATCCTTTTTCAACTCTTTTTCCATTAACCCAATCATAATCAGGATAAACATTAAAGTTCTGTGTTTTAATCTCTTCTCTGTTAAATCCTTTTAGAATTAGTGAATTTTTTAATTTCTCTACAACCTCTGCATTTTCTTTTGTTGCTTGTTCGCTTGTGTCTCCTTTTGTTTCTATATTAAAATAAACCCCAACTAAATCAGGAAATGCTTCTATTTCTGAATATCCATTTACACTGATTGTGTTTGAAGTAGGAATTATTGAAGAAAAAATAACATATCCAAGAATAGCCAGAATAATAATTCCGACAACAATTATTAAAGTTATCTGAACAGATTTATCTAATTTCATTTAATTAAAAATAATTAAGAATATTTAAATGTTTTTGAATTAGAAAAACATTAAAACCTTGTAACCTATTTTTATTTATGAAACTTGAAATTACAGTGAAAAACACACTTAGAAAATATAAATTAGCAAAAAAATCTGACAAGATTCTTGTAGCTTTATCTGGAGGAAAAGATTCAAGTGTAACTGCTTATTTGTTAAAGAATTTTGGATATGATATTAGAGGGATTTATATTGATTTGAAAATTGGAGGATATAGTGAAAGATGCTTAAAAGCTGTGAAAGAACTTTGTGATAGTTTAGATATAAAACTTTATATTTATGATATAAAAAAAGAAATGGGAAGTTCTATGTGTTATTTAAGAACAGCAATTCAGTCAGGTCATGGAAAAGGATTAAAAAATTGTGCGATTTGTGGAGTTGTAAAAAAATGGATTTTAAATCGTGAAGCAAAAAGATTAAAAGCAAATAAAATTGCCACAGGACATAACTTAGATGATGAAGCTCAAACTTTTTTAATGAATATTTTTAAGGGTAGTCCTCAATTAAATGCAAATTCTGGCGCAATAACAAAAAATACCTCAAATAAAAAATTTGTCCCTCGGATAAAACCCTTATTTTATATTCTTGAAGAAGACATAAGAAAATACTCCAAATTAATGAAACTCCCAGTTGTCTATGAAAAATGTCCTTGTGCTATTGACTCTTATAGGATTCAGGTAAGAAAATTCTTAAATACCTTATCTAGAAAAGATAAAGAGAATATTATTAAAAATTTTGATATTTCTTCAAAAAAAGTTAAAATAATAAAAGGCAAAATAAAATATTGTGAAATTTGTGGGGAAGTTTCAAGAAAAAAGATTTGTAAGAAATGTGAGTTGATGAAAAATTGATTTCTTTTCTCTTTTGCGAATCTAACAATATATCCTCTATCATAACAATCCTTAATAAATTGTTTTAAGTGTTATTTATATGAAAAAAGACAGTCTTTATGTTTTACTTGAAGGGATTCCAAGAGCTGGAATGACTAAAAAATGTCAAGAATTAATTCCTTATATAGATAAACAATATTTTGATGGTAAATCTTTAGATGAGTTAAAAGAAGAGTTAGGTAAAAAAAATAGAGGGTATGCAAAAGAGATATACAATAGAATAGAACAAACTATTAAAATAGTTAGTCTCAGGAAAGTAACTCCTGTGATGGGCTTGCATCCAGAAGATGTTAAACATAGAGTTGGATTTGTAGACACAATTTTAAAATATTGTGTGAGTTTGAGTCCTAAAAAAGAAAAACTAGAAAAAAAACTTATAGATGCTATAAAAATAGGTAATAAAGAGAATGATAAAAATCTTAAGTCTTTCATAGAGAGGAGATATAAGGAAGAAAAGCCGAGTAAGGGCGATAATTATATAGCAAAGAATATTGGAAAAGACCAAAGATTTTATCTGTTCGTAAGAAAAAATATATTGAACGAGTTTGGCGAGTGAACAAAAATCCTATAATCCTAAAATCAACTGTTATTATGTTTTAGTACACATAAAGATTTAAATGTTAAGAATTTAAAAGAACTTAAGGAGTTATAAAATGGCAAAAATGGGTTTGAATATTGAAAGGTATTTTTCTGAATTTGGAAATCCTTATGATGATTCAAATAAGTCAATGGGTTATTCTAACAGAGATGCTACAATAATTAATAGTGATGGAAAAATTGTTGAACAAATACCCAAGGTTATATTCCCTGATTTTTGGTCACAAAACGCTGTTAATACTGTTGCAACAAAATATTTTAGAAGAGAAGGGGTTCCTAAAACAGGTAGAGAAATAGATGTCAGACAAATGACAGGAAGAATAGGGAAAACTATTTCTGAGTGGGGAATTGAACAAGAATATTTTGATAAAAAAAATGCTAAAGTATTAGAACATGAAATCGTTGTTGCAATGACTGGTCAATATGGTTTTTTTAATTCACCTGTAGAATTTAATCTTGGATTAGATAAATATGGTCTAACAAAAAAAGAAGAAACTTTTTATGTTAAAGATGGAAAAGTAAAAAAAGTTGAAAATTATTTTGCAAATCCACAGGTTGCTGCATGTTTTATTTCTTCTCCAAAAGATAATATACCAGATATGATTAATGTTGGTGCAGTTATTAGTTCAAAAATATTCAAAGGAGGCTCTGGAATTGGGGGAGATTGGTCAGCTGTAAGATCTGCTGGAGAACCTGTTTCTGGAGGCGGTGTTGCTTCTGGGGCAAAAAGATTTATGGATGTTCAAGATGCTGCTGGAAGAGTAATTAAATCAGGGGGAATATCAAGAAGAGCTGCTACAATGCAAAGTATTGGAATCTGGCATGCAGATGCTCCAGAAATATGGATAGATAAATATAAGGAAGAGAGAAAAGGAGAAGTCTTAGTAAGATATGGATCTCCTAGTAATTGGGAGAGTCATACATTTCAAGATTTAAGATCGCAAAATGTTAATATTTCTACAAGAATAGATGATGAGTTTTGGGAAGCTTATGAAAAAGATGGGCTTTATTCTATTCGTAGAGTAATAGATGGGTCTGTTATAAAAGATGTGCGTGCAAGAGATCTTTTAGAGATGATGTCTTTTGCAACTCATGGTTGTGGAGATCCTGGAGTTCAAAATCATTCTATAATAAATAAATGGAATACAGTAAAATCTTCTGGAGAAATATGGGCGTCAAATCCTTGTTCAGAATTTATGCACCTTGATAATTCAGCATGCAATCTTGCTTCATTAAATCTTATGAGATATAGACTTAATGATGGTGAATTAGATATAAATTCTTTTTGTAAGGCAATTGATTTATTTATTACTGCTCAAGATATAATGGTGTCCCCAGCATCATATCCAACCAAAGAAATAGCAAAAAATAGTGATGCTTTTAGACCAATAGGATTAGGGTATGCAAATCTAGGAGCATATACCATGTCTTTAGGTTTACCTTATGACTCAGATGAGGCTAGGAATTTTGCATCTGCAGTAACTTCTTTAATGACAGCGGAGGCATATCTTCAATCAACTAAATTGGCTGAAAAGCTTGGACCTTTCAAGGAATTTAACAAAAACAAAAAATCTATGCTTGAAGTAATAAATATGCATAAAGAAGCTTCAAATAAAATTACTTTAAGATATAAGGGTCTTGAAAAATTAATTACTACAGCAAATAGCAAATGGGATGACGTTCTTAAGAGAGGTGAAAAATATGGATTTAGAAATGACCAAGTAACACTTCTTGCTCCTACAGGAACAATTGGCATTGCTATGGATTGCGATACAACTGGGGGAGAGCCTGTTCATTCTTTAGAATCATATAAAGAATTATCTGGAGGGGGTTCTATGATTATTGTTAATCAAACTGTTCCATTAGCACTGGATTATCTAGGATATGGTCAAGAAGACATCTCAAAGATAATTAAATATGTAAAACAAAATAAAACAGTTGAAGGTTGTGATACTCTTAAAGAAAAACATCTCCCTGTTTTTGATTGTGCTGTAAGTAGTGGAAATGGTAAAAGATCAATTTTTCCAATGGGGCATATTAAAATGTTAGGAGCAATTCAACCATTTGTTTCTGGATCAATTTCAAAAACAGTTAATTGCCCAAACAATACTACAGTAGAAGAAATTCAAGAAATGTTTTATCAAGGATGGAAAAATGGACTTAAAGCAGTTGCAATTTATAGAGATGGAAGTAAAGTTTCACAACCATTGAGAACTAAAAAACAAAGTAATATAGAAATTTTAGCTAGAGGAGAAAGAGAATCGCTACCTGATATAAGAAAAGGCATAACTCAAAAAGTTAAAATTAATAATGTTCCTCTTTTTATAAGAACTGGTGAATATTTTGATGGAAGACTTGGAGAAGTATTTATAGATTCGCTTCAAAGAGGAAGTGAAATAAATAGATTACTTAATGAAAATGCTATACAATTTTCTGAAAAATTACAATATGGTGTATCATTAAAAAATGCTTTAGAAATTTTTACTAAAGCTGGAAAATCACAAATCTCAGGTTTTACTGATCATCAGTTTATTAAAACTGCAAATGGTGTAGAAGGATTTTTATTTGATTGGATAAGAGCACATTATTTAGGAGATATTTCTTTTTTAAAAAAAGATGATGGAACTTGGACAGATCCTGAAATGAGACCTTTACCAAGTGAATTAAGAGTTTATCAACAAGTTCCAGATCTTCATATGTTTCCAACTGTTGTTGGAGTAAAATTTTATCCAGATGCTCCAAGTTTAGAAGAAACAATCAAGAAAATTTCAGGAGAAAACTACTGGAAAGATAATCATGATGGGCTTGATACAAGAAAAACATTAGAAAAAATAAAGAGAAATAGAACTTGGAATGGAGAAAATAATGAATCTGAGTCATGGATTATGACTGGAAGTATTTGTGAGAAATGTGGAAATATGATGGTTAGTGACGGAAGTTGTCTTAAATGCCTTCATTGTAAAACTTCAACAGGTGGGTGTGGAGGAGGATAAAAACACATATTAAATCACAATCATATTTATAAAATAAATTTGTTTTAGATTAAAATTAAAAGTATTAAAATGCCATTATCATCTTTAAAAGTTTTAGAATTAAATGAAAAATATAATTTAGTTGAAGGTCTTTCTAAAAGAGAATTAGAAAATCCAGAGGGAATTGAATTAGAATTAAGAGTTGGAAGGGTTGAGGAAATTTCTGGGCCAAGTTTTTTAGGTATAACTAATAGAAAATCTCCTCAAACAAAGTTAATTGCAGATATAGAAGATGATAAAGAGAAAAGAATAACTATGAATCCTGGAGATTATTTTCTTGTTAGAACAATGGAACAAATAAATTGTCCTTCAAATCCTGTTGAATATGAAAAAGATTTATCTCCAAGATACTTAATGCCAAATATTTATCCTAGAACTTCTTTACAAAGAAGTGGTATTAGTTTGCATTGTTCAATAACTAACCCAGGATATAGTGGACCTTTAGTATTTGGATTAAAAAATAATAGTAAATATAATTTTGATTTTGAATTAGGTGCTAGAATGTTCAAATTAGTTTTTGAGCCTGTTGTTGGAGAAATAAAAAGAGCATATTCTGGACAACATCAAGATGGAAGAATGACTAGCCAAGGAGAAACAGAGGAGCAAAATTAAAATGAGTGATTTTAAAAAAGATGTGATTGAAATGAGAAAAAACCTTAGTAATAAATTTGGTGAAGAATTTACAGTAAAAACAGCTGTTCATGTTAAAGCCAATAATTTAGATGATTTGTATTTTAATTTAGTTGATCAAGCATTAAAACATGGTAGAATTAATTTTGTAGATGAAGGAAGTCGTGCAGGGAATCATAGATTAGAATTTGATTATGTAACTATTAATGTTGCGAATCCCACATCAAGACCTTTAGCACCTCAGCCAAGACCAGGTGTAACTGTAACAACAAATGAAAAAAAGATAGAAAAGTATGCTCGAGACTATTTATTAAATGGTTCTTTGAAATCTGATGATAAAGAAGCAGAGAAACTAACAGAATACAAATATTCTTCATGGATTGTTGGTATTCCAGAAGATGAACTTATTGAAAAAAAGGGTATTCCTCGGGGGACACGTCTTAATCAATTAGAATGGGTGGCTAATCATTTTGCAAATAAAGGATATGGAAATAATCATGGTTATATTACTATTGGGTGTGCTGAAAGTTTGCAAAGATATGATTGGCCATATAAAGATGAGACTGATAGAGGAACTTCAGAATGTTTAAGAGGGCTTGATTTTAAAATAAGAGACAATAAATTAAATCTCGCATGTATTTTTAGATCATGGGATTTAATTGCAGGATTGCCTGAAAATCTTGGAGGTTTAGCAATATTAATGGAAACTGCTGCAGATTGGGTAAATATGGTAAAACCAGATAATCTACCTGAAGTAAAGCCAGAAAGATTATATGGAAGCAGTCATGGATTACATATTTATGAAGATGGTTTGGATTTAGCAAAACTTATAGTTGGTTTAGATGAAATTAAGCAATAAAAAAATTTATAAACAATATTTCTTGTTGTAACTCATGACAAATAATGATAAGGTTCCAGAATTAACAAATAATGAATTTGAAGATTTTACTAAAGAAGGGCTTGTTTTAGTAGATTTTTTTGCTGGGTGGTGTATGCCTTGTTTAATGATGGCTCCAGTAATTGATGAATTAAATGATAAATTTGAAGGAAAAATAAAATTCGGTAAAGTTAATGTTGAAGACAATCAAAAACTTTCACAAAAATTCAATATTAGTTCTATTCCAAATTTTATTTTATTTAAAGACGGAAAATCTATTAAGCAATTTGTGGGTTCAATGTCTATTGAAAAATTCGAAGAAGAATTAAATAGTTTTCTAGAATAAATTTAAATGGTTTTTATTAAATGGAATAAAGAAAAAGTTGAGCTTACTAAAGATAAAATAAAAAGAGTAAAAAATTCAACACTTTTAGAAAAAAGATTAGAAAATTTGGGGTGGACAAATTTAAGATGGTGCCCTGTTGGAGATGATAATTTAATAAGGAAAAGATTATATGGTTGCCCCCCAAATTATAAAGGAACTATTGAAGATTATTGTGAAGCTATAATACAAATTTTAGCTGTTCCTGGAAAACCTTTAGATGATTCTGAAAAAATATTAGTAAGAGATATTTTACATAGACCTATTGATTACAAGAAAGATTCTATTATTTTTTAATACAATAATTTTTATAAACAAATTGAATTATCTTTTTGGATGAGAGTAAGAGAATTATATAAATATGAAGCTTGTGGAGAAAGCATAATTTTTTTCTTAAAATCAACAATAGATAAAATTTCTCCAGAAAAAAGAGAAGATTTTAAATCAAAAATAATTAAAGGTTTGGAAAAATATGTTTTTATAGAGAGAAGTAAAGAAGATCCTGAACATCCTGAGAGTATGAGAAATAGAAAAAAAATTCCATGGCCTGAGTTAGATTATAATAATCCAGAAGATTATACAAGAGCGATTATACAAATATTACATCCTTATTATGTATCAGATACTCAAAATAGATTAAAAAATTATATAAAAAATAATTTATAATACAAACATTTTTTAAATCATTTAATTATTAATTATTCATGGCTCTGTAGCTTCCCATAGGGATGACCTGCTTTTTGCAGGCCTCAGCCTTTAAGTGGTTGCTTCGCAGTCGTATCTGGCTCTGTAGCTCAGCTTGGTAGAGCACTGGACTTTTATGCTGAAACAAGTTTCGCATACTTCGCGACTTAGTCACAAAGCAATCCAGGTGTCGAGGGTTCAAATCCCTTCGGGGCCATTTGTCCCACTTTGTAGGTAGATTTATATAGTTTAGACAATTCTAAAATTGATGGGACTAGTGGCTATTGAAACAAGAAAGTTTAATTTAGATAAAAGGATTAAGGATATTTCTAAATGGAAAGTTACTACAATAGATAAAAAAAACATTAAAGAATTTATCAAGGAATATTTAGCAGGGGATATCACTCAAAAAATAGGAAATAATCCAAAAGCAACAGTGGAGAAAGTTTTACAACAATTAAGACCTGCATTTGAGCATATTTCTAAAAAAGGCAAGTATACAATAAGCAAATTAACAAAAAAAGATGTTGAAAAAATCAAAAAATTTAAACAACAAATTTTATCTGGAAAAATAGGAAATAGGATTGATGGAAAACCTTACTCTAAGAAAACTATCAAACAGATTTTTTTAGCATTTGCATTATTCTTGGAATGGAAATTTAAAGGAAATGAAAAAAGAATTCTTTTATCCGAGCCATTAAAAGTAAAAATGAAGTTGGAAAAAAGAGACCCTAAATTTTTGACTATTGATGAAATTTTACAATTGTATAAATGTTGTAGAACAGCAAGAGAGAGATATTTTATTGCAAATATTTTTAGTTCTGGCCAAAGAGCAAAAGAATTTCATAATAATCGATATGTAGATATTCAAATGCCTAATAAAGATGAGAATTTTGTTAAATTACAAGTAAGAAAAGAGTTTACTAAAACTAATGATCGAAAAATACCTTTATTGTTTAAAAAGTCGTTAGAAGCAACAAGAGAGTTTTTAGGGGAGAGAGAGAAAGCAGGGATTAAATCAACTGAGCCGATTATGGATTATTCTTATGATACTTTAAGAAAATGGTTGAAAAGGTTAGGTAAAAAAGTATTAAATAAAAATGTAAATTATCAATTATTTAGGTCATCTTGTGCTAAATGGTTAGTTGATATTCACCATTATACAAAATACCAACTATGTTATTTTATGGGATGGGATTTTTCAAGTCCAATGTCAGATATTTACATTAATAGAAGTTCGGCGATTTTAGAGTCATCAGAAAAAGAAGCCGAAAACACTGAATTAGAAGAACTAAATAGTAAATTTGAAAAACAAGAATATGATTTAAAACTTCAACAGGAAAAGATTAAAAAGTTTGGAGAAAGAGAAGGTGGGCTTAAAAAATGGATTAAAAATTACCTGTTTGAAGTCCAAAAGAGAGTAGATGTAATTGAAAAAAATGTTATGGAAAAAAAGAAGTTAAAATGAAAGTAGAATTTACAATAGATAAAAAATATGATTTGGAAATGGCGAAAGCCATGGGTTTTTCTAAAAAAATAATCTCTTATGTTGAAGCACAGTATAAAATCCCCTACAAATACCTTGAACTAACAAAAAACCTTTATCAAAAATCTTGGAATGAAATTAATGATGAATTTTCCAAATATATAGAAAAAGAAACAGGATACAAATGGTTTTATCCAAAATATAAATGTGTTGTCT
>SDBT01006212.1_pt1 | contig 19886 bp, 22 predicted proteins | sample 2277101 | NCBI WGS metagenome assembly SDBT01 (sample SAMN10404973, study PRJNA504765) | marine sediment metagenome | isolation source: marine sediment core GS10_PC15, 103 cmbsf | place: Arctic Ocean: Southern Knipovich Ridge | collected 2010 | reverse complement strand
TCACTACTCCACACGTACGGTTGTCGTCGAACCTTCTCACTAACGGCAGTGAATTTTACATGAAAAGAGGGTTGTGTCGAGGAATGACAGGAAAGCTCCGTGACAGAATCTTGTTGCCACGACATATCGAATCCGTGACTAGCAAATTCGGCTCGCCATTCATCTGTCGTAAAAGTGATCGCTCGTTTTTGATAATATTGTAAACGTATTAACAACTCTTCTACAGAATAAACCAACGACGGAGTCTTGTACATCCAATCTTCGATTCGTAGATTCATGTATAGCAGAGAACAGTACGAAGCCAAGGCGCGTCAAAAATACGATGACCTACAACAGCGTATAACGCTAATGCGAAGTGAAAATGCAGTAGTCTATGCTGTCACGGACAGAATACGTGAAATAAACGCGAGCATGGGCGTTCGACTAAATGAGAATTGGCGCTATGAAGTGAATGGCGTCGAACGAAAGGGATTGCACGCTGTGTTACCTCGTATAGGAACCAATGTTCCACCGGAGCGTCCAATGATTCAACGATGTCGCTTGCAAGGACTACGACATGGACAACACGTTCATGCTCAAGTAAATCGTTGGTGCAAAGGAGTGTGGCCTTTACTATCGTCACCTATTGAGTGCGACTGTTTACTTCATATCATCGACGTGCTCGAGCAGAATAACTACCTGCCAGTGGCAAGTGAACTGCCGGTTTGGAATGCTGACGTCAATGTATGTACAGCCATAGATTTGATATGTATCGATGCCGTCAGTGCAAAGTGGCACTTGCTCGAATTGAAGACGAGCACGTCGGGCAACACGAACCGACCACAACACTTTTTGCAGGTGCTTCTCGCTCGTGAACTTTTAACACAAGCCGACCACTATCGTTTGGTATTGCCTTCGAGTGTGCAATGCCTTCTACTGGAGGTTCTGCCAGACAATCTAACGCTACTGCGACGAATGCCTTCTTACGTGGTAAAACAAGCGCGCCTGCGTTACCTCGAACTACGTCGAAGCCGCGCAGCAACTCGTTACGCTCGAAGGTATCGCAATACACGAGAAGCACGAAGGGGCTGCGTCGTCTTCAACAACAAATGGCGAACGAAGTCGACGATGTCAAAATGGCAAACCTCGAATCGCGCATCAGCAAAATGGAAACCGAAACAACGACGCTACTGACAGAGTTTTTAACCTATGTCACACAACTCGAGGATAAAGTAGTCATAACACGTTTGACGTCGTTGTCAGCACCTCCGCGCAATGAAACGCGAGTACCTTTGGAACCAGTTGCATCGCGTCGATCTTGTTTGCCGCACAAGTTTTTTGAATAAATGCAGTAGCAGACATAAACTGTAAAGCTGTGAGGTCGTTGTCGTACATTATCAAGTCGGAACAAAAAATCATCATCATTGTTCAAAAAAAAAAGCTTTCCGACGACGATGTTGACTACCGAAAGTCGATTTTCTGGCGATGCCGGAAATCGGGTGTCTTTCAACAACAAACAAGTCTACAATCCTGTCGTGTCAAAGTACGTGCAGTCGATGCCAACGGAACAACGCGAGCTCTTCCTTGATGCCATTGCACTTGGAGATGAAAAAAAAGCGTCGATGCTACACGAGGAAACGCCTACTGGCAGCAAGGCGTTTCAACAGTTTTTCGCAGCTGCTTTTCCCACGGTACTTTACATCGGAGTAGCGAAAGATGATCGTCAATACACAGCAGAAGAATTTATCATCGCGCGATTGTTACCAAGAAAAGTGACCGACAAAATCCGCATGAAATTCGAAGCAGCAAAAGTGTTCACGTTTCCACCGCAACGACATGCAGAAGGAACGCGCGTGTACAATCAAGCCTACGCATTTGAAAGCACGGAGTTGGAGTTGGTGCGTTGGGAATACGGAGCGAATTGGTGGTACGAAGCACAATTCGAAAGTATTGACAGCTTCCACAATTTCATAGAGGCGACGGAAGAAGCACATCGTCTGGGTCTACTGTATCTTCATATCACTCAAGCGATGCAGGCGCTTTTGCGAGCACCGTACATGCAAGAATTGCGTACACAAGTTCTGAGAATTCCGCGACCAGTTTCTCTCAAGGAAGCCTTCAATATCGAATCGCGTACGTTCGGAATTTTGAATGGTGATTTGCCCTGGGGCATCGCTCGCTTCTATCAATACGTAAACAACTTGCTCTACGAGCAGTTGGAATTGGTACCAAGGGCTTTCGACACTGTTATGTTTCCGCAAGGGACCAATCACTTGCAAGTGTTCGGTGGGCCAACGGGTGACACGCGCAACGCGCAATTCTACTTCGATGCAGCTCATTCTGGCACGTCACGTGCCCACTCCATGCTCAAAAATGGTGCTTCGCAAGTGATACCGGTTCAACTACCGAAAGGAGTGGAGTGGGGCGAATGGAAAATCCCGAACGTCAGTAATCCTACTCCCGGCATGAAGAATCCACTTACGTTAAACTCGCGCACAGGCGCCTTTTTCGTATGGGATCTACAGTCAACCGGTTTGACGGATGCCTTCATTGCACGACGTGGCACCATTCGCACGTATTCTCGCGAGGAAAATGGCATTGCTAGCTTCGATTATCTTGATGCCATTTGGCATATGGCCATTTTTGATTCGGAAACCGGTGACTACTCGCCATTCTTGCACAGATATTTGAACAAATATGCGGAAACCGGTTGGCCTATCGAAGCGTACCATGACGAAACTGGCAACATTAATCAATACATACAACGTATCGATCGTGAAAATGCCATCAGAACTCATGATCCAAAATACTACGATTTGATTCGACGTGTTGGCGATCGTGAATCGCAGTTTCAATCGTATGACTACGATAGACTGCACGCTGAAACGGGCAGTCAACGATTGGTACAACTTCTCACTGCTAGAGGTATTACCATCGAATTGGTGCAGAGATACTTGCAACTATTGAAGAGCATGGTGGACATTCCTTACAATGAAGCGACAAAAAACTACTTGAAGGCGATCCGTTTAAATACCCGGTCAACTGACGCTTTCGTTGTGCCGGATAGAGCCGCAGGCTATAACGTAGCCACATTACCGGAGTGGAACGAGGACGAAGATGTGGAATTTCCAACGATCGCTTATGGATACGCTCATCAACCAGGTTTGGCATATCTTTACGAGCTCTTCACCAGTGGAAAGGATCGTAAATGGCACAAGAACGCTCCGAAATTTTACGATGATGTCGTCGAGCTGTATCCAATTGGCAAGGAGCTTTTTCTGCAAGCATTTGGCATTTGGATTGAAAGTGATCTCTGGTCGGCACGACTGCTGCCGGCTTTCCTGCATACTGGCAACGATGCCATGGATGCTATCACATCCATGATTATCTTTGGTCTTGGCATACCGTTAACTCCATTATGGATTCAAGCAGCAGGCAACGGTGCTACACTTGATGAACGCACACGAAATCAGAATCATACAACGCATTACGTTAGTGGCCTCTTGGCTGGCGCGAATGTAGTGGAAGACCGTGAACCAAATCTTTATCCGCTTGGTGAACCTCAGGTCCGACCAGCTTGGGATGAATTCGAAAGAAAAGTTGGCCAAATAAAAGAGCAGGACGCTCTTCGAACGCTACCATCTTCAGAAGAATGGGATACGGAACTGGTATCGTTTTTCATTTGGACGGACTTCGCTGATACGGTGGTGGCTGATTTGTTTCCACGTGACACAATTCGAATTCAATCTATTTTACGTTCGGCACGTGACAATTCAGTGGCTGCCAAGACGATTCGACGCTGGACACAAGACCATTATCAAACGACTCGTGCTTATGGTGACTTGTATCGAGGAACGTCCGAGAATGCACTTCACAAAGAATTCATCTACATGTTTGCTCGTGAGTTCGTTCTGCCTTGGGCCACTAGTGACGAACGAGATCGTATGCGCGTGGCACTAGCCATCATGTTTTTCACGCTCTTGTGTGGATTGGACGATATCGACAAGAGTTTGGTGGGACCAACGACACGCATGACTGGTCGCACTCACGACTTCTACAGCAATCGTCGTCATCTTCGATTGAATCAACTACCGACAGTTGGTTTGCCAACTGTTGCAGCGACACTAGATCCAGGAAGTGCGTATGTACACACACGCCTCTTGATAAACAAGCGGTTCCTCGCACAAACGTACAACATGAACGATGAGAATCGCGAAGAAGCTTTCATGCTACCCGACGATAGAAATCATGCATTCGCACCGATTCTGAAAGGCGACAAATTACGTGAATGGATTGGAAAAGTACTCAAAAAATCAATGCCGAAATGGAAACATGTCCTCTTTGCCAATGTCGAAGCTGCAAACCGAAATGATGATGATGATGACAATGCATCTCAGATATATGGCACGGCAGATATGCGATCGAGTAGCAGAAAACGAAAACCAATTCAAGGTTTGACAGATGATGCGCCTTTCATAACGATCTATCGCAATGGTGATCCAAATCGTAATATGCGCGAACGTATTACTGAACTCTTGAAAAGTACACACAGTAATCCACTGCAAACTCTTTGTGGCATGGCTTGGCTGATGAGTGCAGTAAACGCACGCACACTGCAATCACACTTCAACCACGGATTGCCTGTCTTCGAACCAACGGTAATCGGAGGCTGGCCAATAATCGAACTAATCACTGATAGCACGGTGTTTGGTCTGGCTGATCAAGATCCGAAAAGTTCGGGTTTCAACTCGACGGGCGGCGTTTACGTTTATGTGAGTCATCTTACACGCGATTGGGAAAATCAAAACATTTCACAAGTGGCGACTCAAACTCGCCTATTTATGGGTGGTCACGTGGCCGTACCGAACAATATTGTGATTTGGCCTGCTTCCATGATTCGCGGCTATAATCGTGGCTGGGGACGTGAACCCATTGATCCATGCGATGATGCTGACGGTGGCTTTTTCTGGGATCTCCAAACCAATCGCGTGAGCGTAACGGGCGATATGCTTTTCATGGCGTGTGGTCCGTCTGTTCGCCGCCACGAATTGATGCGAAAAGCAATCTCTTTGTCTAGCAGAAAGGTACACGTTCAACGTGCGCCCGGCGTGTACGACTCTTATGACCACGATGATGATGAAGAAATACAACCTGCATTCCCCATGCAACATTTCTATTCGACATTGTATGACTTCGCCAGTCTTCACGAGGATCCTCCTGACTTCACTACGTTTGAAGATATTCAAAAGTTCAAAACCATAACACCGATGCTGCCAATCAGTCACGATTTCCCGGTATCCTCCATGCCTAATCAGGCGTACGACCGAGCACACGGCTGGTCTCTATTCGATGATGTACCACTTGAAGAGATACACGCAAAATTGACGCGATTCGAATGATGTGTATCTATCCCTTTTTGTACGTTTTTTTTCCGATTTGACATAAATAGATAATTCAAAATTCACTTTAATAAAGTGTCGCGCAGTGGCATATTAAATGGAACAGAAATGCATTGACAGCATGCTACTTTCGCTGTTAGTTAGTTAGTTAATCATGCAAAGATCAGGTGCTCGATTTTTACCGGCGTCCGTCACGCGGACACGTGACAATGTCGATAAGGATATTGTTTCTGTACCATTGGATGCGCAACCGGAATACCCGAGTGAAGCTGCAGTATTTTTGACTGGATTTTTCGATAAGATCCAAGTTGTCGCAACGAAGGAAGGACTCGACAAGGGCAGAAAGACGATCTATCCATCAAAAACTTACGCACATGAAACCACCGGTCATCTCCATGACATTGCATTCACGTACACGGGCATTCAGACGATAACACAAAAAAAGAAGCTTGGTCAGAAGGTGCGTCGCGAACGCTACAACGCAAATGCACCGAGTGGCGACCGAAACATTCACGTGCTATTTTCTCTCAATGGTTTGGGACAAGACATCGAGAATAAATATCCTGATTTGGATGAAAAAACGAAGCTAGAACTATTGCAAACAAACATCAATGTCACTGGTATTTGTCAGGATGAGTCGGTGAGTGCTTTGTCGCCGAATGGATTGTGGACCGATCAACAAATGACATTGGGAGTGGCTGGACACTATTATTTGACAAGTTATACATCCTTTTTTCCTGGCGACATAGTCGAAGCTATTCCGCCAGATCGTGCCACCTTGGAAATGTTACCGAAAGACAAAAACCGACCGACTCCCTCTGCCGTAAAACTATTCTTGCAACCGAAACGCGCCATGGTTTTCGGCGAAAGACTGAAGACCAATATGGAGCGTATGATCATTCAGCCGCCAGCTGTGAAAATACCTGAATTGTTGCCATGGCATGCAGTCGCAAAGGCTGACACGGAACACATGTTCTTGGCATTCGCAGCTTTTCTCACCGAGTTGCGTAAGGCAGAAATCATTAACGTTAGCTTCGGTAAAAAAGCAGTAAGTGTTGTTGCAGCAGACGATGACGATAATGATACATTCATTGCAAAGCTCGCATACATGTTCGGTATGATTGAACCTGACGTTGCAGTTAATTCGGAGTTGCATCGTTGGCGTCAAGCCAATAACGTACTCGCTGACGGACTAAAACGTCAAGCATCGGGTCGTTTGTGGAAAAGCGAGCGAATCCCAGGCAATCTGGCTTATGGTTTCGATCCAACCGAACAAAAACCCAATGCCTACATTGCAGCGAACGGAAAAATCGACAAAAGCCAACCAGTTGGAGCACTTTTGGATTTGCAATTGAGTTCAGTGGGTCGTTATGTGGAGTCAGTGACTGATGCTTTTTACATGGACCATAAAAACGTGGTAGGTCACGTTACCGTACCAATCGATACTCAGACTCAAGTCGGCGATCGCAGTGTTGGTGTACTTATGGTTTGATGATGAGCGAAGAAGCAATCACTTTAAACAATCCAATAGCAGTGAGCTCGAAGGCTCTGATCGGCGCATCCGATTCGAAATTCAGACATGTTCGATCGAACTTGATAGCACATCTTAAAACGTTCTTCAATGATGCGGAAGGTGTGCAAATCGAACCCGAGTCTGCTGGCCATCTCCCCAATGAGATCATACGTGTTCAACATATCGGTGCGGATAAAGCTAGTGAAATCAAGAACAGCTGTCATCAATATGCCGAGTGGGACCCGTATATCGACGCCATCAAGTGGAATGCAGGCACTCTGTCTATTGAATTAATAACATGCGATATATTAGCGTGGAAGCGCAAACGTCAAAAGAGAATGGCCGTTTGTGAACTCCTGCTTGCCTGTTCTTTTGTCGCCTTTTTGATAGTATGGATGATAATATGAAAGACATTGTACAACTTGTAAAACACAGTCCGCTGAAACCTCTAATCGGGAAAATCCGCACAGACATCGCGGATACGATCGTAATGCAATTAAAGCCCGAGCAATCCTTGTCGATACGACAACATTTCAGACCTTTCATTCGTCAAGTGGCCGCGCATTCTCCACGATCACTCGATTTTGTCATCAACAGGCCTAACAATCTTGATGAGCCGCCGACTTTAGCACTGACTTTTACTGATGTTGCATCATCATCACCACCAGCGCGTGATCAGACATATCAGGTCGAAGCTGCAGTACACAAAGCGCTATCGACAAGCGGTTTGAGCGACACAGAATTCAATCAAGCTATAGCTTTGATCAAGCTGTGTGGCAATATCGACGCCCTTTCATGCACACTCGATCCAATCAAAGTGTCGCTGAATGTCAACACCATAAAAATCACATGCGGCAACATGGCGAGTTCTGTACCGGCAACGTGGTGTAAACAACTCGACGATGTTATAACGTCTCTCGACGATGTTGTTATCGATCTACAGAAAAGAACGTGGGAATTTACAATGAGTCGTCGTCGTACTCGAGCAAAGCATAGTTTACTATTTTCTTAGAGGAATCACGACTTATCGATTATAACATCATCATCATCATCATATTGTACGGGACTATAAACAACACGTGTTTTGCTCAACGCCTTGGAATTCCATTTGATTTGCAAGTCTTCGACTGTTATGAGCTTTTCTGTTTCTTCGTCATCACCATCATCTGGTTTCTTTGATAATTGGGTCATCACAGTTTTTCTGACATCGTCCATGTGTGTCATTGCTTGATTGACACGCGTAGCCCGTGTAGCTGCGCGCCTCATTGATGCCATGTTGAATCTCATTGAATTTGAGTATCTCGAATTAACCTTAGTTAGCTGAGACATAAGCTCTTGGACTTGTCTGGTTTGCTCGATGATGTTTCGATTGCGCGTGGCGAGTAATTCGAGCTGTTTCAATTCAGTGAGATAAGCTTCCTGAATATCCACGAGATCCAGCTGCGTACCCCATTGCAAGAGATTTGCCTCGGATTGAGCCGACGTTGTCAGCATCATATCTCTTTCCATTTTTTCGAGTTCGGCTCGCTTGATTCTCAATTCGACGTTTGCGTTGAATTGGTCTTTGAGGACAGTCTCTTTAAAGCGCGTGAGTTCATCCTCTTGTGGCAGACAAAGTAATGAGCCCATTGAAATATAACAAGTGGTGGTGGTTTTGTTCTGATGATAATAACAAGAAAAGAAAAAGAAAACATATGAACTAGCTCGGTCGCTGAAAGAATTGGTCCATGAATTTGCCAGCACCGGCAGAAGCTTTGTTAAAGCCAGAGTAATCATCGGGAGTCATGTTACTCGTGCGCGCTGCTTTAGGCTGCAATTGCTGATTCAAACTGGAATCATTGTGTGTAGTGGTGGCATCAGTGGCCGATATTTCAGAATGAAGCCTTTTCCTACCACCACCGGCCGAATGCATCACTGTCAGTAGACTGTCATTGAAATTAGCCTTACTCAACCATTCGGAGTCATTCTGCATGCTGTCGCGAGCTTTCATTAGGTCTGTCGCACTCTTTTGCGCGTCCGGTTGGCTGGCGAAGAGATCCTTCAGATACTCTTCGAGTTGTTTGTTCGATATATCGAAGCGCTCTTTATCTTGTGATTCACGGGCCCCAATGATAGTTTTCTGTTTTTTAATTTCACTGTCCTGTTCCTCGATCTTTGCCCTCATCATATTAAACATAGCAGCGCCATCCTGCTTCACTTCTTCTTCTTCCTGCTTCGGCGTCTCAGTACTTTCGTTCGTCGACATGTCAAATGGTTGATCAGGAATGGCAATCTGACTAATGTCATCGTGCATCGTTATATCACCTGCCTCATTTGTTTGCGCACACAGAAAAATGTCACATCCAGGACGATTCGGTGGGTCATTTTTCAAGACGAAAGACACGTCAATTGGTGTTTTCACTAGTAATTTCCGTCCATCTTCCAGTATGATAGGCGTCTTGCTGGCGAGCTCACGTGAACTCACTCCTACTATGTCGCCGGTACGCAGTGCGTTAATTATATCGACGTGTTTTCGCGTGTCAATGGCAAACACTGCGTAGATCTCTTTGCGTGAGGGTATCGCACGTGTCTCGATCATCTTGCCGACCTGCCGTGTATTTACGCCAGGCGCTGCGTGATCGAGCCGAACAGCTCGTCCTTTATACAAAGCTGCCGCCCCCGGCAACTCCTCGACTAAGTAGTTTTTCGTTCGCCAGGCTTTGAGGTGCTCCAAATCAGTTCGATTCTGCTGCTTTTCATCGTGCGTATAGATTCCCACGGCCAGATAGGTATGCGCCGGAGTGCGATTTTTTTCGATTGCAGTTTTGAACCACTTCTCCATTTCGTTGTGCTGTCTTACGTTTTTTCATCAAAGATATTTATTGCAGATGACTTCGCTAAATATCAATGTGACTCACAGTACTTCGCCGCTCGACTTGGTAACGGGTTGGCGTCCAATTGACGAAACGTTGTCGGAAAGCCTAGAATTCACAAGTATGGCTGAAGATAGAACAATCATTCGTTCTAATGTTGCAACGTACATTAAAGCTATTGCTGTTTCCAAGGACGGCTTTTCGACAGTTGTTCTGTATGTCGGTGTGCGCAGAGACGAACAGATAGTGAAAGGAGACGAATCGCAAATCGTCTGTATCGATCACGGCAGTGAACGCATATCTCATGTAATGAACGCTTGTTGGGATGAGTTGTTTGATGTAAATGAACAAGACCGTGAAGATGCTTCACTATTGAGTTATGACGAGCAACCGGAACGTCAATCTAAATTCAAATGCACAGTGTGGTATATTCTACCCTGTCTGTTAATCGTCAGTGTGCTTTTGGCTGTAATTCTCTTCTCATCATTATAGTTTTATGAATCGTCGTCGTCCAGCTTGGCTCGTCTCTATCTGGCTAATCGCGGGCTGGCTTATTGTTGCTATAGCTGTCAGCATTTTCCATTGGTGGCAAGGCGACTCTGTGCGTGATGCTGTTTGGTATCAGGTCTTTCTCAGTGTTATGTTGCTGCTTGCAGCTGTAACACTTGTATTCAATGAGTATCAAATTGAAACTGCTTTCTTGGAAACACAACTTCCAGTAACAAAATGCAACGATGATGTCGGTGCACAGCCAATGGCCCATTCAAAACGCTCGAAATATGCAAAAAAAATCATGTTCTCTCGAGCGATTAGTTTAGTATTGTTCCTAACGGTTTTGACATTGGTAATGGTGGCGTTGTTGCGTGATGTCATAACTGATCGTACGTCATTAGCGTGGCTTGCCGTTTTCACACCGGCTATTATTGCCACATTGATTCTTTGCATTGCGATAAATTGGTACTCGTTGGCGACACCTTTTAAGATTTGCATGAGCGATTTCACAATCCTCTTACTCTTCGTCCAAATCTTGGTGTTATGGGCAGTGTTACAATTCACGGATACTTCTATATCATGGGCGCTTCTTTTGTTGCCTTCGTGGATTCTACTTGTCGTGTTGTTTTTTGCCGCGTTCGCTGTGAATTGTAGCGATCGTTGTCGTTACGGTGGTTGGTGTGCGAGAGTGAAACAACATCGTTTGGCAGTCGTATATTACTACGCGATTTTATTCGCATTTTTTCTACTGCTTCTCGGTGTATCACTCGCTGCCGGCGATGATGCACCTCTCAGTGACTTGTCAAATGAACATCGCATATTCATTGCTACTGTACCATTTTTGTTGGGCTTGTCATTGCTTCTCGTGCTTGCACCACTGACAGAAGGGTGCTGCGTTCCAATGTGTGTGCCACGGTCACCTTATCTTGTTCTTGTGAAAAACTAAAAAAACTTGGTTTTGTGAAAGTCGGCTCCTGTTCTCATGACCAGTGTAACTTATTACTGCGAGCGCTGTCGCAATTCTGTGCAAGTCGATTGTCGTCAAATTCGTCTGGATGGTTTACAGCAACAAAACGACTTTGCATTGCTCATACATCATACACGAGATTTGCCTATTGGAACGTACCCACGTGGCGTCACTCACTTTTGTACTTCTATCATGGACATCAGTAGTGCCAATTTTCGTTCGTTATACGGCGAAGTAGTCGCTTGGCAGCGTCTGTCAATTACATAAATGTTTTCTGAAATGAACGTCAAAATACATTCCATACTGCAACGAGAATCTCACTTATCAATTGCAACAAATCGATACAGAAAGCAAACAGTGGTGTTTTAAGTAGAAACTCGCACGCGCCACCATAGACACAAATGAGTTTGTAGTTAATTGCCAGAATGAATATCGTCATGCCAAGTAGATAGCACACATAAGCAGTGGCGCGCAATTGGCAACACCATTCTTCCTGTTCATTTGTTACATATTGGAGTAGTTGTCTGTCCACGAGGTGTGAGGGATGTGTGATTTCTTCCTTTTCTTCGCTATCGTGATTCACAAACTTGCCATTTATGCTGAAGGTTCCGAGCTGGCAAATGACCTCGTGTTTCAAAATCTCCAATGTATCAGGCACTATGAATGCACCGAACGTCTCCTTGAATTTAACGATCACAATTCGTTGAGGTAGCTCTTCTACTACTGCAACGTCCCATGTGCCGTCCTCGTTGACCGACTTTAGTCTGCCTGTAGAAATTCGCAACATTGATGGATTTCGATGACTGTACGAATTGGAATAGCTGATTGTTTGCAAGAAAATAGTAGCACGCGAAAATGTCGTATCGTGCTATTTTTGAAACATTAGAATTTAAACAACAATAGCAGAAAGATCAAGCTTTTGTTTTCGATTGATCACAACTTGTCGCAGTCATATGAAATGGAATCTTTTCGACGATTACTACTTTCTTCTTCTTCTTGATATTTGACTGCTGCTGCTGACAACTCGATGCAGTTAAATGGAAAGGGATTTTCGTGGAAACGTCAGCAGCAGCTTGTGATACGCTATCGAATACGTTCTCAGGCGAGAGCTGTTGATCAGGGATGATAATGGGCAAAGGTAGAACATCCAAAGCTTGATTCAACTGACATATACTAGACTTATCTTCTTCTTTGTCATCGGGGAAAAGACGTACAGAATTGCTTGTGAGCTCAGCCAATATGTCTTCTGCTTCGTCGGGGCACTGATGATGAAGATGAAACCAATCTGACATTACTCAAAAACTAAGGGAGAGAGAGAGAGAGAGAGAGTTGGTAATCACTCTTATAATTCAAACCACTCTTGTGACAGACTTTTGTCGTGGTCGCCACGATGTACTTAGGTTAGGATAGAATGCTTTCCACCATACAGAAATGCTATCTTCATGATAATAATAATGGATGTTCGGTTTGTCGTCATCACGATAGCTTTTTCCATTTCGATACCATTCTTCACAGTATAGATAATCGGCGAATTCACGAGTAAGATCTAAACGATAAATACGTATTGCAGGTTTGTCGTCATCACGATGCAAGTTACCATTTCCATCTAGCCATTTATGCATTATAGTATCCCAGCCATCATCATTTATTACATTGGGGATGTCGAAGTAGTGATGTATGCGACATTGTACATTCTTGTCGAGCGAATACATTCCCAGAGATTTGATGACTAGACAGAGACGCCACCACACCTCCGGAGACGTCGAAGCAATCTGCAACCACACTTCTAATGGCAACAATGCGAGGACGGCTTTTTCCATAGTATCTTTTTTATAAAATCGATGAGATAAATTAGCCAAATCTGAGATTAACAAATGGGCGACTTTCTATCTTCAAACGCTGTTGTCTATTATGACAAGCCACGTTACAACGTTGATGTCTTTGTTTGTGATATCTGCAAGCACCAAACATTCTCTCGCGTTTCTTGTAGAATCTGTCGTTACTAGGACGTTCTTGGACTACAGGGATCTTCACCTTTGCTATTCCGAACAGTCGTCTGCTGAAATCGAGAAGCGAGCACGCTGCGACGGTTTCCTTTCGAGAACGAGGAGGCATCAAGGAGACAAAATATAAATAATAATTGCAATTAAAAGTATAAACGTTTTCAGAACAATTCAGTCTCACCAGAGTCGTAAGATACACCTGAAATCGTCTGTCGACAGTAGAGACATGTCCACTTGTCAGGGAAGTTCTTGAGTTTTCTACTACATTCTTCACACACTACCCGGTGAAGACATGGAAGAACCATCGTCTGAGGTTCCGCGTCCAGGCAGACCATACATTCCTTCTCACCTACCTGTTCAGCCTTCCCTGGTGATTCCGCCGGACTGCAAGCGTAGCTCTTCCCATTCAGGGCAGGTACGATAAAGCCCTCATCAAATTGAAGTTCCTGTGCCAAAGTTTTGAGGAACAACGCATGATATGCTGTTCCATCTTCTACACCGCGATCAGTTATAGAACTTTTGATTGCAGTCGCAGTGCCTCCAGACATATCAATAGGTGTCTCCACTTTGACTGTCGTACCCGGTTCACCGAGAGAGAAAACGAAGATTCGTCCGAATGCTGGCGGATTGCGACACAATATCCCAAGGAATACAGCAACGAGGATCTTCTTCTCCTTGGTCTGATAGAGTTTGCCACTTAATTTCCCATTTGTGCGGAGTCCAATGATTTCTACAGGAGGGTCAGAGATAAGAGCGGAGGCGTGATCTTCCATGTGGAATCGCACATACTCGGCATTTAATGCACTTTCGAATGCATCAGCCATCTCTTTACTTTCAAAGTTTTAAAAAAGGAAGAGGAGGAGATAATAGTTTCAACGAATATAATATCAGTTGGAACATGACTTGATTGATCTTTTTTTGGCACCTTCTCTCATAGTTTTTTTTTCTCTTCGACAAGAAACAGCGATGACGGACAAAGATTTCATCAGAGCGGAACTACTCAAAAACAAGGAAGTTTACTGGCAATTGAAAGCGAAACTCCGCGATGGAGTGTGGGTGGTGATTCAAAATGAAAAACTCGTTGCTATGGCCGATTCACAGCATGAAGCTCTTGCAAACATTACAACGAATTGTTACTGCGTTTGTGTTGGACAGGAGGACGAGATAGCTTGCATTGGTTAGGGCAAAATAATGTATTGGTTTTTCCATTTTCTTGAACATTATTATTATAAACCATCAATACATTTATCATTTAATGTAATCGCAATTGTCGTGATCGCAGCCGGTTTTCTGATCGTTGAAGCACGAACCACACAAATCACGTTGTTCTTCGGTACATTTCGAGCACGTGTAAGCATCAGCGTCTTCGGCAATCCAATGTAGACAAGCGTCACACATAGTTCTATTCTGCAATGCCATGAGCGCCGGTCCCATCGCATCCATTTGTTTAGAAGTAAGATCCTCCATGTTGGGAACATCAGAATCTTCAGAGTGTGCCATTATTTTCAAGAATCGAGTCTCGTCTGGCGTCAAATCTTTACAAATAAGAAGATGTTCGTAACCATTCATTATTGATAAGAAAAATAGCGATTTAAGACTGAAGAAAGAGACAGAGAGAGAGAGAGAGAGAAGTGGACGAATTCCGCGAAAACACAGCGACTGCTTTGTCGTATACATATTTTCTGCAATCATTTGCGACGAACAAATTTGCACGAACGAACGACCGCATTCATTCAATCACAACAACAAAGATCAACAACTTCGACGAATGAACAAGCGCATGTGCTAATCGATTTGGCCTGGCACTTCGGACAGACTTCAAATGAACAGCCAACGTGATGATAAGCGCCCGGATGTGCTCCACATTGGCGACAAGCGACAGGAGTCGTCGTCTTAAAAGCTAAACGTTGATATATGTTTTCAGGATTACGCGCGTCAGCATATTTGTCAACGTTGCACCAACGATGTTGTTGCTGATCTCGACGATTACAAGAACAATTAAATGATGATGTAGAAGTCATTTCATTAATAAGGAACAAGAAAGAGAGAGAGAGAGAGAGAGAGAGGCAGTCAACTGATATCGACGATTTCTTGCGCATACGACCTGCCGTCTTTAAACAAAAATGGCACGTGATAGTCGTCATCTAAGATACTATCATCATCATCAGGGGAGACAACAATGTCTTGTTTCTCGCCTTCGTCAGCAACGCTCAAGGGTTCGTCATCATCAGAAGGGGAGTAATCAGAACCATCGTCATCATGACTGTGCCAATTCATATAATCTTCATCTTCCGACTCCTCCTCGACTTGTTCAATCGTTTCTGTATCATCATGCGAAGCAGTAGTGTCCAAAGGAAGAGTAGGTTCGTAATTCATGATTTGCATTGCAGCCATAGGACACCATTCATCGTCATCGATGATAGTAGCAGCGGATAATCCATCCCACTCTAGCGAAGCTAGATTATACTGCCATAAGTCATTTTCATCAAAGGGTACTCCTAGCACAGAAGGTTGGACTAGAAGACTGAGAGGATCGACAGGAGGAGTGGCCAACATGTCCATGAAGCTGGGATCTAGCATAGGAAAAGCCATGAGTAAGAGAGAGAGAGAGAGAAGTAGCAGAAATTTCGAAACGAAACGAAATGAAGATGTCAAAAGTGTCGCGAACTCAAAAAGGTGGATGCAGCCAACGAAACGAACATGTCAAAAGTGTCGCGAACTCAAAAGTCGGTGGCTGGAATTCCAGCCAGTCAAAAGTGTCACGAACTCAAAAATACTTGTCAATAAAAAAATCATATGTTCAACTATCGCCTATTCCCGCCTGCTCAACATCACCGTCTTTGTAACAATACCAGCCCAGTTTGAAGCAACCATATGGCACATAGCCGACGATACCAAGTGGAATGAACGGCAAAAGGAACACGCCAAGTGTCATGAAGCCAGCGCCGACGAGAAAATCTTTTTCGCTGCATCTAAATAAGCCGCCACCGAATGCCATTATTCCTGCCCATGTGCATCCCACGGCCCAGACTCGAAGACCCGCATTGATAGCATGAGCTATAGGATGCTTTACTTGATCGATGACATAGGAACCTGCAAACGAGAGAATATGAACAGAAACGCTGTCCTTGCTTGTAGAATCAGTCATAATGCGGAAAATTAAACAAAAGCGAGAGAGAGTCAACAAAAAAAGCTGTACCGTCTGTTTTCCGAGAAACTGTCACGAACTCAAAAACCTTCATCTTCTTCTCGTTTCACAATGAATTTCGATGTTCTTGATTTCCCGTTTGAAATCAGCGTGAATTTCGTACGTTATTTACGCAACGGCAGTGATATCTGTCGATTTGCACGTACTTCCAAAGCTGCACTCGAGTTCGTCGAAAAAACATGTGCTCATCTATGCGGAGAACATCGAATTCTACCTGACGAGTATCCGTGGCGCGTCTGTTGGTGCTATCTACTTCTATGCGTTCCTCGAAATCATCCGGAAGTACGACATCTATATGAACTCGACGGCGACGTACCTGCACGTAAATCTGATGGTGATGTTCTACTTGGACTACGATTAACGCACTTTTATCGGCGTTACTGCGTTTTTTCTGGCTATGATCACTTTCTTTGGTGGTTCGCGGAACGACGTATATTTGTCACACTCGAGCTCTTTTCTCTCTATCATGGTTGGAATGTCATCATCGACGGTTGGAATGAATGTCGTAATGAAAACAATGGGATCTTTGTACGAAATTTTATATTGGAGCTGCTCGAGCAACTAGAGCAGACGTTCGAACATAAGCTCGTATTCGATTTGATATCAAAACATGGAATCTCTGCTCATCGTATATCTGTAGCATGGATACGCGAACATCCAACGGAGGCGATTGATTTTGTATCCTGTTCATCGTAATATTTTTCCATGACTAATAAAATCATACAGATATTTTGTACCTCGCCGAAGTCAGCATATTCTTGATGTGCAATGCCGGCACCACTTGCTTCTCGATTACGGATTCGTAGGTACGCAGAGTAGCGACGAAACTCGGCACGCGCCTCTTGCTGCTCATGTCGTTGTCAATATCGCAAAAAACGATTGCATCGCATTTCGGCAACTTTTTTTCGGTGAAATCCTCAAGCACGAGAAATTTCAAATGTATCACGAGACCCAAAATAGTGACAAGCTCGTTGTCGCGTGCACTACTACTTTTGGAGACAATCAACACTATGGCCGCTCGCTTACGATATCGAAAATACACGTATACGACCAGCAAGATAAGCGACAGTGTCATCATCACGCCTATGTACATTGTATTAGGTTTGACAGGCAATTCCATAGAGACGTATTCTCAATTCTATCGGAATGGGCGACTGCGTCGGGTCAAGCGGTCTCACGCAAACTTGCCAGTCGTCGGCTTGACGTTTAGTTGCAGTAATTATGTCTGTGAAATGACGTCGAATAGCAGCGACGGTTGTCGAATCACCAATAGCGTATCGTGAACCTTTCGGCCAACGATTAATAACTTCAAATCCTTCTATCGCGAGAATTTCGCAATATTCACTGCCGTTAATCATGTGAAGACAGGTGCTTTGAGGCTGTATGTTCGGCATTTTCGTGACGAGTTTTTGCAACGCCACATCCGGATAATCCGATCCATCAGAGGATTGATTGAGCAAGGTGAGGAATGCTATTTCACTGGCATTTGGGCAGTCGTTCGCTTTACTAAAACATGAAAGCCAGTAGCTCGCCTCTTGCCGGAACTGTGGTATCCGTTCAAACACGCGCGTACCTCGTCGATGATGTAAAGGTTCCGTTGGAACGTCAATGAAAAGCACGTCTGGCACAGGTTCTTGTGCACAACCTACAGCGAGTATACTGCAGCCGAGCCATATGACATCGTTGGGGACTGCGGCGTCTTGAAATGCCCAGCAACAATCCGTTTGTGTGTTTGTCTGTACCGTTTTGTCCACTGTGAAAAAAGCAGTCTGTCTGTCGTCTTTGATTACAATGGCAGTCGGAGAATTGATAAAGCGTTTCATAGAATTATTAAAGGCACTTGCATAAACTGACTTCTTGAGTATTTCTTGCGTGCTTCCATCACGAAAATGCATGAGCATGTCATTATAAATACTTGCCCAACTTGTTGTTAATGATACATCGTCTTTCTTGCCAAAAAGCCACATTGTCATATTAAAATGCCTACCTTGACCAGCTGCGTTTGTGGTGTGGTGTTCGTGGTATTTGTTTTACCGCCACTGCTACTATTGTTTATGTACAGTGCGCGAGTGATTGCGTGGTTTCTACTCGATATACCACGCGATGAAACGAGTGTGGAAGCTTTTTTTCTCGACGATGCTCTCGGACTAATCGTGGGAGGACTATTGCTATTCTTGGTCGCACTCATCATCGTCTGGCTAATTAGTTGTCTTTTAACAATGATCAGCGATTGTCTGTACTACACGTTTGTCTGGCCGATCACATGGCCTTGTCGTCGATTTAAACAGCATCGAGAAGACAAGAAAACTAATGTAAAATTTCGTCAATATGCACGAATACTGCTTGACGAAGCGAAAAAAGATCTCAACAGCAACACTGTTCTCGATGAGATCTAGTCATCATCAAAAAACCCAGCGTTGAGCGCCGCTGCTTCTTGCGCAATGACTTGTTCACGCGACAACGCTGCCTCCAACTTGCGTTTGCGCCCGGTTTTGAATGCGTCAACGAAGTCTTCATCCTCGAGGACATCAATGAGTGGATCGTGAACGTGATTGTCTTCGACCAGCTGCGTGCGTATAGCAAAGACGGTGTAATTGTTTTTCAACGAAGCCAGATCGCCGAGAGAACCCGCGGTTGTGCCCATGATTACGGCAGAATAGTCGTCGCACTTTTCTTTCATATCCTCTGCGGATTGTGTCGTCACCAAAAAGAAGTCGTAGCCATCCGAGATATCAGACATGTTGATCGTAGCTTCACGCAGATTAATGATCTGTGGTTTCGCAGTGTTGTTCAAAGGGTTGATCTCAGCAAAATCGTTGACTGGATTGTCAGCGAAATTCGTCACACCATTCATCACGGCCTCTATTGCAGACAGAGCACAGTGATAGTCAATCGGAAAACCGCAGCGCACTATTCCAGATACCAAATTGACGTACATCGAACGTGCCCACGCCGATACACCAAAGTGCATGCCTGTTTCTTCCAACATCAACGTTTCACATAGATCGTTCGAGCCCTGAATATTCATGCCAGCGGCGACGTGTCCTTCACATGCAGGCACCAAAATCGGAGCGAGAACTGCGAACAAAGGCACATTGATGATTCCGAAGATATCCATGAGCGACGATTGCTTGTCATAAAAACGGACTTGCACGCATACGAGTTGCACGCTATTTCTTTTGCGAACCGTGAGAACCACGGTGCTTTGAGCAGTGACGGCTTTGACAACGGTTTTCGCTTCGTCTTCACAGGTGTGAATGAAAGGTGCTTGCCAAACCGGACGTTGAAAGAATGCAGAGACATCATTCGCAAAGATTAGCGGAGCGTCTTCAGCATCCATAAGATGACCACGCAATGGCATTACGATGAGTTGATTGGCGCGTGAGCGCAAGTTCAACGGTAGATTGGCCATCAGCAAGGTCTCACGCTGATAACCTTTTATTTGCGCGGGATTGGCCGACAACGTTTCACGG
>SDBT01006211.1_pt1 | contig 19887 bp, 40 predicted proteins | sample 2277101 | NCBI WGS metagenome assembly SDBT01 (sample SAMN10404973, study PRJNA504765) | marine sediment metagenome | isolation source: marine sediment core GS10_PC15, 103 cmbsf | place: Arctic Ocean: Southern Knipovich Ridge | collected 2010 | reverse complement strand
CACGAATTACATCTGATAAATTCTCAAATGATTTGTTTAGTAGGCTTTCCCTTGATGCAACTGGAGAATATTTTCTTTCATTTTTAATATTTAGAAAATACCCAACACAACCAGCCGTAGGAATTTGATTTTTTTCCTTGCTGTCATATTTTGATATGGTTTCACCTAAGGAAATAGGAATACCCACAAGATAGTTAAGATAAACATGATGTTCGGTGTATTTTTCACTAAATGCCAAACACAAATGATAATTTTCATTTTCAATTTCTACCCAATGAATATTATCGAGGCCCAGTTTTTCAGTTAAGAATTCTTTTGGATCTACTAATCCTATCTGAGTTTTTCCCTTTTTGAATTTTGGTTCTTTATCAAATTTCTTTGCACTATCGCTTTCGTACAAGTCATCAGAAAATACCAAATTTGTTTTAACTTTGGTAAACTTTGTAATACTTTGGATATACTTTGCAAGTTCTGGTAGTTTTATCTCATCTTTAATTGCAAAAGTTACCCTAGCACCAAATTTTTCCATAATTGGAGGTTTAATTTTTGGATCAAACTTTGAGCCCTTGTAAAGAAATGAATATTTTTCGTTTGTTTTTCTGGTGTATGTCTCAAAGAGTAATGAATGACTAATAGCTCTAAATGATTTCTTTCCTATTCCAAACATTCCAGACTCTTTTCCATCTAAATTACCTGATCTTCCTAAGTGTCTGTACACATCTTTGAATACTTGAGAAGGCATACCCATAGAATCAATTTCCTCAATTGTTAGATTGTTGAATTTTAAATCAAAGATGATATTAATTTCAGGACTTGCTCCTAGTTTCTGGGCCGTTCTACACTGTCTTAATGCGTTATTTAGTGCCTCCCTTACTGATTCAAAGGGATCAGGATAAATTGATACTGAAATTATTTCATCAAGTGCTTCAGTCTCTAAAACTTCAGAGATTAAACCATCTGACTCTATTATATCATCTAGTGGTGTGATGATGTTTTGTACTGAATCCAAGTTTAATGATTCTTGTTTTTCAACTTTGACTGTGGAATATTCTGTTTTCATTAGATATTTTTCTCCATCTTTTCAACTAAACTATAAAAAAATATTTGTTGAATCGTATTTGATTTTATTATTTCTGTTACTTTCATAATTATTAAGTATCAGTTTTACACTTAAGTGTTACTTATAATAATAAAGAAAAAACTAGAGAAATTTGCCATATTTTTGAGGAAATAGATTTAATCATGTTTTATCTTTTCTATGATTTTGAAATATTCATTTCTTGTACTTGTCTCCTTTCATGTTTGTCCATGTCCCAGTCGTACTTCACTTTCATTTCTAATAACTCTCTTCGTGTAATTCTTGGCTCTTCACTTTCAGATTCTATAAAGCATTCATCACAACACCACCTTCCATTAAGTTGTTGATATGATGTAAAGTTAAAACATTTTTTGTTGTAACAATGATTTGCTAGATTTCCATTTGTATCATGTGGTTGAATCATAAATTTTCATTCTCCACTGAAATGTTTTCAGGATTGTTAATGATAGTATTAAGTGAATATCCACAAATACAAATCAAAGCATTATCAATTGCCTTTTTTTGTGTGACTGTAGCTATTTCATATAATGATTCTAATTGTTCACTTTGTTTTTCTCTATTTTCACTATCACTACTCATTAACTTCTCAATTCCCTCAATGAGATTATCAAATTCCATTAGTAAACACACCCATCTGCACCAAAACATTTTAGACAAATTTCAATATCTCCAGCTCCCTCACTTCTCATAGTAGCGGTCCCTTTTGGCTGATCACAATTACAATTTGATTCTGTATGTTTTTGATGTAACCATTTTTGGGAAATTACTTTTTCATATTTTGACATTATGAATTATCAACCTCCAAGCCCTCAATTTTTACTACAGTGTATAGGCCTTGATTAAACGTGTTACAGATTCGCACCCCTTTAGAATATCCAACTTCACCCGAATCAAGATCAACTTCTGTGTATATCTGAGCGTTGTGTTTTTTTGCATATTCTTTTACTGCCTTCATTCGCTCACTTGGATTTTTAATAATTGTAGTTTTTGTACCATCACTCATGTTTTCATCATCCAAAAACATCATTAACATTTGATCACTTGAAAAAGATGTTTCAAATTCATCTATAGTAAATGAATCAGGATATGATTTTTTAATCATTTTTTCTTTCCTTGGAATAATCTTTTATTTCAATATTGTATAATTCATCCCACTTGTTAAACCATGTAACAAAATTTGACAAATTATTAAATTCTTCAATAATTGCTTTTTCACTGTCTCTGATTATTATTTTTTGTACATTATATTTGATAATCTTTTTGATTTCACCATCTAACCACGTAGGATCAAAGTCAATTGTATTTTCTTTTTTTACTAATTTTACAAGTGATTTTAAATCATTTTCAAATCCTTGACCGTATTGATAAGACATTAGTTAATTAACCTCTTTGGAAAAATTACGCCCTCTTTTATTAAAAATTCAAAGGCTGAATTTCTTATTGTTTTCATATAGTTTACTTTCATAATTATTAAGTATCATATTTACACTTAAGTGTTACTTATTATAATAAAGAAAAAAATCCTCAATTTTTGGATTGAGGCACCCATTTATTATATTTATTTTTCTCGACTTTTTACTTTGTAGTTTGGATCATCTGCAATTTTACAACGTGCAAACCAATTACCAAGTAAAATATTTGGCACATGATCGTAATAATCCCCCCCACATTCAGAGCAATATTCAAACTCAAAAAGTTGTTTTACCCATTCATCAAAACTTTGATCATGGAGTTTAATTTCCTGTTTACTCATGATTGATTTCCCATTCGATTTATTGTAGCTGTAATTGCACTAACATTACTAACTAATTCCTTTAATGAATCCCATCCAGTGGTGCCAATTTTATTCCAAGCATTATCCAAATAAAATCCAATTAATGAACATCCATTTACTTTATTTTTCATAGCCTCAATTGCTTCTTTTTCAGTCGAATAGCTATCCATTCCACCAGCTAATCTAATTCCCAAGCCATAATTAATTACCTCTAGCTGGAAAAATTTAGCACCTTCTTTAAGGAATTCCTCATCAAATCCACCAAAATCAATTATACTTTGAATTTTTTCTTTTGTAATAAATTCGGGACGTGGGACCAGATATAATTCACTAATAAATGGCGTTTCTTTTTCCTTCCAGTCTGTTAATTCTGGCATGTTTAGAGTTTTAATGAATAAATCACATAGTATAGTTTTGCCGTCCATTTCTGGATCTATAGTAACGTCTTTAACATGATAACATGCTTCATCACCTTTTGTTAGTTCTTCTAATGAAATATTATTATTTTTAGACATTATGATTGATTCTCCTTTTGTTTTTTATCCAAGTCTATTTTTTTCTGAGTAGGCATACATTCAATATTTTGTGAATTAATGTTTTGTAATAATACAATCATTAAAAATATCTCTAGACGTTCAGACCAATTATTATTTTTTTCACCATTTAGAAAATCATCAAAGCTTTGAGGATGACAATCATATTCTTTTCCATTGGTCCAGTTTTTCTTATAATCACATAGCCATGAGGTAAATGATTTTAAATTATTTTGCTGCACACTTGGATCAACGCGATAAACTTTAGCTTTTCTTTCATACTTGTATAGATAAGGTTCACATTTATCAATTGAAATTATATGCCCATGATCAAGCCCGAAGCCATGCCCAAAAGCTGTTATTTGATGAGACAATAACCAAAGCTGATTAGGTGTCATGATTAAAAATTCATTAGGTATTGTTATAATAAAAATTTCATACTCATTTTCAAGCTTGAATTTTCTGTTTGTTTCTATTTCTGTGATTTTGTGAATAGTTGATTGAATCATTAGTTTGATACCTCACAAATAATTTCAGAATATCGATAACCGTCTGTAACTAATTGATAATATTTGTATGGCACAATTTTTTTATCAACAATTTTACTATTTTCTCTTAATTCAACTTTGCCAAATTTCTTTGTATATTGAATTAATCCATTAGATCCATACGTGTGTATATCTCCTAAAATTACTTTGGTTTTGTTTTTTGTAAAGCCTAAAAATGCGTATTGATGTTTAAAGTCTAAACAATAACTGCCTAATGCGATAAATTGAATGCCATCTTTTGAATAAATCATCTTTTCAATTCCTTTAATCGCTTCGTTTGGTATTTGGTTTATTTCCATGATTAATTAAGTATCACTTTTCTATTAAAGTGTTACTCATTATTATATAATAATAAAATTTTTTAATATTATACTGACTCTAATTTTTTTAAATACTCTTCTCTAGTCATGTTATAATATATTGCACAGTCACGACAAAATCGAGATCCAGCATAAAGCCCAAGCTTTGAGGCTTTAGCTGTGTTTGATCCCTCACATTTAGGACAGATTTTATTCAATTTTTTAAAATCTCCAATAAATAATTATTATTCATAATCAAAACACCAGCTTTGAAATTCTCATCAATTAAAGAATCAATAATAAAAGCTGATTCCCTCATTGAAAATTCAATAATATTTGTATAGTCTGCAAGCTGCCCGAATTTATCAAAAATATTCAATTTGCCCAATACCTCATATTATGATCCTTTAGAACTTTAGAAATATAATGATCCTCAACTTTTCCAAAGTCTTTATTTTCACTAGCTGCGATTTTATGAGCTTCTGATATTATATGACATTTTACACAAAACTCCAAGCTTTGATGATGTAAATAACAAATCCTTTGAGCTCGTGAAGTAAAGCATTTTACACATGATAAATCTATTATCTCTTTGAGCTGTTTTACTTGTGCATCTAAATGATCATAGCACTCTATAGGATTAGAATAGTTTGATCTGGCATCATAAAAAATAATACCATACATATTATCAACATAACCGCTGATCATGGTATGTTTAATTCTGATTCCATCCTCATCTAATAATTCAATGTATGAGCTTGTGATTGGATCTTTTTGGACCACATTAATTAATTTATTTGCAGCCAAAAATGCATAAGCCCTTAAAATATCAATATGTGTATGGCCTTGTTTTTCTAGTGCACCAGTTAAACCCATAAAAGAAACGCTTGGATAATGTCTTTTAGTCATTTCATATAATACAAGTTTAGATATTTTTTTGACGTTTGCATTAATTTTAAAAACTTGTTTAGACAATTAGCTTTGAGTCTCCTTTAACCACTCAACCAAATAAGGCGTTTTTCCATATTTTGCCAAGTCGTGAATAGCTGCAATGCCTACAACTGCTTTTAATGTGGTAATAGCTTGTTTTTGATATTCAACCCCTAACGGCTTGAACATTTTATCAAGCTGCATTTTAATATCATCCTTGATTTTTTGATCTCCTCTCAAATACATTGCAGCTAATTCTATAATTTTCGGATCGTCTGCTATTTGGTCCTTAAAATTATCATATTTTTTATCAGGTTTACCAATTGTCAAATTTAAAACGATTGGCGTAATTTCACAAGATGTTTTATGATTTTGGCCATTACTGCCTAATTTTTTAAAAGCTTTTGTCTCTGCATCAATTATATCTAAGGCCTCAACATAGTAGGATAGATGTTTAGTTTGATCATTATCAAAAATAAACTTTACATTAAACCAAGTCATTTTAAAACCCAGCCTCCACTTTATCCCAGCCCCAGATCGCTGTTTTTGAATCAGGTTTAATTCCTTTAGCTTCTAAGTATAGGCATCTTTTTTCTAATTCTTGAAGGGATTTTAATGCCTCAGCATAATTATCATGGGAATAATGCTCAATTTGTACCCCCTTGTAATACACATAACCTTCTAAATCTTGCGTAAAATTCTTAATTCCTAAAAACCACGGCTTGATATATCCATCTTTAATTATTTTTGCGTGCAATTCTTGAAAAACTTTAATGCCTTTTTCACTTAGTACGCCATTAACTGCACCCTCTAAAAGCTGCATATGCTGAGATGTTAAATCGTCCCCATCATGGGTTTTTTGTAGAATCTCACAAGCTATAGAATTTAATGACAAAATTTGAGGACTCAATTATAATTTTCCCCCGTGTGATCTTTTTGCTCTTTTAGCTTTGCTAAATATCGCTCACGATTAATAAAATAAGGTTTATTGTGTTTGTACATTGGATTTATTTTATTAATTTCAATGCGTGCGGATCTTTCTGTTTTGGCTTTGAGCATAATATTTTTTGTTTGCTCGCCATTTCTAACAGATTGAATGATTAGCATATAATCACCTATTTTATCAGATTCAAGAACAGAATTTTTTAAAACAAAGTCTGCACCGTTGAAAATTTGGCCTTTAGCTAAAACTTTGCCTTTTTCTAGTTCTAAACCTGACATGTTAAAACATCGACTTGAAAAAATACCTTCACTAGACATTAGTTTAAAGTCTCCTTTTCTACTTCTGAATAAAAGAAAACTCTGCGCCCGTTCTTAAAAGTTGTATTTCTCTCTAAAGTTTTACCGCTTGCTTTTCTTTCCTCTATTTTTGTAATTTTCTTTTTTACTTCTCTTATGCGTGTTGTTACATTTGTTAACATATACCAGCGTGCATCTTCAGGAGATTGATCATATTTTCGAGGCACATTTTTTTTAATGCTTTTCCAATAAGCTTTTTCTTTTTCTAATTTCTCAAGTTTTAAAGCTAATTTCTCTAAAGCTTGCGGATCGTCTTGAAATATTACAGACATTAGATCAAACCCTCCTCAAATTGATCAATTAATACAAATTGAATCTGATTTAATTCTAATACATCAAACTTTAACAAAAAATTAGCTTGATTAAACCAGATTGAATAATGAATTAAGGTTTTATCACCGTGTGAAAATGTCATTATTGGGCATGCCTCACAATTGCGAACATTCCCTGACAATTAAGATCGGGAATAATAACGCCTAAAGATTTAGGTTTTGCTTTTGGCAGCATTTGGCTTAATGTATCAAAAAATTTATTTTTGCCATTACCAATAATTTTTATTTCTTGTTTGATTAAATGACTCAATTTTTAGCTCCTAAACAATCAAATTTTGAGTGTATGGTATTACTACAATTGCACAGAATATCATTAAATTCTAATTCTGTTAAATTGGTGTCTGCACTAAAGAGATTTACCATTTTAATACATCTCCATTCTTCAACACACTAAGATTTTTTTCAATAAATTTTTCATTAGCTGTGTCTGTTTCGTTGCTAAAAGTTTCGCTTTTCATCAATCTATTGAGTATCACTTTCACTTAAATCTGTTACGCATTATTAGATATTTCTTATTTAAAGAAATCTTAAATTAACATAGAATTTCACAAAAAAGCCCCGTCTAGCTAATTAATCAAAATAAGATATGTGTTCAAATAATACATACACATAGTTATTAACAAAATTAATTCTATAGATAGTAATGAATGAATTAATCATCAAAGAAGAAATTCAAGAAATTAAAAAATCAATCATTGAATTAACAGAATCTAATGATAAAGGCGCTCTAATATTGGCTAATGATGACTTGAGATATTATGAGACTTTGTTAAGTGGTCTTTGAATTCCTGCACGAATTAAGACTGTATCAAATTGAACGCCAGTTATGCACACACATATTTTATTAATCATTTTTTGTTCACTTATTGAGGCAGTTTGATAAATATGCACTAACAGATCACCAGTAAGATCCATATTATTTTTATTCTTGCTTGTCAAGTCTTTTATTATCTCAATTACATTCATACTCTTTTGTGTAATGACTAAAAATTAACTCTTTTGTACTCATTACAGGGCCTTAGAATATAGCTAAAAATGACACTTAGCGCACGACTCACAAAATATTTTAGCCCCCCCTACCCCCCTGTTTATAAAGCCTATAAGTTCAAATGACCTTAGAGGTTTATGGGCGCTTACTTAATGGTAATTAGCAGAGTTAACGCCTAAAGGCTTGATAGTTATTGTATAATGATCCATCTTTATTTTGATTAATTACCCATATACCCCCATGCCATACAAAAAAAGGAGTGTCATAAGGTAAGGGACTCCTAACGCCTCAGGCGCAGCCCGCTTTAATGTTGGATTAATATTTTGGGTACCTAGTTATCAATTGAAAATTAAATAAAAAGATGGGTACAGCCTTGTTAATTGTAAATCTATTTTTTTTGAATTTTATTTTTTAGGGTGGGTAGGTTAAAAGTTAACTTTGGTAACATAAGTTAACTTTTTAAATTAACCCTATCTACATTAAGTAGCCATCCCACTGGATTTGTTTAGGGCTTTAACGGGTACCTCCAACCAGTGAGATGACTGTTTTCTAATCTCAAATTATCTATTTAGAGTTAGTGAAAAATACACTTACACTATCTTATAATTAAAAAAATGGGTTAAAAACTAAGGCATTTACATTAAACGCGAATTAAAAAATATTGAATTTTTTTTTAAGGGGTGGGTACACTAATCCTCTTTCAATTTTCTTAAAAAAAGGGGTACGCCCTTGATTAAATCAACCTGGTACCATATAGTATAATTTTTAAATTAAGAACACCTAGATAAACAATGAGTAAATTTATCATTAAATTAAAAAATGGTTCTACAATTGCAGTTGATACTGAACATAAATTAAAAACATGTCCAAAATTTAACCCAACAATAATATGAAGACAAATTGTAAATGCGGTTGTGATACACCATTAACTGATTATGAGTATAGAAAATGGAATGGATACAAACGTGGCCATGCACCATTACCATAAATGAAATGTAAAAAATGTACACATGTGATTAATCAGGGATTTATTAATTGTAATATATCTGGATGCAGATGTATTTGCTGGTCTGGTACTATTTAGTTAAATTTTAAATTAAGTAATAATTTTGATTTGATTATTGGTTCAAGTATGCAGAGGTATATGCAAGAGACATGAGGCACCAAGCGTACCCAATTCTTTGCATTATAAATCAGGAGAGAAGAGATGTACGATATGTGATTGTTATTTTATTACAACAAGAGTACTTTGTATTTGCTGTAATGGCAAATTAAGAAATGGACCACGTAGTAAAAAGCATAATAGATTAACAAATTAATGATACCCCGCAAAAGCTCAAAAAAATTTTTTAAAAAAGGGGGGGACTTTGTTAATTTAACTTGGTACCATATACTATAATTTTAAATTTAGAGAGGGCCATGGTAAAAAAGTGGATAAATTAGAATCAAAATTAAAAATGATGGAAATTAGTTTTGAGCAGATTAATAATTCTAGAAATGATTTGATTAAACAGCTAGCAAATTCTGAAAAGTCAAATGAACACCTGGAGGCCAAGCTAAAAAAATTAATAGAAATACTGAATATTGATACTGTAGGGTGGGCTACTCCAAGAGTGTTAATTGAAACAATAAGAAGAGAAGTAATTGAAAAGTAATATAATTTTAAATATATCTTTAATAAAATATTTTTGTAGGCTAGGAGAGGGAAATAATCAATACCCTCCTGTACAGCAAATATTCATGTCCCCTTGATGCCTACAATTTTAAATTGATCTTTTCTTTTGATCAAGAAATACAAAGCCCCTACTAATTGCCCATACATCACGCTTTTGGAAAACCTTTTCTACAAAATCAAAAACTTCCTGCTCTGACTTGTCTGATGTTATCTCTAGTGTAAAGTCTTTTAGTCCTATGAGATCTTTGGGACTAGTAATATCACCTATTCTAATTCTATATGAGAAGTCTGAATCCAATAGATGTGATAATTTTTTGTGAATTTAATTATTTTCATTGTTTTTAATCTTCTAGATATTCATCTGACAATATTTACATGCTCACACTCAGGACCAGTACACAATTCACATTTTAATGGCATATTCATAATATGATGATCAGAAGGCAAATCACAATTTACTACATTTATGTCATGTCTTGTACACCAAACCTGGATTCCTATTTTTGTTCTTCCAACTGCAAGTCTGGCTAATTCTACCATTGATTTGTTTTTCCCATATTTACCATCCATGTATTCTTCAGTACATTTTCTACAATTGAAATTCATGAATATATCATTTGACAATAATAGTCAATTCTTTACTAATTTTTAAAACTGCATACAATAATTATTGTATCTGATTTTTTAAATTGGTATTTCTTTACTTGATTAATGGTTAATACTTATTCTGAGGATACTCCAATGGAAACTAAACTATATGAGGAGATACGTTGTACGAGATGCGTACTAGAAAGAATATTACGGGTAATGGATGAGGGGTTATTTGTAGACTATCAGATGGAAAAGTATGGAAAGAACTACAAGACAAAAAAGGATTAAATTTACATGGAAACTTGGTTAATATTATCATCAATTGAGGTGATTGGGCTTGTCTTTCTTTTTGCTCAACTATTAAAAAAAATAAAAACTACTAGATTTCGAGTTGCATTGGGATGGCTTTTGTTTGCAGGAGGACTTTGTTTTAAATTAGTGCTATATGGAGTTGAAATGCTATATGAAGTTGAAATGATATGAAAACACAAAAAGAGTTTTTTAATAACTATTTTAAAGACAGTTTTTATTAATATTGTATGAACATACAACTCCTAATTTTAGTTGTAGCAATTATTATTGCTGGTTGTAGCATTGCAGCAGTCGTTCTTAATGAATTTCATGAGCATTTACTATGATAAGTATAATTTTTAAGTAAAAAATATTATTATATCTTATTGGGAGAATTACACACATACATCAAATGTAGTAAATGCGGTTATGGGGTAAGGGCATCAAGACATACTTCTGAGCAATGTGAAGGGTATAGAAAATTCGGGTTTCCTAAAGATGAAAATGAATTCAAAATATAACCAACCTCTCCGCATCCAGATCTGGTAAGACTGAGAATATTCAATCTTATGCTTCATCAAGGCATCTAGTTTTACTTGATTGTTTAGTTTAAAGGTAATTTGAAAATAAAATACCTTTCAATAAATAGGCTACAAACATTCAAGAAATAAAAACTGGAAAAAAAAATAAAGAAAATAAATTAATAAAATAAACTATATGCAATAATACCTTTAATTTAATTTGCAAAAATAAATTATGGGACTAGATGATACAAAGTCTTCAAGAGCGTTATGGAAGTCAAAAGATTTTCTAGCAGGCAGTGGAGCTGCTGCATTTGGTATGGTGTTGTTGCTGCTTACACTCATACAACCAATAACTTTAGAGAATACATATGCCATTAACGAAAACACTGTTGAGATTAGCAGAATAAATTTAACTTTGAAGAATATTGATGGTTCCCTTAATACTTTAAATAAAAATTTTGATACATTTGATAATAAATTAGACAAGATGGGATTAATTTTATGTGACATGTCTGATGGCAGGCACTGCAATTAATTAAAGCAGGAATGATTTTTGGTCATTATATAATAATTTAGATTTTAAATACACATACAATAATTATTGTAGTTCATCTTTTAATATTGAAAAATATTTTTAATTAATGAAATCTTCTAAAGGTACTGAAGAAATAATACTTTCTGATGGTACTGTATTGCCAGCTTTGATTAAATGTAAAAAATGTACATATTATATTTCTCAAAATTGGATCTTTTGCCCTCACTGTGCAAAAAGAATTATTAAAAAAAAATGATTAATGCTGATACTGCAATAGTTGGTAACGGAGCATTTTTTCATTATTGTCACAAACTAAAAGGACTCATGGCTTTGAGAGTTCATCACTTTAATTGTCCATTATGTATGCAAAAAAATCCCGACTACATTTCAAATGAAATGGTTCATGTTGTGTATAACTTGTTTACTGGATCAACTGTTTTGATATTTGCAGATGAACAAAAGGCAATTCAATATATCCAAGATCATCCTTATGATCATTTGGCATTAGGTGATAGTGGATATGTCAAATAGGTTATGATATAATATGGCATCTTTAAAAAAGTAAATGTAATTAGAAAAAAATGAAAAAAGAATTTTGTACATTGAATATTTTATTAAACGATGAATTATGTGAAAAAGGTTGTATCTTTGATTGCAGATGTGGAGTAATACATGCTAAATATTATTATTGTGTCATGCATGAAATAATGAAAAATACACTCACATCCTAAAGAAATCTTTAAACTATCAAATAATTGTTGATAAATAAGATGTTCACCAATTATAAAACTCATAATTGGTGTGATTCGTGCGAACATCGATTTTTAAAAAGTACTGGTTATCGATGTCCTTTATGTAATAGACGGGCAAGACTTTCTCCACGTACACCCGCAGATAAGAATTATCCTAGAATTTGATTTAAAAATATAAAAAGAATTTAGCTACGTAATCTTTAATTACTATTTAATATTATTTATAATAATTCCAAAACCTGGTGAGGTTGCGGTCAGGTGTTCTACTTGACTTGGAATTATGTAAGACTGCCAATTGGAGCATCCGTATCCAACGAACTCCTTTTGGTTCTTTTCTAAAAATGACATTCAGTAATTATTGAAAGTACGGTTAAAAAAAATAAATTTTTAAAAAGATATTATGTTTGTCTTTGATACAAGTTCGTGGCATTACAATTTAGTCTTGTATGTCTTTGGAAAGACTTTCTTTTTTAACAAAACTGTTGACAGTAAAAAAATAATAAAAAAGATAGAATCACTTGAAGAGAAGGCTCGTAAGGAGCATCCTAATGATGATCATGCAATAGAGAATGTGTTACGAAGTAATTATCTATATGATGATGAGGAAATTTATGCGTATTCGCCAAAATCTATTAATTTTTGTCCTTATTGTAGGGCAGTTCTTTGGTCAGTTTTACTTTTTCCATTTGCAGCAATATTAAAACTAATTCCAAAAAGAAAGAAAAAACCATTTGATATTAAAAAATCTAAACGAAACACAAAGATTCTCAAAGTAAGTGTTATTGTAATTTTTGCTATTTGGGGTACATCCAATTTAATTCAAGGAAATTATTTCATGGCTGCTTTTCAATATGGGACAGCATCATTTCAGTTGTGGGGAAAATATCTCTTTGATTATTTAGCAAAAAGAGCTGCAAAACGAGAAGACAAAAAGACTAACGTAACAATATCTACAACGTCAAAAAACCCAAGCTTGTTTTCTGCATATCTAAAAACACATCATCACAAAATTTGTCCCCCAGTAACATTTGTTGATAAAAATGATACGGAGATTAGGCGATGAAAATTTTAAAAAACAGAATACAATTTGAAGGTGTATCTTCATTTACCCATCTAACTATTTATTCCAAAATGTTTAAAGACAATTCTTTTTGTTTTAGTTGTTTTTTGTTTAATCCGAGAATACTGTATTATGAAATAAGGGAAAGGTTTGCGCAGTAATGGACTTTGATAAGAAATGGAATCAAAGAATTGCATTTCAGTGTTCTTGTTGTTTTACAAACTATACAATGGATGAGTTTTTTGCGCTTTATTCTGTATGGGTTAATGGTGATAAAAATTATGGAAAGACTACTGCATGTGGCAAATGCGGTAAACTATTTCATGAAGGCAAATGGCAGATAAAATCTTTCAAGGATATTTTTGTAATTTATACAACTCATCTTGAGATGCCACAATGCTCTCCAAACTTTTCTGATGATATTACTGATAGCAAATATTTCTGGGAAACTATGATTCAAAATACCCAAAACGAAAGTTGGTTGGGATTTCAAGCAAGATACAACAATCAAAAAGATGCAGAATATGGACACTGGCTGGCATATGATAAGCTTGAAAATATGATACTTTATCCTGAAAAATATCCTATGGGAATAATTGAAATGTTTTCAAATGCAATGGGGGCAGCACTATCTCAGAAAAAATTATACAGTCAGGAGACTAGAAAAAAAGCAACATGATTCGATTTCCCTGGGAAAAAAATGTCTGGTATTTTGTGTTAGGTGTTGAGGTAATGCTTGTTACAGAATTACTTGGAGAATTAATATGAGATATCATATTCATGGGCATTTTGTAGAAGAGCAGAGAAGAGGATTTGCAGTTCATCACGAAATAGAAAAAGATGTAGATGATGCACTGCTAGTTGCAGAAATTCTTAATGCATTTACAAGTCAATATGATCAAAAATACTGTTATGGTTTATCAATTGGAATATCTGAGGAGCCAAGTTTAGTAGAATGAACTATCGTAGAGAAATAAAAACATCAGGAGATTTTGAAAATGATCCAAATGGTGCCATTGATGCATTATCGCAGACAGGATTTGCAATTTTTATGATAAGTAAAAGTTGGTATGATGATCAGCGAGCAATAAAGGAATGGCGATTTGCAAGAGATATGGGAAAGCCAATGGTGTATGTTTTTAGGAAAGAAAAAAATTTTTGTGTTGAAAACAAATTTCTCTTTGATGCACCATCATTGATTGGAACAATTTATGATAATGGAAATACTGATGAAATTAGTAGATATCTTCAGGGATTTATTACAGCATATGAAAAAAATTTGGATGAGGAAAAAAACAGAGTTGAAAATAAATGAAAGAAATTGACACTGAATATCTAGATACGTTACTTGATCAAGTGCGTTGCAAGAATAATGGAATAACTTCTCACATAAACAAAAAAGGATTTCTAAAAACTGATAGCATTATGATTAATGATGAGCATTTCTCTTTTGAATATTTACGAGAAAAGTCATTCCTCATTGATGCACTAATTGATACAATCAAGAAAGACATTCTCTTAAAGTCTGGACGATTTAGGAAGTTTGAGAACTAATGCCTGTAATTTACGGTGAAGGCCATGTATTGCTTTCTTTTTTTGACATTGAATATGAGGAATCTATTTCAAAAATTACAGATGTGCTGATGAGTAATCCCAATGCCCGATTTAGATTATCTCTTGAGTGCGCACCACTAAAGAAAAAAAAGAATGTAAAGAAATGACAAAAGAAAAAGAATTTTGGACATTGGATTCTGAGAATGTACCATTCAGACGAGGATGGTTTTATCGTGCATTTGATTTTCAGCAGTTTATGGAAAAAATAGAAAAAGATCCTAGAGGTGGCAAAATTATTGGAATGAGTTTTGATGGAAAAAACGTAGAGTTTTTTACAAAAGCATCTACACAACAACTCAAGGAATCTTTGGAGAACAATAATGCCAATTAATGATAAAATAGATAAAAGCATTAAATGGGAAATTAGCCATCAAAATAAAGATTTACTTGATACAACTCACAAGTTAGTCGAGATTGATAAAACTTTTAAGATGATAAAGATTAATTTGCAAAACAAATTATCTATATCTACTGGAATTGGAGACTTGTTTGAGTTGGCAATAGAAGTTTCTGGTAAACAAGGATTTCAACTTTTACAATTAATGACAAAAGAAGTTGATGCTGCAAACAGATTTTCATTGAGTAATGGAGTAATTCAAGGAGAGTTTGAGATATGGGATGATGATTTTGAGAAACGATTATACTTTTGTGTTGACTTTACATTAAAGCAAGCAATAAAATTTGCAGAGCAGAAAAATCCTGCAATTTGTTATAGTTTAGCAAGTACTTCTAAGATTCTTGTTGGTGGGCAGAAAATATTTTCAATAGATGATCTTCAGAAAATTATAAAAATAAAACAAATAAGTGATGCAAAAATAACAAAGCCTTCTCATTGTTGGAAAGTCGATTAAATGAGAATTGACTCATAGGCTGACTGTGGGTTTCATCTTTTGGGTGACTCGTTTGTATTGATTGGGTTTCAATGGAAATTTTAACTCGTTTGCCCTATATTGTTTTCATAAGTATACTGACTCGTACCTTGCATGTGGGTTTCAACCATTCAATGTACTCGAACCCTGTAAATGGTTATACTTCTTGAATGTCTCGAACATAGTTGTTGGGTTTCAGAAATTATTTGTCTCGTAAGCATCATCTGGGTTTCAATTACAAGAAGACTCGTTAGTTTAGCATGGGTTTCTTATGGTTATTGTACTCGTTTGCCCAATATGGATTTCATTTTCTAACTGACTCGTAGCTATATGATAGATTTCACAAATTGAATGACTCGTATTCATCTCGTGGGTTTCTCGTATTTCGTGACTCGTATGACTTCAATGGTTTTCGTGTTCAAGATAAACTCGTACCTTGCATGTGGGTTTCAACCGTTCAATGACTCGTTATCCTCTTTTGGATTTCTCATGATGGGTAACTCATACCGATGGTTTGGGTTTCAGATTTTTTGTGACTCGTAAGATTTGCCTGTGTTTAACCTATGAGATGACTCATAATCATACTGTGGGTTTCAAACATTTCGTAACTCGTATCGTCTTTTTTGGTTTTAAAATGCCCCCTGACTCATATAATTTACATGGATTTCATTCGGTTGACAATTCGTATCAGACGGTTGGATTTCAAGTGCTTATTGTCTCGTAACCATAACTTGGGTTTCAACAAATTCCTGACTCGTTTGTGTTTATCTACATGTGACTCGCAGTGCTTACATGGGTTTGCATATTCACGCTGACTTTATTTTCTCATCACGCTATTCCTTAAAAATGATCACACCTGCACTTTTCTTTAGTGCAGTAGCCATTTCCCTCATATGTATAATTACAGTATGAAACATCTCTGGATTTTCCTCCAAGATAATACTCCAAGAATCTAATGCTCCTGCAATAAATGCATTTTTTGCATTGTGCATCTTTTGTAATTCATCAGCTTCAGTCATTTATCAACAAACGCCTCTACAACTGAATGTCCTAGGAGTTGTTTGGCATATGGCTCTGTTGCCTCTAGTCCTTGTTGTCTCCTCCAGGTCTGCCAAACATGAGCTAAAAATATCTTTGATACTTTTCTTATTGCTCGATTATTAATGTGACCATCATTGTACATAGTTTTAGAATTTACTATTTTTTTTGTTGGATGTCGTCTGCGTTCATCTTTTTTTATCTGCTCGTATAGCTTGCGATACTTTGAATTTGCAGATGATTGTTTTACAAATGATGTGGATGCTTTCCATATCAGTGTTTTGAGTTTATCACTCCAATTTGATTGGTATCCACTAGTTCTTTTTTGTAATATTGGTATTGTTTCATGATTGCATAGAGGACAGTTCTCAAACGGATGAAGTTTTTTTGCGATCGTTCCTGTCTGTTCATATTTTACCTCAATTGATGTTGGCTTTTTGCAATTAGGACAGAATCTATTCATTCCGTACCCGCAATACTGCCACAATGATGAGACATGCTTGAATTTTTCTATATCCTCAATGTATGCAATTAATCCTGCTGATAGCATTGGACCAATCCCTGTAATTCGTGAGAGATACTGTGTGTATAATGCATGGTTTTTTAGCTGTTTTGCAATTAGTTTCTCAATGTCGTGCTCAAAATTTCGTGCATTTTCAAGAATTGTAGTAATACCATACACTGACAGCTCCTCTTTAGTTAGTGTGTGTGCTCGCTCAGATGCACCTATTCGTAATTGAGTTTGTATTCTCTGTCCCTGAAAGTCATAAAAAATATCCACTAGATTTCGTAACAGGAATGGTGGAACTTTATCTGAATCAGGAAACGGAATTGGAACATCTTTAGTTTTTGCTGGTTCTGGTTGGATATATTTTGGTCCTCTAGTTTTCTTTGTAATTGTTTTTTTCTTGATTGTTTTTTTTGCTACTGTTTTTTTATTGATTGTTTTTTTTGGAGCAACTTTTTTTGCTACAGTTTTTTTCTTTGTTACTTTTTTTGGCTTTATTATTTTTTTAATTACTGCCTTTCTTTTTAATGCTATTTTTTTACATCTCCTTTTGATAGTACCAATCCAGCTTTTGGTGCACCGATATCAATAATGTAATGATAAATTCCCCTCATTGCATAGGTATCTCTTTTTTCTGCTAGTTCCTTAATTTTTGGTGCTCTTTTTAGTACATCTCCAAGCTTTAGCATTTCATTTGATGACAGATTATTTTCATAAAAAATACGAAAGAAATTTCTTAAAACGGTATAGTGATAAAATAGTGAATCAGGATTTGTTGCCAATTGCTGCAAAATGGGAATAAATTTTTTAATTATTCCAATGTCTCTATCTGTAATTGCTGTGATAAAGTCATCAATAGCTAGTGGTCTTATTGCTCTAACTGATGTTGACTTTGAATAGTGCAGACAATTAATTACAGTTCTATACGGCAGTTTTCCAACTGAATTGTAATGATCACATTCCTCTCTTAGTAAATTAAAAAATTTACTTTTGCCATTGTCAAGTGCCTTGAGATGATCTGATAGTGTTAGTGGTTTGCCTAGATTTAATCTTCTGTAAATTTCCCTGCGATTTCCATCCATGTAGATAAAGAGCACCAAGTCATAATTTGCAAGTCCATGCCAGTCCCTTGCATATTTCATTCCCTCGATTCTGTGTTGTCCGTCTAGCACTTCATATTTTGCATTATTTCCTACAACTACTCGTAATACATTGTCTGTAAACTTGTTATCCATTATCGCATATGCAATCTTGTGAGTTTTTGTTTTGGATATTCTTCTCTCAAATTTTGCATACTCAAAATATTCTTCAATTTTTGTAAGATCAAAGTTTGGTAAATCTACAAACTTTGCAGTGGGGGGCATGTAAACTGTTTTTACCAAAGTAATTACTTTTCAAAAACTATTCTTTATAACGCGAGATTCAATAATTATTAGCTCTTCTTTTTATGTGAATTGGTAATATCTCAAATCCAGCAGGATCATATTTTGTCTTTCCAATCATACAGTATATGATACTCATTACAGAATCCTTTGGGTGATTGAATTCTTTTTTTGCCTTTTGTCTCGGATCGTCTTTACTAATTTCTGAATTGGTCTTATCGAGGTCCTTACGTGTAATGTCACAAAAGTCTCCAAGTAAAAAGTCACACTCCCAATCATTTTTCATTGGAATTATTAACTGCGATACTTGTTTGTCATTCTCATCAGGAACTGTACTGCCAACAAAGTCAATAAAGTTCTGAATGATTTGTGTTTTATCGACTGAATAATGTTCTTTTTTCTCACCAACAGTTGGAGCATCAATAATATCCTGATTCTTGTGTCGCATGGTTTCTGATGTTAGATTACCTGAAGTCCAGCATCCTTTGATTCGTCCTCTTCCTAACCCTGTAACTTTTTCGCCAAACGATGTATATCCTCCGTTTTGCATTAGTGTAACTTTGTCCTTACCATAACCCAAATCAGCTACGCAAAAGTCACAACAATATTCCCCAAATAGTTTTACAAAGTATGCTGCCTGATCATATTCGTGCTCCATTGGTCTTGAATCAATCCATGCAATCTGGAAACGATTAGTCTTTCTCCAGTAAATAATTACAGAACCAACCGTTTTTGATGCAGCTGGACCAGAACCCCAATCGATTCCTAAAAATATTAGAATCTCGTTTTTGAATTCTCCTTTTAATTTTTTTATTTGCTCTGGTGATAAAAGTGTGAGAGAATAATCATAACACGCCTCAACCATTTCAGGAGTTATTGGTCTGCGCATTGCTTTGAAGAAATTCCCATATACGTGAGCTTGCACTATACTTGTTGGATTGAATTTTTTCTGATACTCTATAGAATTTTCAGGTCTTGTTTTGTAAAGATTTACTGCATCATCTATAGTTAATGGAATTCTTGCAAAGATTGTCTGTGGCATATGATAACCAACATATTCTTTATTTTCTGGATGTGCTGCAACCCATTTACCAGACACTATATTTTCTGGATGCTCATTTGATAGATACCCATCATCATCAAATCGTAGTTTCTCTCGCCAGTTCTTGTCATCAAATACCCATTCTCTTTGATCTGATTTTTTCCAAAGATTGTACCACTCACTACCAGCCTCTCCACCTATCCC
>SDBT01006210.1_pt1 | contig 19887 bp, 23 predicted proteins | sample 2277101 | NCBI WGS metagenome assembly SDBT01 (sample SAMN10404973, study PRJNA504765) | marine sediment metagenome | isolation source: marine sediment core GS10_PC15, 103 cmbsf | place: Arctic Ocean: Southern Knipovich Ridge | collected 2010 | reverse complement strand
GTTGTTTCTGACTGTTTTTTTTTTTAATTATGGTTCTTGTTTTTTTAGGTATGTTGCCGCTTCATTACGAGCTTAACTACTTGAAAAGTTTAATCTATTCTCTTGAGCAGTAACTTTTTTAGATGTTGGCTCGGTGAGACCGGCTTTATCAAATTTTGCTGCAAATGATTGCGCTTTACGCTGAAATGAATCTTCAATCGCTTTTTCGGTTTGTACTTCAAGCGTGATATAAGTTCCACCCACTAAATCAATACCAAATTTAAGACTTTGGCGTAATGGAAAAAGTGAATAAAGTGCTAGTGCTCCTAGAGCAATCCAAAAAGTGAAACTAGAAAACAATATTCTTCGTGCCGAAATGTTCATTAAATACTCCTTTAAAATATCTAAACTAAAAAATCGCCCATCCAAATCCTTCGATACAATCACACCTACGCTAAAGCTTTGGCGAATCACTCACCGCGAACGGATAGAGTCTACTGTTCAAATTTTACTAAATTCCTTAACAACTAATCTTTATCAACAGCCCACCTACGCATAAAGCTTCGACGTGGCATCACGCCATAGCTCCTTCGGAGCGACGGCGGATGGTGCGCAAGAGAGGACTCGAACCTCCACAGGATTTCTCCCACAGCCCCCTCAAGGCTGCGTGTCTACCAATTCCACCACTTGCGCGTAACTTAAATTTCAAAAATGCACAAACTCCTCTTTCACCACCATGGCCTTCAAGGCTAGAGGCAAAGTAGAATTGCGCATTAATATTAAAAATGTATCAAAGATACCGGATTTATCAATGTAATTTTTATGAAATTACTACTTCAAAATCGCCCTTAAAGAAGTCGGCAAGTCTTCTGCTCTCCAGATACTGATTTAGTAGTAGTTGTTGAAGTAGCAGTCGCACCACCCCTTTCCTTAGGTAATTTGTATATACCAAATTCTTCATTATGCTCGAGTATATGGCTAATTGTAGCATTAGATACTTCTGGAATGATTTTTGATTTCGCACTTTCTCCTATCACAGATATAACTAAACCGGAAGCAGATGTAGCATTAGGAACCAATCCCTCTATCGAAATGGTGGTTGCTGAACGAGCATATTCAGACGCTGTTAGCGCAATTTCATAGAGAGACATTAGACTATAGGATTTAGTTTCTTTTAAAATTTCATCGGTCATAAGCTCGTTAGGTTTATACCGAGGAACAAATCTATCCACAAAATATTGAAATAATTTTTTCTTAACCTCAGAATTAATTTCAGGCATTGGATACTTTCTACCGAACGAATAATGATGATTGTTATATATATCGCTATCTTGAGTAATACCAATCATAAGAAATCGAAATGGTTGAGGGTAAGCAAGAAAAAGAAATTTAAATAGTTGATTACTATCATCATTCAATGAATTTTTCTCAAGGTTCTTTAGAATGACCGCCACTTTAAATTTTCTGCTCTCTAACTGCTTCATATTTTCAGATAATTTCTCAACTAATTTTTTAAGCTGCTCAAAATCATCCGGCTTAATATCATTCATATCAAATGCTAAATAATTATAATTCCTATAAGTCAGAGCATTTTGTAGCGCTTGAAGGGATAATGCATCCAGCGTTAATTGATCTCTATTATCACTATTTTTTTTATAAAGCAATAATGAACGCTTTGGCTGGCTATTTGGATAATGAAGATTAAAATTATCTAAAAATTTCAAAATGTTCTTTCCATAACCACCACTAATATCATCCGGCATAATGAACTTTTCAAGCATCGTGACCATCTTATAATTTCTATTGACCAAAGCATAATAAGCTGGTTGCTTACCTTGTTTATTTCTAATATAAGGATTGGCCCCAGCAACACGCAATAGCCATGCAAGTAAAGAAGCTTCATCGTGATTATTATGCTTCGCTGCTAAGTGCAGTGGTGTATCACCAAAACTATTTCTATGATTGATAATCTCTTCCGGAACAAGAAAATCATGTCCTGAAAGCAGTGATCTGTAATACATAGGATGAATAATTACATGCCTATTTTTAAAATCTTGAGTAACCACAGACGCATAGGCTCCAATTTCCTCTAAGACCGTCCCCAAATCTCCAATAACTGTAGCGCCAATATCAGGGGATTTTATCTCAATTGCTGCACTCATAGGAATTAATGCAAGCTTACCGATCAATTTCACCCCTTCAAATGTTTTAGAAAAAAACTTAAAAAAACGACTCCAAATTGCTATTTTTTTTGAAACGGGAAGATTTAGAAGCGCAATAAGAGTAGGCACTTTTGCCTCATTCTTTTTATCAAATACCAAATGGTATAACGTTTTAGAATCATTCCCTTTAGAAGCAAGAAGTATAGTAAGTAAAAACAAATTCTTTTCTGTTACATTCTCAAGATATAGCTCCATAATGCTATTAATACTTTTTTGTGTTTTACGATGATTTTTTAACTTAAGCGCATTCCCAGTGGAATTGTTTCTAAAAACTGTTTTAATTAATTCATTAAATCTTTGTGTCTTTGAAAATTGAAGATGTCCATTCCGCGCACAATCTACTAAGGCATTCTTCTGTACATTTACGAGACAAACGTCCTCAGCACTGATGTCATCAAAACTCATAGGATACAAAAGTGAATCACTAAATAAAACTATACCTAGTAATAAACAACCCTTGAAAGCTCTTAATCTGAACTTCATGATTTGGCTCCTATAAAAGTTTTACTTTGGAAACATTAGTTGATTTACTTAGATCATTTTTTAATCTCTTCAGATAATTTTCTGGCTCTAATGGATATTTTCCAGCTGAAGAAACGTCTTGCATTTTTTTTTCTAAATAATTATTCCATTGCTTAAGAACAGCATTATCATAACCTTGAAGATCATCTGACTTTATGTCCGATTCTTCTGCTAGCTTTTTTAAAATAGTAATAAACATTTTTTTATTAATTTGACGCATTACATAATAAAAAATTGATTTATTTTCATCTTTATTTTCATGATTTACTGTAGCTCCATTCTCTATCAAAAGATCAACAAGCTTATTACTATTCATATAAACCGCATAAAATAAAGGCGTTTCCTCATTGTTGTTAGGAATATTTACTAATTCTTTGCAACTATTGATCAAAAACCGTGCAATTTCAATATCATCACAATCTATCGCTTTATGCAGTAATGTGTTTCCTTTTCTATCGGAAGCATCATAGCGCAACTCTATCGTTGTTGCTTTAGGATTTTGAACAGGTTCCATGCTTTGAACTAATGGCATAGAAGAAAATGAAATAATGATCGAAAGAGTAAAGGATTTCATGTCGGTTCCTTCAATAGGGAATAATGAAATTAATAATTAGATCGTATGTTTTTAAACTTCAATTGTCTATTCCAGGCCATATTCCTTGCAGCGGCGGTTCACTGAAGAGCGATTAACGCCCAGAATTTGGGCGATAGAGGCTTGGCTTTTGCTCAGCTGAGTCCAGAGCATACCCATGATCTTTGGATCTTTGAGCGCATGTTTGCCAAGGCGTGCAGCAGCTACCAGTTCCGGATTAGAGCTATCATATCGATTATCAATTTGAGTGGTCTGCGATAGTGCGTTCGTAGGAGTCGTTTGTTTTTGCTGTGCAATTAGATTCTGAACGGCAATTTTTAGCGCAGTGATGCTGAATGGTTTTTTGGATACAATTTCTTGTTTATCTTTGAATGCAATTTTTTTACCAGTTACATGAAGATAGATTTGCGCCGTTAATTCATTCAGTTCTAAAGAGGAAAGGTTATGGAGTGATGCAAGAGCAATGGTTGATTGTTGTAGATGCTTATAAAGCGATTCTATAATTTTGCCTTCTTTTGCCAACACAGCAAGATCATGGTGCGTAGCAAATAGTATACGCACATCTGATTTAGATTCTTTGGTTGATCGGCATGGAATAAATATTCCACGGTCTAGATAGGCCGCAAGCATCTTCTGCGTTTGAATGCTTGCTCGTTCAATGTTTTCAATTAAAAGCGTGCCACCATCTAGTTTTTCTAATACTCCTTTATGATCTTGATCAGAGTGATCTTTATCATAGACCGGATCAAGACCAAAGAGTCTCAATGCCACTTCCTCATTATCTTCAAGCGTTTTAATCGTAAGCCTGTGGAATTCTTTTCGTTGTCCCAGCGAATGAATTAATTGCGCCATGCCTTGCCAATCATCCTGCGCAACATCAAGGAGCACTGCGCGATTACCAATTACCGCTTTGAGTAGTTCGATCTTAAGCTGTAAGAAAGTTTTGCTCTTACCCGGGATAAGTTGATTGATTAATTTGCCCGCGTGCGTTGTTTGCAAGTAAAAAAGATAATCATAGGCTGATGGATCTTTTAAGTTCTTAAGCTGTGTTGAAAGCTGATCGATAGAACTGGCATACGTTAAAGAAAGTTGAGCACAATTAAAATGAAAGTTGTAAAATCCATTAACATTTATTTTTCTACCATCTTCACTTATCAGTTGGCAGCTACTTATAGATTTAAAGTTTTCGATTTTTTGTGCGAATGTTTTGAGAGTTTTGGTAATTTGGGTACCTAGTTCTCGATTAAGATCGGTTTGCAACATCTCGGATGCTTCATCATTGCCCATCATAAAAGAACCATTTTTATAAAAGATTACCCCATCTTTTTGCTCATCCTGCTCGCCCATGAGTGTTTGCATAGATTCATAAAACATTTCATGTTCTTTATGCTTGGTAAATAGTTCATGTTCAAGATTTTTTTTCTGTATTTGCGCCAGATTTTTTTCTGCTATAAGATCATTAATCTTATAGCTTTCCATCATCGCAAGCACCTTGCCGATGTAGTGCGCAAAAAGAACCATCTGATCACGATCAGTGGTGCTATATAATTTTGTACGTGCGCTTTTGCTTACCACAATGTAGGCAAGCAAGCCTTTCCCATTCCGGTAGATCGGCAAAAAGATATCAGCATCAATTTTTTTGAGAAACTCTAGATAGATCTCATTGTTTTTACACGGCGAATAAAACTGATCAAAGCTAATTTCTTCTGCAATAAGAATTTTATTTTTCTTTATCGGTTGAAGCACTTTCTGATTACCTCGATAGGTCTGTTTATATTCTTCTGTAATGGTTTCTACATCAGTCAGTTCTTTAGGATCCTTGGGTATGCTTAATCCAACATCACGAAAGTAAACCATTGTATGCGTTAGCGGAATGCCAAATGTATCTTTAAAAAACTGTCGCGAGATATGAATAAGCTCCCGAATTTGCTTCACTTCACCCATACGCTCCAGCACCGCACGAAAATCATCAAGAAAAGTAAATGGTCGATCATCCTGTACATGATCCTTCATATTGAGTAGGCGGAGTTGGATAAGTTTTTTAATGGCATAGTAGATGGCGAAGGAATTGATCAGTGAAAGAATGTTGCCAAATAAACCTTTATCGTTAACAATATCATGTAAAAAACTAAATGGTAATATTCTTGTTAATGTAAAACAAAATGAAGGAATCATTATGCACAATAAGATTATAAACAACTGATTATTCAATATTTTAGGAATATTGCATCTTCTTTTATATAAACCTAACCGAATCAATGAAAAAAAGATTGTACTAAATGCATACCAGCGAATAATTGGGTAAATCATTTGAGTATGAGCAATTGGTGGAACAAGTCTATAATAAAATAACATTATATATATAAGACCGACTATAATTAATCCACACATTAAAGCCCATATTTTTTTGAATAGGGGTCTGTTACTCGTAAGGGTCTCAGTTAATGTAAATAATGCTTGATATCGAATAACATACAGCATCCATCCAAGATATAAAAAGAAAGTTATGAATTGATAATCTACACCAATAAGTATCAAGACTCTGCGTGATAGATTTAAAAAACGAATCAACAAAGAACTCATTAACATTATCTGCAATGCACGGTATGCACTATGAGTTTTTTGATTAAATTGAGGACGATTTTTAACAAGATACCAAAAAACAAGTACTCCTGGGATTATTGCTAAAAAACGAATGAGAAATGGAAAATCTAAACCAAAAAGAGAGAGATTCATCGAGTATTCTCAACTGCTTATTGTTATTTTTTAAAATGTTACTACACTATCTCATGATAGCAACATTAACATTTTTTGCAAAGGCGACATTATGCAGATAGTTAAAAAGGCATTGGTGATTTGCGTCGTTAGTATACAGATACTAGCTAGCCCTGATCCTAGTCCTCGACCAACTACTCCACCCGAACCTCAGCCTGATGATCGAATCACTTGGTTTTATATGAAATAAAACGAATTCATATAGTAAACCACTCAAAAAACTAGACTTTTTTGAGTGGTTTTTTTCTCATTTTTAACTTTTTAAAAAGGCAAAAAGATGCAATTTGGACAATGCAAACTGTGGCTAATCCTGGTGATGCTTACAAGCATGATCAGTTTAGTTGCGAAACCCGACCCAAATCCAGAACCCGAACCACCTGATCCTCCTGGAGGACGCTTTCAACAAATGTTTAGATATTATCAACATATAGAACTAGAATCTGTATTGAAAAGGTGATTTGGTACAATCCTTTAATGTATACATAAAATATAACCCCTCTGATCATGAGGGGCTTTTCTATAGCTATAGAGAATCTTTTTACTCAAAGCTCAGTTTATTGAAACTAAACCCTCCTTTGATGTAGGATATTTCAAGGGAATCAGGAGGGAAAATGAAAAAAAGTCTTATTATTCTTGGAACTATTACTATCTTATGTATCGAACAGCCAACGTATCCAATGTTATGGAATACTATGGTAGCTATTGGTAAAACTATTTGTATGGCGAAAAAAATCGGCCATGTTATCGTGCAAGCTCCGCAATGGACAAAAAATCAAATTCAAGATTGGCATTATACCGCAAAGAATTTTTCTCGTCATCTAGTTAGAAATCCGATAGAATCTGGAATTGGTTTGCTTGCATTTGGAGTGGTTCATAAAAGCAATAAAAAGCTTGCATATGCTTGTGCACTTTTAATAGCATTGCGCTATAAACATCATGCAATACATCAACGCGAAGTAAAAAGACAAAAAAAGATCAAATACACGTATCTGTATGATGGTCTAAAAGTCAAACGAATTACTCATCAGTGATCTACACATTACATTTATGTTTGAAAAGGAGAAGCGATGAGCTATAAAATAACATCATCACTATTTATTGTCTGTATGGTTAATAGTATGTTGGGAACTCCTCCAGGTTTGTGGGATTATGTAAAATCAGGCGCAAAAGCTACAGCTGTAGCTGCTACTGTTGTGGGCACGGTTGCTGTGATAGGCGCAAATTCATCATCTAAAACAGAGCTTCCTTTCAATGTTTCACGCTATGATGAAATTAGGATACGTTGTTGCGATGGATTACATTGGCTTGGAGTTGATCAGATTGGAACTGCTGTTGCAACGGCTATTAAAAACAATCGTAAAAAATTGGCATTAAAACAAAAAAAGAAAAGCTTAACATCCAGTTCGACCGAATCTGATGCAGAAAACAGGATAGAATTTCCAATTTCTATCAATCCGCTTCCTATAAAAAAAACAGTGGATGAATGTTCCTTATACCATGATGATAAAAGTCTCCTTTATGGTTTGCTCTATGATATTAAAGAACATCGTATTGCCAGTACTGCTCATTTAGAAGAATGCTTAGAGATAGCTTTTGATTTAGCAAACCAAGGAGGTATGCGCCTTATGCGAGTTGTAGATGCATTTTTAGATTTTTCTTCTCGCAAACAACCAAAAACTCGTTCAAAAGTGTATGAAATACTTCATGCAGGAATAAAAACTCCTCAATTGATTCAATTTGTTGATGAAAAGCTTCGGGGAAATGGAACCGAAGATAAGAATGCTTTTCATGCATGGTTAGAGATTAAAACATTCTATAGAGATAATTTCCTATCAGAGTTAAAGCTATGTTGGGTGGAAAATCATCAACTTGCGGAGCATGAGCCATACGTGCCTGTAGGCCCTACTTCAACTGAAACAGGATTTGTAATGTATGGGCAGACCACTTGAAACCTTTATATAAAGGTATAAGCTGAAATTAAGGTACTATTTTCTTACCGAGGATCAATTATGAAAAAATCTTTATCTTATATATTAATATTTCTACTTTGCGCGCAATCAATTAATACTAGTGCGTTCTTGAAACCTTACTTATCTCAAATGCGGACGCTTATTAAAAAACATGGGATTGGTCTCAATAAAAATATACTCCTCACTTCAGGTGGAATGTTTGCGGCAATGTGCGTTTTGGCATATTTAGTCTCAGATAAAAAATCGAATATTCATAACCCTATTGCTGCTACCCCAAAGCCTCTTAACAATAGTCCTAAGCGCTGGGGGAGAAAAAATCTCAAAACAGGAAAAATTACATGGATTGATATGCCTCAATGGCTTCTTGATATTACAGAAAAACCTACAGTATCTATCCATGATGAACTTGACTTAAAGGATCCCACCACTAAAAGTACCATTCATCGCATAATTGAGCATCGGTTTCAAAAAGTGATATCAATAGAACGATGGAATGAACTGCCTCAAGAGTTTAAAGAATCAGTCGTAGGTAAAAACTACTTTGAAGAATATGAACGAGAAGATAAAATCAAAAAACATTCAAAAGATTTCTTTGAAACCGATGAGAACAAAAATCTAAAGTGTGAGTTATGCGAGGGATACTTTAAATTATATAATGGGGATGAAGGGTTATTAAATTTTTCTCAATATAGAGGTGATTACGAAGGACAATGTAAATGCAAACGTTATTATTGCCGTGAATGCAGAAAAGCTAATACTAATGAATGCATTTGTGGTTTTACTGAGATTCGATATACAGGTAGTTATCGTACATCTCCAGATTATAAAGAAATAAAACCTGGCAAACCCCAACAAATTATCCAATGTAACAGTGAGTCTACGAATGTTTAAAAAAACATTGTTTTTTATCGCTGGAGCAAACGGTTTTTCTGCATATGCCATGGAAACGGCTTTAACTCGTTATGATATTCCATACAATGCAGAATCAGGAGATACTCCTGGTGGAATGATTACCTTATCACGATTATTTCATAACAAAAATACTGGTAAAAAAATAACAGTTGGTAGAAAAACTACTGCTTATGAAATTTTAGAAATTCCTATTCAAACCAATCCAAAAACTATACTGAATCTGTGGGCAGAACGATATAAAAAAAGCCTTAATCTTGATAATACAGATTTCTCTAAAATTACGTTACTCAAAGCTGCAGCATTACTTAATCTTCCCATCCCTCCAGAACCTCGAGACACATCAAATACACCAAATTATGATGCGTTTATGGACAAGCGCAGAGAAATCTTTCTAAAGATGCGGCCCACTCATATGCGCGTACCCATACCAAGAAACCAGCCTCAAGATCCACAAGCAAATGAAGCTTCTTCTATCAATGAATCTTCACTAGAACAAAACAATCAAGGCTCATGCACACTCTTATAACTAAAAATTATATTGAGGATATAAAAAAGAGGCATCCGATTATGGATGCCTCTTTTCTATGAGAAGACTAAGTAGGGTTTCTTCCAGGTTTTTGGTTTTGAAAACTATTTCTAATTCTCCCCATTTTATTAACGACAAATTGAATTCAAATTAAAAACTTATTTCTAACTTTTGCCATATTTGACTTTGATAGCGATTGTCTTACTATGATAAGTAGAAAGTATTTTTTACAAAAAGCAGTGTAAAATCGATACTCGCTCTACAGTCGACTATTTTTAGTTAGACTGAGTCAGTGAAATACAATGGGAGTCAATCATGACTTATTTAAATGTATTTTTTCTTTCTTGTTCTCTTTTAATTTCTTTTACTATGCATTCCATGGATATTGTGGAACATCAATCTAATGATGTCCAGAAGCGAACATTAACAGCACTTATGTTTAAAGGAGCATTACAAGCTCCTCAATCGCTTAAGAAACACAATCCAACATTGCTTCATCATGATGGTCAATTTCAGGTTGTTCATAAAGGAAAATTGTCTAAAATACCTTCGTTAAATATTAAAGGATTGAAAGCTAAGCTTTCGACAAAGCAGCTTAAAGGATTTGTAGAAAATGGTGGATATTTTTGGTTAAGCAAAGATAGTAATGATGATTTTTGTTTAGAAGCTAAGATGCGATTAGTTGGTGGCAATAACTATCTACGACGCAGAGGGGCAAATCAGTATGCAGCTTCTTCAGGGGGAGGACTTGCTGGGTTTATTGTTGGGACAGGAGCTTCATGGTAGTCAACATTGGAACAACTGCATTGGTTACATGGGCTACAGGCGGAAATATTATTTTAGCGGTAAAGGTTGGTAATGCAGCAGCAGCACTCACTTTAGCAATAGTAGTTCCTCCCACAGTATTAGCCGGGAACTCACGGCGACCTAGAGTTACTGTTGGTGCTGAAATTCAATACTAAATATTAAAAAGGAGTGGCTTGCTCACTCCTTTTTCCTCTTGAAGGAAAGCATATGGATGGAACAATTTACATTTTTTTAGGATTCGTAGGTCTGTTAACCTACTTAATCTCATTAATGTTAATAGTGCATTTTAAAATATTCACAATGTGGAATGAAAAATGGATATATAAAAGAATACCTTTATTATCATCGGCATTGCTTTCTATTTTATATATCTCTGTAGATTCATTTAAGTTGTTACACAAAGTCTTACATGAACATGGCAGCCTATTATTTGGTTTTTACATTTTAGTTATAATAGCGAGTATAGGATTTGGTGTTAGTTCAGTTAAAAAAATTTCTATTCGTTGGATTTCATTACCTTTGGCGGGCGCCTTGCTCATACCTTTTTCTGGAACTATCATCAGTTTCAATAAGTACGAAATGAGCTACCAATTATTAATGATGTCGATAGTAGTAGGAATACTTGCATTTATGATGTTTTTCATTTCATATCAAAATAGCTTATTACCATTAATACGCTTTCATAAAATATTAGACAGAAAAGATGAAATATAAAATTATGCAGACCAGGTTTTTTGGATGCACAAGTTCGGTTAGTTCATGGTGAAGTAATTGGTCTTAAGGATGTTATCACTTTTCAAGGACGGGATGCTGATGAGTTGGACCCTTGCATTTATGCAGCAATTGGCCTTTTTTTTAATAGGAGTTGTGTATTTTACTGCTTTTTATAATGCTGAGCAACTCAATAAAATGTTTCCTGGCATTAATAGGCGGTTTGCTGTAGGACTTCTTTTTTTATGGCTAGGCGTAGGTACATGGTTTAGGTGTTATGCGACTGAAATCATCACATTGATTAATTTTGGACAACGCTACGTAGGGCAGCATAGTTTTATGAGTTGGGTACAAGCATTTGGTATGCAGCTTATTATTTTTTTAGTTGGGGTGGTCTGTTGGATGAACAGAGTCTCGTTTACACCCGAAGAGGAGAGTGTTAACCCTTTTACCAATAGGCCAACAGCTATTTTTGTAATGTTTCTATGGTTTGGTATAGGAACATGGTATCGGCACTATACGCAAATGCCACTACTTGGTGTATGGGGTTATCTTTTTTCTCCTAAATAATTAGAGCGTATCCGAAAATTAATTAAAAAGTAGAAAGCCCCTAAAAAAGAGGCATCCATAATCGGATGCCTCTTTTGTGAGATTTTATTTAGATGAATCTGTAGGATTGAAGAATGAGCCATCAGTTTGAGCTTCAGGATCGGCCTCTAAAGGGTTGTCTATTCGAAGTCCTACGATGGATTGCAATTGCGTATCAGTTGTTTCTAGAGGGTTGATTGTAGCAGGAACTGATGGTCTTCCAAAGCGTTGTTGTACCATGTTTTTAGGATCTATACCGTCATCTTGTGAACTACTTGAGCTTGATGGTTCACTAGAGGGTGAATCCACGAGATCTCTAGATGTTCGTAGATCTATAATGTTAAAATTCTCTGCTATAGGCATTTTTTTGCCAATTTGTTCATATAGTGTAACAAGTTCGGGATTGGCAGTTGCAGATGTGTATTCTGGATTAACATTAGCTTTCTTATGTAACGCGCTAACAACATCCTGGAACTTAGAGTTTGTTATTGTAATAAGGGTGTGTTGATTTTCTATAGACTTTCTAAGTAATTCTTCCAGAATTTTTAATTTTTCTTCTAGAGTTTTTAGTCTTTTTTCTACAGGGAGTTTTCCCATATATAAATTAATAAAATCAAATGCCTTGTTTTGAAGTCCAAGTAACCCCGTAAATGCTAAAATGAAACTTAATCGAAATTTGAGATCGCTTGGTTCGACGGTGTTTGCAATAATTTTAAATGGGACTGCTAAACCTAGTGGAATTAGAGATGAAAAAGCAATATGGGTGTTTGCAAGACCAAATGCTGAAACTTGTGCATATAATAAATCAATAAACTGGATTGGAATGGAAGTGTCAACACTTGCTAACGCCCCAAATCCCATAGCCGATCCAACAAAAGTTACACCCAAAAGTGCTGCCATACTTTTCTTATATTTTTTTATAAATTTATAAATTTTTGAGTTGCTATCAGAAGCTTTATTTACGAATTGATTTTGATTAACAATAGTGGGAGTTGAATTCTCTAAGAACTCATTATCTTCCATACAATGAATAGGATGATGCATTACAATAGCACTGATTGCTAGGATTTTAATCACATTATTGAATCGATTCATTTTTTCCCTTTTTATTATGATAAAGCATATACGTATAGCCTACACAATAATATCAATTTGTCAATATTTAAAAATTACTTGCAATTAGATGTTGCAAATTGATATTATCTTTATAGAAGGTTTAAATTTTTTTGACCTATAAAACCTGAATAAAAGGATATGTTATGAACAAGTTATTAGCATTACTTATAATTGCTACACCTATTGTCAGTAATTGTAAGGTAAAGAATCCTGCTTTAAAAGAGAGTATCGAAGCAAAAGAGCAATTTATTATTGATGCGAATCATAAACCAATTGCAGACAGTTGTTCTGCTGATGATCCGTTTTGTTAAATGATGTTTAGTTAGCTTAGAACTTTTACAATTTCATTTAGATTAGATTTTGTTGCCCATTCCAGTAGGTGTTGCTTGTTATACTCTTCATATTCATTACTCCCACTAACACCGTTCAGGTAAAGGGTATAGTAAAGTCGAGCATATGATTTCGATTTATCATTTGATAAATCGAATGGGACTTGCTTTTGCTTAAGGATATCTAAGCCATCGATATTTGTATCATTCTTTTTTAAGATAAACTTATTAGAAAATTGTTCCCAATTTAATTGATTTTTTGCATGTTGCAATAAGTAAAATAGATGTTTAATTGATCCATCTAGTTTTCCCTTCATAGCCCAATGAAAAGCCGTGTTGCCATCCCTATCAGTAGCCAGGATATTTTGGGCCTGTTGGCTCAATTCTGAACGTCCACCACCAAACCATGATCTAGTTTTTCTCTTAGGACTGTTGGTGAAGGTCTTGTTCCGCTCTTTGAGCTCCTTGATCCCTTCCCAGTCACCATTATAAGCCATACGCATTAATGGGGTGATGTCTGGGCGTTCTCTACTATAATTTCGAGCGGTAATGGGGTCTGATTGAGTTTTTCTTAATTTTGGGGCCGAATATCTGATTTTGGCTAATTTTTCGCGTGAGAAGCTTTTTTTAAGGGCATTTAGGGCAATCGCTACTTTTTGATCATCTGATAGGTTCTTTTGAAGGCGTTCCATGAGTGGTGAACCTGTTGGAAATGAGCTTGCTCTTGGGAAAAGTTTTACGCCGAAATGGTTGGTCAAAGGAGGAGGATCTGATTTTGTAGATGAGGCTGAATCTGTAGAAAGTCGTGAATCGGTAGAAATATTTGATCCTTCAGATCCATCAGAATCTTGGTCTGAATCAGAAGAATTTGCATCAAAAGATGAATCTAAATCCGAATTCACACTTTCGCTTAAATCAGGCGAACTTGATGGAGCAAGATATGATCCCAGACTATCTACGTCACTATCAGAAGTAAGCGCCTCGGCGTCATCATCTGAGCCGCTGTAATTTGATACGTTTTTTATAATTGACGTACGTTCAGAATCTGCTTGATAGTTATGCGAACGTAAAGCCTGAGATAAGTCAGAACTGTTTGAACTTTTTCTGGGTTTTCCAGGAATACTACATAAATTTTGTGATAAGCCAAATAGTGCAATACACAGGAGCAGGAGGCTTTGGTACGGTCGGGAAACCATAGCTTTTCCTTAGGGTTGAATAATGTTAATCATTCTATATTTTTCTATCTCTACTAGAATACCAAATTTTAGTAGAAAACAAAAGTTTTTACGACTTGGATTAAGCCCTATCTAAAGGGGTTTTTCAAGGGTTCTGATCTGGTTTTTCCGGATCAATTGATTGAAAGCGATGTTTGGGAGGCGAGTGATTGAATGGGTGCATGCAGAGGGGTGTTTGGTGGAGTTTAGAGGGAGGCGTAGATTTGAAAGATATGTAATGAGCATTAATTTATAGCAACGCACACTGCCAATTTTCATCTTCTTCACTACTAGCAAAAGCTAATCTTTTATTTTGAGCCATCTGAACGGTTGCTGAAGATCGGGTATGTTGATTAAAGATATCTTTAATACTTTTGGCATACGCATCAAAATTTGGTGTTGAGCTTGTATCCCGCGGTTCTGGCGGAATTGGAAGTAATAATTTTTTAGCGGCGAGAAGCACCAAAATTTTATATTGATCGGAATCGTCTAAGGTTTTAATATTTTCATGCATAGTTTGCCAAATATGTAGAATTAATACTGGCTGAGCCATTCTAGGAATTTTTAATATCTGATGGGCTCCCACTTTATCCCCTTGTTTAAATAACTCACCAACATCTGAAGTGATTTCAATCCATCCGCCTATTGGCTCATCATCAGACGGTAATGGAATATCATAAGACTGTAATTCAGGAGCAGGTAGATCCATAGAATGCAAAATGGCAATAGGGTAACCTATAAAAACAATAACTAATAATTTATAAATTGAGCCATTCATAACGCCCCTTACAGGTATGATGATTACATAATTTATTTACTTTCTCGATGCATGGCAGGCAATAGGTTTTTCCACAATGATCGCATCTTTTACGAGTTGTAGGGTTTCCTATTACACCTCGAGGAATTGAGTTATTGCACTCACCACATATTGCTAATCCTTGACTATCTCTTCGCAATGCCATCCAATGATTTTCAGAATAAACATTAGTTGATATATTCGCTTCTTTTTGTTCAGTCGATACTACATTTTTTCTTTTTTTCTTTTTTGGATGCTTCATGATCATATGAATCATTGATGGAATAGCAAAGGTTGCAATGGCCAGAGAATAAGCTTTTGGGTGAGTATAAAACAATGTTGATATTTTTTTAACAAATTGTGGATATTTTTTAGTAATTACTACTGTTGATCCCGCAAAAAATGCAAGCACCGTTGCAACTCTAAAGCAGGCAATTTTTGGTTTAACAAATCGTATGCCAAAAGTTTGAATAGGCAATTGAAGACACAATGCCAAAAAAAGAGGTTTCATGAATTTCATAAGGCTCCTCAAAAGATAAATGATTACTCATTCGAGTGTATACCTTCTTTTTATAGGAGGCAACAGCTCTCGTCTTCCTGTACAGGCTCAATTTCAGCCTGTTGTGTAGGTTTTTCATGACGTTCTGCTTGGGGTGGTCTGGCAATGATTATAGATCTGCTTGCACCCTTTAATGGATCTATCAACACATCTCGCTTTGCATCTTTTAGGATTTCCCATCCCTCAATGACTCTACTAAGAGTATTGCTTTCATAAATATAAGGAGTCATCTCTTCGAGTATTTTTTCTTCCCATTGATCTTGCGCCATCAACATAAATAATTCATGCCTATCTTTGGGCACAGGAGTGGCATAGAAATCAAAGAACTTTGTAACCAAATGGGTCATCTCAGGACCAGCTTGATTTGAAAGGTGCATAATTTTGACAAGCTTTTGGAGTAATGCATTTTTTGGCATTGATTTATTTTCATGAAACAACTCAAGCAAATTTCCTAGCTCCTGCTTTTTTGAGGTTGAAAGACTTGCTTCATTAATAATTGTTTCTGGTGTTTGCATACCAGGTGGCATAAGCGTAACCATATTCGGTAATTGATTTTCATTCATGTCTCTAAGAAATTCAATGGCTCGTTGATTAGTTGTATCAAAATCAAAAGTTGTTTTTTTACCATCCGCAAATGCAGCTTTTGCAAAACCATAGGCAACTCCTCCTGCAACTGCAGCCACAGTAATCTTTTTCCATGAAACTCGTTTTATCACCTTGAAATATAAAGTGTTCGTTGGATCTGGTGGTGACGGTGGTCGCTGAGGACCGCCACCTGAATTTTTCGAGTTATTATTCTTCGAGTTATTATTCTTGTTTGAAGAAGTGTCATTATTATGGTTATCATTATTATTTTGATTACTGTAATAGTTCGTATAGCGCGTTGAAGAACTGTTTGTCTGCGTGGGTTTCGTAACATGATCCCACATTCGAGATGCAAATGATGGCTCTTCTGGCTCTTGAGTGAATCTAGAAAATATTGATGGTGTTGCTGGAGTCTTCTTAAGATGCTTATAAATTGGATTATCCGAATGTTTCGGTTGCGATGATTTACAGGCATCCCAAATTGAAGGCTTCTTTGGTTTACTTTTATAATATGAGCTCCACCCTTGAGCTGTTTCTTCTTCTTGCTTACGCTGCGCAAAAAAAGCTCCCCAATTTCTACCATCTTCCATAGTAAATATCACAAAACTATGTGCCAGAAGAAACAAAAGAACACCTATTTGTTTTTTCATTTTCTCATTCCTTTTTTAATCAACGGGCACCAAGTAAGCACCCTTAAGTTTGTATCGTTTTGGAGTTTTTGCAGCCTTCAATGCTTTTGATAATGCTTTGGCTGTCTCCAACTTTTTCTTTAATTGATAAATAATCAATATACTCACAAACATAGTGAGAGCCTTATTTTTTTCCCATAGCTTGCTCATCACAATAATGCTTGCTCCAGCCTCAATTGGATTTCTTTTTGCAATAATCGCTGCGTAGGTAATCACTGGACCATATTCCGCAATTGTTTTACCAATCCAATAGCCAATCTGTCCTGGTAATGTTGCAGTCATCCACATAATTTTTACGGTTCTTTTTATTCCCTGTGCAAAAGAAGTGGAATATGCATGATGAGGGTATAAAAAAATTAGAATAAACAAAAACAGTCTTTTCATCTTTTTTCACTTTCTGAAATTGAATATAAAGATTTTACTCTATAAAATTTTGAAAATGGAAGGTATTGAAAAAACAATGTATGCAATCAGTTTTGCATGGCAAATTAAGCCCTATCTAAAAGGATTTCTCGAGGGTTGCGACCTGGTTTTTTTCGACTAATTGAATGGGTTGTTTGGGTTGGGCGTGGTTGGATAGGGGCTATTAAAGGTAGTTTTGAAGAGGTGATTCTGGATAGGAGAGGGTTTGCAGGGGTGAGAAGAATGATGATAAAGTAAAGATGCAACTTCCTAATTGGGTAGCAAATAACTAAGGAGTTTATAATGCCCTAATTTCTGAGCATAATCTATGGGTGTTCTATTATATCTATCTTTAATATACAGTTTTGCATTGTGATGAATAAGTAACTTGAGTAGTTCAAAATTATTATTTTTAATGGCTAGATGCAGTGGAGAGCAGTTTATGCCAAATCCTGTGTGATTAATATTTGCACCTCTACTTAGCAACAAAGATGTAAGCTCTTTATCGTTCCTAAGTACACTTAGCAATAATGGGGTTATTTTATTATTTTCATCATTAGTTGTTTGTTTCTTGATATCTGCTCCGTTGTTTATTAATAACTTAGCAATTTCTTTATATTGATTTGTATGATGTATGTTGTTTATAGCAAAATGTAAAGGAGTATGTGTCCTGGTACCGCTATTATCTGGATCTGCGCCATGTATTAAGAGCTCATGAACCATATTTGGGAAACCTAAGTTTATAGCGAGCATGATTGGACGCTTGCATTGTAAATAATTAATTCCAGCATTAACATTTGCCCCATTAGCAATTGCTCTACGTAACATTAAAACATTATTTGATCTTATTGCATCAATTATACGACTTTGTCTAGCTGTTGTTACACAGACTCCTGGATACTTATAAGTTGGAGTAAAACCTACTTGCTGAGGTATGCTATTTGGATATAATTGTATCATTTGATACCTATATTTTCTAACTTGATATTTAACGAGGCAAAACGCTATTGTTCCAAATATAATTTTTATTTTTTTACTAATGATCTTGGATGCATTTCTGATTTTGCTTACTAAGCTTCCTATTTTTTCAGGTAGACCCTTCCCTTTATATGCTTGTTGTTTCTCAAAATGGTGGAGTCTTTTAGATGACTGTATCGGGGTTTGAGTTACAAAGGTCATGAGTATCAGGCAACACATATGTTTATAATACCGTTTCATAATGCCTCAATTGCGGAAAAATACTTAAAATAAGAGTATACCATATACAAATAAAACTGAAATGATGCACTCATCGCATTTATTTAGTTCACCTCAATCCGCTGGAGGTTCGACGAAAATAGCTTACGCAATGTTTTAGATTTTTTATTTTAAACAATCTAAGATCCCCTATGAATAGATTATTAAATTATAGTAAATTCTTCATACTTATTTCATATCCTTAGGTGGCGTCCAAAATGTAGTCCCCTCTTTTGGATGAATGGAAGATCCGGTATCAGTTTTTTCTAACACAATTTCTTTTGGTAGTTTTTTGACTATGTCAAACCATTGATCGAGAAATTTGAAAAATTCTTCTTTGCTCATGATAACATCTGATAGATTGTCATCGTATAAATAGTTGAGATGAATGTTGTTATCCTTTAATTCATAGCGTGACTGATTAAATGAGATGCCTTTCATTTCATTGGTTCTTATTTTCCTAATATCTTCTTCTATGTAGGGTGCTTTTGTTGGCCCAATATCTTCAATAAAACTTGCTACAATAAATAGATCGTCTGAATGCTCATCTGATGCATTTGAAGTATAATGATAACTGGTTAAATCATCACTATCCCATCGCTTTATGATTACCGGTTTCATTTTATTCCTTTTTATTTAAAGCAAGCAGGCAACTCTGAATTATGGAAAGGAAAAGCTGTGATTAATTTATCTCTCATCTGCCCATTGATCAACTCTTTTTTTACCACCAATCTAAATGGGATACCTTTTTTACAATATCCATGAATAATTAATTTTCCTCGGCTAGGCTTTATCTCAATGGGATTCTGATAAACCTCTTTAATTGCTTTAGAGAAATCATTTATCGTCCAGATGTCAGGAATCATGCTTGAGCGCTTTGCATCTTTTGCTCCGTCAACATACCATTCTACTACATATATTCCATGCTTATCGGGTTTTAATAGATAGTCAATTTTCCCATTTTTAGTCACAATACGCCATGAATGAGATTTCCCCTGGTGCATTCCTTTCAAGTATCCTTTTGCAGAGACTTCGCCATAGATTGTGTGAGCATATCCCTCATATCTATATAATCCACTGAGTTGTGTATCTGGACTCAGTATAATCGATCGCCATACTTTTTTACCAAGAGAATTTTCAATTTCAAAACCAATAACACCATCTCCAATTTTTTTGGCTATTAATCCAGCATTTTTAGCTTCTGCAAGTTCCTGTAATTCAAGCTGAGCCATTGGCAGTATTGGATTTTTATTAAATTGATCAACTTTAGAAATTTGAGAAGTTGAAGGCCGTTCTAAACAAACTTGCGCATCCTTAAATAATTGTTCAATTTGTGTATGCTCAATTGGTGTAAGCG
>SDBT01006209.1_pt1 | contig 19889 bp, 20 predicted proteins | sample 2277101 | NCBI WGS metagenome assembly SDBT01 (sample SAMN10404973, study PRJNA504765) | marine sediment metagenome | isolation source: marine sediment core GS10_PC15, 103 cmbsf | place: Arctic Ocean: Southern Knipovich Ridge | collected 2010 | reverse complement strand
CCATGTATGAGAGCATCATTGAAGAAAACCCGAACTATCCGGGTGTTGGTGACGGAGCGAAAGCTTCTAAATTCTGGATAAATAAGATCAACAAGTTTAAAAAACACATAAATCCGTATGATAAGGGGAAACTTCTCCTTAAAGAATGGAAAGATTTTGAGAAATACATGAATAGAAACCATGTAAGACACGGAAGATCGACCGTGGCGATACAAAAATATATTTTCTGTGATATCATCGAATCTTTTACCTGTGCGTACCACGAAGGAGTAGCGCCGGATACCGATATTCTTATACAGATTGGGGATCTCTTTAAAAAATTGGGCAATTATGTGAAAGCCATCGATGTCTATGAATACACCAGAACTTTCAATATTGAAGATCCTTCGCTTCTCGCAAAACTGGGTGATTGTTATTTCAGCATTGACGAAACATCCAAGGCAAAGGTACTGTTCCGCGAGGCATTCTTTATAGATCCCGGACAGATAGAAATTGACCAGATCGAATCACCGTTTATCCATATGCTCCATAAAAAAACCCTCGAAATGCTGAAAAACCCGGAAATAACGATATACTGGGTCCCTGTGCTTGCAGAAATAAAAAGCGCATTTAACGTTAAAAGAGAGCCGAAAAAAGGGGAACTTGACGAACTGAGAAAAAAAATAAAAAAGCTGGAGTTCGAATATACGAACAATAAAAAGAAAAAATTATACATTGAACCAAGGCTTCTCAATCATTATTTCTGGCTGATTGATACACTAAAAATTTCAGGCGGAAGTAAAAAAGAGATCGAGCAATCACTTCAAAGGATTAACGAGATTAACGGTACAATATTTGCAGAATACTTGTCATAAAACTGCTGCGGTGTGATGGTGCTGCTGCTGTACTTGCCTGGTTTAACTCTTACAAAGTCTGGGTGATAGCAAGAATAATTAGTTTTTTATTGATTTTAGAGATATATATTTTTAATATTGTAATAGAAGCATATATGGAGACCATTATGAAGGCTGACATTGTACAAAATTTATCTGAATCGTTAAATGAAGAAAAATGGACACGGGCAACTTTAAATAATTATGTGATAAAAAATTTTTCAGATCTTGATAATATTATTGATGCCGGGAAAAAATCGGGCACACTCTCCAATATCAGGAAACTCTGTTCGGATCATCTGCTGCACACACCAAACAGCATTATAGCGCTATACGTTATAGGAAAGTTAAATTTTGAGGAAGAGGCACTGGATGAAGGGCATATACAGAAATTGATCAATCTGTTCAACGACAACAAGCGTTTCAATATCGTAGAATTTTTATCAAATAAAACCCTGGAGTATGGGGAAAACAAATACGCCCTGGACGCACTTGCTCAATGTATGTTGAATGACAACAGGGAGAAAGAACTAAACGAAGTTTGGGAGAGGCTTGTAAAAATTGATTACGAAGAAGCGGACATAACAAGAAAACTTGCAACTGTTAAAGAAAAGGAAGGAAAAATTGATGAATCGATCGATTATTATAAAAAAGCTCTTCTGCGCTATTTAAAAAAGCAGATGTACAACCCTGTTGAAGAAATCTGGCTGAAGCTCATCGAACTGATCCCGGATGACCTTAATTTTTTCTTAAACACTGAAAAAAGAATTGCAAACACAATGGGTGCTGATAAGTCCGCATTTTTACTCTCCTTTATTGTACCCTATTATAGAGAAAAGGGGGAGCATGACACAGCTATAGACCTGTTGAAAAAGACCCTCGGGTATAATCAGAAAGATAAAGATGCGAGGGAAGAGCTTGTCGCCTGTTACATGAAAAAGTATGAATCGCATTCACTCCTGAACGATTATCTCGAAAAATCCGGTTTTTCCGACCCGGCTGTTGAAATCCAGACTGCTATTGACACCTTCGAAAAACACATCGTTTTCGATGTGGATAACTACGTTTATCATAGAACCTGGGAGATCGGAAAATTAAAAGAAATAAAAGAAGATTCTCTGATCATAAAATTCAAACATAAACCGAAGCACCGTATGACTCTGCAGATGGCCCTGTCCTGCCTTCAAATTCTTCCGGAGGACCACATCTGGTTGCTGAAAAGCAAAGACCCGGAAAAACTGCGGGAATTATTCCTCTCTGATGTCGAGAAGGGTTTGAGGATCATTATCAAAAGCAAAAACAATGCCGCGACTGTGAAAGACTTCAAAGGCGAGCTTCTCAACGGGATCCTGGACAAGAAAGAATGGACTAAATGGTGGGGCAAAGCAAAGACCATTCTCAAAAAAAATCACTTTTTCGGTACTCTTCCGGAAAAGAACGATGTTTATTTCATAAGAAAAAAACCAATATCCTACGAAGAAGATATTTATAATAAATTTAAAACGGAAAAAAATTTTGATAAACGCTTCGGTCTTTTTCACGACTTTCACACCCACGGCGATATAGAATCCGAATACTTTGAGGATATGCTTAAATATTTTACAGTTTTTACGGCATCTCCGAACAATATGAATGAAAATTCCTTGAAAAGCTTCCTGCTTCTAAAAAACCTGAAAAAAACATACAGTTACCTTCCCATAGATTTTACATACGAATTTCATGAGATATTGCAAAACCTGAAAGACATCCACACCTATTTACCCCTTATACCCGATAACGAACTTAAAAAAAGTTTTCTTATGAACATCAGGAGAACAGCTGAAAACTGGCCGGAGATCTTTATCAAGAGTTTCTACGTGTATCCCATAAAATTTATTATTGAGGAACTGATTGCTGAAGGGAAGAACGACCTGATCGATGAAAACATCAGCAACATCTTCTCGCACTACAGAGAGTTTACCGAGCTTTTTATCTGGATAATAAAAAACCTTATCACCAAGCAGATAGATCTGCCGATCGAGATTGACAGCGATCAGGCTATTATCGGGCTTACCCACCTGTTAGAAATATCAAGCAGGGAACTGAACAACGAAAGGAATGTCGTATACAATCGGAAACTTTTCAATACAATTGTGGATATATTGTTCAAAGACGCTCTCCTTATAAAATACATAAACGAATCGGATGTAACCAAAGTCAAAAGGTTAATGCCCACAATATTGAATATCCATGAATTGAAAGATGAATACATAATAAAAATGAGATTTGCCATTAAAACCACCCATCCTGAGATCGTGTTTGAAGATGAAATTGAGACCGTGGCCAACACAAAGCAGCTGCTGGTCACTCAAAGAACCTATGAGCTGAAACAGGGTGAACTGAAATACCTGCTCGATGTTGCAATACCGCAGAACAGCAAAGAAATCGGGCAGGCGATGGAAAAAGGTGACCTACGTGAAAATGCTGAATATAAATACGCCCTGGAAAAGCAGGAGTTCCTAAAACACCAGGTCAAGTCCCTTACAGAAAATCTCAACCGTGCGCAAATACTCAAACCAGAGGACATTAAATCTAATATTATTTTGTTTGGAACTATGATCACGCTCAACAGCATCGACGGCGACAAAACTGAAAAGTACACAATTCTTGGGCCCTGGGAATCCGACCCGTCCAAAAAAATAATCTCATACACATCACCGATAGGTGAAACTCTCATGAATAAAGCTGTCGGGGATTCCATTGACCTCGGGACTAAAAACAACAAAATGAAGTACAAAATACTTAAAATAGAAAAGGCGATATTTTAATCTTCACCGATGATTACACCTGTATTCACTTCCCGGCTGACCTCGTTTATCTTTACCGGCAGGATATTTTTTGACAAATCCTCAAGTGACAGCGGCTGTCCCTTCACTATCTTCACCCGGATATAGTTATCCGTTATCCCTGTCCATGAACCGCCGTGCTCTTCGAATACTGCTTCTCTTATTTTACCAAGATAACTTTTTCTGTACTGATGATTCAATTCATCCCTCAGCGCTATTACATTATTGCTCCTGGTTACCTTTTCATCATAGGGGACATCATCCTTCAGGTCCGCGGCTTTTGTGCCCTTCCTCACCGAATATTTAAACACATGCGCGGAGGCAAAGCAGGCCGAGCGCATGACTTCAATAGTTTCTAAAAAATCCTTTTTACTTTCGGTCGGAAAGCCTACGATAATATCCGTAGCTATATGACTTTCCGGTCTCTCCTCTCTGATCCTGCGGACCATGTCTAAATATGACTGTGCAGAATAGGGCCTGTTCATCAACTTCAAAATTCTATCCGAACCGCTTTGAAGAGGAATGTGAAAATGGGGTGCAACACGCGTATTACCGATGACATCGTGTAGATTATCGTCAAAATTAAATGGTTCAATCGAGGACAGCCTGATTCGAAAAGGCCTTTCACAGCCGAGAAGGAGATCAATAAGACGAGGAAGATTGACGTTATTGTACAAATAATCACCCAGATTAACTCCGGTCAAAATTATCTCTTTATATCCATTTCTCACAACGGTTTTAACGTAATCTACAATATCCTCATAATTCCGGCTTCTGGATTTTCCTCTCGCGAACGGCACTTTACAGTATGAGCACCTCATGCTGCAACCGTCCTGGACCTTTACAAAGACCCGGGAACGATTTGGTTTTTGCGGACTGTCAAATTGAAAGGATAGATCATTCACATTTTCATTGAAAGGCAAATGGTAAAGATATGACAGTACTATCGAAGGAAGTGCGGCTTTTATTTTGTTACCGATGACCAGATCGACACCATCCTTTTTATCGAATTCTTCACTGTTCGTTTCGGCATAACAGCCCGTTACAATGACCAGCCCTTGCCTCTTTTTGGCTGTTATGGCCCTGTTTATTGAATTACGTGACTTACGGTCACTTTTATTTGTAACCGTACACGTATTTACGATTGTTATATCAGGCTTTCCACCATCTTTTTTGTTGACCACATTGAATCCGGCCATTCTGAAGCCGTTTTCAAGCGCCTCACCTTCAAATTGATTCAGTTTACATCCATGATTAATGACCGCAACAGAAATACCTTTTTTATTCACGTTCTTTTTCGCCCGCAATCCGGCGCTGCAAAGATCCAGTTATCACTCAAATACATCTTCCATTTCGACCTGTTTGCTGATCACCTTTATCAAAGATTCTTTTAATTTGGGGTCGCTCGGTTTCAGACCCAGGGCTTTCTTATAATCTTTTTCCGCGGCCTTGAAGTCAGACATCCTCTCGTAAACGTCTCCTCTGTACTTATAAAAAACATACTTGTCATTCATCAGCTTTATACTCGCGGAAAACGCGGTTTCAGCAAGTATTAACTTTCCCTGCGCCAGAAAAATTCGGCCCAGGTAGAAATAATTATACGCGTTTTCCGGATCGAAGGAAGCCGCAGATTCCAGATAGCCGATAGCATCACGGTACCGCTTCAGCTCAAAATAAGATCTTCCCATTGTCGTTAAAAACCGTGTGTCCCTGGGGCTAAAATCGAGTCCTTCCTGAGAAACCCCGATCGCACTGCGATACCGGCCGGTATATAAATAACACCAGCCCAAAACAGCGTAAATATCAAGGTTTCTCGGTGACAGTTCCTTTTCTCTCAACAATATCTTTTCTGCTTCGTAATACTTGCCCTTCTTATATAAGTCATATCCTTCCTGAAAGCTCGCGAGGGAAATCAAAGGTACTATAATTATTATGATAAAAATAACCGGACTTAATATTAGAAATGTTATCCTTTTCATTTACTCTATCCTGATGCGGACAATCCGCATTCCATATATCAAACCGAAATTATTTTTTCATTGCTTTATCCGGGGCATATTCTCTGGCTGCAGGATGACCCTGTTTAAGGTTCTGACCGCCCATTGAGCAGTTTCCATTAAAGATACAGCCGCTCTCAATAATAAGATCGGGAGCTTTTATATCACCGTTTAATTCCGCACCCTTAAATAGCTCCAGTTTTTTTATAACTTCAACGTTTCCGACTATTTTGCCGTAATTCGTCACCACTCCGGCTTTAATTTCCGCTTTTACCACCGAGTTCGGTCCAAGTATGAGATGCCCCTCGGCATCAATTTTTCCATCAAACTTACCTTTGATCATAAGTGATTTATTAAATTTCATTGTTCCGGAAAAATCGATATCGTCAGCTAAAATCGTATCGATGTCCTTTTCTTCAATCACTTTTGATTCAGTGTTTTTCATCATACCCGCTACTCCTTGTTAATCGTATTTTCCACATTATTTAATAGTTTGAATGTCAAAAGACGCAATAAGAACTAATTAGCTCTTTTTAATTTTTTCAGGTTTCCAGTTGTTCCAATCGACGATTAGAGCGGATGCAACAAACATCGAAGAGTAAGTGCCGACCAATACGCCGACTATCAACGCGAAAGCAAAATTCCTTATCGTGTTTCCGCCAAAAATGTACAACGACAGGAGAACGAGCAGGGTCGTAACCGATGTAATAACGGTCCTTGACAATGATTGGTTTATACTTCGATTAATAGTTTGCGCGTATTCCCCGTAAGCCTTTGACGACTTCAGGTTTTCCCTTACCCGGTCAAAAACGACGATCGTGTCGTTCAGCGAATAACCTATTATTGTAAGTATGGCAGCAAGAATGAAAGTGTCCATTTCTTTTCCAAAAAAGGACAAAAAACTCATAACAATAAGCACATCATGGATAAGGGCGAGAATAGCCGCGATTCCAAACCTGAAACGAAATCTGAAAGTCGTATACATCAGAATAAGGGCGATAGCAACAATACCGACTATGTATGATTTCCTTAAAAGATTTTTACTTATTCGAGGTCCCACAAGATCAGTTCTCTCAAATATTACGTCATCTTCACCATACTTGACGGTTAGCGCCTTCTTAATGTTCGCTATCACCTTGTCGTTGTCTCTTTCCAGCGCGAGAGTTTTGAGGATATACACATTTTTCCCGGGGTCCTCGATCTTCTGTACATTATTGCCATATCCGGTGCTTATAAGCACGTCCCGTACTTCACCTATTTCAACAGTTTTATCCTGCAGTTCGACCTGTATCATATTCCCGCCTGCGAAATCAATACCCATCTTTAATCCCCGGTTGATAGCAATATTGATCCCCCCGGCCACCATAATTACAGCTGAAAGAATATAGGCAAATTTTCTATACTGAATGATCTTAATGTTAGTGGAACTTAGCATCTTTTCCCCGTGATCATATTACTGAAATTAACATTACAAGTCAGATTTTTCCGCAATTTAGTTCCGCCACACTGCGGTTCAAGGCTTTTAAAACGGCCGTCAATTATCAATGATTTAAATGGACAGCTTCCGAACTCTAAATATATCCATGCCTATGCTGAATAGAAGCTTTGTCACGAATAGCGATGTAAACATATTAATCACAATCCCGATGCTCAGGGTAACTGCGAATCCTTTGATAGGGCCGGAACCAAACTGGGAAAGAACGAAAGTAGCAATTAGAGTGGTCATGTTTGCGTCAAGTATTGTTCTGAATGCTTTGTCATACCCGGATTGAATCGAAGCTATGACTGTCTTCCCGTTCCTTATTTCTTCTTTAATTCTTTCAAAGATGATAACATTCGCGTCAACAGCCATACCTACTGTAAGGATCATACCTGCTATCCCGGGCAGGGTAAGTGTAAAATTGAGCCAGGCAAGGACCCCGAGAAGAAGAAATATGTTTAAACCAAGAGCAATATCCGCGATGATCCCTGAGAGTTTGAAATATATAAGCATAAACAGAACAACCGCGATGGCCCCTATTATTGCAGCCTTTACACCGGCCTCTATCGAGTCTCTTCCCAGTGACGGGCCTATGGTCCTCTGCTCGGCGATCTGAAGCGGGACCGGAAAAGCACCCGCCCTCAGCACCAGCGCCTGGTCCTGAGCTTCCTTCATTGAAAATGTACCTGTTATCCTTACCTGCCCGCCCGGGATCCTCTCTCTAATTGAAGGCATGGAAAGTATTTTGCCGTCAAACACTATGGCCAGCCGCTTTCCCACATTTGCCCCGGTGATCGTTGAAAAGTGCTTGGCCCCCTCAGAAGAAAGAGAAAAAACTACCTCTGGTTTACCGAAGTTGTCAGTCTGGACCTGAGCTTTTTTAATGGTACTGCCGTCAAGCAGAATTTCATCGTAAAGAACAACCGCCCTCCTGCGTTCAAGAACGTCATATTTGTTTTTTTCCCACAGATAAAATAGGGCCGAAGTTTCAGGAATTATTGAAGCATCTATCAGATTACCCATATCATCAAACATATCCCTTGTTAATTTTGCGGCTGTATCCTCGTCTACGAGCATAAACTCAAGAAGCCCCCTCCCCATTACTACAGTCTGGGCCCTGTCGGGGTCCTTTGAGCCCGGAAGTTCGACTATTATCCTGTCTTCGCCCTGCGTTGTAATTGTAGGTTCTGACACACCGAATTTATCTATCCTGTTCCTCAGAATTTCAATTACTCTTCTCATCGCATCACTTATTTCTGCCTGGGTCGGTTCCTCTCCCCCGCTTCTTTTTTTCATCTCTTCGTAATCAGGTTCAAGCACCATATATATGCCGCCCTTTAAATCAAGGCCAAGGTTAATTATTCTTGACCTCAGCTGTTTCATCTCTTTTATCTGGAGCCTTTTTTCCTCAGGGTAATCTGCAAGCTCTAAAGATGTAAGATTGGCAAGTTCCCTGTCCTCTTCAGAGTACACAAAGTACCACTTATATGTGTAGGAAAAACCCCAGACCGCAATACCGATCACAATGAGTACAATTACTATCCTGAAGGCTCTATTCATAGCTCACTCTAACATAAAGTTTTTATAAGTTTTATCCCTGATACAGGTAAAATCGGTAATAAACCGGACCAACTGATCATTGGAACGCCGGATGGAATTACAGACAGCTTGAATTAAGCTCCCGTGTCACCCTTATCTTCCTTCTTGACATTTCCCTCCTGTTTGTCAACCTGAGGCCTCGACGCTTTGGAAGAGACAACCTTAGTTATAGACGCTCTGCTTACTTCTACTTTTACATTGTCGGCGATCTTGACAATAACCGTATCGTCCTTAACACCGGCGATAGTGCCGTGGATACCCCCGGCAGTTACAATTTTGTCACCCTTTGAGATTTTGCTCAAAAGTTCCTGGTGCTGTTTCTTCTGCCGCTGCTGGGGTCTTATCATAAGGAAATACATCACCGCGAATATCGCAATTACCATGAAGATTAGTGACATAGGGCTTCCACCGGAACCCCCCCCTGATGAAGCCCCGCCCTGTGGTCCAAACGCTGCAAATAACAAATTATTCATTGATATCTATCCTCTCTATATTAAGTTCTAAATTAAAAGCGTGTAAGTCTGCAAAAAATATCATAACAACCTTTTCCAGTCAAGGTTTTTTTGTTTATATTGACTTACGAGTTCTCTTTATATAAAATCCTTATAGGAAAATGGAGATTCCATTGGGGGGAACATGAAACAAAGTACACAAGTGCGCATATTTGCGATTCTCATACTAGTCGTTCTGGCAGCAATTGATGCCGTTTCGATGTTTGTACCTATTGTAGCTTTTATTGGAATAGTACTGATCCTATGGAGGCCCAAATGGCTGCGCAATTTTATCGAAAAAGCATATGAATAATAATTTCCTTATTTGCACTGTGTCAGTGTAAATAAACAGACAACATCAGGAGGCATGGTCTTTTGCTTAAAATTCGAACTTTAAATCCAATCTCACCCGTGGGTTTGGATTGTCTCCCAGGAAACCGATATGAAGTTGCCTCGGAAATCCCGCATCCCGATGCAATAATTGTTAGAAGCTTTGACATGGTGGACATGGAACTGCCCCTATCGTTAAAAGCGATAGTACGTGCAGGTGTCGGGACAAACAACATACCTGTTGACAGGTGTTCGGGGAGGGGTATAGTTGTTTTTAACACACCAGGAGCAAACGCGAACAGTGTGAAAGAGATAACACTGGCAGGACTTTTTATTTCCTCCAGGAAGATACTGCAGGGCATTGGATGGACAAAAACTCTCAAAAATAAAGGGGACAATGTACAGGCCCTTGTGGAAAAGCAAAAATCGCTGTTTACCGGCCCCGAGATCACCGGGAAAAACCTTGGGGTGATAGGGCTCGGGGCTGTCGGTGTGTCGGTTTCCAACGACGCCGCGGCTCTCGGTATGAATGTGACAGGCTACGATCCATTTATTTCGATTGAATCGGCATGGGGTCTGTCAAGAAATATAAAAAGGGCCAGCGGGTTTGACAGCCTGCTGGCAAACTCGGATTACATCACACTGCACATCCCTTTGAGTGAAGAGACAAAGGATATAATCAATAAAGACATATTTTCAATAATGAAAAAAGGAGTACGGCTTCTAAATTTCTCGCGCAGCGAACTTGTCAATAATAAAGATTTAAAAGAAGCGATTAAAAAAGGAACAGTTGCCGTGTATGTAACTGACTTTCCCGACAAAGAGCTTCTGGATATGGATGAAGTTATTATGATACCTCATCTTGGCGCGTCAACACCCGAAGCTGAAGACAACTGTGCTGTTATGGCCGCGAACCAAATCCGCGATTACCTTGAAAATGGCAATATTGTAAACTCTGTCAATTTTCCTGAATGTAAAATGGATGTAATAGGAAAGAAAAGGATCCTTATCGCCAACAAAAACATACCCCGAATGGTAGGTCAGATCACATCGGTCCTGGCCCAGGAAGGTATAAATATCGCAGATATGCTTAACAAATCCAGAGGGGACCTGGCTTATAATATCATTGATATTGATAATCAGATAGCTGACACGAGTATAAAAAAGATCAGTGAAATAGAAGGGGTATTGATGGTGAGGGTCATTTAACAAACCTTTTTCCAATGGCCCACCCGGCAATTGTCATTCCATCAACGATCTTCCCTTTTTTTATCCATGTGTTGATCTCATCGTGTGTTGCAGTGAAAACTTCGATCTGCTCCGTTTCATCGGGTTTTGTGCCGACCTCGATAAGGGCCTTTGCTATAAATACCACGCAGCACTCATCGGACAATCCGTTGTACGGGATAAACCTGCCAACATTTTTAAGAGTTTTGCAGTCAAACCCTGTCTCTTCGATCAACTCGGCCCTTGCGGCATCAATATCTTTCTGTCCCTCCTTAATACCGCCGCATGGAATTTCAATAGACACGTTGTCGGTGAGGTACCTGTACTGTTTTAAAAGGACTATTTTTCCATCATCTGTAATGGGTATAGTCATCGCGCTACCGTTTGTATGCATATAAAAGTAGTTTCCCTTTTTCCCGCTGGGCAGCTCAAACATATTGTGATAAATACTCATCCAGGGGTTTGAAAAAACCTCTTCCTTTAGGAGAGTCTTCCATGACTTAAACCGTTTCCCCATCAATCCCCCCTCACGCGTAATAAAATACAGGGTTAGCCAGGTAAACACCTGATATTGACATAAAGAACTAATTTAATTATAATCATAAAAAGTTTCAAGTCTCTGTTTTAAAAATCATGCTGATTTATTTTTTTTAAAACCGGAAACAAGGTTATTTAAAGCGGTATTTCTAAAGAAGATAGCCAAAAAGATGTCAATACAATTCTTGACATAAATCGAGGTCTATGTTATCATTAACGTTTTTCACTGATCTAATCATATATTTTCGATTTTTGTTTATAGTCGAGCAAGCTCGAAGTTGTCCATTATACTAGAACTAATTAGAATTCGGGAGGTTCGAATGGTTTCAATGCGGTCTGCTCAAAAAATGAGGGATTTATCAATATCTCTCCACGCATTAAAAAGAACAATAAAATTTGTGTGTATAATTTTAACAGGTTTTTTTAGCTTTTTCAGCGTTACCGCTGCCCAGGACGCAAAAACAGCTTCTATAAAGCAAATGCTTGAGAAGTCAGGTGCGAGACAGCAGATAAACGAGATCACTCAGGTGGTACAGGCGTTAATTCCGTCTCAAATGTCAGCGTACGGTGCCGGTGATAGTTCCGAACTTTCTGAATTTATTATCAACAACCTGTCAAATTAATATTCGGGAGATGAAATACTCGGGAGGATAGAAAATCATTTCTTAAAAAACTACAACAAAAAGCACATTAACAAAATAATGAAGTGGTATGATACCGATCCGGGGAAAAAAATAGTGGAAATGGAGGTGAAAGCCTCCACGCCGGAAGGAGCAGCGGCAATTATATCATACAGTTATCAGCTTCAACACAATCCTCCTGAAGAGAAAAGGATGGAGCTTGTAAATGAGTTGATCCTGATATTAGAACTCGATAAAAAATCTTTAGAAAAAATGAAAGCAATCTTCGTTCGAACAATAGATGGAGTAAACTCAAGCCTGCCAGGGGACAGGAGAATGGAAGACGAGGTGATCGAGTTTATGACTAAATCCATAACCGGGCCTTTCACGGAACAGCTGAACGCCCTTTTACCCGCTACATTTTTATACACCTATCAGGGCCTTTCGAACGAGGAACTCGGTGAATACATAATATTTTTGAGCATGGATTACTCAAAATGGTTCAACAATAACCTCTATGACTCGATGCTCGCTTCAATTGAGGACAGCGCCGAGAGATTCGGTGCAGATCTCGGCAAAAAAATCGCGAAGCTCGAGCCGGTCAAAAGGGAAAACCGGCAGTGGACGGAATACAACGTTGAAAATACTGATTATTCGATTGATCTCCCCGGAGAGCCGGAATTTGGCACACAGGATATCCCCACAGAATTAGGAATCATGAAAATGAACATAATAACTGTGGGATTTGATGAAATGGCCTATATGCTCATGTGGGTGGCTGACCACCCTGCGCTGACACAAAAACTTATAGACCCTGAAGATTTACTGACCAATGCCATGAATGGGTCCGCAATGAACGTTTCCGGGCAGGTGGTAGAGGACAACTTTATCGAATTACAGGGACACAGGGGTATTGAATATAAGATCACATTTATGTCAGGCCGGGCACTGATGATATCACGGGTTCTGATCCTTGATCAGGACCTGGTACAAATAATGACAAACGGGCTTATCAGGGATGTATTAAACAAATAAAACGACAGGTTTTTTAATTCCTTCAGGGTAAGAAATTAACGAAAAAACTAAAACTTTTAATACGGCCGACGGTTTTTTTATAATTTTTATGTACCCGGCGAAACTGCAAACCGGTGACTTTTTTAAATCTCAGGAATACGGGTCAGCGCGCATATTATGCCTGTTGTGAGATCAGCCCCGGATGTTTCTCCAAAACTTATTATCCTGTGAGTGTTTTCCTTTACCGCGGTTTCATCTTCCCCGGTTATAGACAGGGGCAGATTTTTACTTTTTATATTATTGACTTTATTCAGCACTATGTTGACCGGGCCGTTCCCTGCTTCCGGTGTGATAAGCGATACAAGCCTGTTTCCGCTTACATAATTGATCGCTTTGCTGAAACGCGAATGGAGAGTTTATATATGCCTGTTTCAACGCAGTCACCGCAGCTTAGGTTTTTTTCCCGATTCTTTGCTGCGCATCACCCACTCTGTTTCTTTACCGCGATCTTAACAGCTTCCCTTATCGCTTTGTACCCGGTGCACCGGCAGATATTTCCTACCAGCCCCTGTGTTATTTCTTCGTCGGTTGGGTCCGGGTTTTCCTCGAGAAACGTTTTTATTCGCAGAATAAAACCGGGGTTGCAAAAGCCGCACTGCGTCGCGCCCGATTCAATAAAAGCCTGCTGGATCGGGTGCAGTTCGCCGTCCTTCATCATGCCCTCTATCGTCAAGATCTCGGCATTTTCCATCCTGCTCGCGAGCAGCAGGCACGCGTTTACCGCCTTCCGGTTCCATATAATGGTGCAGGCGCCGCAGTCCCCTGTACCGCACCCTTCTTTTGTGCCTGTCAGGTTTAATACATCCCTCAGCACATCGAGAACAGACGAGCAAGGGTCCGCTGTAAATGATCTTTGTCTTCCATTGATCACGCAATTTATTTCTCTCTTCATAATTTGCCTCCTTTTGCCGATGCCCACGCTTCTGTAATGGCTTTTTTCACGGCAACCTGTGTGATCTTTTTACGGTACGCAGCGGATGCCCTTACGTCATCAATATATGAAGCGTCCTTTTCAGCGGCTGTCTTTGCCGCTGTTTCAGCCAGATGCGGTGAAAACGCCTTGCCTTCTAATAATTCCTGGGCATTTTCCGCTAAAAGGACTGTTGCCCCTACAGAGCCAAGGGCGATCCTGATTTTTGCGACCTTATCGACATCCGGCGCAATAAACACGGCAGCGCCTACTATCGCAATATCCATCTCTTTACGCAGGGTGTGTTTTACATAACTTGCACCGTACACGCCGGAGATGGCCGGCATTTCAATTTCTATCAACACTTCAGAGGCTTTTAACTCGGTCATACCGGGTCCGCGGAAAAAATCTTTCAGCATCATTTCCCTGTCACCCTCGGGCCCCTTCATCCTGACAACTGCATCGAAGGCAACAAGCACATTTGTAAAGTTCGCACACGGGGAAGCGTTGCAGATATTTCCGCCAATCGTGGCCAGAGCAATAGTCTGAGGACCGCCCAGATGGATTCCGGCATCCACAAGAACAGGGAGCTCGTTTTTAAGCAGTTTGGATGTGCTGATGTCCTTTACAGTTGTAGTAGCTCCTATTCTGATACCCTTTTTCCCCGTGCCTTTAATGTAATTCAACGGTAATTTAAGTATATCGACAATATTCGCGGGCTGGATAACGCCCTCTCTCAGGCTGATGATCAGGTCCGTCCCTCCGGCGATTATTGCCGCGTCCTCTCCCTTTTCGTGTAAAATATTTATAGCCTCCTCAACAGTTTCCGGTTCAAATACAGCTTTAGCGAGCGGCGCCCTCATTGCCTTACCCCCTTTTGATTCATTGACTTCATTAAATTTCTCATCTCCATCGCCTCCGGGTGTCTGTTTTACTTTGCCTCAGGAGGGCCTGGCCTCCAGCGCGTCAAGGACCTTCTCGGGAGTAAGCGGCATACTGTAAATCCTTACCCCGAGAGCGTCCGCCACTGCGTTAGCAATTGCTGCTGCGGGGCACGCCATTGCCGGCTCACCGACCCCCTTGGCCCCGAAAGGGCCGTCAGGATGGGGTTGCGTCTCAACAGGCATGGACAACACCTCATCCGGGCAGTCCCCTATGGTGGGCATCTTGTAGTCGTGCATGTTGGCATTCATCACCTTGCCTTCATCGTTAATGAGCACTTCCTCGAAAAGCGCTGAACCGAGACCCTGTATCGCCCCGCCGTCCATCTGCCCTTTCACCATTTTCGGGTTGATCGCTTTCCCGACATCGTTAGCTGATACAAGCCTCACGACCCTTATGTTTCCTGTTTCCGTGTTTACCTCGACTTCGGCTATCATTGCCGCGAACATCCAGAATGCCGAAGGTTTTCGCCCTTTTCCGGTTTGCGGGTCGAGAAAGGAGCCGTCCTCGACAGTAAAGACTCCGTAACCGATGACAGGCCCTCCGTACTGGCCCCCCTCTTCGTTGAACACTCCGAGCGAAACAGCGGAAAAGGGGATTGATTTGCCGGGCTCGCTGATGGAATATATTTTTCCGTCTTTCGTGGCAAGGTCCGACTCGGGAATGTGAAGGACCATCGACCCGTAGTGAAGGATCTTTTTTCGCAGATCCAGGCCCGCCCTGATGGTGGAATTACCATTGAAAAATGTTTTGCTGCTCGCTGCTGTCTGCCACCCGTAACCGCTGTAGTCAGTGTGTATGGGAACCACTGTTATTTTATCGATACCGATCCCCAATACATCGGCCAGTATCTGGGCCATAATAGTGTCGGACCCCTGGCCGATATCGACCGCGCTTGTTTCAAGGGTTATCGTACCGTCTTCATTCAGTTTTACGATATCCGCCGTCGGAACGGTGTGAACGGTAAATTTATGCATGACAGCTATGCCGCGGCCCCTCTTTATCACACAATTTCCACTTTTTTCAGGTTCAGGGCCCGCTTTTTCGTTAACCAGGTTGATGCAGTCTTTCAGGGCGCATGACCTGAGCCTCTGGCCGGTCACGTTTGTCATGCCTCTTTCAAAGGCGTTTTTAAGCCTGAACTCAACAGGGTCCAGCCCGAGCTTTTTGGCCACGATGTCCATGTCCTGCTCATAACAGAAAGTCGTCTCCGAGCACCCGAACCCCCTGTAGGCCGTGGCAACAAGCTTATTTGTGTAAACGGCGTAGGAATCGACCCAGACGTTAGGTATGTCATAAGGCCCTGCGGACATGAAGCCCGCGCTTCTGGCCACCGAAACTTCATAATCAGCGTACGCCCCTGCGTCCCAGTAGAGTGTCACCTTACGCGCGATGATTTTACCATTCTTTTTTGCGCCGGTTTTGTAATACCCGATCAGGGACTGCCGGGTGTAAACGGTCTCCCACTCCTCTCTCCTGGAAAGCGCCATTTTAACAGGCCTGTATTCACATCTCTGCGCTATTGCGGCCGCCCTTATTTCAATATTGCCGGATATTTTGCCCCCGAAACCGCCCCCTACTGCAGTGTGCAGCACAGTTATCCTGTTCATTGGTATACCAAGCGCGGATGAGAGCATTTCCCGGAGCAGGAACGGCCCCTGGGTGCAGGATTGCACAAAAAGATGACCGTCGGGGTCGTACTGGCACACGCACGCGTGGGTCTCGATATTACCGTGATAGATCGGGGGGACGGTGATCCTGCTTTCGACCACAAGATCCGATTCTTCGAAACCCTTTTCTATATCACCCTTCCTGACTTTCATGTGATTGGGTACGTTAGTGCTCTTCTTGTAATTAAAAAACCCCGCGTACGCTTTATACGTGTGCATGTCCGGGTGGAGAATGATCTTTTCCGATTTAAAAGCAACTTCCGGGTTTAAAATATGAGGTAGGATTTCGTATTTAATCGCGACCAGCCTGGCTGCTTTTTCGGCGATCTCCTGGGTTTCGGCCGCAACAGCCGCGATCGGGTCCCCCACGTATCTTGGATGAGACGTAAAGGCAACCTGATCGTGCACATAGGTACCGAAATGAAGCCCGGGAAAATCCTTGTATGTGACGATCGATACTACACCTCTTACTTTCAACGCCTCGCTTTTATCTATGTCTTTCACAATAGCGTGAGCATACTCACTGCGGACCATGACCGCGTACAACATGCCGGGAAGGTTGATATCCGCAGCGTACCGGGTTGCGCCTGTGACTTTGTTGACAGACCTGATGTCCGTTACATCCTCGCCGACAAACTTTTTATCGCTCACAATAAACACCCCCCTTTTGCATAAAAATCTTTGAAACTAACAGTTTACTTTGCCATCAATTATCACCCTTCTACCTGTCTTATACGCATTCTGAAATCGCTTTCCGCGTAGAGCCCAGTTTTTGTGAAATTTCAGCGGCAGCTTTTATAACCAGTTGTCCATATTCATCTATCTGTTCATCACTTTTCACCCTGCTTTTCAAGGCGGCAATGGCGCAGGACGCTATGACCCTGTTGTGAATATCGAAGATCGGCGCAGCAGCGACCACAATATCGGTGTCGTACTCCTCCTTACTCACGCCGTACCCCCGCTCTCTTGTGGCCCTAAGCACTTCACGGAACTTGTCTTTATCGATGATCGTGTTTTCCGTGTATTTTTTCCAACTGATTCTCGATATTATGCTTTCCTGTTCTTCGGGCGGAAGAAATGCCAGTATCGCCTTGCCGGAACCGGTGCAGTGTGCAGGGACCGTTTTACCCACTGTAATATTTATGTGGGCGTCATAGTAACTGAGCTCCCAGTCAGCAATAATGATGTTGAGCCCCCTTAAAATCGCAAGAAAAGTAGATTCACCTGCCTCGTCTCTAAGGCTTAACAGGTAGGGGCGGCACACATTCAAAAAACTCAGCTTCCTGAGCACAGACCCGGTCATTTCAAGAATTTTTGTTGAAACTTTATATCGTTTGGTGGCAGGGTCCTTTTCCAGAAAACCCCATTTCTGGTACGCCTGAAGTATCCTGTAGATAGTAGACCTGTTCAACCCCGATATTTCTTCGAGCTCTTTCAATGTCAGCTCGTCCTTTTCAAAAAATTGTGAAAGGATAAACAAAGCCTTGTCCAGCACTTTAACGCCGTTTGTTCCCATTTTATGAAGCCCCCGGAAAGATCTCTGCCTTATAAAAAAATTATTTGCAAGGGACCGACAACTCTGCCTGATTGTGAAAAAATGTAAAATCCGAATAAAACAGAACCATTATTTCACATTGTAAACAATGTATTCATAATATGAACAAATATTCTGTTATTCTACCTGTATTATTTATTTTGTCAAGTTTTTTTTAAAAAAATGATTTTTATCAGGATGTTTTGGAATGAAATTAAAATCTTAAAGTATTTTTTACCGTGGTGGGCGGGGCCAGGGCCTAAAGCGATCGAACCATCAGAACTGCCGGACAGGAAGGACCCGACAATAGAAAACAACATCCAAGAAAACGTTGATTTCTTTACCCTGAATGCACTTTTATCGAAGTGACCGTGAAAGTTGATTTTGATATTACTATGACTTTAATTGCTAATACACTTTACAAGGTTTTGGCAAGTAATTTTAAGCTCTTCAGCAAAGCAAAACCGAAAACTGTTTATAGAAGTTTTGTTGAAGGCAGGGCTAAAATTGTAATCACTCCTAAGATAGTAAAGGTGACATATGGAAAAAAATCCTTCAATCCGGCAATCATGAATTTTGTAAAATCTTTACCAACTTTAAATGTACCCTGGACGGATAATAGGCTTCTTGAATATTCTTTCGAATAAAAATAGTATTTTTCCGGGTTCGTGATAATCCCTGATACTCAAATTATCTCAATCCCCCACTGCAATCGCCGTATACGCAGCTTTGGTCGGGTCTCCATAGAAGTCGATCAGCAGCTTCTCGATCAGCTCAGCAGGCAAATCAGCGAAGTCACGTTTATTCTCGCTTGGTAAGATAACCCGCCTGGCTCCTGAATCCATGGCAATGCGCAGCTTGTCCCCAAGGCCCACAACAGGCGAAAGCACACCATGAAGACTCATGTTGCTAGCACAACCAGCCCTCCAACCAGAGGGCGACCCATCAAGGCGGAAACAAGCCCAACAAAGAAGACTACGCCTAAATCTTCAGCATCTTTGGCCTGCATCAAGCTTATCACCTGGATGTTGGTGTCATAGGAGCTGATGTCCCGGTCGATTCCCATTTTGAGGGCATTGGCCTTCAGATAGTCGTAAGACATACGGGCGCTTTCTTTGATACCTTTTCCCGAAGTCCCGACCACGTTAAAGCGGTGACCTCCCATACGCTTGAGCTGCTCCTTAACCCTGCGTCGAAGCTCCAGGGCTAACGTCAGGTACTCCTGCATTTCCTCCCTGGAACAGACACCGTCCGGGTGGATCAACTTGATCAGGCCCGAAGTCGTCTTGGCATCGGCTGAAACCGTTCCCTTTTCATCGCCTCGGGAGAATGAGCCTTGTTCCATGTAACCCTTGTACATCTGCTTGTCTTACTCTTGCTTGAAATTAGGACCGGCCACTTCGTCGAAAGCCACCAGGTCGTACTTGGTAACAAGACCCGGCTTGTCGCGCCTGCTCTTCCAACCGAACAGGTCGGGAACGCTTCCCTGTCCTCCTGATAAGAGGATTACAAAGGGAGAGATCTCCCTGTACACGTAGGACTTGCCGGTGCCGCGGGGGCCGAGTTCAATTAGGTTGTAATTCTTCTCCACCATGGGGATCAGGCGAAGCAAGTAGAGAAGCTTGAGGCGCTGGGTGAAATCCGGATGAGTGGGCTCGTAACCCATGGTTCGTATCAGTACATCGATCCACTGGTCGCGGGTGAACAACTTCCTTCCACCAATGTACTCTTCAAAATCGACCCGCGCTATCTGGATGGGGGCAAGACGGTGGATGGCAAAG
>SDBT01006208.1_pt1 | contig 19894 bp, 29 predicted proteins | sample 2277101 | NCBI WGS metagenome assembly SDBT01 (sample SAMN10404973, study PRJNA504765) | marine sediment metagenome | isolation source: marine sediment core GS10_PC15, 103 cmbsf | place: Arctic Ocean: Southern Knipovich Ridge | collected 2010 | reverse complement strand
GTAGTATTCTACTTGAAGAAACCAGCCACCGCGACATGCCAACGGTATGCTCTGCCGCTTGCAAAAAGATATTGGACAAGAAGATATCGACAGGAGAGATAAAATTGCCTGTGGTGCGCATTATGGGTGGAGGTAGTCGGATAACACACCCCCGCGTCGGCTATTAATTTTTCCCCGTAGAGGAGAGACACATGAAACATCTATACCAAGACAAAAATCAAGTTACCCATTTGTGTGACGGTGACAGGATGATATCGAACAATCTGGACACATATTTGGTGTGGACAAAGTGCGGCAAAGATGTCCCTGCTAACAAGAGCTTTAAGTCTAAAGAGACTGCAAACTGTCAGGCGTGTTTAGCTAATTAATTTTTCCCCGCATAGGACAAGGAGAAGAGAATGGAACCGATAAAAGACAGGTTTGAGCAATACACGTATCTGGTTAAGTGCACGCAGTGTAAGCACAGCAAAATGAAGTTTAATGAATGGCCTTGCTCACACTGCACACACAATTCTGACAACAAAGAAGTTTAATTGACAGCAATCAGTTTAACGTGACCTCTTGACAAACGAAAGAAGGTAAGGCATAATGAAGACTTCAACATTGATTGTATGCGCATGGCTAGATGCGATAAACGATAGCAGTAGAGAAACCCGTCTTAGGAGATGCTAGCCCATCCCTGATTCGGGTTTTTTGCGTTTGGAGGTTGTTATGTGGAACCCAAAAACAGAGCTTGCAAAGAAAGCTGTTGAGATAGCGAAAGAGAAACATCCTGACGGTTTTAATAAAGGCCAACTGATTGATGCCAGCAAAGATGTATATGGTGGTTTTGGCATTACCCAAGTACCAACATACCTTGGAGAAAAGAAAATAGTAACGATGGAAGACGTTAATAACATGGGCAACGCAATGGCTAACATAGACGGCCATTATCCGGTCGGAATGAGTACGTGTTATATAGTTGGAATAAATGGAGGTTGTGGCCTTGATTGCCCTGCTTACCTATCGGGTGACTGTGAGAATGAGGGCGAAATGTGGGATGACGATATGGACGAAGAACAGAAAACTTTGCATATTGATATTTATGATTTCTAACCACCACTATTCTACGTAGAGCAGGCAAGACAATGGATAACGGATTCATAAAATTGCACAGAAAGTTAATAGAGTGGGAGTGGTTTGCTGATTCTAAAACCTTCCATGTTTTTATGTTCCTGCTACTCGATGCCAACCACACAAACCAAAAGTGGCGCGGCATTACTGTTGAACGAGGACAGATATTAACAGGTAGGATCAAAATATCAGAGGCCACAGGAATCAGCCAGCAGAGCGTTAGAACAGCACTAGCAAACCTATCATTAACTAAAGAGATAACCATCGAACCAACCAACAGGTTTTCTATCATAACTATCTGTAACTACAACAAATATCAGGATGCAAAAACAATAAACAACCAGCCAACTAACCAACAACTAACCAACGACCAACCAACAGCTAACCAACAACTAACCACAAACAAGAAGGTTAAGAATGAAAAGAAAGAACCTCTAGACAAATACGCTATCGCTTCAGAAGCAATCAAGGCAGACCTTCTAGAGCTTTTCCCACGCATAGAAAAAGATTATGACTTTGAGCTTGCTAAGTGGCGAACATACCGAGAAGGAAAGAAACCAGTATTAGACCTCAAGGCGAACTTGATGGACTGGATGAAACGGGCGGCCGGTAAAATCAAGACAGATGGGAACGGTGACGACCTCAAAACGATTGACCCTGAACGTTTAGCACGGATAAAGAAAGAGGAGAAAGAACTTGGACTCTCATCATAGGCTACCACCACAAAACCTAGAAGCTGAAATGTCAGTCATCGGTGCTGTGCTTCTTGATAACGAATGCTTCCTTGATTTGACTATTCAATCAGGACAATTCTATCGCAATTGTCACAGCGTAATTTTTGAGTGTATGAAATATCTAGTTGACGATGGCGACCCTATAGACTTGGTGACACTCACTGCAAAACTTAAGCAGATGAAAAAGCTTGAAGAGGTTGGTGGATCTTCTTATCTCTCAACACTGGTTGATTATGTTCCTACCGCTGCCAACGTTAAATATTATGAAAAGATAGTTATGGCAAAATCAGCACAGCGGCACACGATTATAGTTGCCGGTGAAATAGCTGACGCGGCCTATGGTGATAATGATGAAGCGATGGAGATAGTTAATAATAAACTAACGGCTTTCTCTGAGGTAGAGCAATCAACAACCGTAACAGCACACACCGCGGCCTATGATGCTATGAAAGTCTACGAGCAAAGGTATGGCAGTGATTCTAAACTTGCTGGCTTCTCGTGGGGATATGGACAGCTTGACAATATGACCGGCGGTGGTTGCCCAGGTGATCTAATTATTATTGCTGGCCGGCCGAGTATGGGCAAGACAGCTTTTCTTTTAAACCTGATTAAGAACGCAGGACAACACACATATTTCTCAAGTCTAGAGACAACACGCCAACGGATAGTTGACCGCTTCATGACAAATTATTCAGCAGTACCTCTAAGCAGGATAAAGAACGGGACATTCCATGAACAAGATTTTCCTGCACTGGTTAATGCCGCGGGTGAGTTTGCCCACCTTCCGTTGATGATTGACGATAAGGGCGGTATTACTCTCGGTGAATATAAGTCAAGGTTGCGACGGTATAAAATGAAACATCCTGATTTAGCTATTGCGGCGGTGGACTACATGCAGTTGATAAACGTGCCAGAAGCCAAAGACGAATTTACCGCGGTAACGACGGTTAGCAAGGAGCTGCTGGCACTCGGCAAAGAACTCAGCGTTACGATGATCGCACTATCCCAGCTCAAGAGGTACGAAGGAACACGCAGGCCAACAATGAGCGACCTAAGACAAAGCGGCCAGATAGAGCAAGACGCAAGCATCATATTGTTCCCCTGGCGTGAAGCCGCGGTGTGTGAAGACTGCAATAAACTCCTTGCTGAGGGTGGCGGGGATTGCGGCAAAGGACACCAACGAACAGCAGATTTAATTATTGGCAAGCAGAAGGACGGGCCAATCGGATCTATCCCTATGACGTTCTATGGTGAGATACAGCGGTTTAGTTCTTAGCCCCCTAACAGGCACAGGAGGAAGGTATGATAAATATGAACGGCGGTGGGTTTTCAAGTGGGATGATTGGAAACTTTGGCGGTATAAAAATAATTATCAACAACAATATGGTAGATTTATTCAGAAAGCCACGATGCAAATCTAAAAGAATTTTGCGCAAATGGACGAAGAACCCTCTAAACAGCAGACCGTCAAAGAATATAATGCACGACAGAATGCGTGGAATCATGTATTGCCACCAAGTTATTTATGAGCAGTTAAGGCAAGAGTTTGGCTAAAGGAGATAAACCATGACCATCACATCCCCATACCATTGCACCACAATCGAAGAAGCCGTCCAGCACCCCCTATGGGACGCCACAGAACGCCTTGACATGATAGAGAATCACCACGCCCGAGAGTACAGAGAGGCGGCGCGTGTAAACTGTGGGGCGGGGAGGCATTTGGAGAAAACAGCTTGACAATGTATGTACTTCTGATAATATCACGGTAAGGAGAAACATATGAGAAAAGCAGCGACTTACAAGATGCCAATGATTACCGACATGCAGATACGAAAGCTTGCAAAAGTCATGGGGCAGTCTCAGGCTAATGTGATTGTGATGGCAGTTGATCGGCTATTTGTTTCGCGGCAAGAAGTAACCGGCCTGCCCGACAAGACAGGGGGAGAGACATGAAGCAGGAAAAAATAAAACAAATGACTAAAACTAGATACGAATGTGAAGTGTGCGGGTTTATCTCTTTCTCGAAACAGTCAGTGCTAAACTGTGAGAAGCGACACGCTTGCGACCATAGAAGCGTTTACGAGTTTCAGTCTGCTAGTGACGAAGGGTGGTGGTTCAATACCAAAGGCATAAATAAGGAATGTAGTAAGTGTGGGAAACTACTTGGTAGCGTTGAATTTGAGGACATAGAGGACGATCAAAAATTGATAATGAGCATGTTTGAAATGGTCGAGGCAAACCGCTAACCCCACCCCCTACAAGGGACACACGGAGACGACATGAAACGACTAGCGGAGTACTGCGGCCTTGACCATGAATGCTTGTGTATGTGTCACAAAGGCCAGGACATAACACATTTTGTATCTTGTTGCCAACCACCACCCGATTTCACCACCGGCAACGGCTGGGAGACCCTCAGCGCGGCTATAACAGCGAAGGGGTTTAAATCTTATTCTGATTTCTATGTATGGCTTCATACAAAAGACACGGGTGAGCAAAAACTTGTAGGTACTGAAGCTGCGGTAACAATTTCACGTTTCCACGAAAAGCCAGACGCCGAGAAGTCAAGAATCTTTAACGAGTATCTAGCTGCCAAAGGGGATTGACATGACGGATACATTATTGCCCTGCCCATTTTGTGGGGAAGAACCATATGGCTACCAATCTTTTGAAGGTGCAAACGAGTTAATATCAATGCAGAGAGTGTGTGGGTGTGGTGCAAGAGGACCAATTGTTCAAGACACACCAGGGTTCGCTGAGGCAACTGATATCTGGAACACAAGAGCCGGTCAATCCACCTCACGCGCAAAGCACTTTCGAGAGGCGGCTGAGATAGCAAATAAAGAGATGCAGGATAAAGGATTTAGCGTAGATATGCGCTTTAGCTTTAAGCTTGTTCGTGACCTTATCCTCGCAGCCATAGACAAGAAGGAGGAAGACGATGAGTGAGTACGCAGAGAGAGATATTGAGGCGTTGTGCCAATACTACGGTCGTCACGTATCTGCAATGACCGGTGAGGGTTTGCATGAGAAGTCTGATATTGCAGCAGAACTTGCTCACCGTGATCATGTCATAGATACACTCAAGGCAGAGCGTGATGCTTTTGAGGGAGAGGTTAACGACTTAAACCATGTTGTTGTTACGTTGATGCAAGACTGTAAGCAATCTGACGATGACAGCGATAAAGCCGAAGCCGCCAACAAGGGATTAGTAGATGAGGTGGAGAGTCTAACGTATGCTCTTAAAGCCATTGCAGACGGAGAAGGTGACGCCCAGGTTATTGCTCAGCAAACAATCAAAGTGGAGGACTGAGTTATGACGTGGGTTGAAGACCTTCTTGAAAAACTTCCGTACTCATTGCGACCATTAAAGCTTTGCACTTACCAACGATGTTATGTGTTTACAGCTAACAGGGTCGATGGTGAGCCGTTCTGCCATGCTTGTGTAGAGATGGTTGCGGAAGGTAGACTAGGCCCAAAGATAAAGTCTTGTGGTCACGAATACAAAATGGAACTTGGTAGGCCAATTTGCACTAAATGCGGCGTACAATCAGATTATTAAGGAGAGAGAATCATGTGCGGAAAATACACATACACTCAGATCGACATTGACGAGCTACGCCAAAGAATCGACAAACTTGATGCCGAGAAAGCGTTGATGATTAAGAACACTTGTGAGATTTTCACCAATCAGAAGACACTTGCTGAAGAACTAATAGAAAGCATTTCAGAGCTTGAGAGCGCAACGGTGACAGCTGTTGAGATAATTAAAGACAGAAAATCGTGGGAGGGCATTAAGGGCAATGAATCACTTGAAGGTTTGTGTGACTTTCTTGTAAGAGAGATTGAAAAGCCTTACTGCCAAGAGCAGACACAAGGAGAGGCAGATGGGAAAGATTGACAAGGCCACGAGTAAAAGTTAAAATGAGTTATGGGAATCAAGCCGATAACTTATATTTGCAGAGACAACGAGTGCCAGCTATTTGGTAAGGAGCAAGATCACCAAGTGCCTACCGGCTCCGAACATTTTCAGTATTGTCATGTTTGCGATTCGCAGGTGGAGAGAAAAATATGGAAAACATCTTGTGGTACCTAGGCAACAACCCGTTGCTGCTTATTCTTTTCGCTTTAGGAGGCGCTTACGTCATCCGTGAAGTCATTTGCAGTATACTTAATTTAAATCCATAACGGAGAAGCATCATGCCAAAGAAACCCAGTTCAATGAAGCGCACAGGGAAAGCGAAAGCAAAGCCAGCCAAAAAGAACGGCAGAAAGTATCTCGGCACTGGCGTAGCAAAAAAGGGCGCTGGGTATCTTACAAAAGCGAAGAAGGCTCGGCTGAAAGCTTTGAAAGAGTTTGGCTGAGGTGATGACATGTTTTCTCCTGAGTACAAAGAGGCACAGAGGCTACTCAACCAAAGATCAAAAGACTTTTGCGACAACATGAGAATTTCCGCATCAATAGAGTGGTCTGACGTAAAGCTTTATGAAGACGCTGATTATGTTTGGATCGAAGGTTTTGGATACCCGATAATGGAAGAAGCAGACTGCTAGCCCGCATTGAGGGGCAGTAAAGATTTATTAGGCGGAAGGAGCGGGCGACGAGGTTCGTTAGACATGAGATTACATGCACCAGGCTCTCCGTTGAGCGATCAATACTGTAGCGACCTGAACGGGCTATTTAAATTATGAATAAACTAACACCAAAATAGTCAATGTGAATTGATAAACAATCGTTGAGAATCATATGGCAGGAAACGGTGGAAAAAGAGAAGGGGCAGGAAGACCGAAGGGCGCGAAGGATAAGATATCTCGCGACCTGAAGGCGTTTGTGTTGGAGACAGTAGAGAGGCTTGACGCTGAAGGTAAGTCTCTTTACAGCGAAGCAGAGAAGGATCCGAAATGGTTTTACGCCAACTTTGTCAAACCTATGCTCCCGAAAGACGTTACACTTGCAGGAGATCCAGACAAGCCATTAGGGACAGCAACAGTATTTAACTTCCTACCAGTGGGCAGCGATGCTAGCAAACCAGATTGATATAGAGTATGTGGAAAACCTCCATCCTATCTTCACAAAACCAAAGCGCGTAAAAATAGTTGTAGGCGGTCGTGGTTCAACGAAATCAACAGGCATAACAGATTATGTTATCGCAAAGATCGAGGGTGGTGAGCTGTGGTGTTGTGCAAGAGAGAACCAAAACTCAATTGAAGAGTCAGTCCATAGAACTATCTTGGAAGAGATTGACCGGCTCGGTGTCCAGGGCTTCACCGACACGAAGACAAGTATCCAACACGCTTCAGGAGGTAGAACGTTTTACCGTGGACTGTCTCGGAACATAACATCACTCAAGTCAACTCTGTCAGGTATCAATGGGCTTTGGATCGAAGAAGGCGAGGACATCACAGATAACACACTTAGGGTTTTGACGGCATCCGTAAGACTTAACGCAAAGGATACAGAGAGGTTGATAGCTGGGGAAGATGTAAGTCAACCCGAGATAATCATCACAATGAACCGTGGTGCGAGAATGGGTGCAGTCGCTCAGAAGTGGCTACAACGAGCAGAGAGTGAGTTGCTACGGTGTGGGTATTACGAAGACGACTCTTTGATGGTTGTCCAGATGAATTATACCGACATGCCTCAAGAGTGGTTTCTTGCGTCAGGCTTAGAGATGGAACGATCTGATGATTACGAGCGCATGACCAGGTCAATGTATGATCACAAATGGCTTGGTGGATATCTGGACGAGGTAGAGAACTCGTTGATACTTGGCGAATGGTTCGACGCCTGCATTGACGCACACAAGACACTTGGCTTTGAACCTGTGGGCCTGAAGATGGCAGCGCATGACCCATCAGACGAAGGCAACGACGACAAGGGATATGGATACCGGCACGGCTCAGTTGTGCTTGATATGCAGGAGATGAAGACCGGCAACGTTAATGAGGGTGGCGACTGGGCGACAGGATTGGCAATCAACCAACGTGTAGACGCTTACACCTGGGATTGTGACGGCCTTGGCGTTGGGCTTAATGCTCAAACAGTCAAGGCGTTCGACGGCAAGCAGGCAAAGGTCAGTCAGTTCAAGGGCAGCGAAGGCGTTGATAATCCAGACGCAATCTTTGAGCATGTAGAAGGTAGCCAGATACAAGACCAGAAGACCAACAAGCAGGCTCTAAGGAACAAGAGGGCGCAATACTACTACGAGCTAAGGAAGCGGGTGTTGACGACGTACAACGCTGTTGTGAAGGGCGTGTATAGCGATCCTGACAAGATGATATCGTTCAGCAGCACGATTGAGTTGCTCCCTAAACTTCGCTCAGAGCTGTGCCGGATGCCAGTCAAACCGAACGGTAATGGGTTGTTTGAGCTGTATACTAAAGGAGAGATGAAGTCGAAGTTCAAGATCGAATCACCTAACCTGGGCGACTGTGTTATGATGCTCATGAGACAGCCGCACATCGTCACCAACGTATTCGTTAGACCCAAACCTATCCGAGTTATGGGAAAAAGATAGTTGCAATGCTTCAAAGTGTTTGTTAATGTACTAAATGAAAATGATTATCAACACCGATTTCAATACGGAGAACAGTTATGAGGGATAACACAGTAACGAAAGCCGCAGCGGTTGTGCCAAGTGACGATGATGACCTGACCTTCCCAGGCATTGGCCTGTATGTTGGCGTTACTGGTGATGTCAAGATAACCACGCTGGAAGATGATACTATCACCATGGTCGGCCTCGTTGCTGGACTGTGGCATCCAATCCACGCCAAGAAAGTGTTTTCAACGGGAACCACGGCCACAAGCATTCTTGTCGGCTGGTAAGAGTCATGTTCTGTTAATCTTTATAGGGAAACATCATGGCTCTGACACTTCACGACCTCAAATCTCTACACGACAAAGCATACAACCATAATCAGGTGACACGAGAACGTGCCTCCGATGATATGGTTTTTTATTGGATCACGCATTGGGATGACAATCTCTTGCAAGATGCCCAGCTTGCCTACCGTGGTCAGTTCGACCTGTTGCGTAAGGCAGGCCGCGACATTATGTCTGACCTCATTACCAACCCCGTGCAGGTAGACTTTGAGCCAGTTGATGAAGATCGAGACGACTCAGCAGAAATCCTTGATGGCTTATACCGTTCAGAAGACAACCGAAACCTATCAATAGAAGCATACAACAACGCCAGGACAGAGGCTATCGTCTGTGGGTTTGGCGCATGGATGCAATATACTGAATATGTCTCTTCTCGAAACGGCGACAAGAATCAAACTATCCGCAGGCGTCCTATCTTTGAAGCTAACAACTGTGTGTACTTCGACCCGAACGACAAAACCCTTGACAAGTCAGAATCCAACTATGTTTCAGTGTTGCGCCCTTACTCCGAAGACGGCTATAAGCTGTTAGTTGAAGACCTGACCGGCGACGACTTTGACGAAGTATCGCATCAAGCCTATATAGCGGAGTCGTTTAAAGAGCCAGAAATTTCTTATGTTTTCCCGTGGCTTGAGGGTGAAGGCAAGAAGGTTTATGTAACCGAGTTCTTCCACCGCGCGAAGGTGAAGGCTAAACTGCTGATGATGGAAAACCCCTTCGGGCAGAAGCTGACGGTGCGAGAGGATCAGCTTGAAGTCGAAGAGAACACGCTGTTAGATGACGGATTCTCGATTGTCGATGAGAAGACCATTGAAGTCTGGCAAGTCACCAAGTACATCGCCTCCGGTGCTGAGATACTTAACGGTGAAGAGGTTGACGGTGAGCGTGTTGGCGAAGTTATCGCTGGCGAGTACCTACCTGTTATACCTACGTACGGTGAGCACGCTATTATCGAAGGTGAAGAGCATTGGGAAGGCGTGACGCGGTTGGCTAAAGATCCGCAGCGTCTCCGTAACTTCCAGATGTCCTACCTTGCTGATATCGTTTCTCAATCTCCCAGAGAAAAACCTATCTTTGCACAAGAGCAGGTTGCTGGCTTTGAGGACATGTATAACGTCTCTGGCGCAGACAATAACTTCCCTTATCTATTGCAAAACCTGGTTAGTGTCAATGGTTCGCCACTCCCTACTGGCCCCATCGGAACGATGCCAGCACCAAACATTCCACCGGCCCTGATTGCTTCCATCCAACTATCCCGTGAAGCAGTAGCAGACGTTGCCGACGCTGGACTGCCTGGGAATATTGCAGACATTGACCTATCAGGTAAGGCTGTGCTGGCTCTGCAGGCGAAGATTGACAAGCAGTCGATTGTTTATCAAGAGAACTTCAAACACGCCAAGCGGCACGACGGTGTTGTCTATGCCTCCCAAGCATCTCACGTCTTTGATGTGCCTAGAACGGAACGGATTACGTTACCAGACGGCACCCGCAAGACTGTCAAGGTGATGGATACAGTTGTTAACGAGCAGGGTGAGATTGTTGTCCTGAATGATTTGAACAACGTAGAGTTTGAAGTGTTCAGCAAGATTGGGCCTTCATATTCAAGCCAGAAAGAACAGACAGCCGACCGCGTTGAAAAGCTTCTATCTCAACTTAACCCAGCTAGTCCGATGTATGAGCTTCTGCTGATGCAGTATCTCGCGTTGGTTGACGGTGTAGAGTTTGACGATGTTCGTGACTACGTGCGCAAGCAGCAGATTCTCAAAGGCTTTAAGAAGGCCGAGACTGACGAAGATAAACTAATGTTGCAAGAGGCGTCACAGCAACAGTCAGAGCCTACAGCTGAAATGGTTCTTGCTCAAGGTGAGTTAGCCAAGGGGCAGGCCGCACAGTTTGAAGCTGAGACGAAGCGCATGAAGGCACAAGGCGAGCTTGGCAACGACCAAGGTGAGCTATTGATCAAGAAGTTTGAAGCCATCACAGACCGGTTTGAGGTGCAGATTAAAGCACAGGCGACAGGTGCGGACATAGACAAAACACGGTCAGAGACTTTCGGCACACAGATTGACAACCAAGCCAAAGTGATTGAGTTACAGAAACCCGAGCACATGACAGATGACGACTTATACCAGTCAATAATGACCGGATAACATTGAGAGGAAGAAAAACATGGGAAACGAAGCAGAAGAGCTGGAGATTGAAGGCACAGAGAAACCGATTGCTGAAGGTGAGGCCGTTGTAGAGCCTGAGCTAGACGCAGAAGGTAATCCTGTTAAGCCGGAAGTCGAAGCATGGATGCAGGTTGATGACCCTGAGAAGGCTGCAGAGCCAGGAAAAGAGGTGGTCACCGAACCGTTAAAGAAGCCAACCCAGAAGCAGAAGTTACGGGCAAGGCTTGACGGGGCCAATGACGAAAACGAACAACTTAAAGCAAGGATTTCCGAGTTAGAGAAAGGCAAGACTGCCGAGGTTGCTGGTTCTCTGAAACGTCCAGACCGTGAAGACTTCGACAACTTCGATGATTTCGTCAAGGCCGACGATGCTTACTCAAATCAGAAAGAGACAGCCAAAGCCAGCGCATCAGAGATGCAATCCGCGAGAAACAGAGTCACAGAAAGCAGGCAATCTGATGTGGTGGCTCATTATGCAAGGGCTGACGAGCTTATTGAGGCGAGTGGGATGTCACCTGAAGTCTATCAAGCAGCCGACAAAGCGTTTCTGAATGCAGTAGCAGCAGAGCGCAAAGATTATGGTGAGCAAGGGATTGAACAGATTGTCGAGGAAATCATTTCTGCCCTTGGCGAAGGCTCTGAAAAAACCATTGCTTACGTTGGAAGAAACAAAACACTTATTAACGAGTTCCGCACGATCTTACGCGACGACAAGTCTGGCTTAAAAGCACTTGTTTTCCTGACAAAACAGGGCGCGAAAATCAGCGGTACAAAGAAATCAATCAGCCAAGCAGCCAAGCCTGTCGCTCAGATTAATGGCGAGACAGTGACTGCTCCAGCGTCCAAGAAGGCTTACGACAAAGCTCACAAGGAAGGCCGTGGGCAGGATGCGTACAACATTAAGTCGGAAGCCAAGAGGTCTGGAGTGGACACCAAGGCGTGGGTGTTAGGCACAAATTAACGGAGTAAGATCATGGGTGAATTAACCGCAGGTAATATTGCAGAAGTAATGTTTGACAATATGGTGGAAACGTTTGAAGAGCAGACGTTAATGCTCAATCTCGTTGATGCTGATCCGTCTGACGGCGAAAGACTGCAGAACGCAGGTAACACGATTCATTATCCTGTCCAGCAGCACCGTCCGATTCTCAAGGGCTTCGATATGACCGGTAAAGCTACGGGTATTATCGAAGAGACCTATCCTATTTCTCTTTCCGACCCGAGCAACGACTTTATCTCGCAGCGCATTGACAGCATGCGTGATCAACGTTTCTGGGAGCGTGCTGGTGTTCAGTCTGGTATGCAACAAGCAACAGACCTGAACAGCGCGGTTGCTGACCTCGTTGCAGACACCGGTTCGCTGTATGTCCGATCCAACGTCTCCAGTGGTTTTGATTTCATCTCTTTAGCGGATACCCTCCTTGTTGAGCGTCAAGTTTATCGCACAATGGGTGCGAACTTTCTACTTAACCCGAGAGACAGCAACAGCTTTGCAACCGACCTCGCAGGTCGTGAAACACTGAAAGGTCGTCCAGCCGATACATGGTTGAACGGTCAAATCGGTTCTAACGTGTCTGAGATGGACGTTTTCCGTGGCTCTTTCCTTGAGCCTCTTGCCGGTGCTGCAAACGTTGGGACAACCACAACCGCCGATGTAAGCGAGAAGCCTGAAGGCGGCACGGTCGATCCTGTAACTAAGGAAGTTCTGAACGTCGATTACCGGCGCGGCTCTTTCCCTGTTACGTCGAGTGCAGACTTTACTGTAGGTGACTTTATTTCTGCAGGCACAGTTCAATCAATCGGCCTGGCAAGCAAAAACGCGTCCGGTACGGTGATGACCTTTAAGATTGTTGCAATTCCAGATGCGACAACCATTGAGGTCTTTCCTAAGCCTATTGCGTTGGATGACCCTGCACTGTCCACGCTCGAAAAAGCGTATGCTAATATCAATACGCAGATTCTGAGTGGCGCTGCTATTACCCGCCTCAACATCACAACCACAAAGACCAACCTCTTCTGGTGTAAAGATTCCATCCAGTTGATTGGTGCCGAAGCTCCCTGGGCAATGATGAGCGAGAACGGCGGCAAGAAAGTGTTGAGCAAAGCCCTGACCTCTGGCGTCACAATCTACATGATTTATGACTCAGATATCACGACTGCAGAGTTCACATACCGTTGCTTTGTATGGTATGGCCTCGCAAACCGTAACCCGATGGCAAACGGAACAGCCGTTTCTGTCTAACCCTAATCACAAGGGGGTGTTAACGCACCCCCTTTAGAGAGGAATCATGTCAAGAATTTTCCAACATGGCTCAAGTACGTTTTTCCATCAGCGAGATGACGACAACACCAACGACCTTACCACTACCTCTGTTGCCGATTCTCTGGCTATCCCTGTCTCTCATGGCTACGTTGCAAAAACAACTGGTGCTGATGCTGAAGCATTGACCTTGGCTGATGGTAGCCCAGGGCAGCTTTTGTTTATCAACCTTGCCGTCGATGGTGGGGGAGTAGGAACGCTGACGCCAGCGACATCTACAGGTTGGGCGACTATTGTTTTCGCCGATGCTGGAGACCAAGCAGCGTTGCTGTTTGTCAATGCTTCTGCTGGGTGGATTATCCACGGTCTGTCCGGTGTTGCAGCACCTCCGCTTATTACAATTTAACCCTAACGCTGGGGGTGGTTAGCGCCACTCCCAGCAGAATGGAAGAAGATAATGGGAATCTCACTTTACAGGAAAGGCAATACACACACTATCCGTGGCGTCGTCTGTGAAATGCAAGTGTTTAAGGTTAAGGCGCTGAAGAACTGCATCGACACCGGATGGCACGCAAGCCCTGCAGATATTGAAAAGCCGTCGTTTAAAGAGGCCGACACAAACAACACCGGATTGCTGAGCATCCCAGAGTTACGGGCTGCAGCAAAGGTGGCTGGTCTTCGGAACTGGCATAACAAAAAACCCGACACTCTTAAAAAGGAACTAGGCTATGTCTAGCATTCTAAAGGGTGATATAATCAATCTGGCTTATTCAAAAGGCCGTATCTCTGGGCTGACAGTTCAGCCTGTAGCGGAAGAGATTAAGCTTGCCCTTATTGAGCTTGAAGGCATGTTGGCGCAGTATCATGAAAAAACTATCTGCCTTGGGTACAAGTTTGAAGATAACCCCGATGTTAATTCGCCGAGTGGGTTGAAGGTTGATATGCGCAGTCCCGTTGCAGCTAACCTTGCGGTTGTTCTGCTGACACACTTCGGGAAAGTACCATCACCAGAGTTGAAGATGGAGCAGACTGGCGGGTTCTCATACCTTTCGTCTATCACGGCTCAAGTCAGACAAATCAGACCACCAAGCCGTCAGCCTATTGGAAGCGGCAACAGTCGGTTTTTCGAACAGTGGAACAGGTACTACCAGCCACAAGCAGAAGCTCCTATCTCATGCGATACTAACAAGATGGCTATCGGTGACATTCAGGACTTTGTGGAACACTTTGACGCCTACCTGACGACCGGTGAAGATATCACGTCCTACACATTGGAAGCAGAGACAGGGTTAACTATTACCACGCAGTCCCTGTCATCTCCTGATGTCAACTATCGCGTACGGGCAGACGGAACAAACAACGAAACAGACAGCAACGTACTAAAGGTTAAGATTGTCGCAACCACCACCAATGGCCGCATCACAACAAGACAGATTATATTTGAACTGACGAGGGTTGAAGTCTAATGCCGCAAAGCGTTGTCAATTTAATCAAGGGTGACAGAGTAGACCCCAAAACAGACTACCGCGATGCTCTGCCGGTCAACATGTATGCTGTCAGGAAGCCCATACTAGGCGCTGACGGGTATATGTTGTGCTATCCGGGTCTGACTAAGTTTGCGGACGGTGAAGGCGTTGACCGAGGCGGTAATTACAACGACAGGTTTGAAGAGCAATACCGTGTATCTGGTGATAGTTTTGTTTCCGTGAACACTAACGGCACGACTACCGAACTTGGCACGATTCCTGGCACACTGCAGGCCGCGATGCCTTACAGTTTCAACACTCAAGCGGTGATAGCAAACGGCAGGATGTTTTTGTATTCTCCTTCAGGTGGGTTTGCAGAGGTGACAGACTCAGACCTTGGTAACCCTATTGATGGCGTTTGGGTTGATGGTTACTACTTTTTAACTGATGGCGAGTTCATCTATCACACAGACATTGACGATGAATCGAGCATAGATCCTCTCAAGTTCGCAACCGCTGAGTTCATGCCTGACAAATCCCTTGGCGTTGCCAAGACACAAGACAACAAAGTTGTCGTGTTTGGACGCTACACAATTGAATACTTCATTGACGCCGCAACCGCTAATTTCGCATTTCAAAGGGTGCCTGCACGAGCGCAGAAGATCGGCATTGTTGCCACTCATGCAAAAACAGAGGTTGGCGGCAAGTGGTACATCACGGGAGGTCGCAAAGAGGAGTCTCTTGGTGTCCACATTGTAACCCTTGGCAAGTCGCAGAAAGTCTCTACACGTGAGGTAGATAAGATACTAGCGCAATACACAGAGCCGCAGCTTGCAGACATGAGGATGGAGACAAGAATGGAAGAAAACGTCACTTTCGTTCTCGTCCATCTTCCAAACGAAACCCTTTGCTTTAACGAATCACTAGCCTCTGGGATTGGCGCAGATAATGCGTGGACTATCCTCAAGACAGACGTTCAAGGGGAAGCCACGTATAGAGCTATCAACGGCGTACATGATGCGAGGCTTGGGTTTTGGGTTTACGGTGACAAGCTTAACGGCAACATAGGCAAGCTTGACAACTCGGTATTTACTCATTATGACGAGATTGTTGAATGGTTGCTGTACACAGCCTTTCTTGATCTTGATGGCTTTTCTGTTGATGAAATAGAAATAGAGACTATCCCAGGCAATACGACTTTTGACGATGCAACCGTGGCCTTCTCCATGACTTACGACGGCCAAACATACGGCAAAGAATGGTGGGTGATGTATGGCGAGCCTCTTGAGTATGGTAAGCGGTTCTTTCTTCGTCGCCTTGGTTACGTCAGGGACTGGACGGGGTTCAAGTTCCGTGGCGCTACCAAATCAAGGATGTCGTTTGCTCGGTGCAAGGTGACTTATGCCTGATCCCACAACAAAGGAACGGCTTAGAGGTCTGGTGATGAGCGCGGTTGAATTGCGCGAAAAACACCCAGACTGGGATGATTCTTTTACGTCAGACTACCTTGACATTTTAGAGAACTTTGTAACGTTATCAGACTTAATTGACATTGAGATAGATCAGAAGATTGAAGAGATAGCGACAGACTTTCTTGACGGGTCAATACCTTTTGCAAAAGACGGTTTTTTGGTAGAGAAGAACACAAGGTTGTTCTGGGACACAGTGAACAATATTCTGAGAATATCTGGAAGGATATCCAGTACCGGCCGCATTAAGGGCACGACGAGAGTCAATTCAACGCCATATAACTTACTTCCCACCGACGAGAATGTTTATGTTGATACTAATGTTGTGCCGATAACGTTGAACCTTCCTGCAGAGGCAGATGGTGTCAGTTATAGAATTATAAATGTAGGGGAAAACCGGAATGACGTGACTCTAGTGCCCAGTGGTGCCGAGTTACTATTCGGTGTGAACAAAACAGAGAAGGTCGTTGATTCAGAGGTTTTAATTATGACCTTCGAAGATGTAGAAGGATGGTACTGATGAGCAGAATAAGAGAATTTAATAACGGCACACTTAGCGAGTTAAACTCAACTATCGTCACCCTTGGTCCGGGCGAAACGTTTACTGGTGTTGGTGAGGATGTGACCGAGTTTGTCGAGGTTCGCGTTGCTGTTTTCTCAGATGTTGCCTCTGCTACGGATGGATTGAATATTGAATACTCTACAGACAATGTAAATTTTGACCATGATGATAGCTACACTGTTCCTGCTGGGACGGGTAAAAACTATGGTGTCCAGAGGGTCGCTCAGTTCTATCGCATCGTTTACACAAACGGCGGCACTATACAAACAGTGTTCAGGCTAACAACTATTTTTAACAGAGTTGCAGGGATGCCGTCATCACACCGTATTCAAGACTCTATCTCTGATGATGATGACGCTGTACTGATTAAGGCTATATTGTCTGGGAAGAACCCATCAGGAACCTTTGTCAACTTTTCGTCAACAGCAGGTGGTAATTTTAAAGTAAGCCTTGAGGAGTTCGATGATTCATTCAACACGACCCCGCTACCAGTAGACGACATGATGTTGTTTATAGCCAGGAACCTGCGCCCAGGTGTTACCCATGAGAACAAATACGGTAAATCAACAGACGGTGTGCAATTAACGCCAACAGATATATGGGACAGAGCGGATTCAACATCAACACAGCAAATATGGCTAGCACCTACGGCGGCGCGGATACACACTATTGTTTCTTCTTCGGCAGCAGATGATGGAACACCAGAGGGGGCCGGGGCCGGGGCGCAATCAATTAGGATCTTTTATCTCCCTGATTGGGACACCAAAGAAGCCTTTGAAGATGTTGTACTGAATGGTGTTGCTGGTGTTGCGATGGTAAACGCGGCGGTTGTTGTCCACAGAATGAAAGTAATGGCCCTTGGTTCTACATTCGCGATCAATGTTGGTAATATAACTGCAACAGCGGCGGTAGACGCAACCGTTACCGCACAGATAAATGCCGGTGAAGGGCAAACTCTGATGGCTATATACGGGGTCCCTAGTGTGCAAACGGCATTCATGACAGGGTATGATATAAACGCACACAACTCAGGTAATCCAGCGAACCCAACAGAAACAGACTTTACCTTTCTAATTAATGAGCACCCGGATTTAAACACCTTGGCTTTTACGAACAAAAGCAACTTGGGAACAATAGCAGTCGGCACGGCATATATATCAAAGAAGTATCTCCCATACAAGGATATCCCAGGGCCTGCGATAATTAAGTTCCAAGCAGAAGCGACTATAACAGACACAGAAGGTGCTGCGGAATTTGATCTTATATTGGTGGACAACTAATGCCAAGATTCTATCAATACGAAGGCGACTTAATGGACTTGACACACGATGACAATCATCTAGTCTTCAGGTGGCTAGAGCCTGGGTGTAAAATCCTGTTCTCAGTTTCAAGACAAGGTAACGGTGCAAGCTGTCATTTCGCTACAGATAAAAATGGTTTACGTAAGGTCAAGCAGGCAATTGTAGAGTTTTGTGAATATTGCTTTGATGTGTATAAGTGGTGTACTATGGTTTTAGCGAAAACAAAGAAGCAAAGCGTTGGCCGGTTGATCGGGAGATGCGGGTTTAAGTATGTCGGTGAATTGGACAACGTGACAGCTTACGCGAGGTATAGATAATGGGTGGTCTTGTAAAGGGAATATTCGGCGGCGGCGGAGATGACGCTGCGAAAGCGTCTATCGAAGGATCAGAGATTGCAGCGCAGGGGCAACGTGAGGCACTTGAATACCTGAAAGAGACTGAGGCCATTCCCCAGCAGTTCCGAGAGGGTGCGTTACAGGCTCTTGGTGGCGCTTTTGGATTAGAGGGTGGTACGGGATCACAACAAGCGATCATTGACCGCGCTCAAGAGTCTCCACTTTATCAAGCTATCCTTGGTGGACAGCAAGCTGGTGAAGAGTCAATCCTTAGGAACGCAGCCGCAACAGGTGGCCTGCGATCTGGAAACGTCCAATCAAATCTGTACGATTACAACACACAACTTCAAAACAAAGCTCTCCTTGAGTCGTTTAACCAACAAATGACCGGACTGCAGGGGTTAGGGCAGCTTCCAAGCAACGCTAACGCTATAGCAAGTGGGATGGCTGGTATAGGCGACACCCTTGCGCAGGGGCAGATTGCAGCAGGGCAAGCGCAACAAGCAGGACAGCAACAGAGTTTCGGAAACGTCATGGGGCTTGCTGGCCTTGGATTGGGTGCTGCCGCTATGTTCTCCGACCGCAGGCTGAAAGAAGATATCACCCTGGTCGGCGAGGTAGACGGCCATAAATGGTACACATGGAACTGGAACGAACTTGGCAACATGATAGGACTTGAAGGTTACTGTCAAGGCGTTATGGCTGACGAAGCACACGCGAAAGTACCGGAGGCGGTTACGTTTAAAAACGGCTTCTTGTTTGTAGATTACTCGAAGATAAGGAGTGTTCACTAATGGCCCCGAATCGTTTTTATGTTCACCCTGGCGGTGACTTTGGCCCTGGTTTGATGGCTTTAGGACAGCAAGTTGGTGAGTTCGGCGAAAAGCGGAAAGCAGAGGGAGTCAGGACTGCAGAGACCGAGCGTGTCGCTAGTGTTCGATCAGGTGCTGTTGAGGCTCTACAGACCGGCGACCCAAACGTCATGGCAGACTATGCCCTCGCTAACCCTGAGATTGCCAAAGATATTAATGCGCAATCCTTGTTTCGTAACGAGCAGACGCAGGAGAACTACATCAACTCTATCTTCTCAGCCATTCAAAACCCTGACAAGATAGAAGAGATTGTTGCGGCGCGACAGAGCATGCTACGGGCGAACGATGTTGAGGCTGATAGCTCACAGGAAACTGATGAGTTTATGGCGAAGTACGAAGCTGACCCAGAAGGCACGATTAAAGAGCTTGAGTCTGAACTTGCTTGGCTTGCTCCTGACCGATGGAAGAAATACGCAGAGGCAACAGGCCGTTCAGGTGGTAAGCCTGGTCATCAAACTAACGAGACAATATACGCTGACCTTCTGGACAAGCAGTACCAGATTGACAACCCAGGAAAGGCCATGCCCCCAGGCGAGAAAGCCTCGTCAATGCTGGGGTTTAAACGGGCGCAAGCAGATGAAGCTCAAGAGGTTATGATTGCGAAGTTGCAAGCTGAACTATCTCTCAAGCCTGAAATAGCCGGTGAAGAAACACGGGCGCGCGGTGAAGAAACAAGAGCATCTGCGTTAATTGATAGGGGCTTGCTCGCTGCTGAAAGTTCTGCT
>SDBT01006206.1_pt1 | contig 19895 bp, 30 predicted proteins | sample 2277101 | NCBI WGS metagenome assembly SDBT01 (sample SAMN10404973, study PRJNA504765) | marine sediment metagenome | isolation source: marine sediment core GS10_PC15, 103 cmbsf | place: Arctic Ocean: Southern Knipovich Ridge | collected 2010 | reverse complement strand
GTGTAGCGGGCACGGGTGTTCTGGCTGTGTTCGGCGAACCTGGAGAGGTAGCGGGCGGCCGAATCGGGGGTAGGACGTTCGCCGTTGAGGAAGTCGATGAAGTGGCCGATGATGCGGCTTGACTCGCGGCGCGAGCTAGCGGCGAGGGTAACGTTGATGACGGTGAGCTACTCCTCCAGGAGTCGGGGATTAGATTTGAATCGGTTCTCCATCATCCTCTTGACGTTCTCCGTGGCGATCATGAGGATAAGTTCGCACAGGGGGAAGTCATCGAGAACCCGGGACTTTTCGTCCGTGGTGGGCCATCCTGGGCTCGAACCAGGGACCTCAGTCTTATGTGCCATTTCCCGCTCAGTCATGGTGCCCTCCTTGTCCCTTTCGGGCAATCATAGCACCGGCGCTTGGCGGCATCAACCCCCTTGACGGGACACTGTCACCGACCGTCCGGGCGCGGCCAAGCAACGTTTCGCACAGACAGCATTGCAGGCATGCGGGATACGATGTCATTCGAGGAGTTGCCTGTTGACCCTACGGCTCACAATTCTGACCTTTGCGGCGCGTAGCCGATACTCCTTGGCATGCTACAGTCCACTTGGTCAGCGAGAGAGATGGGTCAGCTCCTGCCCATCCGGCACTCTCACCCAGACAAATGACAAGACCCTTCAGCACCGCTAGGCAGATAGCCTCGGACCAGTCGGTAGCCCACGTGTCCGTGCTACTGGCCGCGGTGACGCTGGCGCCTTGGATCTGCACAGCTAGTGCCGGTCCACCTCGAGACCGACCACTACGATCTGATCAGCAGCTTCCCACCGGCCTTCCGCGTCGCACTGGTGATTCTCACACTGGCGACGGGGTATTACTTCCCGGTCAGCCGGCACGACGACGTCGCCTATGCCTTCCAGCACGATCAGCCGGAGTCCATCGAGGGCGTCGGCGCGTGCCTACGAGATTCTGGGGAACACGACCACGTCTACGCCAGTTGCGAGTACAACCTCTACCTACCGGGTGGGGAGGACGAGTGTACGCCGGGTTGGAGGAGATAGAATGAGGATCGCGATAGTCGGGTCGGGCGCCCTGCAGGTGCCCAGGATCGGCGGCAGCATCCACAGGGCGGCCGTCCGCAAGGCGCGGCAACTGTGCGCTTCGGGCCACCGGGTCTGCGTCTTCGATTCCAGTCACGCCCCGCCACTCGAGTTCGAGGACGAGTTACTGCAGGTCGTCCGGGTGCCTCACCTCAGCTTCAATTTCCTCGGGGTCTCGTCGAACTTCGTGCTGACGGTGGTCGGAATGCACCTGACACAAGTGACCTACGCAGTGTCGCTCCTTTTCGCTCTCCGGGAACCGCTCCGCAAAGGGCAATTCGACGTCATCCAGACGCACATCCGCTACGACGCGATTGCCGTCATGTTCCTCCAGAAGCTACTGGCAACCAAGGTACCGATGGTCTTCACCTGCCACAATTCAGACTGGCAACGGGAGCGAATGCCGCTGATTCTGCGGGTGCTGTTCATCCCGGAGCGCTTCGCCCTGAGACACTCCACCGTGGTAGCGGCAATCAGTCACACACTGCGGGCTAATCTGATTGAGAGGGTCTCGGTGTCACCGCAAAGAATCCGGCTCGTCTACGAGAAGCCGGATACCACCTTCTTCCGTCACGGTAACGGCAACCGGCACACCCCGAACGGCCAACCGAACCTGGTGTGTGTCTCCGATATCATCCCCCGCAAGAACCAGATGGTGCTGGTGGAGGCGTTGCCGCGGATAGCCGCCGTCTTCCCCGAAACGAAGCTGCGGTTCGTCGGCGGAACGCCGGACAGCACCTACCTGACTCTCGTCCGCGAGGCCGCCGAACGGCTCGGTGTCCTGGAGCGGATAACCGTCACCGGGCGAATGGCGAGAGAGGAGATGCTGGCCGAGATCCAACAGGCCGACATCTGTCTGGTACCGACATTCAGGGAGTCCTCGCCGCCGCTGGTGCTGTGGGAGGCGCTCTGCTGCGGGCGGGCGGTCGTCGCCTCGATGCTTCCCGAGATCGTCGAGTTGAACGACATCGGTGGCGAGGAGGTGTTCGCCACCGCCGCCGTCACCGCCTCCGAAGAGTGGGCCGAGCGTATCCTGCACCTGGCAAGTGACGACGACACCCGGCGAAAGTATGAGAACAACGCCGACCGGTTGATCGGCAGTATCAAAGACGAAGCCTATCAATACCTGGACATCTATCAGGAGTTGGCACCGTGACCGAATGTCGAGTCGTTGAGCAGCAATGAGTGGCAGTTGTTTGCAGCAGAGGAAATCCCAACACTCCAGATGGTGCGCTATCCGGGGGCGGGTCAGGAAATGCGCGTCAAATTCCCACGCCAGTATTCCAGAGTGTCTTCCAGAGTCCTTTCCAGAGGGATCGTCGGCTTCCACCCGGTCACCTTCCGGAACTTTGAACAGTCTGGTATCTGCAGCGTGACGTCCGACGGCCGAAGTAGTGCAGGATCAACCCGGATCTCTATTCGGTCTTTCGCCGGACTCAACGCCAGCAGCATGTCGAGCATCCCACCGATCGTAATCGTCCGGTCGCCACCGATGTTGTAGACTTCACCGGGCGGGCACTTCTCCACGAGCAGCCAGTAGGCCCGCACCGCGTCCCGAACGTCCGAGAACGTTCTCACCGAGTCCAGATTCCCCACCTTGAGAACCGGGTCCTGTCGTTTCTGCTCGATCGCCGCAATCTGTCGCGCGAACGCAGAAACTACGAAGACCTCTCCCCGTCTCGGCCCGGTGTGCGTGAACATTCGCGTGCGGATCGTCTTGGTCCCGTAGGACAGCCAGTACTGGAGGGCAATCATGTCCTCGCCGACCTTGCTGACAGCATAGGGTGATGCCGGTCGCAGGGGGCAGTCCTCAGTGATAGGAACATCTTCTTCACGAACTTGCCCGTAGACCTCGGATGAACTGCAGATGTGGATGATGGGATCCGTATCGCTGATGCGCACCGCCTCCAGCAGGTTGGCAGTGCCAATAGTGTTCGTCTGCAACGTATCGACCGGAGCGTTGAAACTCGTCGGAACGAAGGACTGCGCGGCGAGGTGGAAGACGACATCGGGGCGCGTCTCCTTCATCAGGCGGACGAGGCTGCCGAGATCGACCAAATCGCCGTAGTGCAAGTCGTACTTGTCAGGCGGAACATGCCTCAGCTTGTCCAGCGGGCTCCGCCAGCGGGCCAGACCATGGACGGCGACGCCGGGATGGTCAGCCAGAATGTAGTCGACCAAATGACTGCCGACGAATCCGGTGATGCCGGTAATGAGAACTCTACTGACTTTGCGTGCCATAGACCGTATCCCACTCTGCAACGTTGACCATCGACTCCTGGAGCGAGTCCCTGTCAAGCCCCCCATCTTCGTCATTGATGACAAGGCTCAGCCAGCCGGCAACAACGTCGCGGCGCATCCGGTCACAATCAGCGCAGTCCACCGAGACTTCCGACATCAACCTGCAATGGAGCATCCCGGCCCTGATTGGCTTGTCACCAATAGTACATGTGTGGCATTTGGCTGTCAATCCTTCTTTCGGAGCCCTGTAATGGTCTCCCTCGACGCGCGAATCGTACACCGCTCCCCCAAGTATCGTCCCTCATTGGCACAACAAGGCTTTCCGTAGCGAAGAAGTCCGGCCTACGTCATTCGAAACCGCGCGCAACGCGTCGGCCAACTATCAACGGCTGCTGTTCGACGACCCGGTATTCGTGCATGTCAACGTGGATGGTATCGAGATATCTGTGCAGAAAGCAGCGGACAGCAGTCCGATGGCTAGGCTCTAGTTGCAAATGGAAGGTGTCCGTGAGGATGCGAAGTGTCCGTATCTTCGCATCTCCGAGACTAGTATCACGTAACGATTATTGTGCGCCAGTGTAATACATGGAGTGGTGCCGTCTGAGGGGGGCACGTCAGGCCCGCCAGGCCCCATTGAACCAATCGCCACCGCCCTTGACAATTTGCGCAGTAACATGCCCCAACGATACTGGCCAACACCTGCAAGATGATCCATGCTAGTGGAGGCGAAGGACTACAGGCACTCTCGCCGGCATCGTTGAACAGCCGGCGCACTTGCTGATCCTTTGAGTCAATTCGGTCGCTTGACAACCGCTAGCCATGCGTGTAAAATACTAGGTCTGTAGTACCTGTTACGCCACATGCTGCAGCATGGTGTGCCCCAACCGTTGGTACTAGTCCGAAGAGACCAGATAGGAGCACTAGTGACTGAGGATACCTCTGGTGCATTCTTCGAGACCGCGGCCCGATCCGCCTGTGCATCACCAGGGCAGCGACACTGCGGTACCTCCACTCGACACCTGACGAAGCGTTTCGCACAATCGTTGGTGACCCATTTGGGTCACCAACCTGACCCACTGGAGCCTTTCCGTCACCAACGTCACGCTGCTAAGCTGTCGGATAACTCTCAACATGATGCCTCGGATGACTAGCCCCGCAGGAGTGAAAGCACCATGGATAATCTGGGCAGCAGACTGAAGCTCTTACGGTTGAGTCGACGATGGTCTCAGGAAGACCTGGCGCGCCGCCTCGGTGTCAGTCTCTCGACGGTTCACCGTTGGGAGACCAGAGGGGCAAGACCGACTCGTCTGGGACGCAGCGCGCTTGAGAAGCTCTTTCGCGATGAAGGCGTCTGGCAGCCCTAGAGTCGCCGTGGGTAGGGAGGTGGCCAGCGGGGGGCGGACCGTGAACAGGAGAGGGAATCACCAGTGACATCAGGAGAGACGAACCCTACCACAGCTGACAGTGTCATACTTTTTGGCCCGAGTTGCATCAGAGGAGTCGTTGACCAGGATCTGACCACCGACCTGTGCTACGACGTCGCCCAGGCAATCGGCGCCACCTTTCGGTGTGAACCAAGAAGCTCGAATGCAAGTGGCAGTATTGGTGGTCGGAAAGCGACAGGGTTGGTCGATCCGGGGAAGAGCCAACCCAGATCGACGGGCGGGAGTTGACGGCCGTGCGGAATGACGACGAACAAGGAGAAGCCCAGTGCGTACTCTGAAACTAGCGACTAGTCAATCATCCATCAGTTTGCTGGCTCACACCCCCACGATAATGAGCCTGCGAGATCTCCCGAAAGCCGGTCGGCTCGTCAAGCACAACGGCACGTATGAGGTTCGGGACTTGCACATGGAAGACCTAACCCTGTCAACGACACTCCTGTACGAGGGTAAAACCACCACTGGACATTCCCACGCCGAGACTGAGGAGATTTATGCGTTCATCGAGGGAGAAGGAGAGATTGATCTGGATTGCGGAACCCCGTATCGCGTCGTCAGCGGAGATCTAGTACTCATCCCGAAGGGTATCTATCACAGAGTCACCAACACTGGCCCCGGTGCTATGAGATTCGCTTGCGTCTTCCAGCAGTACAACGGAAGGGACAGACCTGCAAATGTCGACTAGGGCACTAGTTCTGTGCGCAGGCAAGGGAACACGGTTGAAACCGCTAACCGATCTCCTTCCGAAGCCACTCCTGCCCGTGGCCAACAGACCGGTAGTGTTCTACGCGCTCGACAGGCTCAGAAGCGTGGGAATCACGGACATTGGCGTAGTAGTCTCTCCGGAGACGATTGATCCCATTAGGGCGGCCGTGGGTGATGGATCGAAGTGGGGAGCCTCTGTTCACTACATTGTGCAGCCCCGACCAGGCGGACTCGCCCATGCCGTCCAAGTGTCCCAGAGTTTTCTTGGAGGTGATTCTTTCGTGCTGTTCCTCGGTGACGTTGTCATGGGACAGAGCATCGAAGACCTCGTGGGAGGTTTCCATGACCAGTTGCCGGCTGCATCAGTGACGCTGAAGCAGGTGACTAATCCTCGCGCGTTTGGCGTTGCCACTCTTGACCACACTGACAGGATAGTGGACTTTGTCGAGAAACCCGATAGCCCCGCCAGTGATCTGGTGGCCGCCGGAGTCTACATGTTCAACAGTGAGATACATGAGGCCATCGCGAATATCACTCCTTCTCCCAGAGGCGAGCTCGAGATAACCGACGCAATCCAGTGGCTGGTTGGCAAGGGAAAGCTGGTGTTGGGTCACCGGCTTGACGATTGGTGGTCCGACGTAGGCACGGTGCAGGATCTGCTGACCGCAAACCGTCGAATGCTGGAGAGCCGCCAAGAAGGTCACATGTGCGGCCGTGTCGATGGGAGCAACCGGATAAGGGGCGTGATCGACATCGGGAGTGGAGCCGTGATCGAGAACAGCTCCATTGAGGGACCCGTGTCCATCGCAGAGAACTGCATCGTCTTGAACTCGGTCGTCGGGCCTTTCGTCAGTATCGGTACCGGAACGACAATCACCGACGCGCAATTGCAGGATTCGATAGTGTTGCCACGCCTCCGGATTGACGGGGCGAAAGCGCTGGAGGGAGCCGTCGTCGGGTCAGACATTGTCACTACCACTGAAAGACAGGGGGCTTTCCGGTGAGCGCAAGAGCGTTCGACACTTGCCCCCCCCCCCGCGCATGGCCGACCTGGTGGACCAGCCACACCTGTCCTAAGCGAAGGACGTGCTGAATGAACATCCTAGTCACTGGTGGCGCCGGTTATGTTGGCAGCGTCGTAGTTGAATCACTATTGGACAAGGGGTATGGTGTCGTCGTTCTCGACAATCTTCAACGGGGCCACAGGAACGCCGTGCTCCCCGCAGCGGAACTCGTCGTCGCCGACCTCAGCGACGATGCTTCTCTGGACAAAGTCTTTCGCAGCACCAGGTTTGATGCTGTTGTGCACATGGCAGCCGAGACAGAGGTGGCCCTGTCCATGACAGACCCAGCGAGGTTCTTCCAGTGCAATGTCGGTGGCGGAATGAATCTCCTTGACGCCATGGTAAGAAACCGGGTGCCAAACCTCATCTTTTCGTCAAGTGCCGCCGTCTACGGACAGCCCCACAGCGTGCCTATTGGGGAAGACGCCCCCAAGACACCTACGAACGCCTACGGGGTGTCGAAGCTCATGTTCGAGAACATGCTGACCTGGTACGGCCGAGCCTACGGCCTGAGATATGTTTCTCTGCGGTATTTCAATGCTGCTGGGGCAAGTGAATTCTTGGGCGAAGACCACGGTCCCGAGACCCACCTCATTCCCAACGTGCTGAATGCGGCCGCACAACAACAGGCGTGGGTAGATGTGTATGGCACCGACTATCCTACTCCGGACGGCAGCTGTGTTCGTGACTATGTCCACGTCGTGGACATCGCACAGGCGCACGTGTTGGCCTTGGAGAAAGTCGAAGAGTTGAGCGGCCGGGCCTATAATCTTGGCAGCGGCACAGGGTACTCGGTACTTCAAGTGATCGCCGCCGCTTCCAAGGTTGCTGGAGTGGACATCCTGACCAAGACGTTTCCTCGACGATCCGGAGATCCCGCAGTCCTGACCGCCAGCATCGATCGATGTGAGGCGGATCTAGGCTGGCAACCGGGGTTCACACAATTGGAACCAATTCTGGAAAGTGCATGGCGGTGGCGGACCAGGCATCCCAACGGCTACCGAGGCTAGATTGTGCAGCGGATGCTCAGGACAAGCATGCCCCTAGGGGAGGAGGAACGTTAGGGACAGAGGATGCGAAATCCAGCGGAGTGCGGCCCAGGCCTGTCATTCCGGAAGAGGCCGGCATCTTGTTGCTGCGCTGTCGGACATATTAAGTAGGCAAGGATTGCTCGTGGTCGGGCTCCTGTGCAGGAGACACGCGAAACAGGGCTGGCGCAGCGCCCTGGCGTTGGATGGTCTGTCTCTGTCCCTGTGGGACAGCATACAGTTGTTGAGCATGATTCCGAACATCTTGCATACAGGGCAGGAATAGCGGATGCTGAGGGAGACTCGTCCTAAGATTACGGCTTCAACGTCAGAATCGCCGGCGACTGTGCGCACATCCCCCGGCGTGAGCATAGTTATCCCTGCACTGAATGAAGAGAGAGGCATCAGGCGTACGCTGGACGCCATACCAAGACAAGCGCTGGAGGACATGGGCTACTGGACCCAGGTTATCGTTGTAGATAACGGGTCAACTGACTCCACGGCCGAGATTGCGAAAGCTGCTGGCGCGGAAGTCGTTAGTGAACCAAGGCGAGGCTATGGCAGCGCCTACAAGGCGGGCTTCGCCCAGGTTCAAGGGAGCATCATAGCCACAGCTGATGCCGATTGCACATACCCAATGGAGGAGATTCCCCGGTTCGTCGAGATGATCGAAGTGGAGGGACTTGATTTCATCACAGGGAACCGGTTCGGGCAAGAGGTGGAGAGGCTCATGCCTCTTTCTAACAGGGTGGGAAACGCCGTCTTGACTTTTGCATTCGTGACGCTCTTCCGCTTGAATCTAGCGGATTCGCAGTCCGGCATGTGGGTTTTCAGGCGTGAATTGCTGGACCGAATGAAACTGCGCGCAGACTCGATGGCACTCTCGGAGGAGATCAAGATAGAGGCCTGCCGATTCTGCGGATCCGAGTGGAAGGAAGTCCCGATTAAGTACGCTGACAGGGTAGGTGATGTGAAACTCCGAAGATGGAGGGATGGTCTCGGCAACCTCCTATTCCTGATACGCAAGAGGATAATAAGGTAGTCGAATGCCTTCGTTTGAGTTCAAGTACGGAGGAGGCAGCCCCCAGGATGACGCGACTCATGTCTTTCGCTTCATCCGGCCCTCGCGTCAATTTCAGCATGTCGACATCGGCTGCGAGGACGCCACCGCACCTCTGCCGAGGACAGAAATCTGTGCGCCAGAGGACTGCAAAATGGCAACTACCCAGCTACCAGCCCCAGCGACTAGGATGGGGGGATCCGGAGCGGGGAACGAAGAATTGCGATGACCAGCATCAAGACAGCGAGCTTCGTCTTGCCAACCAGGAACGTCGAACGGTACATCGGTCCGCTTCTGTCTAGCATCTTCTCCCAGCAATACGACGGGAGCATCGAGGTACTCATCATTGATTCGTCCGATGACCGAACACCAGAGATAGTCCGTGACTTCCCCGTGAGGTACATGTGGCTTGAACCTGACGACTACAATTACGGCAGGACGAGAAACCAAGGCGCGGCACTGGCCAGTGGCGAGTTCCTTATCTTCCTCTCTACCGACATACACATACGGGACAACGCATGGCTGACCAAGCTCACGCGCCATTTCGCCGACCCCAATGTAGCCGGAGTCTACGGCAGACAGATTCCCAAGGAAGACGCCACCCCCATGGAGCAGTTCTTCATAGGACGGACCTATCCGCCAACAAGCCTTGTGCTGGAGATGGAAGGCGGAGGAATCAACCTGAAAAGGGGCCCGGTCCTGTTCTCCAACGTCAATTCCGCCGTACGACGCTCGGCCTGGGAGAAGATCAAGCTCCCGGAGATGCTGAAGGGAGAAGAGGTAGAGTGGGCAAGAAGAGCACTCACGGCAGGGCACAAGATCGTCTACGACTCCGATGCAGCCGTGTTCCATTCGCACCGATATACGCTGGGCAGCGTCTTCCGTGAATATTTCGACTCAGGCGCGACCATGCACGTTACCAAACACTCGGATGCTCTTGACTACAGCAACACCGATTTCATTCGAGACGGACTGCGTCATGTCATGGGTGAGTTCATGTTCATGCTCAAGAATGGCCATTGGCGATGGATGCCCTACGCCGTCGTGTATGACTTGATGAAGTCCTTGGGCTATCTTCTAGGGTCAGGACAGGAGTACATGCCACTATGGATGAAGAGGGTCCTGGGCAAGAAGAAGGATCACTGGGACAGGTACGATACCGTCATCGAAGAGCCAGACTGAGCATGGGAAAGGAGCTAACATGGAACGTATTCTGATTACGGGGGGCGGGGGGTTCATTGGCAGCCATATGGCTAGGCATCTCTATGAGAAGGGACACTTCGTTCGCTGCGCAGACATCAAGTACGACGATTACATCGAGGGCGAGTATTGCCACGAGAAACTGGATTTGGATCTGAGACTGCTGGACAATTGTCTCAAGGCCACCGAGGGAATGGACAAGGTCTACAATCTCGCTGCCAACATGGGCGGTATCGGGTTTATCTCCACGGTATTTGCCGACGTGGTGCACGACAATGTTCTGATCAATACTTTCATGCTGGAATCCGCGGTCAAGAACGAGGTGAAACGTTTTCTCTTTAGTTCTAGTGCCTGCGTCTATCCCAACTACAAGCAGACCGCTCCGGACGTGGTTGGATTGAAGGAAGAGGACGCCAGCCCGGCAGATCCCAACGAAGCCTATGGTTGGGAGAAGCTCTTCGCAGAAGTGCTGTTGAAATCATACAAGATAGACTACGCGCTGGACATCAGAATTGCGCGGTACCATAACATCTATGGTCCTGAGGGTACCTACGACGGCGGCAGAGAGAAGGCACCGGCTGCCATGTGCAGAAAAGTGGCTACCGCATCTGACCCGGGTAGAATTATTGTGTGGGGCGACGGCCGAGCAACGAGATCGTACTGCTACATAGATGACTGTGTTGCCGGCACTGAGAAGCTCATGGATTCCGACTTCGACGATCCCGTAAACATCGGCTCGGACCGGCTCATCTCAGTGGACGACCTGGCCAACATGATCATCAAGATCTCTGGGAAGCAAATCGAGCTAGATCACGACCTCACCGGCCCCGAAGGCGTGAGGGGACGCAATGCAGACTTGACCCTCGTGAAGAGAGTGCTCGGCTGGAACCCAGAGGTGGGGCTGGAGGAAGGAATGGAGAAGACCTATCACTGGATTGCGCGGATGATGACAAGAGTCAATGCCTAGGGACGGAATCCCAGTGGTGGCAGTTCGTCCGCTACGTCTGGAGCCGGAGGTGACAGAATGAGTCTGCTCCCCAAGCTGAGGTTGAGCCCCAGGCTAGTAAGATGGGCCTATCGCTTTGTCGATCTGGAGGCCTCAGCTGAGCCTGCCTCACCCGACCAGCGCCTGATTGAGTACGCATTCGTCATAGGGAAGTTGCACTCAAGGCCTCCAGGCAGAGTACTTGATGTGGGTTGCACGTCGAGCTTAAACTGTCTTCCGGCAGTTCTGGCTTCAATTGGTTGGGAAGTGCGGGGGATTGACTTCAGAGAGTTCAAGTACAGGCATGCCAACTTTGAATTCACCCTGGGGGACTTTAGACACACTGGCTTTCCGGACAACTCATTCGACGCCGTGTATGCTGTCTCCACTCTGGAACACGTGGGCTTAAGCGGAAGATATGGACTCATCGAAGAAGACCCCGAAGGAGACATCCGGACCGTCGAGGAAATGGGTAGAATCCTGCGCCCCGGCGGCAGCCTACTCTGCACGTTGCCGTATGCACGCGAGGCGAGAATTCTGAGGCCTTTGCAGAGGATCTATGACCAATCGAGCTTGGACAGACTCTTCTCTGGATGGACACTTCAGGACCAGGCATACTTTGCCCGGGGGGACAGCGGATACTGGTCTCTCCTATCCGAGAACGAGGCGACAGAGGTGGAGAATCCTGATGGCAGCGCTGCTGTGGCCTTGCTGGAGTTGTCACGTGTGCCATCACAGGACGGCGAGCACTGAATGGGTCTGAAGGACGAGATAGAAGCCTATGCAGAAACCGGAGCATCACTCGATTCAGGAGAGATTGAACTCTGGGATCATGTGGTATTCCCCAATGTGATTCGAGAAAGGCAAGTCAGGCTCGTTCTTGACATCTTTGAGCGGACATTGCCTCATAGGACTCTCGATCTGGGTTGTGGGGGAGGATGGCTGACCAAGATCCTGCTCGCAGAGCGGTATGACACGGTTGGTATTGATGCTAGTAGCTCCCTTGTTGATTGTGCGAAGGAGGTGTGCGGCGAAGATTCTTTCGTGGTGGGTGATTGCGAACGCCTGCCATTTGGTGACGGTGTCTTCGATTGCATCACCGGAAGCGCGATACTGCATCATCTCGATGCGGACCAGGCACTGAGCGAATGCTATCGAGTGGTCTCCCCAGATGGTACGCTCCTTCTAATGGAGCCGAACAAGCTCAATCCAATTGCCGCTCTCGGAAGAAGAGTGACGAGTTTCCGAACGAAGGGTGAGAGTCCGTTCCGTCCACGCAGCCTGGAGAAGGCACTGAAAAGGGCGGGATGGACCGTTCTGGACATCCGATGCCTATTCCCCTACAGCTTCAGCCTCTCATATTTGCTCAAGATCCTCGGGATCGGTGATAGTCAGAGACTCAGGACCATCTGTCCACTCATTGAAAAGACGGAACGAATCCTTGAGAAGGTGCCTTTGTTCAATCGGCTGAGTTATCTGATCTATGTTGTGGCCAAGAAGGGCTAGAAGATGAAGCCCCACATAGTTCTGATCAATCCAAGGATTAGAGAATGGAACCCGAATGTAAGGGTACCTCTTGGTCTGGCATATGTTGCAGCTGCGCTGGAGCAAGAAGACAATAGCGTAGAAATCATTGATCTGAACGCGAAACATCTGAGTGATACGGACCTTCAGAGAATGGCAAAAGATGCCAGCATTGTGGGAATAACGGGTATGGTCACCGAGTACAGCAAGGTTTTGAAGCTTGTTGGGATCATCAAGGAAGGCTCTGGCAACTTGAAAGTGATCTTGGGGGGCCCGTTGGCCACAACGCTTGGCCAGGAATTGCTCCGGGCATGTGAAGCTGACTTTGTGGTCATGGGAGAAGGCGAAAGAACAGTAGTCAGTCTTGTTTCTGCCATAGAGCGTGGCGATAGTCCTTCCTGCGTCAGTGGGATTGCATATAGAGACGGTGACGAAATCACTGTTGCTAGGCCAGCAGAGCAGATTGAGGACCTGGACACTATCCCATTTCCTGCTAGGCATCTCCTAGACATGAAGAGATATCTCAAGAATCACTTTGAAAGCTTTGGCCTCAGGACTGAAGGGTTCGGCAAGATTAGGAGCACCAACCTAATTACAAGTAGAGGATGTCCCTATCGGTGCACGTTCTGTTTCAAAGGGGTGTGGGGACAGAAATGGAGGGCGCGAAGCCCAGAGAACATCGTCAAAGAAATGGAGCAATTGTACACAACCTACGGCATAAATGGCTTCTTCTTTGACGATGATACCTTCGTTCTTGACAATAGACGCGTTCTTGAGTTTTGCAGTCTACTGAAGAGGCGAGGCTTGGATGCAGTCTGGTATTGCAATGGACGGGCAAACCTAATGCAAAAGGAATCGCTGGAGGCCATGTATGATGCCGGATGTAGAGGAATTGCCTATGGCATAGAATCGGGGAACCAGCACGTATTGGACTCCATGAAGAAAGAAACAACACTTGATCAAGTAAGAAATGCGGTAAAATGGACAAAAGAGGCCGGAATCAATGCTAGCGGATATTTCATGCTTGGCATGTTGGGCGAGACAAGAGAGAGCATTCGTGAGACAATCACTCTGGCCAAGGAATTGGACTTGGGCTTCTACGGCTTCTCCATAGCAACACCATTTCTCGGTACTGAATTGTACAGCGTTGCCGAGGAAGCGGGGTTAGTACAGCGAGACATGAACTCGCTCAAAGAATGGGGCTTCCATGTCAATGCAAACCTTACTCACGATTGTACCGACAGTGATTTGGCTGCTTTTGAGAACGAGGCATTCAAGGAATTCACACTCAAGAGGTTTGGCAAGTACTATTTCTTCAATCCAATCTTCTTGAGACAAGCGGCGAAAGTACTGCTGTCGCTACAGAGCAGAAATGAAGTGAAGGAACTAGCTGGGAAGATCTGGGGCGTTATCCGATCCTACTGGCATAGGCCTAGGGAATGAAGGTGTTGCAGGTGATCCACTTCTTTTCGCCCCTGCACGGCGGAGGCTCTATTGAGGTTGCGCGCCAACAATCAAGAGCCTTGGCGCAACGAGGGCACGAAGTTGTGATATTCACTAGCGACTTTGAGCTAGATCGAGAATACACAGACTCATTGCAGGGGATAAAGGTTCGTCTCTTCCACAGTTGGCTAAGCTGGAGGGGGCTCTACTTTACGCCTGGTATGGCTATCGCATTGAACAGAGAGATTGGCAGCTTTGATATTGTTCATCTCCATGGCATTAGAGGCTTCCACAATATCGCGGTTCACCACTATGCCAACAAATATGGTGTCCCTTATGTGGTGCAGGCTCATGGTTCCCTAGAGACCTTCTACCAGAAGGGAAAGATAAAGCAGGTCTTTACTACCATATGGGGCAATAGAATCGCCAAGCACGCATCAAGGCTCATTGCCTTGTCAGACAAAGAAGTCGAGCAGTACAAGAGGATGGGTGTAAGCGAAGAAAAGGTGGAGATTGTGCCCAATGGAGTTGATCTGTCTGAGTTTGCAGATCTACCTGCGAGAGGCAGTTTCAGACGAAAGTACAGCATGGTAGAGGAGAATGATAATCTAATACTCTACCTTGGCAGAATTAATCGGGGCAAGGGCATAGACCTGTTGGTGAGAGCCTTCGCTCGGCTATCAAGAGAGCTGGACAATGTCAAACTTGCCATTGTTGGACCTGATGACGGGTACCTATTCACGCTAAGAAAGTTGATAGGTGATTTGGGAATCAATCAGGATAGGATTCTGCTCACCGGCCCCATGTATGGGAAGGATAAACTGGAGGCCTATGTTGATGCCGACGTGTTGGCTCTCCCTTGTGCCTTTGAGCCCTTTGGCTTGGTGCTACTTGAGGCATGCGCCTGTGGGACTCCGGTGGTATTCTCCAAAGATTGTGGGGTAGCGAATGTGCTGAACGGTCGGGGGGGGCTTGCCATTGCCTATGATGAAGGTGAGCTGCTCAACGCGCTTATCCGTATCCTGAGCGATGACGAAATGAGGCGACAGCTTGGGGAGCGTGGCAGAGCCTTGGTCAACGAACAGTTTGGTGTGCCCAAAACGGTTGATAGGCTGGAGCAACTGTACCAGGCTTGCCTTGAAGGTGAAGCTAGCAAATGAAGATCCGCCTCGTGAATTCTCTCTTCGACCCCTTTGTTGTAGGTGGCGCAGAAGTCTATGTGCAGCAATTGGCTGAGAGATTGGGCAGACACCACGAGGTTGTGGGTATCTGAAGCGGTCCCCGAAATCTGGACAGGTAGTTGAGAGCGAGTTCAGCTCCTGGAACGGAGGGTGAAGTATGCACGGCACCTGGGAGTCAACATCTCCTCTTCAACTTCCTACTCCTGGGAGCGATTGTCGCGGCGATGTGCCTATTTGCTGTCTCTTTGCTCATGCAGAGCGGGAGAGGAGGCCTCCAACAGCTAAGGATGCAAGGGAGTTACAAGCGATGAGAGTACTATTGATAGCCCCTCCCGGGCCTCCAATTGGTCTGGATATTGGTCTGGGATATGTTGCCTCTGCAACACGACAATCTGGGCACGAGTTGAGGGTACTAGACATAAACAACTACAGGTTGCCCGTCCTGAGCTTCTCATAGAAGAGGTAATCTCATTCTACCAACCCGATGTCGTTGGTTTTTCCATCATGTCTTCGACTTCTCGGACAGTTAAGGCTCTGGTAGATAGTATCAGGAACTATTACTCAGGATGGATCGTAGCTGGTGGCGCTCATGTCACTATTGAACAGGAACACGTCTTGGAGGAGATTGAAGGGATCGCTTTCCTTGTTGTAAGGGAGGGAGAGCAGACATTCCCTGAACTACTCCAGGCGCTCGATAGCAATGGTGAGCTTGGTGAAATCGATGGTATTATCTTTCGGCGAGAAGGGCAGATTCTGAAAAATCAGCAACGCCAATTCATTGACGATCTAGATGGCCTATCTTGGCCTGACTATCGTGTCGCTGGTGTCACACGAATAGAGAGATATCCTCTCCTTACAAGTAGGGGCTGTCCCTACAGTTGCATATACTGCGCGTCCCCGATACTATGCCAAAAGACGTGGCGCCCGAGACAACCAAAATACCTGCTTGATGAACTGATACACGCTCAACAGACCTATCATATTGCATCAATAGCGATCAGGGATGACAACTTCACATTGAAGATCAACCGAGCAATCGAATTCTGTGATCTACTTGTGAAAGCGAAACTCGCCTACCTTGGGAGTGTCGTAACGGCATCCACGCTGATAGAGTAAGCGAGGAGCTTGCCCAAAGAATGAAGGACGCAGGTTGTTGTCGTGTATCACTAGGAGTGGAAAGTCTGGTGCCTGAAGTCTTTGACGGGATGAAAAAGGGGGAGAGCATCGATGACATTGTTAATGCTGCAAGGCTCTTCAAGAAGGTGGGGATTGGAGTGAATGGTTTCTTCCTCGTTGGACTCCCTGGGGGTACCTATCAATCCACCCTTACCAGCTTTCGTGCGGCAAAGAGGATTGGCTTTGATGGGAACGTATGGCAATTTGCCACACCTTTCCCAGGCACAGAACTCTCAGATTGGGTGCGAGACAATGCTAACGTACTGATGGACTATAGGGATGTAAGCTCAGTGCGTGATCTACCATTTGAGACAATTGATTATCCAAGACATGAGAAGGAAGATGCGTTTCTGCGGGTCACAATCCCCAACAACCAATTCCCCTATGATCTGAATCGGCCAAGGATTAGCAACCTTTCCCTGATCATACGCCTAGGTATTCGATATAGTCTCACACACCTTCATTCAAACCTGTGGTGGCTTCTGAGAAAAGGTCTCTCTGTTCTGTTTCACGGTGTAGCTAGAACATCGGCCCTTATGAGAATGGATCCCGAGTGCTATGGCAATTTCAAACGATTGGACTGGGGGGCGAATTCTGGCAAGTAATCTCCTGTCATTCCCGCAGAAAGTCCTGAGTGAAAAGAGAAAATGCGTGGGGAACAAGGGAGGCTGAGCATGTTCTTCCTAGCCTGCAACTCTACCTAACGTGCCTTGAGGGGGAATCTGGTAAATGAGAATCTGTCTGGTGAGTTCTTTCTTCGAACCTGTTACCATGGGTGGCTTGGATGTCTATTTGCAGCAATTGGCTGAGAAGTTGAGCAAGAACCACGAGGTTCTCATTGTCGCTACCTGTCCCTACTCCGGATGGGGCAGCCTCAAGGCGTCAGCTACTGAGAAGACCGGCTCCTTGAAGGTCGCCAGGTTCTTCCCGCTTAACGTCTATTGTCCCGATACCTCGCGCCGGAGGCCGTTCTGGCTGAGGGTGTCATGGAATCTGATCAATCTGTGGAACCCGCATTCTTTTGCGATAGTAAGCCGCCTTCTAAAACGCGAGAAGCCGGATATCATCCACACGCATGCCGTTCGCGCCCTGTCTCCTTCGGTGATCTCTGCGGCAGGCATGTCGGGGATTCCTCATCTTCACACCCTGCACAACTACGAGCTTATCAGTCCCTTGAGCGTTTACCGGCAAGAGGACAACAAGGCTCCTCGACGTTGGCTTGACAACCCTTACCTCAGGCTGATGCGCTCTATCACGCGCAGTATCACCACCGTCACCGCCGGATCTCGGTTCGTCTTGGACCTGCACGCAACATACGGGCTATTCAAGAACGCGCAGCAGGAGGTGCTGCCCGTGCTTTCCGGCGTACCCCATGACCGCAAGACGGTGAAAGACGATACAACAATTGATATCCTGTTCGTGGGTGAGATCTCGCCGCACAAGGGGATTCTGGTGCTGCTGGAAGCATTTGCCCTACTGAAGGAGGGCAATCTCCGGCTGCACATCGTCGGGCAGGGCCCCTGCGCACGGCAGGTGACCGAATACGCCGCCCGTGACAACCGCGTAAGATACCATGGCTACTTGGCCCCTGGGGAAACGCTCTGGCAGCTTTATGCCGCGGCGAACATGCTGGTATTCCCGTCCGTCTGGCTCGAGGCGCAGGGCATCGTCTCCATCGAGGCATTTTCCTTCGGAACCCACGTCATCGCCAGCGCGATCGGCGGCATCCCGGAGACGGTCAAGCACGGCGACAATGGCTTGCTGGTAGCACCGGGTGACGCGAGTGGTCTGGCCGAAGCGATGAGAATGGTAACATCAGACAAGGCGTTACGAAGGCAGTTGGAGGCCAACGCCCTGAAGAGCGCGAAGGATTACGAGATGGGCTCCCATGTTGAGCGTCTGATGAGGATATATCAGGAGGTACGATGACTGGCCTGCATAATCCTGCATTTCACATATCAAACTGGGCGCCCACGGAGAGTTCGATGGTGAAACGGCATCAAGAACCACTTGTCTAGCTTCATCAGATCGCGTTGGCGTGGGAGCGCAATGGGCCAAGAGGCCAAGGAGACACTGAGCTTTCGATTCGACAAGCGTCTGAGGCTGGAGTTCCACGGGCCAGAATCACGTCGGATGCAGAGCTGTTTGAGGTGGCCCCCGAAACTCGGACAGGCAGCTAGAGAGATTGGTCTTCGACTCCTCCATGAGGAGTCAGTAGTCTACTCGCCATAAGTGGAAAGGAACAAGAACAGAAATGAAGGTTACCCTCGCCTATCCCAATTTCATGGAGCCTGTATCAGCAACTCCACCACTGGGGATTGTACTACTTGGAACGATTCTAGAGAAACATGGCATTGATGTGGATCTAATTGTTGGCAGTGCTGAGCAGGATTGGGATTCAGTCAGCGAAAAGATGGAACAAACAAAGCCGGATATCCTAGGGATTTCCATACTGACTCCGATTGCGGGAGCAGGCTTTGAGATGGCGAGAATAGCCAAAGAGGTGCTGACAAATGTCTTTGTTGTCATCGGCGGTCCTCATGCAACTATCTTACCTCTCGATACCATAAGGGAAGAACATGTGGATGCAGTTTGCGTGGGAGAAGGGGAGGAAACACTAATAGAACTGATTAGTAAACTCGATAACTTAGAAGACGTAAAGGGGATCTATTACAAAGCGGATGGGGAAATCAAAATGAACCCCCGACGACCTTACATTCAAGACCTAGCTAGCCTGCCTTTTCCAGATTGGAGCTTGCTCCCTACCTTAGAAGCTTATTTCAAGTCTGCAGGTAGTAGGAGACTCCCAATGCTTCTCTCTAGGGGTTGTCCCTTCAACTGTACTTTCTGTCAGCCCACTTTGCGAGAAATGTTTGGCAAGAAAGTTAGGTTTAGGAGTATTGGAGACGTGGTCGATGAAATGGAGTACCTAGTGCATAGCCATAAGATAGATATATGCAGATTTGAGGACGATACTTTCACCACTGACAAGAGTTGGGTTCTTGGTATATGTAGCGAGATACTAAAGAGGAGAATCAGAATACCTTGGATTGCCAATGCTCGCGTTGATACAGTAACCGAGGAAGTATTGGTGTGGATGAAGAAGGCAGGTTGCAGGGAGATTAACTTTGGTGTTGAATCGGGTTGTGAGTACATCAGAAACAGCGTCTTGGGGAAAGGAATAAGCGACGAATCTATAAGGAGAGCATTTGGATTATGTCATAAAGTGGGAATAAAAACCAGTGCCTTCGTAATGTTAGGTAGCCCCGGAGAGAACCAAGAAACGTTGCAGCAAACCCTCAAGTTGCTTGAAGAAATCAAACCCCACTATATTGCCCCCTCAAGGACGACCCCACTCCCTGGTACCCTTCTATGGGATAGAGCAAGACAAGACGGCACACTGAATGTGGAAGCCTATACTGACTACTATTATAGAGACTTTGAACACTTGCCCATAAGACTTGATGATGTCACTAAAGAGCAGATCAGGAAGATAGGGGAAGCCCTATTGATGAAGACCTACATGATGAATCTAGCGGAATACCTTCTTATTGCGCTTCGCCACCCGCTGAGAGCGCTTGGAAGACTGACGAAATCGCCCCTATTGAAAATGCTCATGGGTATGGCAAAGGCGCGCCTTTCATCTGCAGGTGGCAGAACAACGAAATCACCCTAGGGATTTGTGGAGAACGCATGTGGTCAACCTACCCTAGGCAGAAGGGAGCTAGGAACGTTGGAGGATAGCCATTCGAAGAAGATACTGC
>SDBT01006205.1_pt1 | contig 19895 bp, 11 predicted proteins | sample 2277101 | NCBI WGS metagenome assembly SDBT01 (sample SAMN10404973, study PRJNA504765) | marine sediment metagenome | isolation source: marine sediment core GS10_PC15, 103 cmbsf | place: Arctic Ocean: Southern Knipovich Ridge | collected 2010 | reverse complement strand
CTGGGGTTACAAGTTTTTTGAGTTGTACTCGATGGCCTCCTTCAGAATCTCCATGTCGATCCGCTGGTCGGCGATGATCTTGCGAAGACGCTGGTTGTCCTTCTGGAGAACCTTGAGTTCCTTGATCAGCTCAGGACTCATGCCGCCGTACTTCTGTCGCCAACGATAGTAAGTCTGCTGGCTGATCTCGATCTTGCGGCAGACTTCAGGGACCGTAACGCCCTTGCCTAATTCAACATCCGCCTGCCTTAACTTCGATACGATCTGCTCTGGTGTAAACCTTTTCATGAAAGTCTCCTTCGATCAAATGATCGTCAAAGACTCTCACTCAACTTGGATCAGTTTTCGGGGAGCAGGTCACGAAATAGTTTTGTCTTTGGTGCCGCCAAGGCATTGGGAGGAGGAGTCATCATTGCCTTGAAGGCTTACCTTGCAGGGCTAGTGTAAATGTAAACCTTGTAGGCAACGAATCTGGCCAGCGTCGTACAATGCTGCCAACTTATGATCTAAGGATGGGTTGACGTGGGCCACAGGTGGGGTGGTTCAAAATGTCGGGCACTGATGGAGTTGGATATGATCGATCTGTCATGCGGGTGCTGGCTGAGCCTGCAATCTGCCGCAAGTTCAAATCATGCGGCTTGCGTCAATCTATGCCAGAAGGTTGCTCTGATGTGACGAGTAACGAAGCGGGCCCCCGCTATTAAGACCAGGAGATAACCAAATGGTTAACTGCATCTACTCGATGTGTGGCGGGAAGTAGTCTGCTGATTTAGAATTTAGGTTTTTTAAGGGTCTGGTTCATACACTTCGTGCAGCTATAGCTCAATAATGACCCCGTTCACTCCATAACCGGTTAGCTCGCCCAACCGTCCATCGGAAAGTCTCCTTCGATCAAATGATCGTCAAAGACTCTCACTCAACTTGGATCAGTTTCTTGGGGGCAGGTCAGAGGAAGCTGGCTGTCCATGGTAAATACTCCTAAGAATAAGCCATCCTTCTTATATGGCCAAACAACATAAACATAATTCTCTATCGCAAGAATGAACTCTTGAAGCCTTTGATATCGAAATTATCATTCATTTCTTCCGCTTCTTGCGTATATAGAAAAACATGATAAGAATCGCCAACAGGGCCACTGATATACCCAAGAGTACTCGCCCACTAAATCTCTCATTCTTCGCAATTCGCCCCAAGTCTCGACGTGTCGAATCATCATGCTGTACGCTATTCGCAGAATGCCCATGTTCAGGATATCCCACCACCACAGGCTTGTCTGCACCAGAGTCTTCTGAAATCTCCTGCTTTTCGTTCTTGATATGCTCTACATATTCCTCGTGTTCACGAACGATCTTTTTCCCCTTCTCACTGACCGTGGCAATCTCTGTTTTGGCAACATCTGAATCCACCAACTTATCAATATTCTCGGCCTTGGGAAATACCTTCCGATCGAGGACAAGCGGAGGTGAAAAATGATAATCAACTGTATAAATCCCTTCTGGAATATTGAGACTTTCAGCCTCAAAGATCTCGTCGGAAACGTCACCGCCGGCCTGAATATTGTTTATCTCCAAGCGTTTTTCATAAACAACGCCGTTTTCAACACCTTTGATCTCGGCCTTTTCCAAGACCCACCAATCGGGTTGAATTTCCTTATACTGAAACTCAGACTCTTCCGTCCTAGGGAATTTACTCGGCCGATTATACCGACTCCTTACCAAGTTAAAGCCCTTGTTGCTATCAATTACATACTCTGCCTCTTCCATTAGTCGTTTAGCGCGAATGACAAAAAGGCCGTTGTCTTCCGCGGTCGCCGCAATATTCCAATCAGGCCTCTCGTACTTTCCGGATCGTATTTCTTCGATAAGACTCCGCATTGCCAAGCTAACATTGGCAAATCCGGACTCATTACGAAATCGCGGAAAGTCACCATAGAGACCGGTAAGATGCGCCCAGTTTTCGTCCTCTTCTGCAATGGAATAAATACGCACCACGTTTGTGGCATAATTCAACAACCGTTTATTGTTGTCCAAAGCATATGAACGCTTGCCAGGCCTGGTTCGTTGGTCTTGTTCATAGCGACGTTTGCTATCTTTCTGGATGTACTTGAATTCGAGCCACCCCGGCTTGATTACCTTGTTCGAGGGTATTTCACCACCTTCGGGAGCCTTTTGAACCGTGAACAGTTTTCCGCTTACAATCAATGTCGTGGACTGTTGATTCGCGGCTTCATGACCTTGCAAGATATATTCCAGAGTCGCGATGACTTCATCTGACGAAGCATTGGGCTCATCAGCTTCCACGAAAGAGACCAATAATAGAAGACAGACCAGCAATGCCCCAGTAAGTGTATTGTAAGACATAGTTCAACTCTCTCCTTAGTTAGTAAACAAAGTCACCTTGGTTGATACTACGCCGTCCAAGCAAGCATGAATGCTGCCACATTCATCGAGAGAGAAGCATTCTTGCTCGTCTTGTTCAGATTCGACCAGCATTTTGATTGCCAGGACATTGGACAAACTCGAACGCCCTGGCGAAGGCTTGATCTGATTGCCCTCGCCAGGACGGGAGAAGGTTAAATCAACAGTTCTATAGATCTGGTGCCGCGGGTTCGATGTAAGGCTGATTCACTGCGGGAACCGGTGTAAGTTGGAAATCAATCGTGACGCTGGCTTCGTCGTTGCTTATCGTCCGCGAAACAGCGGATTGATATCCTGTAGCACTTGCGGCAAGCGAGTAGTAATCGCCTTTGGACTTCAATTCTGTTGCGTACGTGCCGCCGGTAAAAGATCTACGATCTAAAGAGGGAGTTCCTCCCGCTGAATGGGTCATCATGTGAATTTCGAAGTTTCTGATAGGCTCGCCCGTGGCAGCGTCGGTAACTGAGCCTCGGATAGAAATTCTAGGTTCCATCGTAATCGTGTACGGGCCGCCATCGGGATACATCTCATACTGACGGACAGAATTATACCCCTGTTTATATATATGATATTTGACAGTATCTGCAGGTGCCCCATGCCAGGCGAAATACCCTTCGGTATCGGTCTGCAGCAATGCATTAAGCGATATACGATCATGCCAGTGGACAGCTTCCAGCGATGCGCCCTCAATCGGGTTGCCCGCTGAATCTACAACGCGTCCCTCGATGGAGTAACCTTCTTCCAGATTAAAATCAGCTGTATTTGCTCCTGGGTGAATGTAGTGGACTTGCTCCTGGGGAGCGAACTTGCCGTGCTGGACGACGATGCGTGTTTCGCCATTAGTCATACCCTTGAAGCTAAAGCGACCCTCAGTGTCGGTTCGCGTAGAGATGGTGTCTGTGGCGAAGAAGTTCGGATTCAGCGACACCATCGCACTGTCCGCGGGCTCGCCATCAGGATCGAGCACCAAACCATCCAGGGTTGACAGGTCGGGAACAACCAGTTCGGCGTTACCACTGCGCATCTGATCAGCGCGATCAGGCTGCCTTGGGAGATGCCACGAGTTCGGCAGAAGGTTCGGATGATATAGAGACACGAGTATCTCGGGTGAATTGCTTGGCAGTTCATTGATCTGCCAAGAGCCGTCGGCACCTGTCATTGCTGAGGCCACTTGAACGTTTATTCTTCGCGAGCCTACGGATGTGGCAATGTTTTCCGGGTAGGCCAGAGCAACAATGGTTCCCGGAACCGGAGAGCCTTGGGAGTCGACAACTCTTCCGCCATACATCGTTGCTTCGGAAAGAACGGTCTTATGCTTTCGTCCCGCAGTTAATCCGGAGAGCTTAACGTCAGCCATTCCATCTGCTGACACTGTGGCTGAATGCCTTGTGGACCAATTCCGCAATGGCACGATGGTCACCATACCAGATGTGTCGGTGCGTCCGGTACGGGCCCAGTTGGCCATTTCCGGATCAAGCGTTACATGTGCTCCGGCGACGGGGTTGCCTTCGGTGTCAAGAACCTGAATTGTCAAAGGATCGTCATTGTCAACGGCTGCATTCGGCTGATTCGGATCGGCTTCGAAACGAAGCTCCAGCAGTTCGAATTTCGCCGGTAGGAACTCGCCGCTTTCGACGCTGATGCTAAAGCCTCGCATGGTTCCGTGGAAGTTGTAATCGCGCAGGTCTCTGCGCAATTGGTATATCTGTCCGTCGGTTATCAGGTCTTCAGACTGTATCGGGTAGAATTCCGGGCGATGGCGGCCTGTCGTTTCCCAGAGGTATATTACATAGGCACCGGTTGGACGGATATTTCTTGCCCTGTAGGTCATTGTCATGATCGGGTAGCTCTCGGTCTTGAATTGGGCAGGAAGCCTGGCGTCCCACGCCGACCGCTTGTCGCTATAGGGCACGACAAATGTTGGCGAAGCGATCAGCCCATCGTTGGAGAGCGTGGTGCGAGAGATGTAGCCTGGCTCTGCGTCGGGGCGGAACTTTGCGTTGCCAATCACGATTGCCTGTTCCGGAGGCAAGTTTGCCGCCGTGGATGTCCATGAATCATCCAGTGCGATGTTTTCGAACTGACCGTAATCGCCTTGCCACGCTGCTGCCGCAGGCTGGCTGGCCATATCGCTCAATCGAAGCGGACGAGTGTGATACGAATCACCGTCGCCGCCTCGCAGCGGGTGGAAATTGGCACCTATGCCTCCTGCGTTCCCGTCGTGATCGTTGACGTTGATATTGAAGGCGATCTCCCGGCCCATCTCGGGGGTGATTCCGAGGTTTTCCCACGGCAGTAGCGCTTCGATAATATATCCGTCAGCAAATTTTCCGCGAGCGGCCAGAGCGGTAAGTTCGGTTTGCCTGAGTTCGCCATCTTTGCGCCAGTCGTAAAGGTGCCAGCGGACATTCGGGTGATCTGCATCCATTCCGGGACTTATGACCAACTGCCAGCACTCGCTTCCGCCAGGTTCGTTCACGACATAAAGTTCTATTGAATCCTTCGTCCACAGCCTGCCGCGTTCTTCGTCCTCAACGTAGAGATCATCCGTCACTTCAACCAATACGAGCAGGCCGCGGTCGTCCCATGCCAGCGAGAAACGCGCGTCAAAATCATCGGTGCTGATAAGTTCCGTTTCGATGAGTTCGGACATAAAGGCCGAATCGTCCCAGTCGTCGTTTCTACCGTCGATGACGATTCCGTCCAGATATGGAACGTCGAGAATCGCATCGATGGGATAGTCGGTCAATTCCGGCGGATCGTGCTGCGTGGCTATGGAGTAACCGCCCAAAATCGCCAGCAGGATCAGCGTTATCAGGATGACCGGGCGTGCCTGCGAGAGGGTTAGGCGATTCTGGGTGGAGGTTTCGGTGAGCCTCAGTATCCTGCCTCGCAGCTTGGAAGGTCTGTCCGTCGCAGCCAGTGCAACGGATAGTTTTCCTGGCAGGAGTCCCAGAGAACTGGCCCGTTCGGCAAGGTTTATCAGGCAGGCGGCGTAAGACATTCGATCGTGCCCGACTGTGACGACAAGATCGTCGCAGCAGTTCTCACGCTCGATCCGAATGCGCCGAGAAATCAGCCAGACTGCCGGGTGGAAGAACAGGACCGATTCAATGATCCTCTGAAGAAGGTTCACGAGATGGTCCAGCCGCCGAATGTGCGCAAGCTCGTGAGCCAGAGTTGCTTCGATCTGATCTGTGGTCAGGCCTGTTGCGAAAGAAACCGGCAACATGATTATCGGTTTGATAATGCCGATTACCATCGGCACGGCGATTTGGCGGCAGTATGCGATCGCCGGCACGGTGCGCATGGAAAGTTTTTCAGCCTGACGAGTGACGGCAGCGAGTATGCCTGCATCATGAACGACTGTGGCGTCCTTCCGCAGCTTAATTCCTCCGCAGAGGCTTACCAGCAGGCGAATCAGCATAAGTCCGGCGCAGAGTATGTATCCGGCCATCATGTAAGGCGAGTAGAGCAGCATCAATTGTATTCGGTCGGCCTGCGGTTTATCGGCTGCTCGCACCATCGCCCGACTGCCTGATTCAGGGAGAGAAATGGCTACCGGTTTGTACGTATCTGCCACCAGTTCGGCAGATGACGGTTTAACGGCACCGAGCGGAGAAGGCAGGTTGGCTTCGATTTGCTTCGACGCCGTCGAGGGCGCCATCTCAGCGAGTTGTTTCGATATCGACATTTCGGCGACATCGAGCCGATAGTTTGCCGGGTCGATCAAAGAAAACGTGATCACCGGACAGGCGACCATCGCCAGCAGACCGCATACCAGTATGGCATACTTGATGGCGGCAGACTTACGAAACATTGCTGCAAATCCCATCACCAGCAAGGCGATGACGGTGGCCTGCCAGAGAAAGTGCCCCAGCGCAAGGACGCCTTTCAGACAGAAATCCAGATCCAGTGCGAAGTTCATTTTTTGCCCCTTTCGGTCTGATTTTCCACGATTCGGCGAAGTTTCTTCATTTCTTCAGCGTCGAGCTCTTCCGATTCAAGCAGATTGAGAAGTACAGCTGCTGGCGAACCGTTGAAGAAGGTGTTCATAACTCGCTTGATTGCCGAGCGAGCAACCTTCCGACGGCTATGGGCTGGCAGATAAACGTAACGCTGCCCTTCTTTGGTGTGTGTGAGGTGCCCCTTTTCTTCCAATATGCGCATAAATGCTCGAACAGCTGAATAGCTTGGGGCGTCTTCCATTTCCTCTAGAACCTTAGCTACAGTTGTGTGCTCAAGGCGATAGACAATATCCATGATTTGACGTTCGCGTCTGCTCAGTTCCTCGTGCGGTTCCGGTGTCATTTCGTTTTCCTTGTGTTATCAAAATGCCAGCAGTATGACTCACATGCTAAAATTCTAGCATCCAAGCATGGCCGGGGCAAGGCAAAGTGCTAAAAATGCAGAATGCCTTGCCACCGTCCATTCCCGGCTGATGTTTTGTCAATTACCACCAAGCATTGGCGGCAGTAGTGCTCGAAACAGGCGCACATTGGAGGCTTTGCGATCCTGTAAGCGTAACAGCAGTCACTGAATAATCATGCGTTCCTGTGACATTGCGGTCCACGTAGAACGTTCCGCCACGCGTTGAGATCGGAAGCGGTGTTCCGTCGCGATAGACCCTGTACTCATAGACGTCAGCTTCGGAGTTATCATCCCACTGCAGCAGATAGTCGTTAAGGAACTTCGTCAGCCTCAGCCCGTTCGGTGCGGCTGGCGTACTTGCGGGTGGAGTGAAGACCGTATTCCCGCTGAGTACCAGGTCGACCACGTACCCGTTGACTGTTGAGAAGCTTCCGGCTGTCTGGTATTGGTTATTGATAACACTGACCGATTCGGCGTGACCAAAATAGAAGGCGCTCATACTCACACCGGAAGCCCCGTCGCGAACGAAGATCGTGTTATCCTGAACCACGATATTCTCCATGAGTCCGTCAAGGGCATCGGACCCTATGTAGAAGGCGTAGTTTACGCGGGTCTCAAGGCTGGAGGGTACTTCGTTGGTGACCATGAGAATGTTGTTCTCAAACGCATTGTTTCCGCTCGAATAACGATCTCGTATTCCGTAGACCCTGTCCTCGGGGTAAGAACCACCAGTTGACATGTTGGTATACTGCACGTCGATACGATTGTCGTATACCTGACAGTAATCAGTGCCCTGGGGAACGCCCTGATCCCAACCATCGAGCATTATTCCCCTGCCATGGTCGGTAATGATTTGATTATTGTAGACGTGCACGTTCCTCGACCTGGCAAGAAGGATTCCGTAGGGTGCTTTAGACCCTTCCAAACTCCGGGTCTGCTGTATCAGGTTGTTGTATATGCTCGACTGGCCTGGATTGGCCAGCGCATATCCCAGATAAGCACATTGCATGCCCCTGTGCCCGCCAACCAGGATATTATCGTGAATGCTTACGTTCCCGGCATCTGTTGCCTGAATCGAGATGCAGTCTCCGCCGCTTCCGTCTGTCCTGTCGGTAAACGCGTCGCAAGCCACATAGGTATGGTGAATGGATGAATTATTGAATCCCCATCGGTATTCGGCACTGATTCCAGGGGAGTAATCGCCATAAGTATGGATAACCAGATGGTGGAATTCGTACGGGCTGAATGCCGCAGCGTTACCGTAGACATAGATGGCGCCCGACTTCTCGGTTCCGGCCGCGCCCTGCACGATCGTACCGTTCTTGATGGTGACTCCGTCAACACCTCCAGCTACGTAAACTCCCCAGCACCTGCCACCCGGAGTGGTATCGTAGGTCACGGTGTATCCGGCAAGATCGAGCGTGATTCCATCGGCAAATATAAAGAAAGCAGTATCCGGGGCCTCAATATCCTGCGCGAGGCGATAGTAACCTCCGACAATATCCAACATAGCAGGGCCACTTAATGGAATGACGGTTTGGTACGTTGTGGTAACGGTGATGTTAAGGGACGGCATCGTAAGCGTAGTATCTGCCAGATATGTGTCGCCGATGCTCGAAGTATCGCCTGTCCACTGATAGAACGTCATGTCCGTAGGCGCGGGATCGGCTGAGATACTGACCGATTTGCCTGACTTGTACATGCCGCTTCCCAATCCACTGATTACAGTCAGCGAATACCCGGTCTCGTACGTGGCGGTGATGGTTGCAGCCGCAGCCGGCATGGTAAAGATGGTGTTTGGATCATCAATATTTGACACTCCGCCAGTATCTCCAGTCCATGCACTGAACGCCAAACCAGCGATCGGGAGATCGGCCGATATGGGAACTAACTTACCTTCCCAGTGATCGCCGTCACCGTCGCCGCTTATCACAGTTAACGGGTATATGGGCATGTCAAAGTACGTAGCTGTTATCATCACATCGGAATCGGGCATGGTTATAGAGGTAACAGCCTCGCTGATATTGGCAATCCCGCCGATATCTCCCGTCCAAACATCGAACGCCATTCCTTCTGGCGGTGTATTAGCGGTAATGGGCACAATCGCTGATTCGGCATGGTCCCCACTTCCCAATCCGCTGATGACTGTAAGCGTGTAGATGTCGCCGTAAGTTGCGGTGAGGGTAACATCGCCAGCCGATATCAAAACGGTTGTCTCAGCAGCGTTGATATTTTCGACGGTTGCCGTGTCACCTGACCATGCTTTGAACAGCCTGCCTCCAGAGGACACATCGGCGGATATCGGTATGAGCGTGCCGGCAAGATAATCTCCCCCGCCGATTCCACTGTTCACTGTCAGTGTGTATAAGGCTGTTGCTTCGTACGAATATTCAATTGTCAGTTTGGGTGTGTTGGTCCCGCCGCTCTCAGATTGATCGATCCTGATACCGCCAAAAGCACTACCGGTGGTATTCCGGATCACCCAGCCAAAATTCTCGTTGGCGTCGTAAGCATCTTGGAGTAAATCTGTAATGTCGAAGGTATTGAGAGCATTCCATCCGCCGGTCCATGTTTCGACGGCTGCATTTTGAGACGAATAGTCGTCACTGCCCCACGACCAGAAATTGTCCGGTCCGTTCCAACTGACATCGCCGGCGATGTCACATTTGTCCGAGTGAACGTTTGTCTCATTCGTCCCGGCCGCCTGAACCAGCCAATTGGTCAGCATGCCATTAATTTCGACGAGGCTGCCAGCACCACTGGTCACTTGTGTCAGAAGTTCAAGCGAGGCAGATTCGATTAATAGTGATTTGCCGTCGCTGGTCGGCGACAATAAATTGAACATATCCTTGAAGCCCATGAGAACGACCCCTCCGTTTGTCCCCTCATTGCCAAAATGGGCGTATTCGGTGCTGCCATTGCCCGTGAGATTATTCCATTGGCTGAAGCCTATTCTGACGTCGTCGGCGGTATCAGGCCCATAGCCTGCTGCTCCACCCCGGCCGAAGATTACCGTTTGAGTGGAACCTGAAACCTGCAGCCAGGTGGCTATAACGACCACATCATTGGCGGGCATTATGACTATTGCATTGTGTGAATTGATATTATCGATATACGCTACGTCACCGGTCCAAACGTCGAAAACATATCCACTGGGAGCGGGATCTGCCGTGATTGCAACAGCAGCGGCTTGGTCATAAACACCGTCGCCGCTTCCACCATTTACAATCAATGTATAGCCGGACGTGACATAGGTGGCAGTGATGTTTGCATGCGAGGCAGGCATTGTGATAGTCGTGCTCGCTGCCGCGGTGTCGGATACCTGATCAGTATCGCCCACCCAAGCATCGAAGCTCTGGCCACTTGGTGCAGCCTCAGCCGAGATAGATACAACAGCCTCTGGGGTGTAGTCGCCGCTGCCACTGCCACTGGTAACTGTCAAGGTGTAGGTCACCTTGCCCCAGTCGATCAGAACGACGTTCAGGTCAACAATATCAATCGTTCCACTACCATCGGCGTCAGAGTCGGGATTGGCCAGGTTGGGAACCGATTTGCCCCAATCGATCAGGATCATGTTGAGGTCGACGATGTCGACAATCCCGTCTTCATTGAGGTCCCCAGCCAACATGGCTCCGCTCGCAGTAGATCCCAGTAACCCCATTATGCAAACCGCTAATATCAATCCACCAATTTGCCGCTTGAACATAATCCTGTCCCTTTCAACTTCGTAATTCAGACAAGGTCCTCACAACGCCTGTATCTCAATCGACCGACTCACGCTTGATGGCGATGGTAAGGCAGTTCACATACTCGAATAATGCTTCCTGCCGTCGGTCCGTAATATCCGAGTGGTCTCCAACGGTGTCCCGCTCGGCTTGTGCAATGCTAAGATATTAGCATGTACGACAGGGTTGTCAAGAGTAAATGCTAAAAAGTTAGCATCATTTTGCTCGGGGTATTTCAAGAGCCGACAGAGACAGTTTAGATCATGCAACTTGTGTAAATCGATCCCAGAACGCCGCTCTGATGTGACGAGTAACGAAGCATGCCCCCGATTCGAACCTGCGACCATTACAGCCAAGATTTGGGGTGGGCGTAGTTGCAAGGGTCAGTTAGAGGGGCAGTCGGCGGGGCGACATTCACAAGAATAGCTAGGGGAGGTGGTTGCGAGAAAATGCACACCGGTTTTCAAGACCGGATCCTTCGGCCGCTCGGACACCCTACCAAATTGTCGTAACTACTCCCCGATACGCACGAAACCCGCTAACGACGGGCCTCTGGTACCCTGTCACAGAGTACAGGTACATATCGGCTATTTCGGCTGCTGATGCCACCAAGTGCCACTGAGTAGCATAGAGACTCACCCAGTCAGGGGCAGTCAGAGGGGCTTCTCGCTCAGCCGTCCGGTCATGTTACGCCTGTAGGGATTCTTGGTCAAGGACATCACGAGTTTGGATAGTGGTGTAAGTAATTGTGGCAAGTTTACGGATTGGCGTTGGTCGTGTCATCCGGCGGAATAGGCGTGGCTCTGGGTTGTGCGAGCAGAAACGCGGCGGGTTGGGTTCGCAGGATGCCCGCGGTAAGACCCACCGCGCTAATTCAGAGATGCATCTTCGTTCCGAAGCTAAACGAGTGGCGGGTTGTTTAGTGGTCGAGAAGCATCCCTTGGGGACAGGCGTCGGCCTGTAGTCCTCTTCATGTTGTGCGCATAAAAAAACGCGGTGAGTTGGGCAACCCACCGCGCTAATTCATAGTGCATCTCAATACTGCTCGGTGAAACGCCTGTCGCGAACAGATTGACCGCTTACTTACGTGCGCGGCTAGTAAAAGAAATCATTGCGTCTTAGCGTTACTAGCGACGACGTCTGCGTGCAAGCACGCCGATCGCACCCATCGCCAGCAGCGTCATCGAAGCAGGTTCGGGTACGGTTACAAGGTTGGCCGGGTCGAGGTACTGCACGGATGAGTAGTCATACGCACCGGGCCTGCCCCTTCCGCCACCGTTGCCACCACCACCGTTTCCGCCGCCTCTACCACCACCGCCACCGCCACCACCGCTGATGATATCGCTGATCCAGTTGCCGAACTGCGAGACGCGGATGTGTCCGGCGATGTCACCGTAATCGGCGTTGGTTTCGCCATCGAACGAGCCGATGAACGAATGCACGCCTGCAAGCAGCGGGCCGAGCCCGTCGCCGGGTATGTCGAAGAACAATCCGCCGCCGCTGTCGCCCGGGGCGATCAGGTATTCCAGGCCCAGCGGTATGGCGCTGCCGTATTGATTGTCGCCTGCATTGAGCGGGTTATCGAAGTCCGTCAGTATAATCCTCGGGGCTTTACGCGGGTGCGAACGATAGAACGCATCGAGTGCGTTCTCGCCGCCGCGCTTCTGGCCGTCGTATGTCGTCGCGCCAGTCAGGCCCGTGCCCGTGAGTCCATAGCCAACAGCTACGCTATTGTTGCCCAACTCATTGGAGCCGGTGTACAACGTCGCCGGGGCAACACCCGATACGGACGAGGCGAGCTTGACCAGACCGATATCGTATCCGGTAAGCAGGTCACCGTTCCATTTCGGATGGGGGATGAACTGCGTGCCCGATATCGTCTGTCCACCGATGGTGAAATCCATCGACGTTGTGCCCGCTACCACGTGGCCTGCCGTCAGCACCCAGTTATCGGCGATCAACGTGCCAGAGGCGAGATACCCGCCCGTAGCGTCCTGAAACGCGATATGCCCGACCGACGAGTATGCCGAATTGGCACCGAGGTCCAGATAGGCTTGGGGATCGACGTCGTGGCGGATGGATCCACCGAGAGACTGACCAGCAAGCACCGCCAGCGCAACAGCGGCTACGGTAACAACGATTCGTGGCGAGTTCATCTGTACTACCTCCGAAGTGACTTATAGCGACATTAATCAATAGGCTCGTTTGAAATGCTGATGCTCAACGCCATTGTACAGCAAGATTCCAATCTGTGTAGTAAACAGCACATATATTTACAGGACTTTTTACACCAGAAATGAATACCCTAGTTTCACGGTGCGAATTCGGGTGGAGGGTCAAGGCGCAGTTGGTGCGGTGGTGGGGGTGGTAGCTTGCAGGTACTCACCGGTCGCCAGCAGCATGCTCGACGTAGCCGACGGCATGCGCTGCATGTATCCACTAAATGCGTCGAGCACGGACTTCGCTTCGGTGAGGTACTTTTCATCGCCGGTTAATTTGGCCAGGCGAACCAGCACCGCAGCCGCCACCGCATTGCCTGCCGGAATCGCGCGGTCGGTGGGATCCTTGATGCGCGTTATCAACTCCGCTGAATCATCGGAGGTGAAGTAGAATCCGCCGCCTTTGGCGTCGCGGAAGTGGAGTGTCATGGCGTCGGCGGTTGCGGCTGCCTCGCTCAGCCATCGCTTGTCGCCGGTTGCGATGTGCAGTTCTATCAGTGCTTCGGCGAAGAAAGCGTAATCGTCCAGATACCCATCGAGTTTCGCTTCGCCGCGTCGATAGGTTCGCAGCAGGTGTTCGTCGCGCCGCATCTTTGAGAGTATGAAATCCGCAGCCTGCTCAGCTGCCTTGGTGTATTCGGGCTTATCGAGCGCTTTGCCCGCGTGGGCGAGCGAGCCGATCATCAACGCATTCCAGCCGGCGAGCACCTTGTCGTCTATGTGCGGCCAGACGCGCTTGGCGCGCACGGCGAACAGCTTTGCCCGCATTTCAGCCAGGCCCAATCGCTGCTTATCGTCTCCGGCGAGCGGCTTGGGTAGATGCAGAACGTTCGTTCCGGGTTTGGTTCCGGCGGCTTCGTCGCGGAAGTTTCCGCCTTTTTCCGCGCCGTAGGTGTCGCAGAACTCCTTGCCGTCGTCTTTGCCGAGGGTTTCGAGAATTTCATCGTAGGTCCAGACGTAGAACTTGCCTTCCTCACCCTCGGAATCGGCGTCGATGGCGGAGTGGAATCCGCCGGCGTCGTCGGCTAGCTCTCTCAGGACCCAGTCAAACGTATCGACGGCGGTTCGGCGGTAATCCTCGTTGCCGGTAATCAGGTAGGCCTCGACGTACGCTCGCGCCAGTTGGGCATTGTCGTAAAGCATCTTTTCGAAGTGCGGTAGCAGCCAGCGTCCGTCGGTCGAGTAGCGGTGGAATCCTCCGCCCAGGTGGTCGTGTATTCCACCGGCGGCCATCGCGTCGAGCGTTCCGGTCAGCATCTCCAACAGTTTGGCGTCGCCGATGCGCCTGTATTCTTCTGCCAGCAGGCGAAGCGACGAATGCGGTGGGAATTTTGGTGCGTCGCCGAAACCTCCGTTAACCTTGTCGAACGATTTGTAAAGCGCGTCGGTCGCGTCGGTCAGTAACTTCCACGAAAGCCCGCCTGCGGTCTGACCGGATGGTCCGGCAGCGTATTGTCGCATCACATTGGCAAGCTGGTCGGCCTGGGCGTCTATTTCGCTCCGTTTGGTTTGCCAGGCTTCTGCGAGCGTGGTGAGTATGGTCTTGAATCCGGCCCGCCCAGGTGAATCTTCGCGCGGCCAGTAAGTTCCGGCGAACCATGGCTTGCCCTCGGGCGTCAGCCACACGGAATTCGGCCAGCCTCCGCGCCCGGTCATAAGTTGCGTTGCGAGCATGTAGACCTGATCGACGTCGGGTCGTTCTTCGCGATCGACTTTGACGGGGATAAAATTCGCGTTGAGAATGTCCGCTACGTCCTGGCGGCTGAACGATTCGGCTTCCATGACGTGACACCAGTGGCAGGCCGAGTATCCGACCGACAGAAAGATGGGCTTGTCCTGCGCTGCCGCTGCCGCGAGCGCCTCTGGTCCCCACGGATACCAGTCCACCGGGTTGCGTGCATGCTGGAGCAGGTAGGGACTCTCCTGGTGAATCAGGCGGTTGAACTCGTCTCCGCCATCAGCGGGGATCGCGTCTATTACTTCCTTGTCCGGCAAATCCAGCGTATGGGAACTCATGTTTTTCTCCGCAGCGTCTCTTTGTGGGAATACGAAGGGAAGCAAAACGACGGCGACGGTCGCAGCCGTAAGTATCATCACTGCCAATAGCTGTCTCTTCATTCAGTTGCTCGCTTTCTACATCCTGCCCGCAGGCCTGCTGTTCAATTCTACCCCGCCGGGGCTCTGACGTTCTCAGTCGCAGGAACTTTTGTATGGTCAAGTGACGCCATAGTGATATACTTATACCGGGTATAAGTATATAGGAGACATGAAATGGCACTGTGTGGCGGAGATCATAAAAAACTACTGAGCAGGATAAATCGCATGGAAGGCCAGATTCGCGGTCTGCGAAAGATGGTCGAAGAGGACCGCGACTGTTTCGACGTTCTCAAGCAGATCGCTGCCGTCAGCGGAGCTTCGCGCTCGCTGGGCATGGTGATGCTGGAAGATCATCTAAAGGGATGCGTCTCTCAGTCGATTCGCGGCCAGGGCGAGCCCGATGAACTCATCGAGCAGGTGATAGGCGTATTCAACCGTTTCAATAAGTGAAGTCGCATCCAGATATTGAAAGATATCGAGCAGGTGATAGGCGTATTCAACCGTTTCAATAAGTGAAGTCGCATCCAGATATTGAAAGACATCGAAAGGCAGCGAAAATGATTGGACGATTCTCTCAGCTTGGAGTGTACCGCGACCTGTTGCGGTCGTGGGATTTTTTCAGGATAGCGATTGCGGGCCTGCTGGCGGCGGGGAGCTATCTTTGGGATGTGTCGGTTGGCGAACCGACCTACGTCGCGGCTGGATTGGCGCTGATATCGGTGGCCATCAACGGTGTTCCGATTGTGTTGGGCGCTATTCGCGGACTCCTCAGGCGTCAGGTGAACGTCGACGAGTTGGTTGCGTTGGCGATAATCGCCAGCCTGGTCCAGGGTGAATTTCTCGCAGCGGCGGTTGTGAGTTTCGTGATGGTGCTTGGCGCACTGATCGAGGAAGCGACGAGCGATTCTGCCCGCAAGGCGATCGAAGCGTTGATCCGGGTCGCTCCGGAGACCGCGATAGTGCTGGTTGACGGCGAGCCCCAAATCATTGCCACCAGTGAAGTTCGCGTTGGCGACCTGCTACTGGTCAAGCCCGGTCAGCGGATACCGGTCGACGGTAAGATATCCAGCGGCGAAACTGCCGTGGATGAATCTTCCATGACTGGCGAACCGATTCCCAAGGAGAAAACCACGGGCGATACGGTTTTCGCAGGCACGATGAACCAGAACGGAGTTATCGAGGTCGAGGCGACGCGGATCGGACAGGACACCACGCTCGGAAAGGTGATTCGCCTGGTCTCCGAGGCCGAAGCGCAAAAGCCAAAGTCCGTCCGCACCATCGATCGTTACGCGCGCTGGTTTACGCCGATGATCCTGACATTTGCATTTGGGGCGTGGTGGATAACCGGTGACATAAGCAGGGCGATCACCGTTCTGATAGTGGGTTGTCCATGTGCGCTGATTCTGGCCGCTCCCACGGCGATTGTCGCAGCCATCGGTCGGGCCGCCAGGGCGGGCATACTGATAAAGGGTGGGGAATTCCTGGAAGAAGCCGGGCGCGCCGATACGGTCCTGTTCGACAAGACGGGCACGCTGACTGAGGGCAAACCCTCCGTGGATGACGTTACCGTGATTGACGGCGTCGATAAGGACTATGTCCTGTCCATGGCTGCCAGCGTGGAGCAGAACAGTACGCACCCTCTGGCTCATGCGGTGTTGAAGGCCGCCCATTACGCCAAGGTTGCAATCTGCCACGCCGATCAGATGCTCACGCAGATCGGTCTGGGCGTCCAGGCGCGAGTCGACGGGAGACTTATCGAGGTCGGCAGTGCATATATAGGTGGTGGAACAATGAATGTCTCGGCCGCCTTGGGCGACACGCTGGAGCGATACAAGTCCACCGGCGCTACTCCGCTGGTGGTCTACCGTGACAGCGATCCGATCGGTATCCTCAGCGTTGCCGATCGCGTTCGCCCGTCGGCCAAGGGCACCGTTGAGAGCCTGCGCAGCATGGGGATCGAGCATGTTGCGCTGCTGAGTGGCGATCATGAGCTCTCTGCATCGAAAGTGGCCAGGGAAACAGGCCTGACCCGCGCGCACTGGCAACTGAAGCCCGACCAGAAGATGGAAATCATCAAAGAGTTGCAGGCCTCCGGTAAGCGGGTCGTCTTTGTCGGAGACGGCATCAACGATGCGCCGGCTTTGGCTGCGGCCAACGTAGGGGTTGCCATGGGGGCGGCCGGTACGGATGTGGCGCTGGAGACTGCCGATATCGCGCTGATGAACGATAATATAGAGAGAATCCCATTTATAATCCGCCTGGGACGGCGCACGCAGCGGATCATCAAGGTGAACATCGCCTTTGGTTTGGCGTTCAACGCCTTCGCAATGCTGGCAAGCGGGGCGGGTATCCTGAGCCCGATAATGGGAGCGATCGTTCACAACGTCGGATCGGTTATTGTGGTGGCCTCATCAGCGAGCATCGCGTTTACCTCCGATGGCCGTTGGGGGCGGAGGTAGAGCAGGTAGCCTCATGAGACCCACCGCGATGGATTTAGAATAAATCGGTTATGTGTGAATATAGAAAAAGGCCACGGCGTTATGCCGCGGCCTTTTTCGCAATCTATGTCAGCGACTTTAGCGCCGCAGTCAATTCTTGTTGCTTAGAATGACATCTGTGCCCTCAGGCCTATCACAGTAGCTTCATCGACTCTGGGATCTCCGCCTGGATTCATTATGTACTGGATCGACTGGGTGATGCTCAGCCAGCCTGTGACAGGCATGTTGTAGTAGAGTTCGAAAGCCGTCTCGTGAGAAACGTCGAAAGCATCGGGGCTAAGACGTCCCTGGGCTACGCCGAAGGCAAGTACGTCGTCATCCCTGCCGGGGATCAGCCCCAGATACTGCGCACCGACGGACCAGAAGCAGCGGACTTCGTTGACTTCCTTGTGAGCATAGCCGTAACGCGTGAACACACCCAGGCCCTGATCGTCTTCGGCGTTTTCGTTGAGGACCTTCTGGTCGAAGCTCAGATAGAAACCCAGGTCGTCGCGTTTGGTGTTGCCGCTCTCGAACTTTTCCTTGTCCTGCGGGTCGTACCAGAAACCGACGCGATAAGCACCCTGCAGCGGTCCGTTGGCTGAATCAAACCGCGGGGTCACGCCGGTTTCGAAGATGCTGAAGAAGTAATCTTCATCATGGAAGGTTGTGTTGAATCCGGTTTCTCTGGCGTCGGCTTGGGCGTCGGCGACACCTGCTGCGAAGTACAGCCATTCCAGCGGCTGGTAGTAGACTCTCAGGCCAAGGCGGCGACCGGGGAAGGGGATTGTGGGGTTGTTAATCAACGCACCGTTCAGGAATTGCGAAGTGTCCTCATTGGCGTCCCCCCTCCCGTCAACGGAGACTGGGCATCCGCGACACTCAAAACCGCCGGTCAGGTCCAACTTACCAATACGGATTCTGAGGCTCTCGTCGAATAAAGCCTGCTCGTACCATAGTTCCGCCAGGATGATGGGTTCATCGCCTGCGGCGCTGTCATTTACGCCAAAGAGGCTGCCAACCGAAGAATCGTCGATCCCATCTGACCAGCTGCCTTCTACGTGGGCGTAAATCGTGCCTCCGGCGAGTTGGAAGAGTGTCTCGGTATCGAGTTCGAATTCGAGATCGTAGATGCCGGTGTACCTGCCTGCCCGGCGGTGAGTCGAACGCCCTTTAGCTACGTTTAGCTGATGGATTTGCGTGAGGCTGAGACTGATCTCGATGCCGCTTTCGTTCAGTTGCTCACCGAGACCAAACCAATTGTTCGTCAGAGTCTCCCTTTCCAAGATGGAAGGTGCTCCCGCTTGTGGCGATGCGTCTTCGGCCAAGACCGAGCATGTGAATACGGTTGCCACGACCATTATTAGACTGACTTGCACAAATCTCATTTTGATTCCTTTCCTGTTATTCGTGCCGTGGCCCGAACGAATCAGATAGCAGCGCTTCAATCAGGGCTGCTGCCTTGCCAGCTTATGAGCCGGCTCGGGACAACTTGTCGTTTGTTAAACTTCCGACCCGCGAGGCGCACGATACCACCCTGCGATTTCGGTGCGTACCGGAAGAAAAAAGACTTCTCCCGTCACTGCACTGGTATCGGCGAAGGAACTGGCTTGAACATTAGAGATTTTGCCCCGGAAATGTTACGCGAATCGCTTAGAGAACATCCTGTTCTTACGCTCGCACACATATCTTGATGTGTCAGAGCATGTAACGCCAATACCCCAGTCATGCCCAATCTCGCCGCAATAAGACTGTTGCGAGCGAAAACTCACATATTCCTGTTACAGAGTGCTAGAGTGATCTAATCCAGGATTTCCACGATAGAATAAGAATACGGTCAGCATAGTCTTTTGCCATCCATGTATTGGTTTGGGAGTGCCTTAGGCGGCAAATTCCTGTTTTGCCAGGCTAACGATGCGCCGAACGCTGTCGGCCATCACGCGAGAGGAAATCGTCGCCCCCGTAACAGCGTCGATGTCTTTACCGATACGGATTGGATCGTCAGCTGTCTTGTCGGTGAACTGCTGTGCGAATTGGTCATTACAGACCGCACGTCCCCGGTCGCCCACGTATTGCGAGGCATAAGCGTGCTTGATGCCATAGTCAGCGTCGATAACCACCGTTACCACGAATACAGCGGATCGGGCTGTGACCCGCTGGGTGGCAAGATACCCCATCGTGCCGGAATTACCTTCTATGGCATGGAAACGAATTCCCTGTTCCCGGGCAGCCGGGAAGGTTACATCGCGCATTCCGGTGGAAGTGGGGAAGTACTGACGGTGGTTTGACATTGCCGGTGCGCTGTCTTGTGGAGCGCATCCGACAATGCCAGCCACGACGCCAAAAGCGAACAGCGGCAGCAGTACGAGCACGACGATCAATTTCGTAATTCTATCCACCGCTATCCCTTTCAATTCAATGCATTTCGCGCGGTGGGTCAGGTCCGTAGGATGCCTTCGGTAAGACCCGCCGCGCTTATGCAATTCAACTCAATGCAATTCAATTAAAACGACCAACCCATACCGACATTCAGCTTGTCGTCGAGTTCGTTAGTCGTATCGTCCTCACGGATCTGATAATCGGCCTTGA
>SDBT01006204.1_pt1 | contig 19895 bp, 17 predicted proteins | sample 2277101 | NCBI WGS metagenome assembly SDBT01 (sample SAMN10404973, study PRJNA504765) | marine sediment metagenome | isolation source: marine sediment core GS10_PC15, 103 cmbsf | place: Arctic Ocean: Southern Knipovich Ridge | collected 2010 | reverse complement strand
ATGGAGCTTAAGGGCTACCAACTCACCCTTTCGGATCTTTGATTTCAGATTGAGCTTTTCGAGAAGCGTCTCCAGCTTATCAAAGAGATTTCGACTAAAGGTTGTTTTTAAGTCAGAAAAATATACCGGTACAGCCATAATCCTCTTCCTTGGCAATTAATAAATAATAAGTTATGTTCCAATGATTGTCAAATAAAAGAAATTTGCGTTGTAGCATTTTTTCTATCCCCCTCCCCTTAAGCCTACTTCGCTGTAACGGCTACGAAGGCCAGGTCCCCTCCCATCCCGCGTTCACGCGGGAGAGGGGAATCTTATCCTGAGCCCCTCCGCCTTACTCAGGATAAACTCCATCGAATGGATGGGAGAGTACCATACGGTTTCCTCCCCCTTGCCTGTTCTGAGCTTGTCGAAGGAATGGGGGATCCCGATGGACATCGGGATGAAGTGGGGGTGAATTCTTTCCTTTCCCCTAAACAATGCCCCGCAAACCTTGAAAGACTGTGTTAATTTGGGGTAAAGTTTTTTCCGAAACCTCTATACTCTGCATGTATACTTGCCCTCGTAACAACGAAATTAGCTTAATAAGGATTTTGCTTAAAAATCATTCAAGAGTTTCTTATACTGGATAGCCGGTGTTTGTAGGGGCGGACCTCAGTGTCCGCCCTTATCCCTTCGACCCCGCCACAGGCGGGGCTCAGGACAGGTCGGGCCGACGTCTCTGTCGGCCCGGATTCTTGAGGAAACTCCGGCCAACCCGGTATTATTGACAGGAATGGAGATTTCTACTATTTTTAGACTATGCCATACTGCCCTAAGTGTAGAGCGGAATATCGACCAGGGATCAGGATATGTGCCGACTGCAGGGTTAAATTAATAGCTTTTTTAGAACCGGAGGAAGACAACTGGGTCAATTTTAAGGAGATCTATATCAGTTACAATGAGTTAGAGGCCGAGCGGATTAAGGCGTTTCTGGAAGAGAACTGTATCGATTGTATCGTTCGCAGCATGAGGATCTCTCCTTATCCCATTAATATCGGTAACTTTAGCGAGCACCGAATTGCAGTTGATGAGGAGAAACTTCCTGAGGCAGTTGAGCTAATCAGGGAGGCAATTGCTGATGAATATATCTCCCGGAGGGGAACGTTTAAAGACTTTTAAGAAAAAAGACAATTGTTTTCCGCCTAAGGCGGAGTAGGGGCTTGATTTTCAGCCTTCGTAGTCCGCCTCAGGCGGACAAAGTAGGCCATCAAGCCCGGCGGGTTCGATAAATCGAACCCCTACAATTACTTTTTTGGATTTAATAAACCTGTTCCTGACAGGTTCAGGGATCGAACCCCTACATTAACGCATTATTTGGGTTAAAAAGCTTGACAATTTATGGTTAAATAAGGTAAATTAAGAGCAAATATTTAGCGGGTACTTTTAAAATATGGAAATTATTAGTATATTTTGTGAACAGGCAATTATTTCCTGGCAGAACCGGAGGGGTCTTTGGCGACAGAAGTTTACTTTGTTTAAGGGGTCATAAAGGATTTGAGAAAATAAAAGAAACCCTAAAAGCCATGGGCCTGCGTAAGGAACCCATGGCTTTTTTATTTTACCCTTATTAAACTATGTATTATCCTTCCTTCAAGGAATTCAAAGAAAAGGCTAAAGAAGGCAATCTTATCCCTGTTTGTCGAGAGATTCTTGCGGACATGGAAACGCCGGTATCTGCCTTCCGCAAGATTGATGAGGGGGAGTACTCCTTCCTTCTGGAGAGTGTGGAAGGAGGGGAGAAGTGGGGCCGGTATAGTTTTCTCGGCGCTAATCCCTCGGTAATCTTTCGGAGCAAGGGGACCAGTGCGGAGATAATTAAAAACGGAAGAGCTGAAATAATTAAGGGTATCTCTGACCCTTTGGAATGTCTAAAAAAATTAATCCAAAAATACACTCCAGTGGAGCTCGAAGAATTGCCGAGATTTTACGGGGGGGCAGTGGGATATCTGAGCTATGATGCAGTGAGGTTCTTCGAATCACTCCCCGACACCAGTAGAGATGAGCTAAATCTTTACGATAGCTTCTTTTTAATAACCGATACCTTATTAATCTTTGATAATGTTAAGCATAAGATAAAAATAGTTTCCAATGCCCATTTAGAGGAAGGTTTAGCGATTAAAGAGGCTTATGAGCAGGCCAAGCAGAAGATTGAACAGATCATCAGGAAGCTGCAAAGACCTTTGAGTACCTATCCCCCGAAAACAAAGAGGAGATCACCCCTCAAGTTCAGGTCAAATTTTACTAAAGAGGAATTCCAGAAGATTGTAAGAAAAGCCAAGCGGTATATAAGGGAAGGGGAGATTATTCAGGTCGTCCTTTCTCAGCGCCTGCAGGCTAAAAAAATGGGAATTGATAATTTTGACCTCTATCGAGCCCTCAGGATCGTCAATCCCTCTCCCTATATGTTTTATCTCCACTTAGGCAAGCAAGTTTTAGTAGGTTCATCTCCTGAAGTATTGGTTCGGCTGGAAGGACAAAAAATTGAGCTTAGACCAATTGCCGGCACCCGACCCCGGGGCAGAAACGACCAGGAGGATCAAAGGTTGGAGAAAGAGCTTCTAATGGATCCGAAGGAGAGGGCAGAACACATTATGTTAGTTGATTTAGGTCGAAACGATGTGGGCAGGGTAGCAAGGATTGGTAGTGTAAATGTTAATGAGCAGATGGTGATCGAAAGGTACTCCCATGTGATGCATATTGTCTCCAATATTCAGGGTCTGCTTGAGAAAAGAAAAGATGCCTTTTCTGTTCTCCGTGCCTCTTTTCCAGCAGGAACGGTCACCGGGGCACCCAAGATCAGGGCAATGGAGATCATTGAGGAATTGGAAGGAACCAGAAGGGGCCCTTATGCTGGTTCGGTAGGCTATTTTAGCTTTTCCGGGAATATGGATATGTGTATCACGATTAGAACCATAATAATAAAAGGAGAGCGAATCTACCTTCAGGCCGGAGCAGGAATCGTGGCAGACTCCAGACCAGAGAGGGAGTATCGGGAGACAATAAGTAAAACCAAGGCATTGGTCAAAGCAGTGGAGATGGTCCAGAATGGCTTAATATAGCCAGGGAATAGCATCCGACTTCGCCAAGGCTACGTCGGACAGGGGTAAGGCTGGAATTATCAACTAAAGTAGTTTCAGTACTAAATAATGATTGGGGGGAAGAATGATTAAGGAGGCTATTGCTAAGGTAGTAGATAAAGTGGATCTCTCCGAGGAAGAGATGGAGAGCACAATGGATGAGATTATGAGTGGTGAGGCCACCCCGGCCCAGATCGGCTCATTGATAACCGCTCTGCGAATGAAAGGAGAAACGGTAGAAGAGATTACCGGAGCGGCCCGGTTGATGCGGAAAAAAGCGGTCGAAATCAGAAGCAGTTCCCAGTCGCTGGTGGATACCTGCGGGACCGGAGGTGATCGGTCCCATACCTTTAATATTTCAACTGCCGCTGCGTTTGTAGTGGCGGGGACAGACCTTAAAGTAGCCAAACACGGAAATCGCTCGGTATCCAGCCAGTGTGGGAGTGCCGATGTCCTTGAGTCTCTGGGGATTAACATTGAAGCCAAAAAGGAAGTCGTGGAAAAATGCTTGGAAGAAATCGGCATTGCTTTCCTTTTTGCTCCCCTTCTCCACGGAGCAATGAAACACGCCATTGGTCCCCGTCGGGAGATGGGAATCAGGACGATTTTTAATGTCCTCGGTCCTTTGACCAATCCTGCCCAGGCCAAGGCTCAAGTAATCGGGGTGTATGATGGGAAGCTGACCGAGCCTTTGGCTCAGGTTCTGGGTAGATTAGGGAGTAAGCACTCTTTCGTGGTCCACGGCTCCGACGGCCTGGATGAAATAACACTGACCGGGGAGACCAGGATTTCAGAATTAAAGGAAGGTGAGGTAAGTACTTATCAGATCAAGCCAGAAGACTTTGGGCTGAAAACCTGTGGTAAAGATACCCTTTTAGGGGGTGATAAACAGAATAATGCTAATATCATTCAGGAGATCCTAAAAGGGGCTAAAGGTCCGAAGCGGGATATTGTCCTTCTCAACTCCGCTGCCGCCATTGTCGCCGGAGATAAGGCCAAGGATTTCAAGGAAGGGATTGAGCTTGCCCGGAATTCCATTGATAGCGGCGGCGCCAGTGAAAAACTAAAAAAACTTATTGAAATGAGCAATTCTTAAGGTATTTACGGATAAGCTGGATTTTAATATGTTTCTTGACGAGATTATCAAACATAAAAAAGAAGAGCTAAAGGAGGCCAAGAAGAAAGTTCCGTTAATTGAACTCCGGAAAAGATTAAACGACTTGCCGCCGACTAAGGGTTTTAAGAAGGCATTTTTGTCATCGACAATCGATAACGAACCGATGACCCGAATTATTGCTGAGATAAAAAGGGCTTCTCCTTCCAAAGGGATTATCCGGAATGATTTCGATCCGGTGAAGATCGCCACGATCTATGAAGGGGAGGGCGCTACTGCCATCTCCATTCTGACCGAGGCGCATTTCTTTAAAGGAAATGACGAACATCTTCAGCTAATCCGCAAGGCAGTAAAGATTCCTCTGCTCCGAAAGGATTTTATCTTTGACGAGTACCAGATTTATGAGGCAAGGGTCTGGGGAGCCGATGCGATTTTGTTAATCTCTGCTATTTTGGATATTATTGAACTCCAGAAGCTTATCCATCTCAGCCGGGACTTAGGGTTAGATTGCCTGTTGGAGGTGCATAACCCGGATGAGCTAAATAAGGCTTTAAATACCGAAGGGGAGGTAATCGGGATTAATAACCGTGACCTTCACAGCTTTGAAGTAAATATAAATAATACCTTGAGATTAATCCCGATGATTCCGAAAGGTATAATTGTAATCAGTGAGAGTGGGATTAATACCCGCGAAGAAATTATTAGATTGCAGGAGGCGGGGGTCAGTGGCTTCCTCATTGGGGAGGCCTTAATCAGGGAACAGGATATAGGGATGAAATTAAGAGAGTTTCTGGGGAGAAAAATTCTCCCAATGGAATGACCAAATCCCTAATCAATTAAAACCCAAAGTTCATAGTACATAGTTCAAAATGCCCCAATGATTGGATAATAACCAATTACCAAATTACAATGACCAGATAATAACCAATGACCAAAAGACCAATAATCAAACATAGTCTTGAACTTGAAGAAAGTACATTAGAGTAGTTTGGTTATTGATTATTGGTATTTGGAATTTATTTGATGTTTGAAATTTGGTGATTGGTGTTTAACCTTGGCGGAGTTAGGTCCCTATCGGCCCGAATGGGTGGACACGGAGTTCCACCCCTACAAACCACGGATATCCAGTTATAGGCTGGAAGCCCGCCCAACAATGAAGGATTTTTGAGGAAACTCCTATAATATAAAGATGATCAGGATCAAGATCTGCGGTATTACCAATCTAACCGATGCCCTTAAGGCAGTTGAGTTGGGGGCTGATGCCTTGGGCTTTAATTTCTACCCTAAGAGCCCTCGCTTCATATCTGAAGAGGTAGCTAAGGAGATCATCCGGAAGCTTCCTCCGTTTCTTGTTCAAGTCGGTATTTTTGTCAACGAGTCTTTAGAAAGGATTCAGAAGGTAGTGGATTCTACCGGGATTCAGGCAATTCAGCTCCAAGGGGATGAATCTCCGGATTTCTGTTCCCAATTCAGCCAGCCCGTAATTAAGGCTATCCGGATTAAGGACCAGGACAGCCTGAAGGTCATCAAGGATTATCAGGTAAGTGCTTTTTTGCTTGACAGCTATTCCCCTGGCTATTACGGTGGGTCAGGAAAGGCTTTTGATTGGAGCCTGGCAGTAGAGGCGCAGAAATACGGCAGGATTATTCTTGCCGGTGGACTCAACCCCAATAACATTGCTGAGGCGATTAGAGAGGTAAGACCTTACGGGGTTGATGTCTGCAGTGGGGTGGAAAAAGAGCCGGGGAAGAAGGATCATAAGAAGCTAAAGGAATTTATCCAGGCGGTAAGATCCCTAAATATAGAGTAGGATTAAACCTACAAATTCTAAATCCTAAACAAATTCAAAGTTCAAACATCAAATGTTCAAAATAATTCCTTCGACACCGCCAAAGGCTGGGCTCAGGACAGGGTTTTGAATTTTAGATTTTGATCATTTGAAATTATTTAGAATTTAGTATTTAGTGCTTAGGATTTATTCATATATTTTGTCATTTGATTTTTTGGGTTTCATTTGAACTTTGAGCTTTGATATTTGACATTAAATCTTGTGGATGAATTCTGTTCCTTCGACAGGCTCAGAACAAGCTAACCACTATATTTAGTGAAGGGGTTTAGTTATGTTGCCCGATAAGAGAGGTCATTTCGGTGAGTTTGGGGGTAAGTTTGTTCCTGAAACCCTTATGCCGGCATTAAAGGAGTTGGCAAGGGAATACCAGTCTGCCCGAAAAGATAAGAAATTTAAAAAGGATATAAAGGGCTATCTAAAAGAGTTCGCCGGAAGGCCAACACCTTTATTTTTTGCGGAGAGAATAACCAGGGACTTGGGTGGGGCGAAAATCTATCTGAAAAGAGAAGATCTTTGCCACACCGGGGCTCATAAGATAAATAATACCCTGGGACAGGTACTCTTGGCTGTCCGAATGGGGAAAAAGAGGATTATTGCGGAAACCGGGGCAGGACAGCACGGGGTCGCTACGGCAACCGCGGCCGCTATTTTTGGCTTGAAGTGCCGGATCTATATGGGTGAAGAGGATATTGAACGTCAGTCATTGAACGTTTTCAGAATGAAGCTTTTGGGGGCAGAGGTTACGCCGGTTTCCTCGGGGACAAAAACCCTGAAAGATGCCATCAACGAAACAATTAGAGACTGGGTAACCAATGTAAGAGACACCCATTATATCATCGGCTCAGTAGTTGGTCCTCATCCATATCCTATGATGGTAAGGGATTTCCAGTTAATAATCGGACGTGAAGCCAGGAAGCAGATTCTCAAAGAGGAAGGGAGGCTGCCTGATTACCTTATTGCCTGTGTCGGCGGGGGAAGTAATTCCATTGGGCTATTCCACCCTTTTCTTAAGGACAAAAGTGTGCAGATGACTGGCGTGGAAGCCGCTGGGTGGGGGCTTAATAAAAGCGGGAAACATGGAGCTACCCTGTGTCGAGGGAGGGTAGGGGTGCTCCATGGGAGTAAAAGTCACCTGCTTCAGGATAAAGATGGTCAGATCAGCCCGGCCCATTCACTGGCTCCCGGACTGGATTATCCTGGAGTCGGACCGGAGTTAAGCTATCTCAGGGAAAGCGGGAGAGTAAAATTCACTGCAGTTACCAACAAGGAGGCCCTGCAGGCATTCGACTATCTTTCCCAGATGGAAGGGATTGTCCCTGCACTGGAGTCTTCCCATGCAATTGCCTATGTCAAGAAATTAGCTCCCCGGCTAAAGAGTAACAGCTTAATTGTGATTAACATCTCCGGAAGAGGTGATAAGGATGTCCATTTAGTGGCCCAGGCTAAAGGGGAGAAGCTATAAATTCAGGGAGTAGCAGGGATTAGCAAGGAGTAGCAGGGAATAGCAGGGTAGGTCGGGCATCCTGCCCGACATAATGGCGGGCTGGAAGCCCGCCCTACAACTTTGTTTTAAACATTGGGATTTTGAATTTGTTTAGGATTTGGGATTTAGAATTTTACCAGGATAATGATGTCCAGAATATCTAAGAAATTCAAAGAGTTAAGGGCGAATAATAGAAAAGGCTTGATAGTCTTTATCACTGCCGGAGTCCCTGATCTCCAGACAACCGGGGCCCTTATTTTGGAGCTTGAGAAGTCGGGGGCGGATATTATCGAGTTGGGGATTCCCTTTTCCGACCCTATGGCTGATGGGCCGGTCATTCAGAGATCTTCCCAGAGAGCATTAGAGGCGGGGATAACCATAACTAAGATCTTAAAACTCGTTAAGGATATTCGCAGAAAAACGGAAATCCCTTTGGTTCTGATGGGCTACTATAATCCCATTTTGAATTATGGGGAGAAAAAGTTTATTCGAGACTCGGTAAATGCCGGGGTTGATGGTTTGATCGTTCCTGATCTCCCGCCAGAGGAAGGGGAGAATGTTATTAGGGAGGGAATTGCGAAAGGCCTCGATATTATCTTTTTATTAGCTCCAACCAGCACCGAAGAGAGGATTAAGCTTATTGTCCAAGTAAGCCAGGGGTTTATCTATTATGTGTCCTTAACCGGGGTAACCGGAATGCGAGAACAAAAAATGGATTCAATTAAACCTATGATAAAAAAGATCCGAAGACTCACTGACCAACCGATTGCCGTTGGCTTCGGGATCTCCAGCCCTCAACAGGCTGGTGAAGTAGCGGGGTTAGCTGACGGGGTGATTGTTGGAAGTGCAGTAGTGAATATTATTGAGCGTTATCCGGACAAGTCAGAATGCTTAAATCGAGTTGGACATTTTGTGAGATCCCTTAAGAAGGGAATACAGAGGTAAAAAATCAGAGCGAGAGTATTAGGCTTCCATTATCTTTCTCCAGATCTCCTCCACTTGCCTGCGGGTATCCTCCAATGATCCTGAGTTATCAATAACATAATCGGCAAGTTTTACCTTATCCTTCAGAGGCATTTGGGCCTGGATTCTCTTCAAAGTCTGCTCCCGGCCGTAGCCGTCTCTGTCTTTCAGCCTCTTAATTTGTTCCTCTTCATTGGCATTGACAACAATAACCGGTTTGAGCCACTCATCCATTTTGGTCTCGAAAAGTAGGGCGGCATCAACAATCACCAACTCCTGTCTTTCTCTCCGATATTTTTCTATAAGCTTGAATAGCTCCTTGATGATCCTGGGGTGGGTGATTTCATTTAATTTTTCTCTGTCCTCGGGGTTAGTAAAAACCCTTTCTCCCAGCGTTGTTCGGTCTAATGTTCTATCCGAAAGCAGGAATCCTTCCCCGAAGTATTCGACGATCTCCTGCCAGGCTGGCTTGTTGGGCTCAACCACCTCCCGGGCAATCTGGTCAAGATCGATAACCATAACCCCCAAATCCGCCAGCATCTTGGAAACGGAACTCTTTCCACTGGCAATTCCCCCGGTTAAGCCGACTACCTTCATTATTAAGCCATTCTGATTGCTCTAACAAAATCTAATTTATCTCAGCCTATTTGTCAATAAAAAGCATTATCACAAAAACAACCAAAATTCTATTGACAAAACAAATTATTTTAAATATATTATTGAATGAGCAATCATTCATTTTTAAACATGTCCTGAGCCCCGCCTGTGGCGGGGTCGAAGGAAAGGAGGAAAATGTGAAAGAAGCAGTTATTGTTGATGGAATAAGAACCCCGACCGGGCGGGCACACGCTGAAAAAGGATGGCTCCGAACCGTTGCTCCGGATGAGCTGCTTGGAACCCTCTATAAGGCAATCTTTGAAAGAAACCCGGCCGTCAAGGCGGAGGATACTGAAGCGGTATACATCGGCTGTGCCAACCTGAGCGGCCCTCAAAATTCAATCGCGCGTATGGCCTGGCTGGCACACGGTCTCCCGGAGTGTGTGCCTCAAAATAACATCGAGATGCAGTGTGCCTCCGCCATGGCTGCCATCCAGCATTGCGTGCGGGCGATCATGGTAGGTGAGGGGGATATTTACCTTGCCGGCGGAGTCGAAGACATGCTGAGGGTTGGAATGGGCGCCGGTATGGAGTTCCCGCCTAAACTGGGAGAGCGTTATAATCCGATGGACCTCCCAATGGGTCCCACGGCGGAAAAGGTAGCAGCTAAATATAATATTAGTCGGGAAGACCAGGAAAAATGGGCTCTTGCGAGTCACCAGAAGGCAGGAGCGGCCCGGGATGCGGGCAAGTTCAAAAATGAGATCATTCCAATCGAGGTTACTTACGAGGATGGCAGCAAAAAGGTGATCGATAGCGATCAGAATATCCGCCCTGAAACCACTCTGGAGTTGATGGCCACTATGGCGCCTGCCTTCAAGCCGGACGGAGTTGTAACTGCGGCTACATCATCTCCCCTCAACCAGGGGGCCTCATTGATGCTCCTGATGAGCAGGGATAAGGCGGATGAGCTGGGTATGCCCTACACCCTGAGGTACAAAGCCGGCGCTCAGGTTGGTGTCGATCCCACTATGATGGGCATCGGGCCAATTGATGCTACCAGAAAGGTGCTCAAGCGGGCCGGCCTCACCGCCGATGATATTGATGTGGTCGAGATCAACGAGGCATTTGCCAGCCAGTCCCTCGCCAGCCTGAGAGAGCTCAAGATTCCGCAGGAAAAAGCTAATCTCTGGGGTGGGGCCATGGCTCTGGGTCATGCTCTCGGAAGCTCCGGATGCCGGATTACTGTTACTCTCAACAACATTATGAAGACAGATAAGACCGATGCCAAATACGGCTTGGCCACCCTTTGCGTCGGCTTCGGTCAGGGCAATTCTACTATCTGGGAGCGGGTTTAGTAGCTATCGGGAAGGAAGAAGAAAAGCTCTGGGCAATAAAGGCATCTCGTTAGTTCGGGATGCCTTTGTTTTATATTGCAACAGGAATAATGTTATGATAGCTTACAATTCAGGATGATGGATAAGCTAACCCGAGAAGATATAATTGATAAGGTAAAAGAAGGGGTCAGCCTGGAAGGAGCTAATCTTAAAGGCATAGATCTACGGGGAGCAGAACTTAAAGGGGCAAACTTTAAAGATGCTAATTTTCGTTATACTGATCTGCGAGAGGCCAACTTAGAAGGGGCTAATCTGCAAGGAGCCAAACTCCGTCATGTGGTTCTGGTTGGCTCTAACCTGAGCAACGCCGATTTGCGGGGAGCTGATCTAACCCATGCTGATTTGCGAGGGGCAAATCTGGCCGAGGCAAAATTGGAAAACGCACAGATAAAAGGGGCAAAGGGAATATCGGAGAAGGTCTTCTTTACCCAGAAGACCCTTGATTCCCTGAACGAGGAAAACAAAATTTCCTTGGAAGGTGATCTCCTTACCATTATGACCAATGAAAAGCCGTGTTTTACAATAATTCCTGCTTATCGTTTCATGCATGTTGAAAGTGGGGATGAGGATCCTCTCAAGGTCCTGGGAAAGGTAAAGACCGAGGAAGAGGCAAAACAGATGGATATTGATATTTATCGGGATTCAGCAATATTTAAGGAGACTGTTTATGTGGTAGAACCGGGATTTATTGGAGTGCCTAAGAGAGATGAACCTACTCCGCCAAAAGAGCCAAAAAAGGCACCGCCTAAATCCGATGATGAACTGCTGGCCGATTTTTTGCTGAAGAATATGTGATGAAACTGGGAATCTTTTCTGATGTTCACGGCAATCTTGAAGCTCTGGAGGCTGTTCAAAAAGCTTACCGGCAGGAAAGGATAGATGAGTATATTTTCCTGGGCGATGCAGTCGGGTACGGGGCAAACCCTAATGAATGCTGTGAAATTATTCGATCTTTTGCTAATATCGCTATCATTGGCAACCACGATGCTGCCTGCTGCGGGAAGACTGATGTTACCTGGTTTGTGGATCATGCTCGGGTAGCCGTCGATTGGAGCCTTAAGATTCTTACCCCAGAAAACCTCCATTGGTTATCAGGTCTTGAATACCAATTCAGGAAGGATAACCTAATCTTTTCTCACGGCTCTCCAATAGGACCCGAGAATTTTGAGTATGTATTGGATAGGAATCAGGCAGCCTCTATTTTTAGATTGATGCTGAATAATGCATCCGTAGTCTTTGTTGGCCATGCCCATTACGCTCTCTCATTTTGGGAAAGACCGGATCAATCTCCCGCTATTATTGTGAGCATGGAGCCCAGCATTCAATTGGAAGAGGGTAGTAAGTATATTATGAGCTTAGGAAGCGTTGGGCAACCTCGGGATGGTGATTACCGCGCCTCATATTCTATCTTCGATACGGAAACAAAGCTATATCTCTCCAAAAGGATTGATTACGATGTTCACTCTGCCTGCCGCAAGATCGACGAATCAGGTCTACCTAAAATACTATCCCAAAGACTGTTGGTAGGAAAGTAGAAATAGGCAAAGGTCATAACCCGCACCAAATCCTAATGACCAAATCACAATGAGAATGCTCTTTGGAGGTTGTGAATAGGTAGCAATAGGGTAGGTCTATGTATGAATTAGGAAAATATCAAGTAAATTTATTGCAATAGTAATAAGTTTACATAATATATCTTATCAGACTTAACATCTATAAGCTTTAGATAAATTAAAAATCCAGTAGGTCTTCCCATTCCTCAGTTCTATTCTGCCTTTTAGAGCTGAATCGATAAATATAGCCGCCATTGGAGATAAGAAACAGGTTATTAGCTGCAATAACCGGATTTGAAGAAAATCCGGAACTGGCAGTAAAGCTCCATAATACCTCCCCCTCACTTGAATCAAGACAATAGATTGAACCTTCTGATGAGGCGACAAAGATTTTATCTCCAGAAATGGCTGGAGATGAAAGTGTACCTTCCCCACCAAGATTAAGTTCCCAAAGCTTCCTGCCACTATCCTTATCGAAGGCATAAAATAATCCTTTCAGAGAGGTAAAATAAAGCTTATCACCTTTAAGAGCGCAGGAAGAAGCCCCTCCATCCTTGAAACTCCACTTGATGGCGCCATCCAGCAAAGATAAGGCAAATAGATAGCCGTCATAGGACGAAATGTAGATTAAATCATGATCAACGGTCGGAGATGAAACAATGTCGGTAAATTGACCTCCTTCACTTATATTTCTTTTCCATACCAATGATCCGTCATCGGCTTTAAGGCAGGCTATTGAACCATCTGAAAAACCCGCATAGATAAAACTATTATGGTAAGTTGGCGAAGAGGCTCCCCTGATAGATAAAGACTGGGCGGTTTCCATATTGTATTGCCACCGCCATTTTCCTGTCCGGGCGTCAAGGGCATAAAGAATGTCATTTGCAGAGGGGAAATATACCTTACCTTCGCCAATAACCGGTGAGGAGAAAATCTCGGTCCTTGCCCTAAATTTCCACTTCAATTGTCCCGAAGTAGCGCTCAGGGCATAGAAAAAACCATCGTTTGACCCAAAATACACATTTTCTTGATCATAGGCTGGAGATGATTCTATCGGCCCTCCGGTTTCATATTCCCAGATGACCTTCTTCCTTTCAATATCAACAGCCAGCAGCCTGCCTTTTTGCGTGCCTACATAAAGAATTCCATTTTTTACCGCTGGTGAGGACATTTCAATGGGGTGATAAGGGACACTATCTCTTTCACCATATACCGGAAATGACCATCTTATCTTCAGAGGAGGCCTTAATTCTGCGTTGCTCTGACCATTATGCGTTGGATTTCGCTGGAACATAGGCCAATCGCCATTATTTGATCCCCCGAAGGAATAAGAAAAAACAAAAAAGTTGAGGACAAAAGCGCATAGAAATATATCTAATAAAAACAAATAGTTAGTAAGCACCGTTAGAAGCTCCCGCGGGGCTTTAGTCCGCTTGAGCCCACCTGAGGCGGATAAAGAATCAGAAAATTGCCCATCCACGTGGCAAGCCACGGGGCTTTCTAACGGGGTAAATCTACCTTTATGTTTAATCATTGGCCGGATTGGTCATTGGGATTTGAACCACGAACTTCTCGAATCACACGAATCTGTAATTAGTGTAATTCGTGGTTGGCATTTGGTCATTGTTCATCTTTTTGTGGACTCTCCGGGATGATCTTCTCTTTCAAACTCGCAACCTTCTTCCTAATCTTTAAGGAACCAAATGAATAGGGATATTTATCCAGAGCAGCCTGATAGGTTTCTAATGCCTTTTGGGTATTTCCAATCTTCTCATAACAGCGGGCTGCGCCTTCATAGGCAAATTCTTTTGTAGAAATGTTATTAATTTTCAATAGATTAAGATAATAATCTAAAGCATTTTCATAATTCTCCATTTCCTCATAGCTCCAGCCTAATTTGGGATAGGCCAGCATCTTAAGACTCTGCTCAGGGCATCTTTCAATAAACTTTTCGTAGGCCTCGGCGGCCTTATTAAATTCCTTCATCTGGTAAAAGCAGTGCCCTGAATAAAGGTAGGCATAATTTGCCGCTACCGTATCGGGAAATTCATTTATAACTCTTCCCAGCCTTCCCAAGGAAGAGTCATAATATTCCCGCGATTTATCTAACTCCTCTATAGGGTTTTCCTCTTCCGAGGAGATCTCCTGCTCTTGCTCTTGCTCTTGTTCTGGCTCTTGTTCTGGCTCTTGTTCTGGCTCTTGTTCTTGCTCTTGCTCTTGTTCTGCCCTTTGTCCTAAATGAAAGGCGCCCATTGCCTGATTTAGATGTAAAAAGGCATCCTTTTCCAGATTCCGGGTGTGAACTCGCCAGCCAAATACAATAAATACGATCAAAAGAAATGCCCCAATATAAGCGGCAACGCTTCTCGAGTTTTCTGATATATAGTTGATGACCCTGGCCGTAGTAGTAATAAACTCGTCCGGCTTTTTCAACATCTTCTTTGGAATCCTTATCTTCTTAGGCACTAAATACCTCCCCGAGATATCGGGCATGTGGTAGCACACTGCCCTTTCAGCTAATAGTTACTTCTACCCTTCGACAGGCCTGTCCTGAGCCCCGATGGGCATCGGGGCTCAGGACAAGAACCGTGCCTCCTATATTATATAAGGCCAGGAGAATTGTCAACAAAAGTCTTGACAACGCTAAAAAAATAATCTAAATTTCTTTGTAGAGAGGAGGTGAATTAAGGGATTTAAAATTTAATTCATCCTATCACCGATGAACTTGTCCTGAGCCCTGGTCTTGGCCAGGACCAAGACTTGTCGAAGGATCGGAGATAGGATTAAATATGTGCCCAGTGGGCAAGGTTTAAACTGAGTTAAAAAAAGGAGGACAGGATTATGAAAAGGTTTTTGGTGTTCTTTTTGGGGGTTGCCCTGGTTGTAGGTTTTTCCGTAATTCCGGCGGAAGCTAAAGATTTGTCAAAAAGAATAGGAATAGGGTTTACCACTCAAGCTGGTCAAATACTACGCCCGGTTCTTTTAATTGAGGACGAAGAAATCCCAGGATTACCTTCTATTTCTGCAAAATATGGATTCTCGGAAACATTTGCTCTTGGCGGCTTTTTGGGATACCGTTCCGGAACAGTAAATCCCCCCGGTGCTGGTGATATCGGGGTTTCTATGTTTGCCTTCGGGGTCAAGGGTTACTACAATGCAATTCGAGAAGATAACATAAACATATATACCGGGGGCGGAATAGTTTATAGTAGTGGTAAGGAGGACAATGGCATTAGGGAAGTGGATACAAAAATCTCAGGAACTGAGTTCCTCATTTTTGGAGGAAGTGAGTTTTTCTTTCAAGGAATACCCAACCTGGGATTTTCCCTTGAATTAGGTCTGGATGTTCTAATATCAGGCGAAATTAAAGTAGAGGAAGGTGAGGCTGACCCGGTAAAAACAAAATTGAGCGGATTTGGAACCTATGGGGATATATTTGGTGCAATCGGAATTCACTACTACTTCTAAAAACGATTTTATAAGCCCTATCCTACACTTTTAAGCCCCCATCTCTACTTGTCCTGAGCCTGTCGAAGGAAAAGGTGAGGGCTTTTTTATTGCCCCCCTACCCTACCCCAATTTAACATTATTCCGCCCTTCCCTGCTGATTCTCCTGACCTGGCAGAGGCGAGCAATGGTTTAAACCTAAATAATGCATTAATGTAGGGGTTCGATTTCCAGCCTTCGTAGTCCCGCGTTCACGCGGGACGAAGTAGGCCATCGAACCCGACGGGCTATGAAAACGGGTCGGATAAATCCGACCCCTACGAAGGCCGAGCTACGGCGGAGTAGGCCATCGAACCCGATCCGCCTCAGGCGGATTGACAAATCAAGCCCCTACTCTTCCTTAGGCGGAAAACAGGGACAAACATGTCCTGAGCCACGCCATTGGCGTAGTCGAAGGATAAGTTGTTAATATACCAGTAATTAGGATACTTACGCATAATCTGGTTTAAATCAAAAGAAACTGCCGAGCAGGAAATAGACACTTGAAATTCCTTCCTTATTCAGTCCCCGGGCCCAGCCCAGCCGTCCACTCAGGGGTAGATGATAACCGAGGGTTACATCTAAAAGAAATTCAGCCCCTACCCCGGTCTTGAAATCATTCAGGTTCGTATCTTCATCCCAGGCATTGCCCCAGTCAGTGAAGAACCGAAGATGGGTTTTATCGATGAATAAAGGGTATGTTCCCAGGCCATACTCAATGATACTGAGAGGGAAGCGGTACTCCAGGCTTGCCAGGCAAACCCTCTGGCCGAGAAAGATACCTACCGGATAACCCCGCAGATAGAAGTCCTTATCGTCAATATCCAGGAGGGCCTCGGCCCCAGATTCCCCACCCAGGCGGAAGGCCCTCCTACTTAAAAGCTCACCAAAGGCTGCTCCTCCGGCAAATCGCAAGGCTAAGACATGATTGTCGAAGGGCAAACCTAAGTATTCCCGGTATTCGGCAATAATCTTTTCAGTATTGAAGTCACTGCCATAAGCCTTATGCAAAAATTCATACTCAACCGAGATAGATCTTCCGTCCTCAGGGCTAACTGAGAGGCCATATTTTCGGGCGCTGCTATATGTCCAGCCAATCCGGGGTCCGCTAAAGGTGCCGGTCTCGGGCCGGCTGATATAATCAGGGAGGTCAGTAACGGCACTTAATTCTTCCCAGTAGTAGGACAATGAGAGCCGGTCCGATGATCGGTAATAGATGATCGGGAAGGAAATCCCCAGCGAGCCCCTGAGCCGCCTTTCCCAGTAATCCCTTTCTTCTCCGCCCAGATCTTTATAGGTACCGAAAAGAAATGGTAGATCGAGAAAGTCGATGGAGATTGATGGCATTAACTGGTCATTCTGGTAAAAAAGCTGGTAGGCAGGCCGCTGGCTCTCCACACCGTAAAGGAATTCCACTGAGTAAGTGTGCTCCCTGAGCACATCGGAGCTAAAAGTGATGAAACCTGCCTGGACTCCCTGGTTATCAACTCCAAACAGAGGGATCCAGAATCGGGGAATGAGGGTGGAAAATGGCCGGTAAGGTCGGTCGGGATAGAGCTTTTCCTCGCTCTTCGCTGGGGGAGTGAGGGATTCAGAAGCAAATTCTACTTCCCACCACTCATCAGGGCTGAAGTCCATCTGATATAAATCAAAGCCGTCAGATGAATATCCGGTAAAGATGATCTTCTTCCCATCCGGGGAGACGGTGGATTCAAAGACCCCACCAACCAGATTGGTAACCTGCCAGAAAATTTGAGTTTTTAGACAGTAGGCATATAAATTGGCTACTCCACTGCGATCGGAAGAGAATAGAAGGTATTTGCCATCCGGGGACCAGGTAGGGAACAGATTCAGGGCCCGATCATGGGTGACCCTCTCCGCCTGAGGCGGATCACTCCCGTCCGAATTCAGGATATGAATATCCTGATAGCCGCCCGGATGCCAGATCGAGACTGCGATTTTATCACCATTCGGGGACCAGCGGGGGTTGGAATACTGAAGATCAGTGGTTTTGGCAAGATAAGTAACCTCCCCTCCCTCGGGATCAATGGCAATCAAATTGGTTTGACCATACCCGGTCGCCACCGCAAGGATCTTTTTCCCGTCCGGGGAAAGATCGGGGTAATGCAATCTTTCCCCATAGGTCAATCTTTTAAGCTTGTCCCTGCGTAAATCATAGCGGTAGAGGTCACCGTAGGTTGAAAAATTGCGGTAAAGCTCTGCCTGGGAGAAAAGGATCTCCTTCCCATCAGGAGTGAAGGAGCAGGTAATATCGGAGTTTCGATCAACGAGCTTCCTATCCCCGCTTCCATCCTCATTGATAAGCCGGAGGCTGGGATATTCCCGGGCGTTGGTCTCGGAATAAGCAATAAAGCTCCCATCAGGGGAGTATTTGGGGCCCCGGATGCCATATCCCCGGTGAGTGAGTCTCCGGGCTGGGGTGATGCCCTTTTCCTGGATCATTTTCAGTTGTTGCTCATATCTACTGTTTAGCTCATCTTCCCACTCCCACCAGAGCTCATATAGATCCTTTCCTAATACATTTTTGAAGTTGGTATTGAGAAGAAAAGGTACGATTCTGCCACTATACGAGCGGCTTACCTCAGCTATCTTCTCCTCACCATATTTCTCAGCCAGATATTGGTAGAATACTACCCCGTAAAGATACGGAAAGTGGCCGTCAGGCCAGGTAGCGATCGCCCCGCTACCCTGATCGATACTGTTCAGTCTGTCCTCCAGCGCGGCACAGCGTAAAATCATATCGAAGTAACTCCCCTGTCCCCTCCCCCCGGAGGTCAGGCTGGTCTCCTGGTAGGTAGCATAGCCTTCGATAAGCCACAATGGCAGGAGGAGGTTTGGGAAGTAAAGCCGGCCAAATAGTCTTTGCAGACCTTTAGGGATGCGGTGGACCTGATCGAGATGGAGGATATGGGTGTATTCGTGGATAATGACCATACGCAGCCAGTCGTCATAGTAATTGATTGATCTCTCCGGCAGAGGGGCAGCAATAAATATATAGATTGTATTATAAGGGAAAGGAGTAGCAAGACCATTTGCAAAGTCAGTGTTATCTACCAGGACTATATGGGTCCTACCCGATGGCTCCCATCCCATCAGGGGCACTAACCTGGAGTGAACCTCCTCGGCAACATTAGCCGCGCGTTGGGAAATCCCCTCCTCTTCCTGATGGTAGTGGATATAGAAGTTAGGTGTCTCCAGCGTTCTCCATTTGAGATCAGGGTCAAACTGAGTGGCCGACCAGGAGACTGGGGGAAAGAGGGTCAAAATGGCTAAAAAAACGAGCTTTTTCAAGAGAATCCTTCAAGTAGGGGCTTGATTTATCAATTCGACTCAGGCGTATCGGGTTTGATGGCTTACATCGCTTGTAGTTCGGTCTTCGTAGGGGCTCCGATGTTCATCGGAGCCCGTTTTCATAGCCCGTCGGGTTCGATGGCCTACTTCATCCGTCGGAGGCGGAGGAGCGGGTCGGATAAATCCGACCCCTACAATCGAACCCCTACATTAACGCGTTATTTGGACTTAAATATGTATAGCAGAAACAAATAAGGGAGTAAACCCAGAACTTCCCCCCAAAAATTGGTAGCTGAATTAAAATACCTATTTAATTTCAAAGATTTATATGAAATGACAAGTGGGAAAGCTTATTTTTAAAATAGGGATACTCTTTCCCAAACTAACTGAATTCCAAGTGTTATGATGTGATTTTAGAATTCAGCAATAGGTGGATAGGTGCCCCGATGGACATCGGGGTCGATCGACCCCGATCAGAGAACATCGGGGAGCCCCGTAATGTAGGGGCCGACCTCTGTGTCGGCCCTACCTGTCCTGAGCCTGTCGAAGGAATAGGGGTGGACACTGAGGTCCACCCCTACAACTCACCTGAGGTGTATTAAATACCGGGGCTCGTTCATCCTTCGTCCCGCGTGTTCGTGGAACTACGGAGAATGTAAAAGCCCCGGCTATCCAATGCAGGGGCAATTCATGAATTGCCCCTGCTTCTTTAGTAGCCCTACCCCGTGGAGAGCGCCGCCTGTGATATGCTACCCCAACCTGAGCCATTTTCGCTGTTACGAGGGCGAGTATACATGCAGGGTATAGAGGTTTCGGAAAAAACATTACCCCAAAATAGAACGGTTTTTCAAGGTTTGCGGGGCATTGTTTAGGGGAAAGGCAAAAATTCACCCCCACTTCACCCCGATGTCCATCGGGATCCCCCATCCCTTCGACAGGCTCAGGACAGGCAAGGGGGAGGAAACTGTATGGTACTCTCCCATCCCTTCGACAAGCTCAGGACAGGCCCTTTCCCAAGTAAGGCC
>SDBT01006203.1_pt1 | contig 19903 bp, 19 predicted proteins | sample 2277101 | NCBI WGS metagenome assembly SDBT01 (sample SAMN10404973, study PRJNA504765) | marine sediment metagenome | isolation source: marine sediment core GS10_PC15, 103 cmbsf | place: Arctic Ocean: Southern Knipovich Ridge | collected 2010 | reverse complement strand
GAGTACTGGTAGTAGATGTCCCATACTCGTTTTGGGAATAGGTAATATTTTGCTTCGCGATGAAGGCGTGGGCGTGCGTGTGATAGAGCAGATGCAGAAAATGCACCTGCCTGACGATGTCGAGCTGGTTGACGGCGGGACGGCCGGCGCTGATTTGTTGGATGTGCTGGCCGAGAGGCGCAAGGTAATTGTTATCGATGCGGTGCAGGCCGATTGCGAGACGGGGACTGTGCTTCGATTCACTGCTGATGACATCGTCCGGCCTGATGGGGTTGGTATGTCGCTGCACGAGATGGGGCTGGGTGAGGCCTTGACGATAACCAGACAGCTTGGGTGTGCGCCTGAGGATGTGGTAGTTTTCGGTATTAAACCCAGGGACATTAGGTGCGGTTTGGAGCTTTCGGAAGAAATTGCGGCATCGATACCCAAGGTTGTCGAATTGGTGTTGGCAGAAATTGCAAAGTGAATATCCTGAGTACATATCAGCGAGTGTGTCAGTAAGATATGTGAAATGGAGCCAATGGGATTCGAACCCACGACCTCTTGCATGCCATGCAAGCGCTCTCCCATCTGAGCTATGGCCCCGACAAAGACAATACTAACAGCTAAATAGCGTTTTGACAAGTAAATTTTCGGGCAAGCCGGTTCCGGGGACGCTACTGATTGTATTTTTGAGCCCGCTATATATAATAGCCCAGGCAGTTAAAACATAAACACATCCGGATACGTACTGAAAACAGAGTTAAATGCCGAATGGGGCAAATTGATTAAAAGAAAAAGACTATTGCTGACCGGCCAAATTCAGGGCGTTGGTTTTCGGCCCGCCGTTTATCAGATGGCCCGCCGGGCCGGTATATCCGGTTTTGTCTGCAACGACACCAGGGGCGTAACCATAGAGCTGCAGGGCACAGAACAAAGCATCACCGAATTCCTTAATCTGCTGCAATCGAAAGACCAGATGCCGCCTTTGGCCCTGATAAATAGCTGCCAGTGTCTGGACATACCAGTAACAGACGAACCGCAACAGTTTGCCATAAAGCCAAGCGAATCCGAAGGGACACCACTTTCGCAGGTGACAGCAGATATTGCCGTATGCGCCGACTGTCTTTCGGAACTGGATGATAAAAACGACATGCGCTATAATTACCCTTTCATAAACTGTACCAATTGCGGGCCGAGGTACTCTATAGTTAAAACCATTCCCTACGACAGACAAAACACCACGATGTCAGGATTTGAAATGTGTCGCAGCTGCGCCCGACAATACACCGATGCCGCTGACAGACGTTTTCACGCCCAGCCGGTTGCCTGCGCCAAATGCGGCCCAAGAATATCCCTTACCGACAACAGCGGAAAAACAATCAGCAGCGATACCGGCAGTATCATAGCCAAAACCGCGCGCATGCTTTTAGAGGGAAAAATTGCAGCAATAAAGGGAATTGGCGGTTTTCACCTGGCAGTTGACGCAACAAACGACGCAGCTGTGCGCAGGTTACGCCGCCGTAAAAAAAGAGACCATAAGCCGTTTGCCATGATGGCTGACTCGATAGAAACCATAAGCAAATACGCCGTTGTAACCGGTGCTGCCGAGCAGCTTTTAAAAAGCCCGCAAAGCCCCATAGTTTTACTGGCGAAAAGGCCAAATCACTCTATTGCGCCATCGGTTGCCGAGGGCGTTGACACATTCGGATTTATGCTTTGTTATGCACCGCTGCACTTTATGCTGTTTACGAGCGGAATAGAAGTCCTGGTGGCCACAAGCGGCAATATTTCCGACGAACCTTTGATTTGTGACAATCAACAGGCGATTGACAGACTCGCCCCAATTGCTGATGCCTTCCTTATGCATGACAGGGACATTTACAGACGCGTTGACGATTCGGTTTTCCATTTTGTCGCCGATAATGCTGTTGCTCTAAGGAGAGCAAGAGGATATGTGCCCACGCCTATCTTTACGGGTAACAACTGTCCGCGGGAGATTTTTGCTGCCGGCGGCGATTTGAAAAATACCTTTTGTTTCTACAAGCAAAATCAGCTTATCTGCAGCGAGCACATAGGCGACCTCGAAGACGCCGAGGTTTATCATCACTATATAAATTCGATTGAACATCTTGGCGGACTTTTCCAGGTCCAGCCTCAGACGGTGGTTTGTGACCTGCATCCCGGATACATGTCCAGCAAATATGCTCATTCGATAGCCGACGTAAATATCATTGAGGTTCAGCATCACTGGGCGCATATAGCTTCGGTTCTGGCTGAAAACAACCTCACCGGACCTGTCATCGGCCTTGCAGCCGACGGTACCGGCTACGGCACGGATGGAACAATTTGGGGCTGTGAGTGCCTGATTGCCTCACTGGATAATTTCCAACGATTCGGACATTTGGCTTATTACCCCCTGGCCGGTGCCGACAGAGCAAGTAAAGAGGCAATAAGGCCGCTTCTGGCCATATTGAAACAGGCCTATGCAGATGAATTTGATTTGAGCAGGTTTGGCTGGCTGCTGGAAACAATTGAGCCGGACATAAACAAACAGCGAATTATCCTCCAGCAGGTTGATAAACAGATTAATACTGTTCAAACTTCAAGCCTTGGGCGTGTTTTTGATGCAGTTGCCGCGATGCTTGGTTTGGGAACGTATAATCATTTCGAGGCACAGCTTCCAATGGCCCTTGAGGCAATCGCCGACAACAGCGTTGAGCAGTGTTACGATTTCGAACTTGTTGAAAGTACCGGCAAACCGGTGCGGATTGATTTACGTAAGACGGTAAAGCAGTTGATTTGCGATTTACGGCAGGCAACGCCCGGCGCTGTTATATCAGCTAAGTTTCACAACACTATCGCCGCAGCACTTCTGGAAACGGCTAAAAAGGCAAGACAAAGCACAAGTCTGAACACAGCGGCCTTAAGCGGCGGGGTATTCTGCAATCGCTATTTGACGAATCGCTTGGTTAATCTCTTGAACAAGAACGATTTTTCCGTATTATTTAATCGAGATGTCCCGTCCAATGACGGCGGAATATCGTTGGGCCAGGCTGCGATAGCCGTGACCCGTAGCTAGTTGCTAGTCGCTTGTGGGTCGCTTTTGAAAAAAGATGAGTGAAAATAAAAGATTATAGAAAAAATTAGAACAATTACCTAAAGATATAAATCATGAGGCTCATATGCTTGTAAGTCTCGTCAGCAAAATTTCACGAGCGACGAGTCACAAGTGACGAGCAACGAACTATGTGTTTGGCGATACCGGCGAGAATAATTGAGCTTGAAGGTGACGTGGCGGTTGTTGACGCCATGGGCAACCGCTTCCGCGCCAGAACCACCCTGCTGCCGCAGGCACGGATGGGGGACCTTGTACTGGTGCACGCAGGTTTTGCAATATCGCTGGTTGACGAGGAAGAAGCCAAAAAAACCTGGCAGCTTATTGCTGAAATAGATAATTTCGAACAGACACGAAATAAAGTTTCAGGGTAAATCCAATAGTTATGCTCGACAGAATCCAAAAAGCGCTGGCGGCCGTGCAGAATGCCTGCAATAGTCTGGCAAGGCCGATCAATATAATGGAGGTCTGCGGCACACATACGGTCGCTATTTTCCGCAACGGTATAAGGTCGATTCTGCCTGCCGGATTAAAACTTCTGTCCGGGCCCGGTTGTCCCGTCTGTGTGACCTCTAAAGGCTATGTCGATATAGTGCTGCAACTGCAGGAAAATAAAGACAACCTCATTGCCACCTACGGCGATATGGTGCGAGTGCCGGGCACAAAAGGCAGCCTTGAAACAAGACAATCGAACGGAAACGTCAGGGTTATTCTAAGCGCCGATGATGCTCTGCAGCTGGCAAAAGATAACCCCGAAAAACAGGTTGTGTTTGTTGCAGTCGGCTTTGAAACGACCGCGCCTGCTACCGCGGTGGTGGTACAGCAGGCTCAGGCCCAATCTATGAGTAATTTCTTTGTTTTAAGCGCCCATAAACTTGTCGTGCCGGCAATGGCTGCGCTGGTTTCACAGAAAAATCATCGCATAGATGCGTTTCTCTGTCCCGGTCATGTCAGTGCGATAATCGGCTACGGTGCTTATGCGCAACTTGTCGAGAAGTTTAATCGTCCGTGTGTTGTGGCCGGGTTCGAGCCGGTGCAAATAATCGAGGGTCTGGCTGAGATATGCACCCAGCTTGCCGAAGACAGGCCGAAGCTCAAATCGGTGTACAATGCAGTAGTGACCGAACACGGCAATACAACAGCAAAAAAAATAACCGCAGAGTGCTTCGAGGCCGCTGACGGCTACTGGCGGGGCCTTGGTATGATAGACAAAAGTACCCTCCAACTAAAAGATAAGTACAGTCGGTTCGATGCGTTCAAAAGGTTCAATGTCATTGAAGACACAGCCGAGGATACATCCGGCTGCCGGTGCGGAGAAGTGCTGTGCGGGCTGATAGAGCCGCCGGAATGTAAACTTTTTGCAAAAACCTGTAATCCGCGCACGCCGGTTGGGCCGTGTATGGTAAGCAGCGAGGGCGCATGTTCGGCATTTTTCAAGTACGGCCCCAGAAAGAATGACTGATGAGCAAAACAAATAACGACAGAATTTTACTTGCGCACGGTGGTGGAGGCCAGTTGAGCGATGAATTAATCCGCCGCCATATCCTGCCCAGGTTTAAAAGCGATATTCTGGCGGAACTGGCTGACGCGGCAAAGCTGGACCTGGCCTCGAAGTCGGTACTTTTGACCACAGACAGCTACGTGGTTAAGCCGTTGTTCTTCAACGGTGCCGATATCGGTAAACTTGCCGTGTGCGGAACGATAAACGACCTGGCTGTGGCCGGTGCAATACCGGTGGCCCTGGCGGTGTCGCTGATAATAGAAGAAGGTTTCGAGTTCGAGCTGCTGGAAAAGATTTTAGACAGTATCAGTCGGACCGCTGAGGAAAATAACGTCGAGATTGTTGCCGGTGATACCAAGACGGTCGAAACAGGTGCAGCAGACCAGATATTCATAAATACAGCTGGTATCGGAACACACGTAGATGGCGCCGATTTAGGCTTTAAGAAAATCGCCGTCGGCGACAGCATAATAATAAACGGCACTATCGGCGACCACGGTATGACTATCATTTCGCAGCGAAAAGGTATTGAGTTTCAATCCGAGCTCAAGAGCGATTGCGCAGCCGTAGTCGGACTGGTCCGGCAGCTTCTTGAAAATACAGACGGCGTAAAATTCATGCGTGACCCCACTCGCGGGGGACTTGCTGCAACACTAAACGAGATCTCAGTATCAACGGGCCTGAGTATCGAAATCAACCAGACCGACATACCGATTAATCCAACTGTGCAGGCAGCCGCTGATATACTGGGTTTTGATTTGCTGGCAATCGCAAACGAAGGCAAATTTGTTGCCGTAGTTTCACCGGATTCTGCAGACAAATGCCTGAACATCTGCAGAAATCATCCGCTCGGTAAACAGGCAGGCGTTATCGGGCGCGTAATACAAACGCGCGACGCGCCCCTGGTGGAAATGATAACCAGCATCGGCGGCAGAAGGATTGTGCAATTACCCTACGGCCAGGAGCTTCCGAGGATTTGCTGATGCACGAAATGATGCTGGCTGAAAGTATCTTAAAGAGTATTTCAGCTGAAACCGAAAAACAAAAGGCCAAGCCGCTGTCGGCTAAAATCAGTTGCGGAATACTTAACGCAGTAAATGATGAGCTGCTTATCTTTGCCTTCGAAGCCGCTGCAAAGAACACCGTCTGTGAAGGTATGAAGCTGAAAATCGAGCATAAACCGATACAGGCACACTGTGGAAACTGCGGTCAAACCTTCGCGCTGGAACTTGGGGCGCCAAACTGCTCAAAATGCGGCGGCAGCGATTTCGATTTACTGCCCGATGAACCTTTGATGCTTGAAGAAATAGAATTCGAAACGGAGTAATGTTATGTATAAGGTCAGGGTCGGCAAAAAAATCCTCAGCGAAAACGAAAAATACGCCCTGCAAAATAAACAGCTGCTAAGTGAAAGCAGGACGCTCTGTGTTAATATGATATCTTCTCCCGGTTCAGGCAAGACGACTATTCTTTGCAGAACAATAAACGAATTAAAGAACGAGCTTGGAATCGGCGTTATCGAAGGCGATATTGAAACCGACCTGGACTGCACAAGAATCAAAGCCGTTACTGCTGATGCGGTACAGATAAACACCAACGGGGCCTGCCACCTGTCAGCGGCTCAGATAAACAATGCTTTGCATAAGCTGCCGGCAGCGGACCTGGATTTGATTTTTATAGAAAACGTCGGCAACTTGGTTTGTCCGTCGGCATTCGAGCTTGGTGAGAATTTTAAGATAGCCGTACTTTCGGTTCCCGAAGGTGATGATAAACCGGCGAAATATCCCGCCATTTTCGCAAAGTCAAAGGTTTTGCTTATAAATAAAACAGATTTGCTCGGGCCGATTGATAAACAGCAGTTTGACATAGAAATGGTAAAGTCACACACCCGCAAACTAAACAAAGACATCAGGATTTTTCCCGTATCAGCCCAAACCGGTCAGGGCATGACCGATTGGTACGAATGGTTAAAAGATACGGTGAAAATCAACAAACAATAAACGTCACGATTAACAGCGTGCGCGGTAAAGGTTGCGTTTGCGGATGTATTCGGCAACAGCGGGGCACAGCATATCGGTTACTTCTTGTCCGGCGGCAAGTCGGTTTCGTATCCGGGTGCTGCTGATATTTATCAATGATGTCTTGATAACGTTCTGCTGCAGTTTTTTTACACGCGCGGGCCCAAGAATGTCCGTAAGGTGCTGAAAATCCGGACACTTAAACCCGGCCCTGTACATCACCGATATAACGCAGTTGTCGATAAGTTCATTGATTTTATACCATCTGGGCAGTTCCTCAACAGTATCAGCACCTACAAGCCAGTGAATAGAGACACCGCTGCCGAAATCGGTCTGGAATTTTCTGACGGTCTCCAGGGTATAACCGGGTCCTGTTTTTTTTAATTCATAATCGCTTGTCTGGAAATTTTCCACACCGGCGATTGCCAGCTCAATCATCTTCAGCCTGTGTTCATCGCCTGCCTTCGGCAACAGAAACTTCAGCGGCGAGCGCTTCGCGCAAACAAAAATAACTTTCTCTGCTCTAATGTGGTTCGCTGCTTCGGCGGCCACCGTTGTGTGACCGATATGCACGGGGTCGAACGTGCCGCCAAACAAAACTATTTTTCTTTCGACCATAAAAACTAACAATGAAATTGTGCGTTGTTATAAAAAAATTTATACACTTGGCCTCGAAACAAAAGGCTTAACACTCTATGGTTTTTCAGTCAAAAAACAATGACCTGTTCCCTGCTCGACTTTCAGATTTTGTAACAGTTTTCAGATAAGAATAAAAACACACAATAAACGTTTCGCCCGCACCAAATGCACGGAAAAGGCCTGTAAGTCAAAAAAACAAGCACCAGCGGTGTCGCAGTTCATTCGACAGCTTGCGCAAAATAAATGACAGGACTGTTTTTAACAAATTAAGTTGTACAAGCAATAAGGTCGTATCCTTCAACAACTGCATATGATAAACAATACCGGCAGGCGTGTAAATATAGAGATAACAAAATTTTTTTTGAAGTATTTTTAAACTTTTGACCGATAAAAGTTATAATCATGATGATTATCTTTTTAAATTTGTTTTTTGGTGGTAAGTTTTATTTAGGTTAAACTGAGTGTAACAGAATTTAAATTTGCCGAAAGGAGAAAAGGATGGCAAAGAGAAAGAAAAAAGTAGCAAAGAAGAAAACAGCTACCAAGAAGAAAAAGACAAAGAAAAAGGCAAAGGCAAAGGCAAAGAGAAAGAGAAAATAGCACAGCATTTCACTTCAGTTTCGAGAAAACGGAAGGCTCACGAAAAGAGCCTTCCGTTTTCTTTATGTCTGAATTAACTACCGCCTTGTAAATCGCCTTCATCGCTGCCGGATAAAATCAACAATTAGTGGTTAATCTTTTGCAATCAGCGGCAAAATCCGTATACTATAACGCGGTTAAATCGCTTACTGAAGTGTGTTTAGGAGCTTTTGCAGCAAAGGTTTATGGATTACTTCAATTACAAAAAGGGCAAATTGTTCGCTGAAAGCACAGAGGTCGAAAGAATCGCCGGCAAGGTCGGTACGCCCACTTATATTTACAGCAAAGCAACATTCACAGACCACCTGCAGAAGATTCAAAGGGCCTACAGTAAGCTCGATACCACAGTGTGCTATTCCATAAAGGCCTGCTCAAATATAAACATATTGAGATTCCTGGCAGAGCTCGGCAGCGGATTTGATATTGTAAGCGGCGGAGAACTTTATAGAGCGTGTCAGGCCGGCGCCGATGTATCAAAAATCGTGTACGCGGGTGTGGGCAAAACAGATACCGAAATCATCGAGGCGTTAAAGGCCGGCGTCGGCTATTTCAATATCGAGTCCGAAGCAGAGCTTGAAAACCTTATTCAAGTTGCAAAAAGTCTGGGCAATAAAATCAATAAGCCCAAAGCGGCGCTGCGAGTCAATCCTGACGTCGACCCACAGACCCATAGTCACACCACCACCGGAACCAGGGATACCAAATTCGGCGTGGACATAGAACGTGCAAGAAAGGTCTTTGCCCACTATGGGTCAAACACAACAGTAAACCTCTGTGCAATTCATATCCACCTGGGTTCTGCCGGCCATACGGTGGAACCTTACGTTGAGGCAATAGAGAAAACATCAGCGCTGATTGAACAGCTTCGCGATGACGGTTTCACAATTGAGGCGCTGGATATCGGCGGCGGATACGGCGCCGATTACACGACCGGCCAGGCACCGGGTGCGGTCGATTATGCGGCGGCTATTGTGCCTCTATTAGAGGGTAAGGGGCTGAAACTTATTCTCGAGCCGGGCGCAACTATTTCAGCCAATGCCGCTGTGCTGGTTACGCGGGTGCTGTATCTGAAAACAGGCGCAAGCAAAAAATTTGTTATAGTCGATGCCGGTATGAACGATTTGATACGTCCGCCATTGTACGGTGCGTTTCACTTTATCTGGCCGACGAAGGTCGCTGAAGAATTTGCCCCTGCCAGGCGCGGCAAAGACGTTAAACCAACTGGTTGCGAGGTGGTGGATGTGGTCGGGCCGATTTGCGAAAGTGCCGATTTTTTTGCAAAAGACAGGCCACTGCCGCCCGTAAAACGCGGTGATTTGCTCAGTATATTTACTGCCGGCGCGTATGGATTCAGCATGAGCAGCAATTACAACGCGCGGGCCCGGGCCGCGGAGGTGCTCGTGGACGGAAGCCAGTTCCAAATCATTAGAACACGCGAGACATACGAAGATATGGTCGCACCGGAAAAATAAGCACCTGCATTATGGGGCCGGGTTTTTCAATCAAATGCGTGCCGGAAAAATTCCAAAATGAGGATTTATTAAAAAATTTACACTTTTCAAAAATCGCAATAATTGACGCAGAATCAACAAAAAACAAGCTAAAAAATTACCTCGATTAAAAAACGCGGTGCTTTTGGTCAATCAAATACGGAACGGGCGGTATTAATATAGGGGACATTTACAGGCTGGGGGGCAACCGGACAGTACCAGACCATATTCGGTGATTTTTGACTGGTTTGCGCCAGCACAAAATTTCACTCGTGATGATGATGTAATAAAACAGTACTGCCTTTCATTTACCTCCTCTTCCTCCTCAAGCCGGCCGGTAAGCTCACCGGCCGGTTCCTTTTTTGGCAAGGCAACAAGAAAAAAGTAAAAGCAAATTTGATTTACAATCCCTTGCAGCGTCCTTATATTTGGCGCAGCGGAAAATTCCGAATTAGAAAACCACTCGCAAAAACAAAGGAATAGAAGATGGCCGAACACAAACCTACACGGCAGGAAGCCTTTGAACTTCTGACCAAATATAATAAAAACCAGTCACTGATTAAACACGCGCTGGCGGTAGAGGCTGCGATGCGATACTTCGCCCGCAAACGAGACCTTGACGAAGAAAAATGGGCAGTTATCGGATTGGTGCACGACCTGGATTACGAACAGTTTCCCGAACAGCACTGCCATAAAACCGAAGAGATATTGACAGAAGCAAGCTGGCCACAGGAATATATACAGGCGATTATGGTGCACGGATGGGGTATATGTACCGATGTAGAACCGAAAAGCGAAATGGAAAAAGTGCTTTACGGAATTGACGAACTGACCGGGCTGATAATCGCCACAGCGCTTGTGAGACCGTCAAAAAGCATTATGGACATGAAGGCCAAATCGGTCAAAAAGAAATGGAAGGACAAGGCATTTGCAGCAGGAGTCAACAGAGAGGTGATAGGAAAGGCGGCTGAGATGTTAGGTATAGAGCTTGCTGAACTGATAGAGGACACAATTATGGGCATGCGCGAAGTGGCTGAGCAAATCGGTCTAAAAGGTAACGTCTGAGCGTTCAATCCTTAAATGACAAAGCTGCACACGATACGTGGTAATGGTAAACAGTATAAAGCCCAAATAAAAAGGTCATGAAAATGGCAGAAACAAAAAAGTTTTGTGCGGTTATTTTAGCGCTGCTGATATTGGTCTTATCAGGCTGCGAGGCCGGTGAAAAGGCAGCACCAAAAACCAATCTGCAGGCAATCGACGTTTTTTTGTCCGGTCGGTTCAAGTGGAAGGTCAGTGAGCCGTTGGTGGCGCCGCTGCAAAGAACAGGCGACAGAACATACTCGGTCAAAGACCCGACCATAGTCCGCTATAAGGGCAGATGGCATCTATTCTGCACTGTCAGAGGTGAAAAGCGGTCGCACCAGATAGAATACATCAGCTTTGAGAACTGGGAAAATGTCGATAAGGCACAACGCAGGTTGCTGACTGTCAGCGACGGGTATTTCTGCGCGCCGCAGGTATTCTACTTCGAACCACATAAAAAATGGTACCTTATCTACCAGGCAAGCGACAAATCACGAAAACCCGCCCTGCAGCCGGCATACTCAACCACCGACGACATCAGCAAAGCAGATTCGTGGACCAAACCAACGCTGCTGTTCGGACGACATCCCGACAACGTTAAGATGTGGATAGATTTCTGGGTAATCTGCGACGATGTTAAAGCGCATTTGTTCTTCACCTCGCTGGACGGAAAGATGTGGCGGGCCGAGACAAAACTGGAAAATTTTCCGGCAGGCTGGAGTCGGCCGAGCGTGGTGCTTGAGGGTGATATATTCGAGGCAAGCCACACGTATCGTGTAAAGAATATAGACAAGTTTTTAACGGTTGTCGAAGCACAAGACAAGGGACGGCGGTACTACAAGGCCTATATTGCCGATAGACTGGACGGGCAGTGGAGGCCGCTTGCAGCAACAAAGGCAAAACCATTTGCAAGGGCGGTCAATTGCGGTCATACAGGACAGCACTGGACCGATTCGTTCAGTCACGGTGAGCTTATACGAGATGGTTTCGACCAAAAACTGCAGATTGACTGCAGCAACATGCAATTTCTCTTCCAGGGTGTGTCGGATGAAGATAAGAAAGGTAAAAGATACGGCCAGATTCCGTGGCGTCTCGGCATACTAAGGCCCCGAACTATACCGTGAAATGCCTTTCGACAAAGCCGGTGTCAACCTTGTTCTTGACAAAAAGGTTGTGTGTGAGAATGTTCAGGCAGGCAGGGATGGTTGTTTTGATCGGCTCAATGATAAATTCCCTCAAAGCCCTTTTCGCAGTGGCAATGGCCTGGTCTCTTGTGGCCTGATGGACAATAAGTTTTGCAATCATGGAATCGTACTTTGTGGATACGGTCCAGCCCTGATGGACATGGGTGTCGATTCTTACACCGGGACCGCCGGGAGCGATATACCTGGTAATCGTACCGGGACAGGGGGCAAAGTTGTTGGCGGGGTCCTCGGCGTTTATTCGGCACTCAATTGCTGAGCCGTTATGTTTGATATCCCTTTGGCTGATTTCAAGACCCTGGCCTGCAGCGATTTTCAGCTGCCACTTAATCAAATCATGGCCTGTGACCATCTCCGTAACGGGGTGCTCGACCTGGATTCTCGTATTGGCCTCGATAAAATAGAATTTTTTGCGCTTGTCGAGGAGAAATTCGACTGTCGCAGCGTTGACGTATTTGGCTTTCTTTATAATCCTAAGTGCCGCGTGGCATAGTTTTTCTCTTGTGCGCTCATCGAGGACCGGACAGGGAGATTCCTCAATCATTTTTTGATGCCTTCGCTGAATCGAACAGTCTCTCTCGTAAAAATGCAGGGCGTGGCCGAATTTGTCGGCTATTATCTGCACCTCGACATGTCGAGGCTCGGCGATAAGTTTTTCCAGATATAGGCCCGGATTTTTGAAAGCAGCCTGTGCCTCAGCCTGTGCCGCGGCGAAGGCCGAATGAAAACCGGTGTCGTTGTGTACGATTCTCATTCCCCGTCCACCGCCGCCGGCGGCAGCTTTTATCATCACGGGGTAGCCGATTTTGTCAGCCAGTTTCACGGCTTCAGCTTCATTTTCTATCATACCATCAGAACCAGGCACTACAGGCACATCGGCTTTGCGTGCCAGTTTGCGAGCCCGCACCTTGTCACCGAGCAGCTCCATGGCCTGCACAGGCGGACCGATGAATGTAAGACCGCACTCGCCGCATACAGCCGCGAAATGGGTATTCTCAGCCAAAAAGCCGTAACCGGGATGAATGGCCTCGGCGTCGGTGATTTCGGCGGCGCTCATAATGCGCGAGATATTCAGATAACTGCTGGCGCAATCGGCGGGGCCTATGCAAACGGCCTCATCGGCAAGGGCAAGATAGGGAGCATCCTTGTCGGCTTCGGAATATACAGCTACGGCTTTGATTCCGAGTTCGTGACAGGCGCGGATTATACGCAGCGCTATTTCACCACGGTTGGCTATAAGGACTCTTGAAAACATTTTTTTCGTGTCTCGTGTTTCGGCACCACCGTCACGGCTCATAAATCAGTCGGGTTTTACCCTGAAGATGACCTGGCCGTATTCTATGGCCTGGCCGTTCGTAATGAGAACTTCAACTATGGTGCCGCTGACTTCGGCCTTTATTTCGTTCATTACCTTCATGGCTTCGATTATACAAACCAGCGTCTGTTCGGTAACGTGGGAACCGGTTTCAACGTAAGGGGGTGAATCTGGGCTGGGTTTGGCGTAGAATGTTCCGACGATAGGTGACTTTATTTCCACAAGATTGCTCTGCTGGCCGGCAGTCTCGGGCGCAAAGTTTTGGGCAGCGGTGGTGCAGTTTGGCGGCGGCGGCATGGCCGGGGCTGCACCGACCACGCCGATAACAGGCTGCTGCTGAGGACCAAATCGTTTCAAAAGTATCCTGTCGTCGCCGTGCTTTATCTCGATTTCCGCCAGGCCGTTGGCCTTCATAATCTCGATAAGCTTACTTATTTTTTGAAAATCGTTTTCTTTTTGTGCCATGGCCGCGTCCTTTCCGGGCTATGGTTTTTACATTTTTCGCAAAAACACAGGTCGCCGCAAAACTGCCCGCAACAGACAAAAACAACCCTGTTAGCGGGTTAAGTATAACGCCGACAGGCATTTTTGCAAATAATTTCGCCGTCAATTGCAAAAGGGCAGAAAACGACTTTCAGCCCAAAAAGGCACATTTTTTTACAAAACAAACACTTTCCTTTATACTAAAATGCCCATATCAGTTGTCATATAAATGACAATCGATTGTTTAATAGCAGAAAACGGAAAGATAATTTGGTGCTGGAAGACAGGTTACTTGTACGGAAGTTTAACTGCGGTAACAGGCAGGTGCTCGGCCGGGTCTATGAAAAGTACAAAGACGATTTGGTGACTCTGGTGCAGGACAGAAAGGACCCTGCGTACTATGGCGATAGTATTTTGCCTGAAGATGCCGACCGCGTACTTATGCGGTGGAAGATTTCGGATGACCAGTACAGGGTAATATTCGGCGATTTGACAGCTGAAAACGTTAGCAGTGAAAGATTGGCGGAGCTTGAAAAACAGCTGGGCGAATGAAGTAAAAAGCTAATACCAATAGCAAAAGGCTGGAGCGGTTTGCCCCGGCCTTTTTTTATGACCTCTCGGCATAAAAAAAAGCCAAAAATGCTCGTGTAAATAGGCCTCTGGACAGCAAATATAATAAAAAAGGAGTATTTTTTGGCCATTTGATAAAAAAATAGTTGCAATTAAAATATCGTTTGTGTAAATAAACTGCAATGGTCATCATTTGAGGGCTTTTGACCTAACAGATGTCGCAAAAGCATAAATATAGCTTTTGCTGTTCATACAAAACAGAATAGTTTTAGGTTCTGCGCAATCATCGGCTTTTTATTTCGGCACAGTTGCGGGGAATGAACCGGAAAGGAGGCTCGGTAATGCTTAAGGCAAAAGACATAATGAGCAGCGACGTCGTCAGCGTAAAGGAAGATGCGCCGATATATGAAGCGCTGCAGATGCTTCTCAAAAGCGACATAACCGGTGTGCCGGTAGTGGAAGACGACATGACCCTGGTCGGCATCCTCTCGGAAAAAGATGCGTTGGGACTGTTTTATCGCCCAAAGTCAGCGGCAGGCAGAACGGTCGCTGACTTTATGACAAAGCCGGCGATTTTTTTCGACCATGACGAAGACCTATCGGATGTCTGCGAGTGCCTGATAAACAGCTATTTCAGAAGAGTTCCGGTTACAAATAAAGGCAAAGTGGTCGGTATTATCAGCAGGCCTGATATAATCGCATATATCTGCCGGTTAATCCGCGACAACGGCGGCACAGATTAAAACGCCGTTTGAAAAGACAGTAAGGGGCAGGTGAAAAGACGTTTATCATCACGCAATGATCCACGCGATTGGGCTGCGAAATAGAGTACGTGTGGTTTGCAGATACGGCCCGCTCAAAGCACTTCCATGCCGACTATGGTGATGTCATCGACCTCCGACGGGTCTATCCTGTGATTGCGAACGAACATGTTGAACTTGTCGAACATATCGACAATGGGTAAGTCCTTTATCTCGCAGAAGCGCTGGTTAAAGTTAAACCCTGTCCTTTCGTCGAAGTTGCCGATAAACGGTTCCGCCCCGTCGGAATGCAGGAGCAGTTTATCGCCTTTGCGAAGCTTTAGGGTCTGCTGGACATACTCACTTTTTTCAAATACGCCCAGCAGCGGCCCCTTTATTTCAAGCTGTTGAGGCTGGCGACCAGCTTTTATCAGAACAGGGTATGGATGGCCGGCCCGGGCGTAAGTAAGCTCAAGGGTTTTGGTATTTAAAAGACAATAACAGCAGGTGGCAAACTGGTAACCGGACAGCTTCTGCTCAGCCATACGCACATTCAGATTCTTTATGACCTCAACAGGAGGAAATATACGGTAGTTACTTTTAACGGTCTGTCGCATCACAAGCGTCTGCTTGAGGAAAATCGTCAATAGCGCCGCCGGCACAGAGTGACCCACGGCATCGGCCACGTAGAAACCGATATGGTCCTCATCGAGCCGAATGACGTCATAAATATCACCGGATACCCATTCCGCAGGCATAAAGGTTGCGGCCCAGTGCAGCTTGTCGGAATGGGGCAGGCGGGACGGCAAAAAGTCGCGCTGGACAAGACCGGCAAGACGAAGCTGCTCGGCCAGGTTATCGACCAGCGATTCTGTCATGCGGAACTGCTCGGCGAGTTTGTTTGTGTGTGTTCGTTTAACAGGGCCATCGGAGCCGGCGGGCTTTACAACAATTCCGGAGACCTTTTTACGATAGGCAAGATTAAGACTTATTCTGACCCACAAGTCGTCGAGGGAGATTGTTTCTATTGTGCCTGCCATTGAAAAACTGTTCTTGGCCGGCGCCAGAGAGAAACTCTTCATCGGCACTTTAAGACGATTTCCAATCAGTGTCACGCCGATGTTATCCATCTCAAGGGCTTCAATTACGCGTGCCAATCTCTGTTCCTGTATGATGTTGAGATTCTCTGTGTCGATAATGACGGTTCCGATCAGGTCAAGACGGTCTCGAAAGATGTCGAACCTGTCAATGGGCAGGGCTGTAAAGGTAAGTCTTTTCTGCTTAAGGAATCTCTTGATTTCGAAAGGTATCTGGTCGGCGTTTGTCAGGTACAGAACGTCGGTAAAGCTCTGGGGCGGCGCTGCAGGATTTGTTTGGCCCGCGTTTAGCATCTTGTTTTACCCTTGAATCGTTTATAGGACTTTCAAAACAATTCACATAATAAAAGCACGCGTACATAATTTCGTCCTGTCAGGGTGCGTACTTTGGCATTTTTTTGAAGTTTTTGTATTTGGAAGAACAGCGGATTTGGCTGGAGGTTGGCCGGAGGCAATTTCTCAGCCGGCAAAAATGGCAGAACCGATTCGAAGAATAGTTGCGCCTTCTTCAACGGCAATTTCATAGTCACTGCTCATGCCCATACTAAGCTCGATAAAGGCGGGGCCGACAATTCTTTCGCCGCGAATTTCAAGAAATAACTCCCTTGCGCGGGCAAAACAGGCCCTGACGGCGTTTTTATCGTGGGTCAACGGCGCCATAGTCATAAGACCGATAAGATTGAGGTTGGGCAGGGTCTCTATCTGCTCAGCCAGATGTGTAACGGCTCCGACGGGAACACCATATTTTTGCGGCTCATTGGAAGTGTTTACCTGTAGAAGTATATCGGGCCTTAAATCCATTTTAGCTGCCGAAGAATTTATTTCTTCAGCAAGGCGAAGGGTGTCGACCGAATGTATCAGGGACGTTATTGCCAGTACGTGCTGGACCTTGTTACGCTGCAGGTGGCCGACCATGTGCCAGTTGACCTTTTGCGGCAGGGACGAATCAGTACCCTGTTGCAGAAATTCGTCTACCTGGGCGGAAACTTTTTTCAACTGCTGAACTCTGTTTTCGCCAAGGTCGGTATAGCCCAGGCTGATAATTTCTTTTACTGCATCAAAGGCTGCGGACTTTGTAACAACAACAAGCTTTACACTCTCGGGGCCTGTGTTGATACGGCTGCAGGCTGAGTTTATGGTTTCGGTTACACGTTTTATTCTGTCAGAAATCCTGGTCATACAGTTCACAGTCCGTCCTGCCGCTTTGGACACAGTATTTAATACAGGCTAACAAAGTGTAATAGTTTTAGCCAGAAAAAAATTACAACCGCCAATCTTGCCGTATGTCCGGATTCAACGCTGTTACAGTATACGGATAAGTCCGGTAACAGCGGCCAATATGTTAACATACCCATGACCAACAGCCCCAGATCATTCGTATGTGAAAGCCGGCAATACCAGCAAAGATGAATTTGCTCTAAAAAAACCAACAAAAGCGTCGTGTTGGTTCAGCCGGCAGCAGCAACGGCGATTACGCACAATTGAGCAAACAGAAAAAAACGGCCCCGGCAAGCCGCCACGAGGTTTCAACAAAAACAATGGGGCACATATGTACCATAACTATTCAGGGCCATTGAGTTTAGGCTCTGAGGCAACATAAGGGCGAAAAATGAAAAAAAATTGCATTTGGCGATTTTTGACTTGTATTTTAGAACAGGAAACTGTATATTACAAGTGTTGGGTTTGTTAGGCATGTAGCGGAGTCTATTTCCCTGGATGATTTTCTGTTTTTTTCTGTTTTTTTCTGTTTTTTTTGTTTGACAGGTCTGTGAGTAAAAGTTAATTTTCTGTTTTTCGCTTGTATCCTGTATAATTTGAAAACAGGCTGCTTATGGCGGCTTATAACCCTCGGCGAGGCAGCGTGGACACCGGTTTCCCCCCCAGCCGGCCCCACCTCCTCGCCCATTTTATGCGCTGCCATACAGCGTAAACGTTGCGCACGCTCCAGAGATGGGGCTGGAAAAAATGAGCACATCCTCAAAAAAACACTTTATACATAACTTAGACGGGCTGTAGAAAGGCTCTAAAATACGGGTCCGATAACGGATATACGTTTTGCTGCACAATGTGGGGGCGGTTATTATTGTCCTCGGATTTGAGCCATTACCCTTCGGGTGCGGGGGCCGTCGAATTCACAGAAAAAAATGCTCTGCCAGGTACCCAGCTGCAGGGCACCATCCTTTATGAGGATTTGCCTGGAGGGGCCGATTAATGAGCTTTTGCAATGGGCATCGGAATTGCCCTCAAAATGCCTGAAGCGCGAATTATCGCAGGGTATTAACTCGCTGAGCATGGAAAGTATGTCATGAACAACATTAGGGTCGGCGTTTTCATTGATGGTAATCGCCGCAGTGGTATGCGGGCAGTAAACAATTGCATCGCCTTCGGTAATACCGGATTGCTTGACAGCAGAGGCGACCCGGCTGGTTACGTCAATCATCTGGTTGCGTTTTTTACTGCTGATGCTGAAAACTTCATTAACTATCTTCATTTGAACACCCAAAAATCACGACTTTACATAAGGCTATTATCACATCTGTTCGACGACCTTGATACCCAAAAGCCGGCTTAGGCCGCTTTTGATGGTACCGGCGGTCAAATGACAAAGCAATAACCGCGTAGGTCTTTTTTCAGCAGGGGCATCCAGAACAGGGCAGTTGGTATAAAATACGCTGAATTTCTGTGCCAATTCATAGAGATAATTGGTCAGGTAATTCGGCCTGTATTCAGCGGCAGCGGACCTTATGGCCTGGATATAACGAATCAGGTGTTTCGCCAGGTCCAGCTCAGCAGGCTCAGTCAGGTTCAGTTCGGTTATGCCGGCAAGCTCGGTTGCAATATCCACCGCTTTCGGTTTGGTCCGTGCTTTGCGCTCGATGGATTTTATCCGTGCGTAGGCATACTGCATATACGGTGCGGTATTGCCGTCCATCGCCAGCATCTTATCGAAACTGAAAATATAGTTACTGGTTCTGTTGTTCGAGTAATCGGCGTATTTGACCGCACCGATGCCGACGGCCTCGGCAATACGACCCTTTTGGTTCGGCGGCAGGTCGGGATTCTTTTCTTCGACGATGCCTTTTGCGCGTTCGATAGCCTCATCGAGCAGGTCTTTGAGCTTGACATTCTCGCCTGAGCGTGTTTTTAAGGGCTGGCCCTTCTCACCTAAGACACTGCCGAAGGTAACATGCGAAAGCTCGATATTCTCGTCGGCCCAGCCTGCCATCCTCGCAACGGCAAAGAGCATCTCGAAATGCAGCTTCTGCCGGGCATCCGTAACATAAATGATACTGTTGGCTTTCAATTGTTTGACCCTGTAGCGCAGGGCTGCCAGATCGGTCGTGGCATAAAGATATGCCCCGTCTGACTTTTGAATAATGAAAGGCAGCGCTTCGCCATCTTTCCTTTTGAACCCCTCAGGGAAAACACAAACTGCCCCGTCGGATTCAACAGCTAAATTGTTACTTTTCAAATCGTTCACTACACCAGAAAGCATATCTCTGTAGAAGCTTTCACCGCAGATATCGCCTCGTGTCAATGTAACCTTTAACATTTGGTAGAGATCATCGCAGGCAGCTAATGTGGTCTCCTTTGCTTGCTCGTAAAAAATGCTGGCCACAGGGTCTCCACGTTGGAGATCTCGGGTACGGTCTCTGTTTCTTTCAACAAGCGTCGGGTCTGATTTCTCCCGTTCGACAGCTTCTTTGTAATGCGCTTCCAGTTCATCCAGATTAATGCTAAGTAAATCACCGTACTGCTTTTCGAAAGCAGCTTTAAAGGCTGGATACTCGTTGCTTCTTTTTACTAAGTCTTTATACATCCCAAGTAAAGTCTTCAGCTCCTCACTGCGAACTGGATCTGCGAAAACCTGCTCGATTCTGGAATTAACGACCGCTCCCATTGGAGTTCCCCAGTCGCCGATGTGGTTCTGGCGCTTAACGTTATGGCCGAGAAAATCGAGTGTCCGGTAGATACTATCACCCAATATGGTGCTTCGCAGATGGCCAACGTGCATTTGTTTGGCGA
>SDBT01006202.1_pt1 | contig 19906 bp, 25 predicted proteins | sample 2277101 | NCBI WGS metagenome assembly SDBT01 (sample SAMN10404973, study PRJNA504765) | marine sediment metagenome | isolation source: marine sediment core GS10_PC15, 103 cmbsf | place: Arctic Ocean: Southern Knipovich Ridge | collected 2010 | reverse complement strand
GGGTGGAGGTGGTGCGGGTGGGTCTAATTGTAACGGGTACGAGGGACGTGCGGGTTGTGCATCTGGCATGCCCTATTCTCTATGTTGGTGCTTCGAGATTAGACATTGACGCGTCAAGTAATCCGAAGTCGTTGCCCTGTAAGGACTTACGACGCGACTAAAGTAAGCACGGGCTGCCCGCAAGCTACGCACCCTCCCGCTCCCTGTACACCTACTGTTCAAATATACCCTTCACTTACTGTTCAAACATCCACCTACCCGCACGCATGCCAAGCTTGCCCATCCGCACCAGGAGGCATTGTAAGTTGAGGCACGGCAAGCACTTACGATGACTCCGAGAAGCTGAGCAGCGGGCGAGCGGAGTGCGGGTGGGTGGAGGGTCTAATCCCCGCCAGAGAGGGGCTCAACACCATTGACATTGATGCCATTCACGAAAATGGTGTCGTTTTTGTGATCGGAGGTTTGCCGCGTCAAACGTACCGATTATGCTAATTTTGCCGGTATTATGGTTGTCAAAAGTTGAAAAATGCATACAGTATAGATAGAGGAACGAACCAATGAAGCAGTGCGAATATCTCGGAAGTTTCGGCCAGTGCCCCAAACCGGCGATCAGTGACGATCGCTTTTGCGAAGAGCACACAGCTAAAACCACCAAGGGGCAGGTTGGGGCCTACTTGATCACAAACCGGTTCCTCGGCGACACCGCCGTGCGGCACGCGGAATCCGACAAGATCAAGTCCCTTGTAGGAGAAATAGCTATTCTTCGAGCCCTGCTGGAACGACGCCTGAACTCGATCGAGAACGAGGCAGAAGCCGTGGCGATGAGCAGCGGCATCAAGGACACAATGCTCGCTATCGACAAGCTGGTAAACTCCTGGCACGCAATGGACGTGAAGCTGGGCAACCTGCTGAATAAGCAGGCTCTTATGTGCCTTGCACAGGACATCATTGGAGTCATCGAAGAGAATGTGAGGCCGCTCGCGGACAACCATCCAACCACTGTGGATGTGGACGACGCGGTCGAGGCCATTGCAGACGCCATCGTCAAATCGATAGCCAAACAAGAGAACAAGAAGGAAATCAAATGAAGAAGTCACCCCTCGCGTCCAAGACCATCATTTTCAACGTGCTTACTCTTGTCGCTGGCGTCATCGCGTACTTCGTGGGCAGCGAAGTCATCGTCGAGAACTGGGAAGCCGCGATCCCGGTCCTGATCGCCGTCCAGGGTGCCGTGAACATCGTCCTCCGGTTCGTGACTACCAAGCCTATCGTTGGCTGAACCCGCAAACAGTCGGGTGTAGCTCAGCGGTAGAGCGTAAGGCTAAAAAATCCGCCTCAATGTCGAGGGTTCAAATCCTTCCACCCGAACTTGACAATCGTCTGAATCCACAAACACTCAACTGGAGAACGTCATGGCCGAAGTAGTCCGATCCGATTACCCCGCAATGCCAACGAACCCGCAAGCGTCCATGGGTGCCGTTGGAAATGTCGTCGGTTCCGAGAAGCCGGTTATCCGACCCGAGTACCCTGCGACGCCAATGAACCCACAAGCGTCGATGGGCTCCGTTGGCAATGTCGGTGGCGGAGCCAATCCGCCCGTCGTACGCGGCGGCACAAGCGGCCCCACCGGCTAAGAGCCCACCTCGCTGGGCTCCACACTCGGGTGTAGCTCAGTGGTAGAGTGCGCGGCTTGGGCCCGTGAAACGCAGGTTCGATTCCTGTCACCCGGACTTGAAACTATGAACAAAGCATTCTGTCAGTGTGGCCGAGAGTGTGAGTGGCCTAAGACCCACGAGGATGCCCTCTGCCGTTGCAGCAGAATCGTTGAGCCGATGACGCCCATGGAGCGGGATGACAAGCGTCAGATGCACGAGGCAAGGCTCCAGCGGATTGTCGGCCAAGCCACCCGGCCGCCTTATTTCAGTCCCGAAGGACAAGTATGAGCAAACGTCACACCACCTGAGAGAACATATATGAAACGTATTTTCGCCTCATTCGCCATTCTTTTTTGCTTGACTGCGCCACCTCTTGCCCAGTCCGGTGGTTCGCCCCTGAACCCGCCGATTACCTCGGCGGATGGCAAAGGGACACCGGATGACCCGGCCGAGGCGAAACTTGTGCTCGTGGCCCCTGATTCTTCGCGAGTAGGGGAGCTAGTCCGCTTTGACATTTCTGGGTCTACATCCGATTCATTCAAGTGGATCGTGACTCCGCAGACTCAGGATTTTGAAGTGTTCGCAAACGGGACCCGAGCAGTTTTTTCAGGTAGAAAGCCCGGCGAATACCAGTTCATCGTGGCATGTGCGAAGGGCGGCACCGTCGACATCGCAGTACATGTTGTGAAAGTGCTGGGGCCACCACCCATGCCACAAACGGGCAACCTCACGGACTGGATTCCGTATTGGAATTGGACCCTCGACCTGCCAAAAGCAGAAATTGAGAGCGTGGCGGCCAGTTTTGAAGAAGTCGCCGCCAGAACAGATGAGTTCGAGGACATCGGGGATTTCATCAAAGCGACGGCGAAAGCCAGTCGGAAGGCTCTTGGCGACCGTATCGAGGCGTGGAAGCCGATATTGGACAAAGTCGGCGCCAATTTGAGCGAGAAAGCCGAAACCGGCGCGATGACGAGTCCCGAAGAGTGCCGCACAGAGTGGCTCAGAGTGGCCGAAGGGCTACGAAACTGTCTATAATAGTCGAGGAACAGCGACCCGTGAGAGAAAACCTCATGCCAGAACACAGTGTACTTGTATACTTCAACCTCTCGGACGACACCTTTGGCACTGAGGAGGAACGTGAGTCAATTTATATGCTGGGCCACCAACTTGCGGAGCAGATCGATTCGCAAGGGGTCGGAGAGTTTGACGGTCACGAGTTTGGTGAGGGACACTGCACCCTCTTCATGTATGGGCCTGACGCCAACGCTCTTTACTCAGCGATTGAATCGATTCTTCGAGAGTCGGAGTTGAGCGCGGGCGGACACGTAACCAAACGGTATGGTGGCTCGGGTGGGCCTGATGAAGTGGTCATCGACCTGTAAAGGCCGTTTTTTGGACAGAAACGGGTCATTTGTTGGAAATCATCCGCTGAAAGGGCCGAAATGGATCGACGGAACGTTTTGAAGACGCTCATGGCGGTGACGGCTGGGGGCATCTTTGTACCGGCCTTTCTCCACGCCGACACCATCGGGCCTGAAAGCCGCTTCGGTTGGCACGAGGACGCAGACAGCCTTCGCGACTTCATCCGGCGGAACAAGGACCCCTTCGTCTCGCAACTGAACGGGGCCATCAAAGGTTCCGGCAAGGGCAAGAAAGCATTCTTGCACCTCGCTTACGAGCGTGTTGCGGGCCAGAAGTACCTTCCGCACCGTCAGGGAGGGCCCGACTGCGTCTCTCAGGCCGCAGCGTTGGGCGTCGACTTCCTCGCTAGTGTACAGATCGCCATCAAGCGGGCTCCCCAGCGTTGGGTTGCCAAAGCAGCAACCGAACCGATCTACGGTGGCAGCCGAGTAGAGATCGGAGGCGGCAGAATTTCAGGTGGCGGCTCTACTGGTCACTGGGCGGCCGAGTGGCTGTCGAATTACGGGGTGCTTTTGCGACAACAGTACCCAACTGGACACGATTTTCGTCACTACGATGCGTCGAAAGCGGTGAAATTTGGGAAGACTGGCTGCCCAGACTCACTTGAACCCATCGCGAAGCTTCATCCGGTGAAGAAGACGGCAATCTGTCGTTCTTACGCCGACCTTTGCGACTTGGTTTACAATGGCTCTCCCGTCATGGTTTGCTCGAACGTTGGGTTCGGCAGGGGCACTTGCACCCGCGACTCAGAAGGATTCTTGACCCGGAAGCGACGTGGATGGATGCACAGTATGTGTTTTGCTGGCTTCGACGACACCTATCACCGCAAAGGTGCATTACTTTTCAATTCCTGGGGCTCTTCCTGGGTCAACGGACCAACGCGAGGCCCTCAACCCGCCAGCACCTTTTGGGTCGACAAAGACACCGTCGATTCGATGCTTCGTCAAGGCGACAGTTTTGCTTTTAGCGCCTACGTCGGCTTCCCTCGCGTGGTTATTCCTCCCTTCATCCTGTACTAAGTAATGACCTCAGAAGAAATCGCACTATATGGCGATCCGGTAAACTCTTGTGTGACTTGTGTGACAACTTGTACGTATAGGCGGTGTAGCAAGTGCAAAACATGGAAGACGAACTCAGAGTTCGGGAAACACAAAAGAGCCAACCTGGGACTCAACCATTCTTGTCGAATCTGTACTCGTCTTTATGACAAGGGAAGCAAAGCAAGAAAGCAAGCAAACAAAATCTTGCGAGCAGGAATAGAGGCGAAATACGGCAAACTACTGACCAAAGACATCAAGTGCAGAACAACCGCCACACATAAAATGTGCTCCAAATGCAAAGAATGGAAGGTACATTCCAAATTTCATCGGCGGTTAGGTGACTTGGTATCCCATTGCATACACTGCGCCAAGAATCACAAACTGACATCAGCGTATGGCATCAGCATCGAAGAGTACGAGCAGATGATGGAGGCACAGGGTGGGGCCTGCCAAATATGTGGGCACCCTCAAGGCGGAAAGCACGCTGACATGGGTCTGTTTGTCGACCACGACCACGAAACTGGTAAAGTCCGTGGCCTACTCTGCCATGGTTGTAATGTGGCACTAGGCTCAATGAGAGACAGCCCTGACCTGCTGCGAAAAGCAGCCAACTACCTGGAGAAACAACGATGAAAGGGAGGCTCATTCATGGCTTCGCGGCGTTCTATACCGTGGCGGCAGTCCTTGTCGCTCATACCGCTTTGGTTACGGCTCAAGCGACTCCTTCGCACTACGCTCGTCAAGGGAGCGTCGTGGAGCGGGTTGAAGACCCTGTTCGCAATAATCAACGACTATTTGAGCTTGACTCGACGACCAGTATCAAAGACGCCGGACACCCCGAGCGTCGAACCGACAAGTCCGACTACACCATCGAAATTTGGACCGCAGAATGGTGCGGAAAGTGCCCCCTCTACAAACGACGAGTCGAACCGACTCTACTGAAGCTTGGCTACACCGTGACGATCAAGGACTGGGATGTCGACGCGAGAGAACGGCCGAAGAACATGCAAGCAGTGCCATCGGTGCGGATCTACTACAAGGGCACTTTCCTCCAGATGTGGGTCGCGCCGCCCGCAAGGGCAATCAACCGCTACGTTGACCAGCGAATGTCACTCAAGGAAAGCACCTGATGTCGAAGAAGAAACCTCTTGTAATTACCAACGGCCAAATTGAACGCCTGCAAAGCGGCGATCGCCTTGACTTGGCCAACAGTGCGACGAAGCAGAATGAGACCGGCAACACAATCAATATCGCGTCTCCGGTCTATGTGAGCAGCGACAACGCGATCATGGCACAAGCGGACACGCAGAACACTGTCCGAGTGGCAGGCCTCGCCGAATCGACCACCAACAATGGTGACCCGATCGAGGTGATCTCTGACGGTGTGTTCGTCGCGACGACCGGCGAATGGGATACAGTCACTGGGGATTCTGGCGGTCTAACGCCTGGCTCCGATTACTGGCTCAGCGCAGCGACAGCGGGTAAACTGACGACGACGGCCCCCGACTCAACCGGCAATTTCGTACAGCGCGTCGGGCATGCTTTGTCGGCGACCGAACTTGAAATTGAAGTGGGGCAGCCGATCAAGTTATGAAGCAGCCCCTCATAATGCGGCGAGGCCTGTTCCAAGCCGCAGAAGAGGAGCCTGTTCAGATACTGTCGCTCAACTTCGGAGTCGGCAAAACGATAGTTGTCAACAGCCAGACAGTTGACAAGTCTCGAACCCACCACATATTGGTGAGAGGGGCATTGAGGCGAGTCAGGACGATACAAGGCGGTGAGGAAGGCGATTTACTACTGCTGCAAGGCAATGTCACCTTAGTGACAGGTGGAAACATCGCCACCAGAGTCGTATTAAGGACGGGTCGAATCACTCAACTTTTGTTCACAGGTGGATTTTGGACTCCTTTCTTGTAACCCTTCAGCAACATACCACGCTCACCGAGAGGAGACTGATTATGGGACGTGAAGTCCGTCGCGTGCCCGCCGACTGGGTGCATCCACAGCAAGTAGACGGCAGGGCAGGGTATCAACCACTGTACGACGAGTGTTTCGAGGAGGCGGCACGGAAGTGGAAGGAGGCGTTTGTCGCATGGGAGAATGGGCATAATGCGTACCTAAACCGACCGAGGACGCCTGAAGACGCAGGCGAATACTGGGAGTACAACGGCGACCCTCCCAATCGTGACTACTGCCGCCCAAATTGGCCTGACGCGACACAAACACACCTCCAGATGTACGAGACGACATCTGAAGGGACACCTATCTCGCCAGTCATGGAAACTCCAGAGGAGTTGGCCCGTTGGTTGTCGGACAACGGCGCGTCGGCATTTGCTGGACAAACGGCAAGTTACGAGGCGTGGCTACGAGTCGCCTCCGGTGCTCGTACGTGCTCTGCGGTTGTATCATCCGAAGGAATTGAAAGTGGCGTCCAAGCACTTTTACACGAGGGCAAGGAGACGGGATAGGGACCTTCTTCCTGACCGCTGACCGCTGACTGCTGACTGCTGACTGCTGACTGCTGACTGCTGACCGCCTCACCCCCGTCACCCGATCCCGTTTCCCGGACTCGAATCACTCAACTTTTGTTCACAGGTGGATTTTGGACGCATTTCTTGTAGCCCTCCAGCATGCAGCCGCCGTTGGCGTAATCGCCTGCCTCATCAGTGAGAGCGAGATCGCGGCAACCATCCGTGACAAGATTAGCTGGAAAATACTGTACTGCCCGGTCTGCTTGGGCTTTTGGCTTGCTTGCCCTGCGTTCATTTACGGTCCTCTGCATTACATGCTCGTCGTCGCTCTGTCAAACGTGTGGATGCTTGTCATCTTGAAGGTGTACGCAGAACTCGATGCTATTGGAGACGACGATGCCACTTCAGAAGTGCAAGACGAAGACCGGCAAGTCCGGCACCAAGGCAGGGAAGACAGGAACGTGCTATGCCGGAAAAGCAGGGAAGAAGAAAGCCATCAAACAGGAACTCGCCATAGCCCATTCTAGTGGCAGAAAGCCTCATCTATGAGACTCAAGAAACTTCGCAAGAAAATCCGCAGGCAAGCCAAGCGCGAGTTACGCGCCGGCCGCATCACGCAACAGCAAGCCGATCACTGCATGTACGTCGCCGACGCCAGCGACGCGGTCCTCCGAAAGCTTAACTCGCGGATCGAGAACGAAGTCAACCCGTGGAACCGTGCTGATGGTCTCATCGGCGCATCTTGGACGGGCTGGGTATCCAACGCCTGGGATTGGTTTGCTGCAAACTGGAAATCTATACTTTCGCTTGTGCTCAAGATCGCTCCTCTACTGTTGCTGAATCCGAAAGAAGATGACTGAAACCGAAATCAAACTTTACGGGAGCCCGGCAAACAACAGAAAGGATTGCAACACCTCGGCCACCCATCGAAAGTGTCCAAAGTGTGTCAGTTGGAAGCCTCATTCTGAATTTCCTCCCAGAAAAGACGTGGTTGTTGGTATCTCTAACATCTGTAGAGAGTGTAGCAGGCTTGCTGAAAACACAACAAAGCGAACGCGAAGGAAAGCTCGTAAGCGTAAATAGAAGCAGAGCACGGAAGGATGATAAAAGGCAGTTGGACCGTCACTGAAACTAAGAAACAGTGTCCGACATGCAAGGAATGGAAATCACATATTCAATTTCGCAAATCTCCTAACACTTCACACGGTTTGGGAGGAGCTTGTAAAACTTGCAGGCGATGGTATACCATATTTCATGTCTATGGTATGACTAAAGTCGAGTACCTTGAGATGCTGGAAACTCAAGACGGCAACTGTGCCATTTGCAAAATTGAACAAGACCCTCTCTATGTTGATCACGATCACGAAACTGGCAAGGTGCGAGGACTGTTGTGTGAGCAATGCAACTTTCTTCTTGGAAATGCGAAAGACAACCTAGGCGTCCTTGCCTCAGCCATTAAATACTTGGAGAAAGCCCGTGAAGATTCCTAATCCTTGGCCAAATCACCCCCACATCCGTTTCAACGTCAACAACGGCGATTGCCTCGGGTCATGCGGCGGAGGGCCGGAGATCGAAGTCCCTGACTCGGCCGTCGAAGTTCTTATTGAGCCAGTCAACAGAGGTAGGTATAACGCCAAGACACTTGGCTCTGGCCGCATCTGGTCGAAAGAGTTTGGCCTGCTTGATGTCGAAGACCATCTGAAGAAGGTGGAGATCAAGAAAGAGGACGAAGCCTTCAAAGTGCGGCAGGACGCCGACCGACTTCGCAAGCAGGAAGAGGCGAAGCTCATCGTATCACAGAAGGGCAAGGAGGCGAAGCCGAAGGAAGAGGCGAAGGAAGAGTCGGAGCCGAAGCCGAAGGAAAAGATCGATGTCACCCGAGCAGCAAGCGGACTGGCGAAGGTAACGAAGGCACTGAAACTCAATAAGTAGGCACAGCATGGGCTCGTTGCTGACTGACTTCGGCGACGTGATCAAGACGGGACTTGTCTCTCGCACCTTGAGCACATGTAGTCGCTGGGTGGTAAAACGCCGAGTTATGGGTGAGCCCATCAGCGGCCCTTATGGCTTCAAATACCACCCCTGGTGCCGAGAAGTTCACGACTCCAACGCCGGCTTCAACACGATCATGAAGTCGGCCCAGATGGGGTTGACCGAAGTCGCGATCAATATAGCATTTTTTACAGTGGACGTCTTGAAGCGAGATGTGTTGTACGTGCTACCCACCGCCCTCAATGCGTCAGATTTCAGTAAGTCAAGGTTTAACACCGCTCTGTCACACAGTGAGTACCTCTCCACCCTGTTCACTGACACAAACACGGTTGGCCTGAAGCAAGCTGGCGGCACGAGCCTGTATATTCGCGGATCACGCGGCAGATCGAACATGAAGTCGGTAGCTGTCTCTGTTCTGATCCTAGATGAAGCAGACGAGATGGACCAGGAAGCCATCTGGCTCGCTCTCGAACGACTGTCGGGGCAGTTGCACAAGTTCGTGTTCAGTTTGAGCACACCGACGATTCCGAACTTTGGTATTCACAAACTTTACTTGCAAGGGACGCAGGAGCATTTCTACTTCAAGTGCCCCCGATGTGGCCGCAACACCGAACTGATCTTCCCAGACTGCTTGGAGATCTGTGGCGAAGGAATAACTGATCCTGACATAAAGCGGTCACACCTGAAGTGCAAGGAGTGCAAGAAGGAGATCAGGCACGAGGAGAAGCCTGAGTTTCTGAAGAAGGCCCTCTGGGAGCCAACAGCAAGGGTCGAAGACCATCGTAGTTTCTACATCAATCAGATGTACAGCTACACGGTCAAGCCGTGGGAACTCGCCGCCGCCTACTTCCGAGGCATCGGCGATGAAGCGGCCATGGTTGAGTTCTTCAACTCGAAGCAAGGACTGCCCTACATTCCGGATGGTGGGCAAGTCACTGACGGTGAGATCGAGCACGCCGTCCAGACATATTTCAAGGAGAACCAGCGACCCGACATCGGCACCGATCGTTGCATTGTCATGGGCGTCGACCAAGGCAAGATGAACCACGTTGTCGTGATCGAGTTTCTGTTGAAAGGTGGGGGCATCGATTTGAATGCGGCGTCCCACGCGAAGATTCTCTGGGAAGGTAAACTGCCCGGAGACGATTTTGCGACATTGGACCCACTTATGCGAGAGTGGCAGGTCCGAGCGTGCGTCATCGACGCAGACCCGCAAATCAACGACGCACGACGCTTCGCTAGACGCTTCCCTGGCTACGTGTACCTGTGTCGCTACCGACGAGGTGTCACAGGGAAGGAACTGCAAGTTTCAGAGGAAGACAGCGGTGCCCCGATAATCACCGTCGATCGTACGAACTGGCTTGACGCCTCAATGGGTCGGTTTCACTCCGACCGCATTCATCTTCCTGCGGACACATCGCACGAGTTCAAGGAGCACCTCAAAGCTCTCGTGCGAACATACGAGAAGGACGACCAAGGAAACTCCCGAGCAATTTTCCTAAATACTGCTCCCGACCATTTTGCTCACGCTTTGAATTATGCTGAAATTGCTTTGCCTATGGCAGCAGGTATATCGTCAGGCGGCGATGTAGAAGACAAGGTATTTTGATATGTCAGAACATTCCAAAGAGAAACGAAAACGCCTGGAGCAGCTTAGAAAGAATCTAAGGGCCGGTGAGAAGGCGTGCTCAAGTTGCGAGATAGTGAAATCTAAGCGTGAGTTCTCTAAAGACAAGAGTTCAAAAGATGGCCTGTCCGCTTACTGCAACGTGTGCAATCGTGCAAGATCGTCTGTGCATGGCAAATCACTTGCGGGTCGAAATTGTCGCCTCAAACGAAATTACGGTATAGATTTGGAAGACTACCAAAAGATGCTTGACTCACAAGGTGGAGTTTGCAAGATTTGCAAATCACCAGAAGCAAAAGGACGGTGGAAACAGTTTCATGTCGATCATTGCCACAAGAATGGGCATGTTCGCGGCATTTTGTGTAACCGTTGCAACACCATGCTGGGGATGATCGACGATGACCCTAACGCTCTTCGGGCCGCTCTCAAATACTTAGAGGAAAACTAATGGCGCGAGACAGTAAGTTCTTGACCGCGATTCGCCATCCAGATTATTTGGACGACGAAGCTTTTTGGCTCGATTGGCGTGAGTGTTACAATGGTGGACCACGATTTGTAAACAGGAATTTGAAGAAGTTCAGCACTCGGGAGACTAACGAGGACTTTGCGGATCGCAAGTTTTTCACGCCGATCCCGAGTTATGCCAAGGCGGCTGTCAATGATGTTCGCAACGCAATTTTCCAGAGACTTCGAGATGTCTCACGTAGGGATGGCAGCGAGAACTACATGAAAGCGTCGGCCGGGGAGATCGGTGGCGTCGACAATAAGGGTGCCTCAATGCAGTCGTTCCTTGGTATCGACGTCCTCACCGAGTTGCTCGTCATGGGCCGTGTCGGTGTATACATTGACATGCCTCAACTTTCCGGCACACGGACGATGGCCGACGAAGGTAACACCCGCCCGTACTGCTACATGTACCACGTAGAAGACATCTTGTCGTGGGCAGTAGCCAAGCCGGAAGAGCCAGGCGACTTCACCGCCATCCTGCTCCGCGATCGTGGAATCGATTACAACCAAGGTTTCGCTCATGGTGCATATTTGCCAAGTGGCGGATACAATCGATACCGCTTCATGTGGATTGATCCGAGCACTCGCATGGTCAAGATGAAGTTGTACGATGAGCAAGACAACATCATCAATCTGGACGGCAACATTGTCGTCGCGAACCAAACGGGACAGATTGCTGATGACTCGATCGAGATCGAAAACCAAGGTGGCCTGGACAATGAGACTGGTGTCGTCAACCTCGAACTGACGAGAATCCCTTTCACCATGCCGAGCGTCGGTTCGAGCCTGTTGAAGGATGTGTACAAGCATCAGGTCGCTTTGCTGAATCTCGGTTCGAGTGACGTGTCGTATGCTCTGAAGGCAAACTTCCCGTTCTACGTCGAGCAGCGTGATACTCGCAACGTCGGTAACCACCTGAAGCAGACTGTCGATGATGACGGAACCTCCGTCACGTCTGAAAATGACAAGCCAGGAGAAGAAGCACGTACGGGCTCGTCCCATGGTCGTTACTACGATCTGAAGGCTCAGGAGCCCGCCTTCATTCACCCGAGTCCTGAGCCGCTCATGGCGTCGATCAAGCTGCAAGAGAAGCTTGAGGACGACATCAGAAAGCTAGTGAACCTCGCTGTCCAGAACAAGACAGGGCAGCGGGCCATCTCTGCTGAAGCTATGAAACTGTCGGACCAGGGACTAGAAGCCGGGCTTTCATACATTGGTCTCGTGTTGGAAAATGCTGAACGTCAGATCGCCCAACACTGGGCCGCTTACGAGAGTAAAGACCCCGAGCAGCGCGAAATCGCCACGATCAAGTATCCGGATCGCTACAGCTTGAAGAACGACGAAGACCGCGTGAAGGAAGCCACTCGGTTGTCCGAACTCATGTACACGGTTCCTGGTAACCGAGTCAAGAAGGAACTGTCGAAGAACATCGTCACCGCTCTGCTGGCTGGCAAAATCAACACCGCTACGATCGACAAGATCTTCGACGAGATCGACAAAGCCAACTACACGACGTCTGATCCCGACATTATCATTCGGGCGCACGAAGGCGGTTTGGTCGGCGGTGAGACGGCATCCCGAGCTATCGGTTTCGATGAGAGCGAATGGGGCAAGGCGAAGCAAGACCACATCGAACGTGTTCAAGCCATCGCTGAGGCTCAAGCATCAAAAGAGATCGAAGGCACAGAGGAGGGCACGGAAGGCGGCATGGCTGCCAGAGGAGTGAAAGATATTGACCCCGACCCAGAGTCTGGCAAGAAAGAGCGTGATGCCGCAAGTGACACGACTCTGGAAGCCGACAAGAAGAAACCCACACGAGGCGACGGCAAGAGCCTCAAGAAGGGCAGAAAGGAAAACTAAATGGTAGCTAAGTTCAACGGCAAGGGCCCGGTCATCAAGAAGGGCGGAGCGAATCAGCCCGCTGGTCAGCCTGTCCAGCCCAGCACCAAGGAAGTCAAGTCACCCGCTTCAGAAGCGAAGAAGCGCGGCGGCTCGGCCAATCTAGGCGGTGGCATCGGCAACACCACATAAAGGCTTTGAATGACGTCTGAAGAAATCAAAAGACAGCCCGGCTAATTTGCGTCGAGGCATTCAATACGTGGAAAGGGCCACGAAATGAGTTATTACGGAGATCTCACTTCTGCCAACGAATACTTCGACGCTCGGCTTCATTCGGAGAGTTGGAATGACAGTAATCCGTCAGACCGCCCCAAGGCGTTGCTCGAAGCCACTCGCATCATTGACTCGCTGAACTACCGGGGTTTGAAAAACTCGGTGTGGCTGGTTATGTATGAGGAGTCACCGCATCAGACCGGCAACTACACAAAGATCCTTGTGAATCCTCCCAGCCGTCAAGACATCGTTGATGCCGATGCAACGCAAGCGTTGGAGTTCCCTCGGGGCCAGGACACGTCGGAGCCCGAGGAGATCGAGTGGGCGTGCTATGAGATAGCCCTCGCATTTATCGAAGGCTTTGATCCGGAAGACGCCTCTGAAAAGGCAAACATCATTCGGCAAGCATACGCTGCTGTTCGGACTACCTACGCCGACGGCAGTGCTGCAATGGAATACCTTGTATATGGTATTCCGACGGCCCGAGTGTGGAGATGGCTTAAGCCATACCTCGTACTCGACCGCACTATCAGAACCAGTAGGGCTGACTAGCACAAGACAACCTAAGCATCTTAATGAAAGGTGCCCAGTATTTAACCGAGTCTGACACCTGCAACAACTCGGTTTGAATTTCAGCAGGGGAAAACTAACGAAAGGTTAGGAATTATGATACAGTTCTTCAATCCTGTTTCCATTCTGTGCTTTGATGGCGACATGACCCCCACAGGGGACCCGCCCGCAGGTAACCCACCCGCAGGTAACCCACCCGCAGGTAACCCGCCCGCAGGTAATCCGCCCGCAGATGATCCGACGGCAAACAGTGCTGGCGGCACCGGAAACGGCGATGGAGACCGCTCGTTCTCGCAGGCCGATGTAAACACGATCCTTGCCGAGGACAAGCGAAAGCACCAGGAGCGGTATGCTCAGCTTGAGGGCGAGCATCGCGAACTGTTGGAGAGCCAAAGCCTCACCGAGGAAGAGCGAAAGAAGCTGAATAGCCGAATCGCCGACTTGCAGGGCGCTCAACGAACGAAGGAACAGCAGATCGAGTTCGATCGCAAGAAAACTGAGGAAAAGTACACCACGTCTCTCAAGGAAGCACAGGATCGCGGCAATCATTGGGAAACCTTGTACAAGAAGGAGACAGTGGTCCGAGCGATACTGGACGCCGCCTCCCTCGGTGACGCCTACAATCCAGCGCAAATCGTCGATTTCCTGGAGCCAAAAACCGAACTCAAAGACATCGATGGGAGCTTGACTCCAATGGTCAACTTCCCCGATATTGACGAGAAGACAGGGGCGCCCGTTCAAACCCTTTGCTCTCCGGCCGACGCTGTGAAGCGTATGCGTCAGTTGACGAAGAAACATGGCAACCTCTTCAAGAGTAACGTCGTCAGCGGTGTTGGCGCCGGTCAAGGCGACCCCGCTGTATCTGACGTCGATTACAAGTCGATAGACGCCGAGACATATCGCAAGAACCGTGCTGCGATCATCAAACGGGCGTCACAACAATAATAGCGACTTAGCTGCCCAGCTTGGAAGTCCGCGCCTCCAAGTTACAGGGCCAACCGGGAAGACCGGGTTTACTGTGCGTAAGACCAGGGGACGCACAGTGTAAAATACCTGGGAGTCAGTTTACAAAAACTTACTCGAAACTAAGGAGTTCGTAATGAACTTTTACCCTCTGTGTTATGCAAATGACAGTGACGCGCTCATCCCCGAACTGTGGGCCCAAGAAAGCCTTGCGATCCTCGAAGAGAATATGGTCGAAATCAACTGAAGCCAATTGACCATGTAAAACGCAACTAAATGCTGGAATAACTGGGTAAGTCAAACGTACGATGCCAGAAAAAAGCAACACTTGCCGCCGATGCAACGAGACTAAAGAAGCAAAACATTTCTATACACAGAAAAGGAATGTTAGTGGTCTTGAAAACATCTGTATAGACTGCAAGAGAGTAGTCAGAGCGGCGAAGGCTTTCAAAGTGTCGGAGAAGTTTGTTGAACATCTCTATACTTTTGAAAGTTGTATGTGTTGTGGGCGTAAGTTCAAGGATAGGAAAACCGCCCACATCCACCACACTGTTAATGGGGTGAGAGGAATTGTTTGTTTCTCTTGCAACTATGTGCTTGGAAAAGAGAAGCAAGAAGACCAGGCTCGCATCAGTAAGTGTTTGGATTTTATGGTTCGTGACAATCGTTTGAATACAGTCAATCAGCAGGAAAGACCAAACAGCACTGACGCTGCGACGGAATCCTCAGAGACTACACGTTGCGAAACTCTAGCGTGCAAGCAATGTGGTCGCGATAATCTGCAACTTTCTGATTTCTGCAAAGAGAAGTCACGAAAACACCGCAAGATTTGTCGCGAATGCGCGAAGAAAAACTTCAAATTCACTTCGTCCTTCAAAGAAATGCGGTTAAAAAGAACACACTGCAACTGCTGTGGTTCTGCATTTACTAAGACCAATAAATCTTGTGTTCATCACTCAGGTACACAGGTTTTAGGTGTAGTTTGTAATCGATGCAACCAAGTTCTTGGTGACGAGAGCGAAGGAAGAGCACGACAACTTCAGGCTTGTTTAGAGTTTATGATATAGTCCGGTCTGCATGGAAACATGCAGAGTGTGGCAGAAATGACCACACCAGTGCAACGGTGACACTGTAACAAAAGCGATGGCGAACCTTGTTCACCGCGACTTTTCTCCTCTGGTGGCCAGCTACGGCGATGTGGTCAACACTCGCCGGCCCAGCGAGTTCTCGACTAAGCGTAAGGCTCAGTCCGACTCCGTGGTCAGCCAGGATGCCACCAGCACGAACGTGCAGGTTCCTCTGAACCAGCACGTCTATGTGACGTTTACCATCAAGGACGAAGAGGCCAGCCTCTCGTTCAAGGAATTGATCTCCTACTACATGGAGCCCGCTGCCATGCAGATGGCTCGCTCGGTGGATCGCATTCTGTGCGGTCAGGTTCATCGGTTCTTCGCCAACGCCTCCGGTAAACTGGCTGGCATGTCGTCCGCCAACGCCAAGGATTGGATCTTGGAGACCCGCGAGATCATGAACATCAACAAGGCGTACCCGAACGGTCGCAACTTGGCCATCAGCCCCCAGGCTGAAACCGAGATGTTGAAGACCGAACTCTTCATCGCTGCGGAGAAGCGTGGAGACGGTGGTACGGCCCTTCAAGAGGCTCGTCTTGGTCGCGTTCTCGGCTTTGACACCTACATGGATCAGAACGTGAACTACCGCAACCTCGCGGACGCGGACACGGAAACGATGAACCATGCCCCTGGGGCCTCCGCAGGCGACACGGGCAACAAGGCCATCACTGCGTCGAACGATATCACTGATGGTTCGTTCGTCTGGTTCACGGGCGACCAACAGCCGCAGGTGGTTTCGGCCCACACGGGTACGGTCACGGGCCTCACCCTCGTTGGCGCCTACAAGTACGACGTCTCGGCCAACGCGGTCGGATACGTTTTCAAGACGGCCGTCGCTGATTCTACCTACGCGATTGGTTACGACAAGGGCCTCACGCTCAACACTATCACGGCTAACAAGCTGCCCGTTGTGGGTCAGTTGCTTGCCGCCGGTGTGAGCACGGCTCGCCGGACGTACACGATCATCGAGGTGGATGCGGTAAGCACCACGTCCGTCATCGTGTGGCTGGATCGTCCTTTGGAGGTTGCGATCACCGCCGCCGACGAAGTGGTCCCCGGCCCGCACGGCTCGATGTGTCTCGCGTTCCATCGAGACGCCATCGCTCTCGTCACCCGCCCGTTGGCCTTGCCAAGCAACGCTCTTGGTGTGCAGGCAGCCGTCGGCAGCTACAATGACTTGGCGATGCGAGTCGCGATGCAGTACAACATCGCCACCCAGGGCACAGTTGTGACCCTCGACATGTTGTGTGGTGTTGCGTTGCTCGACGTGAAGCTGGGTTCGGTTCTCTACGCTTGAGCCCCTCCGGCCAACGGCCGGATTCGATAGTGTACCCGGCGGGAGCCCCGCCTCCCGCCGGGCCTTTTCTTTTTTCTTTGGAGATCTCACATGGCCGACCGATTCCAAGCTGACGCGACCATCGAGCCTGCTGGCTACAGGAAGATTACTTCCCTCTCATCGGCCACTGGCGTACAGATCGGCGTTGGCCGCGTCGCACTCATTCAAGCAATCAACCAAAACGTACGATACCGCGATGACGGCACCGACCCCACCACCAGTGTAGGGATGGTACTCTTCGCAGGCCAGAGCATCTGGTACACTGGCGATTTACGAGCCATCCGATTCATTGAGGAAGCCGGGGGAGCCGAAGTCAACATCCTGGCGTACAAATGATCCCATTCGCAGTCAACGTCCGAATCCCGATGGTGCCTAACTTTGGTGCCGCCGGTTTGAAAGAGAAGAGGCTGTTCACCTCCTCTTCGTTGGCATTGACGCATGGTGTTTCGCAAACCGGCAACTGGGCTCGCGTTGCCGAAAATATACTACTTTTGGAGCACACTGCTGAGTGGCACAACAACCACGGCGAAGATCCCGGCGACAGCACGCTGAACTTTACCCAAGAGGCAACGGGCGTCCTCGACTTGCCGCGAGCATGCGAGTCGACACTGGCATTGAGCCAGTTTGTTCACGCCGTTCTTGAAGGTTACCACGCGCCCACCACTGACCACACTCTTGATGTCCTTGCTGGGGAGACTGTCCACGCTGGAGCCCCGGCATACATCGTCAGCAACAACACGGTGAACCTTGCGTCAGCTACCGGCCCCGTGAAGTCACGAACAGTTGGGCTGATAGCCCAGGCCGCCACCGCGAATGACGCCACCATTGTTCAGACTGATGGCTCTCTGAACATAGCGGATTGGACCGCAGTCGTGGGCGCCACCACACTGACCCCTGGCTCGGTCTACTTCCTTCACACTGCGGATGGACAAATGAGCACAACACCCCCGACGGGTGACGGAGACGTTGTAGTGACATTGGGTGTAGCGGTGACAACGACCAAATTTGACATTGAAGTCAACGAGGTAGCGGTACTATGAGCACATACAAGCCAACTGTAATTATCGCTGGTCGAGAGAATCAGCTTGACGATCCAGATGGATTGGACGTAGCCCACCTAGCCAACGTCGACTACGTGCAGTTTGACACCTCCTATGCAGGCTCCTCAGTGGAAGGCCGTCTTCAGTGGAACTCGGTCGATGGCACGTTGGAAGTCGGCATGCCCGGCGGCAATGTGACTCTGCAAATCGGTCAAGAGCAGTTGGTGCTGTGTCGAAACACCACCGGCAGCACGATCAACAATGGAAGTGCAGTCTATATCAGTGGCGAAGCAGGAAACAGACCTCTCATCTCGCTGGCCAGGGCAGATGCCTTTTCCACAGCCCGTGTGTTTGGAGTGACGACCGAAAACATCGCGAACACTGCTAATGGGTATATAACCACCAGTGGTCAGGTGCGAAGTATGAACACCTACGGCCTTGTTGAAGGCGATCGCGTATTCTTGTCAGCTAACACCGCTGGGGGATTGGAAACTTCCCCCGCAGTAGCCCCTAGTTACAAGGCGCGTGTAGGGTGGTGTCTCAAAACACACAATAGTGAAGGCGTAGTGCTTGTCGACCCCACTGTGACTCCAAATCTTACTTCGCTGTCCGATTGCTATGGCACTCCTGCCGACGACGGCGACCACATGACATGGGTGACGGCGAACAGCCGCTTCGAGATAACCCCCGAAGGCCCCGTCAAAACTGGTTGGAATACAGATGCAGTTGATGAAGCGGTCATCACGTACAACAGCGCAAACCTCACCCTCTCTGTCACTCCAACTGGTAACAGCTTTGACTTCTGGGTCGAAGGGGCTAAGTACACCAAGACAACTCCTCAAAACGTGACCATAAGCAACACTGAAGGGCTTTGGTTTGTCTACTTTGATTCCAGTGGAGATTTGCAAGCGAGCCAAACACCTTGGAGCAACTCAGACACCGACAAGGCTTTTGTGTCTTCGCCTTATTGGGACGCGGCAGGGGGAGAATTTGTCACAGTCGGGATGGAGTTTCATTCTTGGGTGATGGATACGGCCACACACGGTCGGATACACGATGCTGAAGGCTCAAGTTACATCACGGGCCTGGCTCTCGGCAACATGACTGTAGATGGAAGCGGCAGCAGCAACGCATCTGCTCAGTTTTCTGTCGGCGACGGCTCATTCTTTGACGAAGACATACGACACTCTATCGCCAATGGGGCCCCACAGACATTATCAACGATAGCTGAGTTACCTATCTTATATCGCATCGACGCGACCGGACTTTGGAGAAAGTTCGCCGCCACTCAATACCCTGTGCATCCCACGGGCTCTGGTAAAGCAGCGTGGAATGAGTGGACGGGAGCGACTTGGCAAATCACAGAGGTAGGAAGCAACGATTACACTCTGTCGCATGTCTTTGCCACAAATGATGTCACCGAACCTATGGTCGTTGTTATGGGCCAGAACGAGTACGGGACTGTTGGTCAAGCCAGGACAGGGGCGGAAACCGAGGTCAACTCCTTGTTACTTGGTGATCTCGAAGACGCTTTCCAAGAGTTTATCCCAGTCGCCACTATTATTTGGCAGACTCAGGGCTCATACTCCAACGCTGTTAAGTCTCGTGTTCGCTCCACGGACGAAGGCGATGACTACATCGATTGGCGAGGGCGGGCCACCGCTCGTGGTGCTGTGTCGGGCGTGACTAATCATAGTGCTCTCTCTGGGTTGTTGAACGATGATCACACTCAATACTCCTTGGTCGATGGCACGCGAGACTTCACCGGCAACGTCACAGTCAACGGCATTGTGAATGCGTATGCATACGACACCGGCAACTACAGAATCGACGAGACAAGCTCCAGGCTACAATTCATAAATGAACTGGAAACCGGGGACACTCACTTTGATTTCCTGCCTGCCAAAAGCGGAGGTGATGGCGAAGACGATGTTTTCCTGTACGTCTGGGCGACCGGAGGGATCAGCAACGAATACTTGAAGATTGGGTACGAGTCTGACTTGAGCCCGCAGCGATACGTGATCGAGACCTTTGCTGTTGG
>SDBT01006201.1_pt1 | contig 19907 bp, 23 predicted proteins | sample 2277101 | NCBI WGS metagenome assembly SDBT01 (sample SAMN10404973, study PRJNA504765) | marine sediment metagenome | isolation source: marine sediment core GS10_PC15, 103 cmbsf | place: Arctic Ocean: Southern Knipovich Ridge | collected 2010 | reverse complement strand
GTACTTGAAGAATATGGTATGTAATAATTAAGGAAATGAAATTTCAGTTCACTTCAAACGGCAAAAAGTCATTAGATCAGCTGGAAAAACCACTAATCAAGAGAGTCTTAAAGAAGCTCAAATACTGGCAAGGTAGCAACAATGCATTGCAATATTCAGAATTTATTCAAACCTCAAAGAATTTATATAGATTTCGTATTGGTGATTATCGGGTAATTACTTCTTTAAGCTCAGATAGTCGTTTTATTAGGATTCATCGGATCGAGCATCGGTCTAAAGTTTATAAACATAGATCCATTAAGGATTTTGGCTAATTTAAAGGTTTTTTATTGAACACATTTTTTGAACAACTTAAGGCTGAATTGGCTAAAAAGTCACTTTTATATATTCGTGTGAAGGTCATTTCAAAATCTCCCAAAAATGAGATCGTGGAGCAAATGGAGGATGAAACCTACAAGATTCGAGTAGCCGCGGTTCCGGTGAAGGGTGCCGCAAATGCAGAACTGTGTAAATTCATAAAAAAATCTCTCAAAGCCAGCGATGTGGCTATAGTGAGTGGAGGAAGGGATAAAGTGAAATTGATTCGGATCAATATTTAGAGCCGCTGGAGCATTGTCTCTCGTATTTTGACTTCTTTCCTTTCGGATTGCATATGCGCTCTGCTTTTTTTAGGTAGCCAGGAAAATCAATCGTATAAAGTCTGGGTCTGGGAGAATATTCCTCCAGTTCCTGACAGAACTCGTGATATGATCCGTAAAGTAGCACGGCGACAGACCCCCTGTTTTTTTCGAAAAAAAACATCATTTCCCTAATCGCCCATTCCTCTCGCTTATATTGCATTCTTTTAAACTCATCTGTCTCTGTAACGCCTGTGCTACCAGTCATTAAGATGTAATCGAGATAATCGTCAGCTATTTGCCCCTCTCTTTCTGTTTTTGTCCCATGAAATTTTGCGTCAGAATTAAAAAAGAAGTAGAAGGGTGCCGCCCCAAGCTTGTAAACCATATCTTTAAAGAGCGTAAATATTATACGTTTTTCCGCCTCGTTTAAGCTCGCCATATAGTTCTTGTCAAACACATTGAACCGCTTCAATCCTGCAAGGACTCTGTCTTTATAGCAATACGGACCTGCGCATTCTTCTAAAAAAATCGCATCACATTTAAGTCGAATAAGCTCTTTGAGTACGCGTAGTTGGTAATTAAAGACGCAATCTATACTATCTTTGGAGGTGGGGCCGCCTGGGGTAGCGTGATACTGACGAATAGAATAGATAGTCCCCAGACTAGGGTCTCCATCCACTTCAAGAACCTGGCTGACTTCCTCACCCTCAATTTCATCCATTATTTGCTCTGGCGAAAAACCCACTTGGTAATCTGAGTTTGGCGAGAGTACTGCCGGCACACAAGAAGCGAGGCTGGCGCCGGATAAAGCTGAGACAGCCAGTTGTCCAAATTGCCGTCGTCAATTACATTTATTAGTTGCGACGAATCCCCTTTTTCGGTAAGCTTTTTAGGCATAAAAAGTATTTATGATTGATTTAAAAAAACTAAGAGAAAACAGGGCGGAGTACGAAGCAGGACTCAAAAAGAAGCATGTCGATATTGATGTTGATAAGCTTTTAAAGCTGGATGAAGAACATCGCATGCTTATTCAGGAGGTCGAAGCGATGCGAGCAGAGAAGAATTCTGTGTCGAAGGAAATTTCACAACTTGATGGATCTGAACGCGAGACGAAAATTAAGGAGATGAAGGAATTGGATGAAAAACTGAACGCGTCCGAGGCTGAGTTGAACAAAATTAGTGTTCAACTTAAAGACCTTATGATAGTCGTTCCTAACCTACCGCATGAATCTGTGCCCATGGGAAAGGATGATGAGGATAATGAGGTCATAAAGACTGTTGGTACAGTCCCCAAATTCGATTTTGAACCCCGCGACCACATTGAACTCGGTGAGTCTCTCGATATCATCGACATGGAAACCGGAGCCAAAACCAGTGGTGCCAGATTCTATTATTTGAAGAATGAGGCGGTCCTGATGGAGTTCGCACTTATCCAGTGGCTGCTTAAACTTTATACCGAAAAAGGCTTTACACCGGTGACTGTTCCTATGCTTGTAAAGGAAGAAATGATGTATGCGACCGGCTTCTTTCCGGCTGATAAAAATGAGATTTATACCGTCAATCCGTCTCACGACAAAAATCCGGATGGTGATGACTTATATTTGGTCGGTACTGCAGAGGTTCCGCTGGCAGGATTACATATGTTTAAACCAGTTAAGGCTGATGAGCTGCCTAAAAGATATGTTGGCTTCTCCTCTTGTTTCCGCCGTGAAGCGGGTAGCTACGGAAAGGACACCAAAGGTATTATGCGCGTTCATCAATTCGATAAAATGGAGATGTTCTCCTTCTGTCATCCCGATAAATCATGGGAAGAGCATGAGTTTCTTTTGAGTATCGAGGAAGAGATTCTGCAAGCACTTAAGCTCCCTTACCAGGTAGTCAACCTTTGTGGCGGAGATCTGGGTGCGCCCGCAGCTAAGAAGTATGACTGCGAAGTGTGGATTCCTACGCAGGAAAAATACCGCGAACTGACCAGCTGCAGTAACTGTACGGATTTTCAGGCCAGACGCGGTGGCATTAAGTATAAAGATGCCAAAGGCACTCATCTGCTTCACACGCTGAATGGAACAGCCATGGCCTCTACAAGAACACTGATTGCTATTCTAGAGAATAATCAGCAGAAAGACGGAAGCGTTAAAGTGCCTGAGGTGTTACAATCTTACATGAACGGAATCACTGAAATTAAACCGAAATAACCATGAATCACAATCACGGTCCACAGCCACCTCGTCCGCCCAACTACCATTCACCCAAAAATAATGGGGGCGCTTTTATGTATGTGTTGATTTTCGCGCTGATTCTGACCGTTTCTTACTATATTTTTAACCCCGGACAACAAGGCGCTACCACGACAGAAAAGGAAATTCCTATCAGTGAAATGGTAAGGAATTATCAGGCAGGTAGTTATTCATCCATCGAGATTAAGAACGGCACCATCTTTGCGACCACCAATAACAATGAAACCCTTCTGGCATATCGTCCTGTAGGCGAAAGTATTACGGATCTTGGCTTTAATGACACCTCTAACAACACTCCCGTTACGGTCGTCAGTACCGAAAAGGCTGCTTTCTGGATGGGAATACTAAGCAACTGGCTGCCCGTCATTCTGTTTATTGCTCTGATAGTCTTTATGGCTAAACAACTAGGAAAAGGGGCTAATAGCGCTTTTTCTTTCGGTAAATCCCAAGCTCGTGTGTATTCCAAAGATGGCAAAAACAAGACTACTTTTAAGGACGTAGCTGGTATGGATGAAGCCAAGGACGAGCTTGTGGAGGTTGTTGATTTTCTTAAACATCCCAAAAAATATACCAAGATCGGCGCCAAGATTCCCCGAGGCGTGATGCTTGTCGGCGCGCCCGGAACGGGTAAAACTTTGCTGGCCCGCGCGGTGGCAGGTGAAGCTAATGTCCCCTTTTTCAGTATTTCGGGTTCTGAATTTGTGGAAATGTTTGTAGGTGTCGGAGCCAGCCGTGTGCGCGATTTGTTCCAGAAAGCCAAGCACAATGCTCCATGCATTATTTTTATAGATGAAATAGACGCGGTTGGCCGTCAGCGAGGCTTTGGTATGGGCGGCGGACATGATGAACGCGAGCAGACTCTGAACCAGATTCTGACCGAAATGGATGGTTTTGAAAAAGATACCAATGTAATCGTGTTGGCTGCTACCAACCGCCCTGATGTTCTGGATGCCGCGCTTATGCGTCCCGGCCGCTTTGACCGCCGGGTCATCATCGATATGCCGAATCTTATTGAACGTGAAGAAATCCTGAAAGTTCATGCCCGCAATAAACCGCTTGATAAATCCGTTAATCTGCAAAAAGTTGCCCGCAAAACTCCCGGCTTTTCCGGGGCGGATCTGGAAAATCTTTTGAATGAGGCGGCTATTCTTACTGCTAAAAACAATCGTCATAAGATCAACGCTGATGACCTTGATGAGTCTGTTGAAAAGGTCGGACTTGGACCTGAAAAGAAGAGCCGCCGACTGACCGAAGAAGAGAAGAAAATCACGGCTTATCACGAAGTCGGTCATGCGCTTGTTGGCAAGCTTCTGCCAAACTGTGATCCCATCGAAAAAGTCTCGATTATCCCCCGCGGTATGGCTCTGGGTGTTACCTGGTTTCTGCCCGAGGTAGAGAGGCATTTGATGTCTGCTTCCAAATTCAAAGATGAAATGTGCTCACTGCTTGGTGGGCATGCGGCGGAGAAAATGTTTTTTGGCGAGGTAACCACCGGTGCCAGCAGTGATCTTAAGCGTGCCACGGATATAGCAAGACGAATGGTAACGGAATACGGCATGAGTGACGATCTTGGCCCCGTTATTTTTGGCGACCAGAGTGCTACCAGTTTTATGGGTGCTGATTTTGGAACCAAGCCTAACTACAGTGAAGAAGTGGCTTCTAAAATTGATCATGCTGTTTCTAAAATCATTCATGAAGCCCAGGCCCGCACCAACAAGATACTCGCAGAGAATAAAGCGCTTATGGGGAAAATTTCTGAGAAACTACTGAAAACAGAAGTGCTTTCCAAAGAAGAATTTTATGCTTTCTTTAAGAGGGCTAAACCAATTACAAAGAAAAAGGTGGCCTCCAAAAAGAAATAAGCTTAAAATTGAGTCATGAAAGCTCCGTTCGCCACTAAAATCACTGCGGCAAGAACAATCAAGATTGGTGCTGAAGCGCCTACTGAAGAAGCTGATATTAGTTCACCTGATAGTTTTGGGCAGGCACCCGTAGATGTTCTTGAAAATAAGAGTGAAATTCGTGTTGTGGTGCCCTTAGCCGGAGTAAACATTGATGAGGTTGAGATTGTGATTAACAACGATGTTTTGACGATTAAGGGGCAAAGAGAGCTTGATTCCGAAGTAACGACCCTGAAAGGTGTTGATTATTATGCACAGGAATGCTTCTGGGGGGAATTTTCTCGCAGTATTATTTTACCTCTTCACGCGGATACCAGTCAGATCGAAGCAACTGAGAAGAATCATATTTTGTATATTCGTATTCCAAAAAGACCCAGCATACAAATGCGCATCGTAAGAATTCAGTCCAAATAGCATTGCATGAAGATTAGAAAGGCGGTACTACCGGTAGCGGGAATGGGGACGCGGTTCATGCCGGCGACTAAAGTCGTACCCAAAGAACTTTTGCCGATTGTCGATAAGCCGGTTATTCAGTATCTGGTCGAAGAGGCTGTGGCCAGCGGCATTGAGGAGATTATTTTTGTGATTTCTCCCGATAAAGAACTCATTCGCCAGCATTTTTCCCATCATCCCGAACTGGAGAGTATTTTACAAGAACGTGGCAAACATGATATTGCAGAGAGGATCAGTCCTATTCATGATATGGCTAAATTTACTTATGTGTACCAAAATAAGCCGCTGGGAGACGGCCACGCTATTTTGCAAGCCGAGGAAGCGGTTGGCGGAGAGCCTTTTGCAGTGCTTTTTGGTGACGATATTGTGAAGCATGAAGTTCCAGCTCTTCAACAGCTGATTGACCAATTCAGGGGGGAGTCAGTGATCGCTGTGGAGAAAGTACCCAAAGAGCAGATTTCGGCTTACGGGGTTATTAAGCCTGGCAAAAATACTGGCCGGCTTTATAAGGTGGAAGGACTTGTTGAAAAACCTGCTCAGGAAGAAGCCCCCAGCGATTTTGGGGTGATCGGTAAGTTCGTCTGTCCAGCCAGTATTTTTGAAGCTATTCGTCAGGGATCTGCCAGTAAAGGGAACGAGTTACGGCTTATTGACGGCTTTATTAAGCTGAGTGAAAATGAGGCCATTTGGGCCTACCATATAGAAGGAGAGCGTTTTGATACGGGTAAAGCCGAGGGCCTTATTGCGGCAAACAACGCCTTTCTTCAGCTCTAATTCTTTGAAAAACATCTTGTGTATTACGTCGAAATAAGGTAAGATAGTTCGAGCATTAAGACCTCTCTATGGCTAAAAAAGACGACGATAAGTATCCACAGCATATTGCAGAAGCCCTCAACAGTATTGAGGAGCTAAAGCTTAGCGGTAAACATGATAAATCTATTATGGAAGCTGAAAGACTTTTGTTCGATGATCCTAATTGTGTGGAGGCTCTGGAAGAGATTGCTGATAATTATGTTAGCCTTGATAGCTATGACAAAGCAGAGAAAGCCTGCCAACATGCTCTCAAGCTGAATGAAAGGAGCTATACCGCCAAATATATTCTTGGTTTTATTCATTCCCAAAAGCAGGAATGGCCTAAGGCTATCGGTTATCTAAAGAGTTCAAATACTCTTCATTCCAACAATCCCGAAATATTGCGATGTCTTGGTTGGGCCTTATTTAATACCAACAAACGAACGCAGGGTGTCGTGATTTTGGAGCGTTCACTCAATCTTGATCCTGAAAATGCTCTGACTCTTTGTGATTTGGGAATCTGTTACATGCAGATGAAGAATTTTGATAAATCTGTTGAACTGCTGAAGAAAGCGATGCAACTTGACCCGAACAATAAGCGTATCAAGGAGTGCTTTTCGGCTGCCAACAATTTTAGGGACCGCGTTTCGGGAATGCGAACTAAAAAATAATCTATGACTGATATTAAGCGGGTGATGGGCTTTGGAACCTTTGATGCGGTTCACCCGGGCCATCTTTTTTACTTAAAGGAGCTAAAAAAGCTAGGTAACGTGCTGACGATCATAATAGCCCGCGATGCCAATGTGAAAAGGATCAAGGGCAAGGCTCCGCATTTTAATGAAAAGGATCGAAAACAAGCCATCCTAAAAACCGGCCTGGCTGACCAGGTGGTACTGGGACATGAGGAAGATTTTATGAAGGTCTTGCATGATCTGAAACCGCATGTTCTGGGCTTTGGCTATGACCAGCGAGTGGATTTGGATGAGCTGAGATCGAAATTTCCGCATATTGAGATGGTGCGGCTTGTGTCGCATGAGCCACACAAATATAAATCGAGTTTGATTAAGGCAGAATTGTTTGACTAAGGACTTTTCTTGTACCAAAATGGCTTTTTTGATATATTTACATGTAGCAACAAAAAAATAAAAATACATGAGGGAAAACCCCTTACAATTGCAGCTTACATGGATCAGACGTGCCCTTAAAAATGCCTGGCACAATGTTTTGCGTAACAAGATTCTTAGTATCGCGACCATTCTGATTATTGCGCTGATGCTTTTTGTCTTTAATCTTATTCTGGCTATGAGCTATGCCAGTGAGTCGATCATTTCGAACGTTGGTGCAAAACTGGATATCAGCGTGGAGATTCAGAGTGGCGTGGAAAATTACAGTATTCAGGCCTTCACGAAGACCTTAAAAGAGCACCCCAACGTAAAAGAGGTGGTTTATATCAGTAAATCTGATGCTCTAGCCAAATTTGGCTCTAAATATCCCAATGTTATTTCCTTTTTAGATCACCATAATCTTGAAAATCCCCTGCCCGATACGGTGCGCATTGTTAGTACCGATGTGGCTGATAATAACTTGGTGATCGAATTTTTGGAACAACCCAATTTTGCCAGCATCGTGAATCAGGAGAAACTTATGAAGAATCTTGAGCAAAAAGACCGCAATGAGAAGATTTTGGGTATCACGCTTTCCATCAAGCGTATCAGCTTCTGGCTGATCATTATTTTTGCTTTAGTGGGCTTGATGATTATCTTTAACAGCATCAACATTAATATTCACAGTCATTCCAAAGAGATAAACGTGATGAAGCTGGTGGGAGCGAAGTACCACTTTATTCGAAGTGGCTTTATTTTTGAGGGTATCGGCTTTGCGGTGACGGCTCTGATTATCAGCTTGATCTTCTCTCGGCTGGTTTTGGCTTATTTAACCAGCAATTTGGTGGCAGTTATCAGCAATGAATCACTTATGGCCGGACTGAATTCGATTCTGCTTCATTTTGAAGATAACTTTTGGATCACATTTGCCTGGCAGTTACTGGCTGCTATCATCGCCGGCCTACTGAGTAGTTACCTAGCCATTGAATTATATCTTCGTAAACATCATTCTTTCTAGCTGGAACCTTTAAAAAAGGTTCAACACCTGTGTTGTGCTAGACAACTTCACTGGTGCGGGTATATCTATCTAGGGGTGTATCCAAAATATCTGTCTTCGCTCTAAATTTTCTTCGCCCAGCTTCGCAAGCTTCCTTCACCGCACATGTCGCCTCAGGTCTTGCATCGCGGGCTCGCAAAAATTTCTCACTCAACTATTTTTATTAAATGGAAAGACAAAAGAAAACCAGAGGTATTGTCATTCGGCGGTTTAATTTGAATGAGGCTGATCAGATTGTCACGATTATTACGAAGGATGAAGGTAAGGTTTCTGTTCTTGCCAAAGGTTCACGGCGTCTTAAAAGCAGGTTTTGTGGTCGACTTGAGCCCTTTTATCATGTTTCTTTAAACTATTTTCAGGGACGGGATCTGGGCCATCTAAATGAAGCGGATATTATAGAGGTCTATGCGCCTTTAGAATTAGACTTGAGAGCGAAGAGTATTCTGTTTTTTATGGCCGAAATTACGGCTAAGCTCGTCGCTGACGGTCAGGAGTGTCAGGAGGTTTATCAGCTTTTAAATGAATGCATGAGTGAGTTTGAAGACAGTCACAGCGAGATTATTCTGCATGCTTACATGGTTAAACTGCTCACTCTACTCGGTTTTATGGCTCCATGGGATACCTGTAGCCGCAGTAATCGGAAACTTAATCTGGCTGAACCACACTACTTATCTTCCCGAGATTCCAGCGTGGTGCGGAGTGGTTATAATGAACAGACTGACGTCAGACTCACCCCATCTGTTATTAAATGGGTCAGTTATATGCAAAAAGAGGATTTTGCTAACTTAAAAAGAGTTACTCCAAGCCATGGGGAAAAGACTGAGGTCTATTATATTATGCAGTCAATCTTCGGGAATATTCTTAATTACCCCTTTAAATCAGAGGCCTTCCTGCACGCGGTTAGCCGTTAGATCCATTTCTAGAGTGAACTCGTCTTTGACTAGCTTATCTCCAAGTTCTTCGAAAAAAGAACCAGAGCGGATAGTTATACCGTATTTGGTACGATCTACTTCTGCTTTTACGTAGCCGGTCAGTTTTTCACCTGCATTTTCAACTCTGGCATACATGGTGATTGAATCGGTAGTATTACGAAGACTCAAATCCCCTTCTATCTCGTAGTCATAATCCTCATCACCTTCATATAGTACCACTCTGGTGATATCAAAACGAGCTGTGGGATAATCAGCTGTTGCAAAGAAGTCGTCGGATTTAAGGTGATTGATGAGTCTGGTGTTAAGACTCTCGTTTTCAAGGTCCGTATTAGTGATTGAGGTCATATCTATGGTAAAAGAACCTGAATGTGGCTGACCGTTTTGAACAACGAGCTCACCGCTTTCGAGGTTAATACCGCCCATATGGCTACCGATAGGCTTATAAGCCTCCCAATAGAGGGTACTCGCGTCCGTATCGACGGTGTAGGTGCCATCTACCAAAACAGGATTCGAGCTTTCGGACAGGTCTGTTGGCTCCTTTTCCGAAGTGGTGCATCCGGCCAATAGAGGTAATAATGCGGCTACAATCAGAAGGGCAATTCTTTTCATGGGAATAATACTAAGTGGAATTTATATTACCCAAGTACACCATTGCAAGCAAATTCTGTATAGAAGCACCTGAGCCAAGCGAGCTCCTTATTGGAGCTTATAAGGGAAAATTCTCTATAACATAAGATTACAGAGAACCTGTTTAAGCCGCTTGATCAAAGCTATCATCACTTTGAAGCTGTTTTCTGACCCTAATGATGACCGTTTCCCATTCTTTCTTTTCGAAGGAATCAACTACGCTTGGAGCTACTGTAGGTTTTTTAAATCTAATTTCACTGGACTTTTTCTCACAGGAATCAACAGTAAGATCAGTGATATCAAGCACATTAATCCGCATTGCTGTCACCATTTTTTCAGCCTCTTCCCCTATTGCGATTTCTTTGTCCTGCTGACTTACTTCCGACCCCTGCCTGAATGTTGTAATAACCTCATCGATAACCTTATTTTCTGCCAAAATCGGTCTATTCAATTCTTCCATTTCTGAGGGGGTTAGAGGTTTGGCCTCAGCACCTGCCTCTTCATCGAGATAGCGACCAGAATTTTTAATCATCCCTCTTCCATCTAGGGTAAAATAGATTCGGACTCCCGGTTTGTCACTTGGAATCTCTATCTGGTAATTACCCAAGACATAGCTGATCGTGGAATCGCCGAAGCTTGTCATTCCTTCAAGTCTTTGACACCCTTTCAGGATGGCTTGAAAATCTTCAACTCTTCTTTCGGGACTACGTACTATTTCCATGCTTAATTTAATGGCTATATTAGTGGTAGTATATCTTAAACATTCTATTTTGTCAATACCATAAAAAATGGCTTAAATAAGGCTTTGTAGTACAGTTGTAGGCCATTTATTTATAATGCTTTTCCAGGCGAGCTTTCAACTTTTTTTCATCAAGCTCTGGCGGTTGACCACCTATAACCTCCGCTACAAATGAAGACACTACCAGACCGCTTTTTAGAGATTGTTTAAAATCCTTACCCTTGGTTAATCCATAGATTATGCCAGCTCTCAGTCCATCTCCACACCCTGTGGTATCAACTACATTAGACACTGGGACGATTGGCAATTTGCCAAAATCCTGTCCATCAAAAAACTGACAGGGTTCAGCGCCTTGGGTTACAACATAAAAATCAAGCATCTCAGCAATCTTCTCGCGATTCCTGGACACCCTAGTTTCCAAAGATTGCATTTCTGCTTCATTAAGCATCAATCCATGCGCAGACTCAAGGATGGAAGATAAACTTTGCTGATCCAGATGGCTAACCGTAGCGCCCGGATCAAAGATAAAGGGTATTTTCTTGTCTCTGCACTGCCCTACCCAAGTCAGTATTCTGCGTACATCGTCAGAAGCGAGAATTGCTAAATCATTTTCATCACCATTAATTGGTGGGACGTTATCGCTTGCGCCAGCACCTGGACAGTAAAGAGTTAACTGCCTTCCTGTTCTATCCGTACAAATTTGGGCACTGGCTGTCTTTTGCTCCTCCAATTCAACTACGTTATCCAAATCAATCCCCAGAGCAGACAAATGCTTACGATATGCGGCAAAATCTGAACCAACAACGCCCACAAGTTTAGATTGGCATCCTAGACGTGCAAGGTTAGCGGCTATATTACCCGCGTTGCCACCAAAACGACGGTTTAATTCACTGATTAAAATGCTACCATTAGGCGTTTCATTAAAATCATTCTTGGTTGAAGAAATATTATCCAACGCTATGCAACCAGCTATAATTGGAGTTTTCATGGGGTGCATCATACCATGCTTTTTGACTGTTGGTTTTCCTATGGCTCAAATAAGCCGAAAAAAGCTTAGAGCTCCTTATTGGAGCTTATAGCGGAATAATCCGAATGCTATTTCTTCGTCAATAAATCTACCCCTTTTTTTAATTGAGTCTTAAAATTGCAATCCATACTTAGGGTATTGAATCCATATTTCTTTGCTCCTTTTTCAAAAAAACGACTGTACAGAGCCACCATATTTCCTACTTTGAGAAATGTCTTCTCCTTTTTCGTTAATACAAGGAGCCAATCATTAGGAGTGCTACTGTGGTGGACATCAACCGCGAATTTTTCAGCATCAGACTTCGTCAGAGAAAGTGTCCGAATGTTCTTCCTTCCATGAGACTTCATCAGCTTCTGAACAAACTCTGGTGCAAGATGATACCCTTCAACGATGTAGTCGTTTCCATTGTCAATTTCATTTGCGATCATAGCGTCAATCGCCTTATAAGCAGATTTCGCTTGAGCTCTTAAGACTTGAATGATCTTACTTGCGGAATAAATCTCATAAAACTCATCATTGTTTCGTGCTTTCCCTTTTCTGCGTAGATAACTATAGGGATAGAGCCTCTTCCACTGAGATTTTGGAATATATTCCCGGCTAATGACTTCCAATGTATCCGTGGAGATCCAAGGTATACGAAGTTTCCTGGCCAAAACCTTCGCTAGTGTTGTCTTGCCTGAACGTGGAGGTCCACCAATTAGATAAATCATGGATTGATTATATCATGTGCATAAAATGGCTTAAATAAGCCTCTAAACTAAGCGGGGTCCCCGCAGAATTCAATCGCAGGCCGTAGGCCGAGAAGGATTCTGTGGGGTGGGGACCCAAGTGGTGCGCATATCGAAAAAAGAGCCCAAGGCTCTTTTGCAGTATAGAAGCACCACATTGGGGTGGAGCGGGTGAAGGGACTCAAACCCTCGGCCTCTGCCATGGCAAGGCAGCGCTCTAATCAACTGAGCTACACCCGCACGTAGTCGTCTTGTTTCAGTTACCGTGCCAAAAAATAGTATCAGATGGAGGCGATAATGCAAATCAGCTTTCCATCTAAGCAGTTGACAAAATGAATGTAATGAGTATAATAATTCACGAGTATTAAATGTAATTAAACTATTATGGGTACTTTCCCCTCAAGTGATCGTATAAAGGCTGTTCAAAGTCCTGAAGATGCTCCTCCAAATAGTGAGAGTCATTTTCGAGAGGTGTTACATAGCCCCGAAAAGACAGAAGAGGCAAAAGAGATAGAACGTTTAACTAGATTGGCTGCGTCGGATCAAGAATGGAGCAGGGAAGATATTGTATTTGTCATTAAGCGTGTGCCTCTTATTGTTTTTGCAGACGATATGGAACTAGTGCGTAACGCGGTTTATAGAATGATCAGAACAGCTCGTGGCGACATGCGGTCTGTCATCAAGCTTGAGGGAAATATGGTGCAGTGCTTTGATTCAATACCTGAGGTAGAAGAAGGCAAATTGCCAATGGTTCTTTGTCATGACGGCAAACAAGCTGAAGAAGCGGCTCAGATCATCTGTGAACGTCAGATTCAAGAGGGAGTCCTGATCTTTGACAACGATATGGGAACTCCACTTGGACTCGAAATATTTAGAAGCATGCAGGGGCAGATGCCCCCTAAAGTTGCCAGGATTCTTTTCTCCGGAACTCACCACAAAGATGCTGAGAAATGGATTGCAGAAGGCATTCTGGACCATAGCATCGCAAAGCCTGGCACCCCATCTGGGTTTCTATCCGGTGTTGCTCAGACTTATTTAAGAAAGACTCTCCCGAAATCACCTGAATCAAACTCTTAAGATAAGCCTCGTTACTCTTTCCTCGGTAGTGTCGGGGAACTTTTTTTTAGTGAGGAATGCGGGAAAACTGGCAGATTAAATCCCAGTCGTCATCCGGCGCACTACGGTTGTATGCCTTGTGGCCGCAGGCCTTGCAAACATGAATAATGCGTGTGCCTTTTTTCTTATTCACCTCAACGCCTACCGGAGCCATCAAACCTTTGCATTCATTGGCGCGATCGCCCGGCACCTCCAAGTCCACATGTAATGAAAAAAGACAATATGGGCAGTGATTCCTGCAGCTGCCTCCCGTATGCGGTTCTACGATGCGCTTGCAATTGGCGCATTTAAAACCTTTATTGGCCGCAATCATGTTCTTTTTTATATGCATGGTCTAGATTTTCCACATTTTTTCCTGATAATCCCGAATATTGCGATGGGTGTTGAAGTAAGCGCCCAGAGCGATTGAATGTTTCATACGATTCACCCATTCCTCGGGCTTTTTGTAATATACTTCCAGCACTTCCCTAAGTCCATTGTAAATCGCATCGCAATCAAAAACATCGTGACCAGATATATCACAGCCAAAAGTCCATCCACATTTTTCATCCATTTCCATAGCCTCCAGCCACCAGCCATCTGGCGATGAAAAGTTGATACAGCCGTTCATAGCGGCCTTCATTCCACTGGTGCCGCAGGCCTCCATGGGCGGTTCCGGATTATTGAGCCATATGTCGCTTCCGGCCACCATAAGCGCCGCGCTATCTAGGTTACGTGTAGGGAAAACTGCCAGTTTTACCTGCCCTCGAAGCTCCAACTGGAGTTTTTTGAGTTCATGCATGACCCCGTTACAGTAATCATCACCCGGATGACAAGTGCCGCTATAAATTATCTGAAGCTTGTGATAAGCAATTTCACGTAGCCTATTTACGGTTTCGAACAGTAGAAGGGGCCTTTTATATGGCACAAAACGACGAGAAAAAGTGACGGTCAGGGTGTCCTCATCAAAATAGTCATCCTCTTCCATTGTATCCGGTTCGTGGGCCAGGAATTCGGGATGCTTATTCAGATAGTCAATCAGTACCTTTTTGTTCTTGTAATGGGCTGCTTTTACCTCGCTATCGGCTATGGAGAGGACCTTGCTCATCAGCGTCGGATCATCTTCCCAACCGGGAATATGTTTATCGAACAGATCCTTCATGGCTCTTACGACCCAGGTTCGGTGATGCACGCCGTTCGTGATGGCCAGAAAATCATTCTGGGGAAACATCTGCTTGCAGACATCCGCATGCCTTCTGGATACCCCGTTGGCTATACGACTGGTCCGCAGAGCCAGTTTGGTGGTGTGAAATTCCTCGTGTCCCGCCAGCTTTTCGACATTATGCGGCAGATCATGTCCAAATACCTGCTGTACGAGTTTGTGAGGAAAACGATCATGGCCAGCCGGGATTGGTGTATGTGTGGTAAAAACGCTCCTGTCCTTCACCTTTTCCAGATCATTATCTTCTTCTTTTAGGCGCTCAAAGCTGAGAAAACTGGCATGCCCCTCGTTCATATGAAAGACTTCGATGTCTTTATAACCCAGCTCACGAAGCATGCGCACGCCGCCGATACCCAAAATTACTTCCTGGCAGAGTCTGGTGTACTGGTTGCTATCGTATAAATCCTTGGTTAAATCGCGATCCCAGTGCTTGTTTTCTTTGATAAAACTGTCCAAAAAGTAAATCGGCACTATATGTCCGTTCTTTCCCTCTACTTCGTACTTCCAGACACCGATTTTTACCTCTCTTCCTTCAATCGTAAGATTGATGGTTTCAGACTGTTTTTCCATAAATTCACCTGGATCGAAGGCCTTTTTATGGTCGTCATTTTTGTGATAGATAAGGCTCATTCCCACTACGGGTAGCTTCAGATCTGCTGCAGACTTCATTAAATCAGCCGCGAGTACCCCCAACCCACCCGCAAAATTCGGTATTTCGGGACGAAGAGCGAATTCCATCGAAAAATAGGCTACTTTTGCTTGATTTTTGTTCATCTTTGCAAGTTATACGTTAAATTTAAAGTGCATCACATCTCCATCTTTCACCACGTATTCTTTGCCTTCCATGCGCATTTTTCCTTTTTCTTTGGCTCCTAGTTCGCCACCTGCTTCTACGTAATCCTGATAAGCAATAGTTTCAGCCTTGATAAATCCCCTCTCGAAATCTGTATGAATCACACCGGCTGCTTCGGGAGCCTTGGCGCCGATTCTGACTGTCCAGGCGCGTACTTCCTGTGGTCCGGCCGTGAAGTAGGTCTGAAGACCAAGTAACTTGTAGGCCGATCGTATGACTGCATGGAGGCCTGATTCTTTTAGCCCCAGATCATTCAAATAATCCTGGGCTTCTTCGGGCGAAAAACTGATGAGATCTTCTTCGACTTTAGCCGAAATTGGCAGAATTTCCTGATGTTCTGAGAGTCCCATCTCCTTTTTTACTGCCTGAGCGTCAAAAGTAGCCATTTGCTCCTCTTTTAGGTTCGCAATGTATAAAAAGGGCTTGTCTGTGAGTAAATGCAGATCACGAATATCCTCTTTTTCATCATCCGTTAAATCCATGTTTATGACCAATTTCTCGCCCTCCAGATGCTCTTTTACTTTGCGATAGGCCTCTGCCAGCTGAATCATTTTTTTATCGCCTGATTTGGTCTTTTTTTCGGTCTCTGAATGCCTGCGAGTTACTGTATCCAGGTCTGCAAGGATTAGTTCCAGCTGGACGACGTCCATATCAAGTTTTGGGTTGATTCCTCCATGAACATGAGTGATATCGGGATCTTCAAAAAAGCGTAAAACCTGCGCTATCGCATGGCATTCACGGATGTTGGCAAGAAATTTATTGCCCAGCCCTTCCCCTGTGCTGGCGCCTTTGACGAGTCCGGCGATATCCACAAATTCTACCACTGCCGGAATGGTCTTCTCGGGCTTTACAATGCCCTCTAAAGCCTTGATACGATAGTCGGGCACTTCCACAATTCCCACATTAGGATTGATCGTACAGAAGGGATAGTTGGCCGCCTGAGCTCCGCTGGTACGTGTGAGGGCATTAAAAAGAGTGGATTTACCCACGTTCGGAAGGCCTACAATGCCTATTTTTAAGCTCATTTTGGTTTGATTAGTGACCATGCCTTTTTCAGCTCTTTTGCTGTTAACTGACCTGAGGCAGTTTGCCCTTTATTGCCGAGTGTGGCAAACATCATTTCGCCGCCTAGTGTGGGCGTTAGGATGCGTGACAGAATGCCCTTTTGGCCCATTGCAATAATGATGTGAGGTGTTTTGAGGCCATGTAGGTGCTTAGCCAAGGCTATAATATTGACCGTGTCTTCCAGCTTATTTGCATGTGTTGCGATTTTGACGATGTCAGCCCCCCTCTTTTTGATTGAATCAGCCATTCTGACCAATTTTGGGTAGTCCGGAGTGGCTTTGAAATCATGGTGAGAAATAATTACTTTGCACTTCTTTTTGCGAGCCTGTTGAACAATTTTTTTACTCAGCTTTTCCGGCATATTGACGGGAATATCCACGTAGCTTGTACCAAATTTTATAGCATCCAGAAGGATCCCGGAAAGTTCGGCAAAAGTACCCTTAAACTTACCCTTATCCACTGGGCGCCTGCAAACGCAAACAACCGGCAAATGTTTACCTTTGAGTAATGTTTTAATATCTAAATTCTTGATTTGGTCCAACCAAATTTCAGCCAAATCGGCTTGTTTTGCAACTTGCTGAAGGCTTTTTAAAGCCTCTTTCTGGGTCGATACCTGAATAGGAATGCAGATTTTCATGAAAATACTATAACATAATGCCCTAGCTTAGCTCATTCTGCTTGACAAATTTATGCTTTCATACTATGCTATCTGCCAGATCTTTGTCTGGGCACTCCGTATAAGCGGATGTGTTCGCTCTTTCCCAGCATCGGTATTGCATACCATGTGCTGACCCCACCCGTCCCGGATGGGACTACATTAGTCCCCAGAAGGGACAGAAGAAAGGTCCGTTACCATGGAACTCATTGCACTCATTCTCGCACTACTCGCAGTTCTCGGTGCTCTCGGTGCTGGCGTGGTGTCTTACTACGCCTACCAAGCATCTCAGAAGACTGTAGACCGAATTGGTCTGGCCACCGTGCCCGGCCTCGACGCGGCTACCAACCGCATCACCTATCTGGAGACCGTGTCCTCACCCGATGCGGTCCTCACCCGACTCAGCGCTGTGGAGGTAAGCGCACTCACCTGGGATGAAGTACAGCCTCATTTGGACGAGCACTACCAGCTCAGGGAGGATGCCAAGAAAGCGATCAAGAAGCTCGAGGAAGAGCTCGAAAAGGTCAAGGGTGGTGTCATCGATGAGACAAAGCTCGAAACTGCCCTTGGAGAGTTCGCCACTGTCTTGGGCAGCGGGGTCGATACGAAGATCGAAGATGCTATCGCGGCCATTCCGAAGGGATCGATCACGCCACCCTTCGTTCCACAGAGCGAAAAACTCACGAAGGTCGTCAAGTCCTTGTTCGAGTGTCTGCAGATAATCAGTCAAGGGATGCCCAGCGCCTCTCGCAGCTCGATCGAGGGAGAAATTCACAAGATCGAGAACCGCGGAGTGGCAGAAAAGGAAGCCCTTCAGCAGGCACGCAGTGATAGCCAGAAGGGCCTGCACGCAGCCGAGATTGAGCTGATGAGGCTCAAGGACGAGCTCCTCCCAGAACAGGTGTCCAACGAGAGGGCCACGACTCACGTCGAGTCAATCATGCCCGATGCCAGCTACGCTGACAAAGGTGTCGAGTTCGAGCGCTACAAGACGGAGGTATACCCCGAGATGAAGGACGCGCAGGACAAGGCAGTAAAGGAGGCCAGTGAGAGCGTGGCTACGCTCACGACGGAGCTCACGACAGCAAGGGACGAGCAATCGGCCTTTGAGCGCGACTTCCATCGGACCCCCGAGGAAAGCGCACGTCTGCGCGAACTTCAGACTCAGCTGGAGAGCATCAAGAGTTTCGAGTTCAGTATGGCTCGTGCGAAGCGGAATCTTCCGGTCACGCCATCGTGCAAGACTCTCTCACCCCCGCCATCGATTAGCCCCGAGGCTCACATCCCCGCTCCTCCTCTACCGATGAGCGAGTCTGCGAGTTACTTCCCGGCGGATGAGGCGGATGTCAAGGATGCGCCCGACAGTGTGGATGTTGCTGCGGTGCAGAATCTGTCGTCTGACAGCGTGGTAGACGACCAGGACGGACGATTCTGTCCGTACTGTGAGCGTAAGGCCCCTCCGGGCTACAAGCATTGCGGGGGCTGTGGGAAGAAACTCCCGTAGTCGAGTCCAAGCAATACCGGTGCAAAGCGGTCCTCCCTACATGATCATTGATTGTGCAGGGAGGACCACCCACTCTTTTTTGTCGTGTCCGGACAAATCATAAGGCCATTGACTTATCACTATTTTCATGATACTGTACGCTCCTACGTTTGTAGGATATCTCTTGCAGTGAAAACTGCAAGGTGATCATTAACAGCAAGGGACTACGTTATTTCTAGTTAATTTATAAGCTCTGTGTCGCAAATTGTTGCTTAGCCAATATTGGTTTAGTGATAGCTTGTGACACAGAACAGAGTCGGTTTCCGAATCTGAGATGTCATGTATTTCAAGGAGAAGGCTATGAAAAGCAACCTCATTGTGGCAACCATCATGGTCGCCTCCGTCATGCTCATCTCATTCGATGCTGCAGCGATTCCGTGCAAAAAGTGCGGACAGCTCAGTGGCGACACGACCATCGAAAACTGCTTGGAGAACTGCACTCCCGATGCTGACTCGACGCCTACAGCAACGCCCACCAGCACAGCTACCAAGAAGCCGCCGACCACCTCGCCTACCGGCACCAGCACGCAGACGACTCCGCCTAAGGAGCCCAAGCCCGAGTGCACGGTTGAGCACGAGGCAGACATGAAGGTCTGTGTTTGTGGAACCGAATTCGAGCGCGTCCCGCCCGAGACCGGCCCCTGCGTGCTCAAGTGCACGGAGCCCGGATTCGAGCGCTTCCCGCCCGAGACCGGCCCCTGCGTGCTCAAGTGCATGGAGTGCGAGGTTCGCCTGGAAAATGGCCAGTGCGACAAGTGCGGCCCTGAGCCCGAAAAGGCTGACTGCGGAGCGTTCGTCGAGATGGCCAAGACGGAACTCAAACCCGTCAAGGAAGAGTACGACCGCAAGTTGGCCACTCTGTCAGCACATGCAAACACGCTGTACAAGTTCCTGTTTGCGTGCTTGGTACTCCTTGTGGTACTCCTTGGCTGGCGCATCAAGGACGCCTTCTTCGGCAGCAAGCCGAAGAAGCCAACCACCAATGACGCCTTCTTCGGCAGCTAGCCGAAGAAGCCAGAAATAGCGTACCCTTCAACCCCCTCTAGTGCTCTCCCGGTGATCATTCATCGGGATAGCACTAGTTCTTTTTACTTTGTCTCAATATTACTGAGACTTTTTCGTGCTTGACAGATTTTGACTAATGTGATAAAATTCCGCTCCTACCTTTGTAGGATATGTCTTCCCGCTCAGCGGGAGGATGATCATTAACAGCAAGGGAAGATTCAGAATTCCTTATAAGAAAGCAAGATCCATCTGT
>SDBT01006200.1_pt1 | contig 19908 bp, 13 predicted proteins | sample 2277101 | NCBI WGS metagenome assembly SDBT01 (sample SAMN10404973, study PRJNA504765) | marine sediment metagenome | isolation source: marine sediment core GS10_PC15, 103 cmbsf | place: Arctic Ocean: Southern Knipovich Ridge | collected 2010 | reverse complement strand
GAATCACAGATGATGATCGATGCTAATATTTAGTTGATAGCCAAAACATGAAGATTTTATTTATAGCTGATGTTCCTCTTGAGAATCCAACCAGCGGGTCAGAGCAGGTTTTACACCAGGAGGCAATCGGATTGTCTCTTCAGGGAATGGATGTATATGCCATCACTCGCCAAAAGGATCAACCTAAATGGATCATCAGAACTTTGGAGGGAATCCAGGAAGGCACTTATTGTGCTTCAGAACAAGATATGATCCGTGCTTTCATTTCTCTAGCGTGCTACCCATCTAAATTTTATAAACGATTTAAGAAAAATATACCTTTTCAAGCAGCAGTCAGTCACCAGCCTTTTACTTGTTTCTCACTCTTGGTTGCGAGAAAGCTTCTAAATATCCCCATGATATATGTGCTCCATTCACCGAGTCATGAAGAATATTTATTATCACATGAAAATGAGAGTTGGTTAAAAAATCTCCCGCATATTAAAGCTCGCCGAATGATTGAAAGGTTTTGTCTTCAGAGATCAAATAAGATTATGGCCTTAAGCCATTATATGGAGCAGAAGGTGAAGGAGATTCATAGAATACCGGCCGATCGGATAGTAGTCAATCCAGGAGGTGTGGACCTTGACCTCTTCAAGCCTCCTCAAAATCGTAGACTTTTAAAAAAAGAACTGGGATTCCTTGAAAGCAAGATTCATCTTTTGACAGTACGCAACTTGGAACCAAGAATGGGTCTGGATAATCTAATAAAATGTATTCATATTCTAAAGAAGGAAAAGATTGAAGTTCATTTGATTATTGGTGGTGAAGGAGTTGAAAGGGAAAAACTTGAGAGTCTTATTAAGGAGCTTGACTTGGTTGATGAAATAACCATGACAGGTTTCATCCCGGTAGATATGTTACATCACTATTATGGAGCTTCTGATTTTTTTGTATTGCCCACACGTAAGTTGGAGGGATTTGGTCTCGTAACACCTGAATCCATGGCCTGTGGCACGCCGGTTTTGGGAACTCCTGTGGGCGGAACAAAGGAAATTTTATCCGATTTTGATTCACAGTTTCTTTTTAGTGACACTTCACCAGATGCGATGGCAAAAGGAATCCAAATGGCAATGAGAAAATATTTTGATGAAAAGGAAAAATATAACGAATTAAGGCATCGCTGCCGGGAATATGCAGAAAAGAATTATTCATGGAAGCAACATATAGACCAGTTAAAATCTATTCTTGAAGGCATAATTAGTGTCTGAACGAAAAGTGCCGGAGTCCCCCTTCGTAAAGGGGGAGTAAGGGCATAAGCGCTCAAATAAGCATTTTTAAGCTCCGAAGATTAGGTAAATCTAAATTAGCAATTGACAATTAGCAGTTGATTATTGACAATTTACAACGAAATATCAGACAGTTATCGCAAGCTGCTTATTTCTTTAATGATCAATAATCAATTGTTAATTACTAATTATCAAAGATTTTTTCCTTATTTGAGCGCTTATGGGGAGTAAGGGGATTTTATTAGGGAGACCCAGACATGACTGATGACAGGGAAACAGTATTGGATGAGATGAAAACTTTGCGTGAATCCTATGCCGCCGAACTGAAAAACCGGCGCGTATTTGTCGTGGAAAACGATAAGCACCTTGCTAAAGAATTAGACTTGCAACTCCGCCATGCAGGATACGAAGTGAGTGTTTTTAACACACCGGAAAAACTAAAAGAGAATGTGGAAAAAACACATCCTGCAGCCATCCTTATGGATATTATATTTCCCCATGGCAAACTGGCAGGGATAGAAGCGATTATCGAGATCCAACATGATAGAGAGCCGCTTATTCCCGTCATATTCATGTCGAAGCGGGATGACATGGAAGCCCGGCTAAGTGCGGCGCGTGCAGGAGCGATGTACTATTTCACCAAGCCGTTTGATGTCGACAATTTGGTGCAAGCCCTGGATGAACTGACGGCAGAGCGTACCAAAGAACCTTATAGGGTGCTTATCGTGGATGATGATGTGTCCGTGGCCAAGTTATACTCCTCTGCTCTGGAACGGGCAGGCATGCTCACCTCCGTGGTCAATGATCCCATGCAGGCACTGGAGCGTTTAGCGACGTTCAAGCCGGAATTGATCCTGATGGATGTATATATGCCCAATTGCAAGGGTACAGAGCTTGCTGCCGTCATCCGGCAAGGGCGAAAATATACAGACGTTCCCATCGTATTCCTATCTGCTGAAACGGACTTCGACAAACAAATGGCCGCTTTGAATCTTGGGGGAGACGATTTCTTGAATAAGTCCATAGACATAAGGTCATTGGTTAAGATGATAGCCCCACGGGTCAAACGCGCTCGCATACTCAACACCTTGGCCCGGGAATTACAGGACTCCGAACGGAAATACCGGGGTGTGGTGGATAATATCAACATCGGTATTGTTCTCGTGGACAGGGATATGAAGATCATGTCGCTCAATCCCCAGATACAGCATTGGTTTCCACAACTTTACCAGGGAGTCGTCTGGGACAACATCTTTAATGATTTGTCGCAGGATGATAATGGTCTCGATTTTCCCTGGATGCTTTGTTTACGTGACGGCAGTGTGCATGAGTCAATTATGAAAACGGTCGCAGAGGATTCAGTCAAGCATTATCGGATTGTCTCCTCACCCATTTTGAATGAGAAGGGTGGGGTGGTTAATGTGATCCAGATGGTCGAGGATATTTCCGAACGCGTGCAGGCGGAGAAGGCATTGCAAGAGGCCAAGGATTACATAGAAAACATCATCAATTCAATGGCTGACTCCCTGATTGTAATTAAACCGGATTTAACAATAAATTTTGTTAATCGTGCTACCTGTGAGCTTCTAGGATACACCGAGCAGGAGCTGTCTGAACGGTCTATTGACCATATTTTTTATGGGGGGATATCCTTTGAGAAAACCCTGCTCGAAGAAATAATGGGAAAAGGATTTGTAAAGAATCTCGAAATGTTATATATGAATAAATCGAACCAAAAAATTCCGGTCAGCTTTCTGGGCACGGCGATGTATGAGGATGTTGAAAGGAAAAAAAATCCTGTTGGAATAATTTGCATTGCTCATGATATGCGTGCCATAGAAGAGCTGCAAAAGAAAGTGCGCCACGCTGAGAAGATGGCTGCCACCGGCGTATTATCTGCGGGAGTCGCTCATGAAATAAAAAATCCTCTGGCAATTATCATTCAGGGCTTGGAGTCATTGAAGTTTTCCCTTTCTTCAATACCTAAAAACGCCTTAATACAAGATACAATTGGGCGTATAAGAAAAGCCGCATTAAGAGCTGATAAAATCGTAAAGGGACTATCGGATTTCTCACGCCAAACTTCGATGACTTTTGAAAAGCTTGATATCCATAAGGTTATCGAAGAGACAATATCACTTGTAGGACAACAATTTAGTCTGAAAGACATAAAAATAATCCGTCAATTTTCTCCAGACTTAGAGAAGATAGGAGCTGACAACGATCAAATAAAACAAGTATTCATCAATCTCCTTATAAACGCAGTTGGAGCGATGCCAGGTGGCGGAATGATTACAATCAGTACACAACTTTATGAACCCCGCGCTGAAGAAAAATACCTGAATATAACTTTTGCCGACACCGGCTGCGGCATTTCTGAGGAAAGTATGCAAAAAGTATTTGAACCATTTTTTAGTACGAAGACCAAGACACTAAGCACAGGCCTTGGCCTTTCCATTACACGCGGAATTATTGAGAAGCATGGCGGTAACATAGAAATAGAAAGTGAAACCGGCAAGGGGACAAAAGTTGTTGTTTCATTGGCCTATAATTCTACCCTAATCGAGTCAAAACTCGATTAGGCGTTATCCGTTAATCGTTAATGGTTATTGGTTTGCGGATTATCATTGATCGTTTTTATATCTCATTGCTGATAGATATATGAAACCGTGACAAATGCATTTTCAAATAACGAATAACCAATAACGAATAACATCCAATTGAGCATTTTCGCTCAATTGGGGTTCTATCGAAGGGAATAGTTAGTCATGAATAGAAAGCCTACGATACTTATCATAGATGACGAGAAAGACTTTTGCCACTTTATGAGAATGAATCTTGAGAGTACCAATAAGTACAAGATCTTTGTATCGACAAATGCCAGATCCGGAATAAAGACCGCTATTAGAAAAAAACCGGATTTAGTGTTGCTCGATATAATGATGCCTAATATAAGCGGGTTTGAAGTATTGCAAAAGCTCAAAGAAAATATAAATACCACATCAATTCCAGTCATTATGCTCACTGCCTTAAGCGATGATGAGTCTGTAGCAAAAGCGATGGGTTTGTATTCACATGAATATATTGTTAAACCAGTGGAGATGAATTCATTGGTATCTAAAATAGATAGGGTATTATTAGGTAGATGAGTAAGGTCATCCATATCATTACCCGCCTGGACATGGGCGGTTCAGCTCAAAACACACTCCTTACCTGCCTGGGATTATCAGAAAAATATAATGTGACCCTTGCTCATGGCCTTTCCCATGAGTCTCATATGACCGGAGCGGAAAGTCGATCGGTTGCAAAAATTGTGGTAGAGACCGAAAAAAAGGGCGTGAATGTCATACCTCTTTCTGCACTAATACGAAAAATAAATCCTATTAAGGATCTTCGGGCTTTTATCTCTCTATGGCGATTGATAATACGTGAAAAGCCTGCTATCGTTCATACCCATTCATCTAAAGCAGGAATATTAGGGCGCTGGGCAGCCAAGATGGCCGGCGTTTGCTGCATTATCCATACCCCTCATGGGCATGTGTTTTATGGACATTTCGGTTCATTGACTTCCAGGTTGTTTCTCCTGATGGAAAAACTTAGCGCCCTTATCACGGATTGTATGATTGCTCTAACCGAAGGTGAAAAAAAGGACTATATTGAGCTCTTAAATTTACGCCCTGCAAGTATCGAAATAATCCACAGTGGAGTGGATATAAATCGGTACATGAAGACCAGGATTAAAATTAAAGAAAAGAAGATATCATTGGGTCTGAATCCCAAAAAGCTTGTCGTCGGCACAGTCGGATGGTTGCTTTCCATCAAAGGGCCCATGGTTTTGCTCAAAGCCATGGGCCGGATCTGGCAGAAACATTCTGATGTGGAACTGGTTTATGTGGGAAAAGGTGAGTTAGAAGAGGAACTTAAAACAGAATCTTTTCGAATGGGGGTGTCCGATAGCGTGACTTTTTTAGGATGGCGTAATGATGTCCATGAAATTATGCCCGTTTTTGACCTGTTTGTTCTTCCATCTCTAAACGAGGGGATGGGGCGGGTACTGGTGGAGGCCATGGCGTCTGGAAAGCCTGTAGTGGGAAGTAACGTAGGAGGTATTCCTGACCTTATTAAGAACGGACACAATGGATTTCTTGTTGAACCTGGCGATGAAATTGATCTGTCAGTTGCTATCGAAAAAGTATTAACCGATACAAAGATGCGGGATGAAATGGGAAGGAAGGGCAAAACCATGGCTCGGAACTTTGGAGTGGAAAGGATGGTTGAAAAAATCGATGACTTGTATGCTACGCTTTTAATGTGACAAATCACAAAGAGAAAAAAGACTGCGTTTAAAAAAAGAAAAGGAGGTAAGCAAATGAAAGAGAATGGATTGGGGAACATATTTTTAAGACATTTGGCAATGGCAGCTCCATGGGGAATCATTTTACTAATAGTCTTTTTTATTGCAGCCATAGGCGTAAAGCAGCAGATGAAAAAGGGTATACAATATGCAATAAAAACATCCATTTCCGAGGCGGCCAATCTTGCATATGGCTATAATATGGTTGTGCCGGTCAAGAAAAATATCAAGGAGGGCATTGAATTTTTAGCAAAGACCGCCAGGAATGAAATAAAGGCTTTTTTAAATGATCCAGTGCTTAAACAGGACATGAAAGAGGCTTTGGAATATGGCAGTGAGAAGTTCGTGAAATAAAGGGTCCAAAAGTTTCTCCTCTACCTGGAAAAATCCGTGTGTATCCATGATACCCCAATTGAGTAAAAACCAATTGGGAGTTATTTGTTATTTGTTATCAGTTATTCGTTTAAAAGGAATAAATCCGTTTTTATATTTCATTAATCATGGATTTATAAAATGAGACGATCATCAAATTCTAATAACGAATAACAATTAACACCTAATTGAGCATTATTTTCGCTCAATTAGGGTGATAGCCTTTGCTTTCAAGAAGGGTTGCGGCTTGTGAAATTAAAAATACTTAGTGCATTGCTTCTTTTTTTATTTCTCCAGACTGATACGACTTCAGCTCAGGAATTTTTGCAGCTTCCCGGTGTCATACATATTCACACGACTTTTAGTTCAGGACATTATTCCATTGAACAACTTGTATCCATGGCAAGAGAAAAAGGGTTGGAGGTTTTGGTTCTAACGGATCATGATCTGGCGGCCATGGAGTATGGGATATTCCCTTTACAAAACCTCATAAAAAAGAGAGAGGAAAGAAAATCGGTTCTGAAACTAGGGCCTGAAAAATACCTACAGAAAATCGTCCGGGTGAATGGAAAGCAAAAGGATGTTCTGGTTATTCCCGGAGTTCAGTCATCGCCTTTTTATTACTGGACCGGTAGTCTTTTCGGTGAAGGCCTTACAGCAAACGACTATCGCAAGGAGCTGCTGGTAATCGGCATGCAGACACCTGAAGATTATCGCGGTCTGCCAATTTTACACAAAGGATTTTCCACTCAGTATGTTAAGGTATTGCTGCCCCAGAGTATTTTCTTTTTGGTATCATTTTTTCTGGCAATTTATCTGCTTTTTCAAAAGGGTGTCCTGAAAGCGGCCGGCGGATTCATCGCAGTTTTCAGCCTTCTAATGTTGATTAATTACCATCCGTTTAAAGGTTCCCGCTTTGATCCCTATCATGGAGACCAGGGGATTGCACCTTTCCAGGAACTCATCGATTATGTTCGCAAGAGGGATGGGTTGGTTTTCTGGGCGCATCCGGAGTCGAACTATGCCAAGGCCGGTGTTCAGATGGGCCCTGTAAAAATGATCACAAAACCTTATCCTGACGACTTGCTTGCTTCAAAAGATTATACCGGTTTCTCTGCAATCTTTGGAGATAATATCACTGTGACGGATCCGGGTATGCATTGGGATCAGGCCCTCAATGAATATTGCCGGGGTAAAAGATCCAGACCGCCATGGGGAATTTCCGGGGCTGATTTCCATGTGGAAAAGGATGGGTTGGAGCTTGATACCTTTCAAACGATTTTTCTAGCCAGGAGCAAGGCCATGGGGGCGGTTCTGGAGGCGCTTGACAAGGGCAGGTTCTATGCAATCCGAAAAGGCGATGGGCCCAGGTTTATACTGGATCAATTCCATGTCAAAGATAACAAAAACGGAAATTCAGCCATTATGGGCCAGGAGATGGAAATGCAGGGATTCCCTGTGGTGGAAGGCAAGCTATCCGCCTCGGACAAAGGGCGTTATCCTGTTAAGGTTTCGGTTATCAGAGGAGGAGAACTCGTGACATCTATTAAAGGCCAAACGCCCCTCGAATTCCATTTCGAGGATCAGGATGGCGAGACAGGAAAGACCTTCTACCGTTTGGATGTTCGAGGGGACTTATGCGGAAGGTTAATTTCTAACCCGATATTTGTTACGAAGTAATATTAAAGGTGAGAAATTGATTGTAGCGGTTCATCAGCCACAGTATCTTCCCTGGCTCGGTTATTTCGACAAAATGAGAAGGGCGGATGTCTTTTGTTATCTTGATAATGTTCAGTACAAGAAAAATGAATGGCAAAATCGTAACAGAATAAAAACATCTCAAGGCTGGCAATGGATAACCGCACCCGTTCTATACCGTTTCCCACAAAGAATTGATGAAGTTAAAGTTAACAACGCTGTAAATTGGAGAAAAAAGCACCTGCAAGCTTTAGTTACAAACTACAGTAAAGCTCCGTTTTTCAAGGATTATATTGATTTTTTTGAACAGGCATATTCAAAAGATTGGGAATTTCTGTCAGAGTTGAATATATATTTGATAGAGCATATTAGAGAAATGTTAAATTTTGATCAGAAGTCCACAATTTTGGCTTCCGATTTGAGCCTTGATAATGATCCCACCGATCGCTTAATCGATATTTGTATTTCAATGGGAGGAGATACGTATCTTTCCGGGAAGGATGGGATCAAGTATATGAATTTAGAACGTTTTAAAGAACGCGACGTGAAGATAATCGTTCAAGACTTTAAGCACCCTGTATATCCACAGCTTTTCGGGGAATTTGTATCTCATTTATCTATTGTGGACTTGTTGTTCAATTGTGGGCCGCAGAGTTTGGAAAAAATCAAGGAAGGCAATCTGTAATTAGAGGTTTGATATGAAAAAAATGAATATCCTTGCCATTGGTGCTCATCCGGACGACATCGAGATTGGATGCGGAGGGACCCTTATCAAATATACAAAGAGAGATCACCGGGTATTTTTAATGGTGATGACAGAGGGAGGACTGGGAGCTTCGACGACTATAAGAGCCGAAGAGCAGATGAACTCCAAGGCTATTTTAGGTGCTGAATATATATTTTGGGGGGGGTATGAAGATACTAAACTCATGGTGAACAAAGATGTAATCACTGAAGTTGAGAATGTTATATCTGAAGTGAAACCCGATTTTATTTTCTCTCACTATCCGGATGATACCCATCAGGATCACAGGCATCTTGCTCAGGTGGTTGTGTCGGCCACTCGAAACTTGAGGAACGTTCTGTTTTACGAAGTACCCACAACGTGGGGTTTCAACCCTTATGTATTTGTGGATATATCCGACACAATCGAAAAGAAAATAGAGGCACTAAAAGCGCACCATTCACAGGTAACGAAGACAAACATCGAAGATCTCTCCATTGTTAAGATTGCCCGCTCAAGTGCTAATTTCAGAGGTATTCAGGGTAGGGTGAAGTATGCAGAGGCCTTTCAATCCTTGAGGCTTTTTATTAATATATAGATAGCAAAGAGCAGAGAGCAGGGAGCATAGAGCAGGGAGCAGGGAGCCATAAGCGCTAAGTTATTTTTGGTGCCTGATGGGCTGTGGAAGGTTTACTGAAAAAGATGAACATCGAACATCGAACGTCCAACATCGAATGATGAATAAAAAAATCTGAACTACTAAATGATATTTTAGAGGAAACAGAAGAATTAATTAAGATTTTTGTTACGAGTATCTAAACGGCCGTTCGACAGGCTCACGGCCCTGAGCGGAGTCGAAGGGCTGAAAAGAAAAAGAAATAGCCATTCATAGCTTCGGCATTGGATTTTTCATTCGATTTTATAATAATTGAAGGAGCGAAGCGACATCATTATTCGACGTTCGATGTTGAACGTTCATCCTTTAATATGTTCGACGTTCATCTTTCAAAAAACCCCCGTGCGGCATAAATGTAATCTGTGAATATTTACAAAACAACTTGACGCTTATGGGGCAGGGAACGGGGGACGGGGAGCATAGAGCAGGGAGCAGGGAGTAAAGAGAATTGAGCATAGAGCAGAGAACAGAGATACCGCACTCACGGCCTACCCTGGGGCAGGAGGATATAAAACCGGTTGCCGATGTTATCGATTCAACTCAGATAGCTCAAGGGGAGGTGGTGCACAGATTTGAACAGACCTTTGCCGGAAAGATGGAGGTAGGGTACGCCGCCACAACAAGCTCGGGAACAGCGGCCCTGCATCTCACACTTCTTGCCATGGGAGTGGGAAAAAATGATGAAGTGATTATTCCAAGCTATGTATGCACAGCGTTGCTAAATGCAATAAAATATATAGACGCTGTGCCGATTATGGCAGAAATCGATCCTGAGACTTATAATCTTGATCCGGATGATGTTCGAAAACGTCTGACCAGTCGTACCAAGGTGGTCATCGTTCCTCATCTATTTGGGCTGGCAGCAGACATGGAAAGTCTTCTATCTTTGAATGTGCCGATCATTGAAGATTGCGCCCAGGCTGTCGGGAGCACCTATCACCACAAACATGTCGGCACCTTTGGCCATGCGGCCATATTCTCCTTTTACGCCACCAAAGTTATGACTACCGGTGAAGGAGGTATGGTTATCTCTAACTCAAAAGACCTCATAGACCGTGTTAAAGACTTGAGAGAATACGACCAAAAGGACGACTATAAGGTTCGTTATAATTATAAGATGACCGATATTCATGCTGCAATCGGTATGGCTCAGCTGGAAAGGCTTGAAACCTTTATTGAACGCAGGGCGGAAATCGCAAAACAATACGACCAGGCCTTTGATCCTCTTGGTCTTCAGCTTCCCCTCAAAGACCCGGGGCATATATATTTTAGATATGTTATCGGTTTTGGAACCGATTCCAGGCCGTATATCAAAGTCCTTAGGGAACAAGGGATCGGGTGTGCCAGGCCGGTGTATCTGCCCCTTCACCGCTATTTGAGATTAAAAGGTTACGCTCGAACGGAAAAGGCCTGGGAGCAAACCATCTCTATTCCTATTTATCCTTCTCTATCGAAGGAAGAGACCCATCTAGTGATAGAGATATTCATAGAGACATTCAGGAAGATAACACGTGATGGAAAGATCTTATTCTAGAGTTTTATGGCGGCGGTACCTTTACTTTCCTGTGCTGATAAGTATCTGTGTCCTCCTGGTGCCACAGACCCGGCACTTTTTCTCTGCTTCCGGATGGAGATGGATCTACTTGCTGTATCTATCTATTTCATTGTCATTTTGTTTGACTCCTGTTTTCAGCAGGATTGCTAAAAAATTTGACATACTTGACAAACCCGATTCGAGAAAAATTCATATGGAGGCTACACCTCTGCTTGGAGGGGTCGCTGTGTTCATTGCCTTTTTAGTGAGTGTCCTTGTTAACGGAATTTTTTCTCTGGGACTATGGGCTATTCTACTTGCATCGACAGCGATCTTTCTGATAGGGGTTCTAGATGATGTCAAAGATATCTCTGCCAGGATCAAACTCATTGTTCAATTTTTAAGCACAGTCCTTGTAATGAGCTGTGGAATCGTTTTGCGGGTAATCCCTGAAAACCTGGGTATTTTTTCTCTGGCCGGCAACGTTTTTTTGACCATTCTCTGGATTATCGGAATTACTAATGCAATGAACTTTTTCGACGGGATGGATGGTCTGAGTGCCGGATTGGGTGCCATAATTTCTTTCTTTTTGGGAGTGGTTGCCTTTCTTACGGCTCAACCCTTTATCGGATGGATTGCCGTGGCCATGATGGGAAGTTGCCTTGGTTTCCTGTCTTATAATTTCAGGATTAAAGGGAATGCCTCCATTTTTTTAGGAGATGCAGGGAGTACGGTTATTGGTTTCATCCTTGCATGCGTGGCTGTATACGGGGATTGGGCCGCAAATGATCCTGTTGTGGCTCTGGCATCTCCGCTCCTAATATTTTGGATCTTGATTTTCGATATGGTTCACATCACGGTGGATCGTATTTTAATCGGCAAAGTGACAAATTTGCGGCAATGGATAGAATATGTGGGCAGGGATCACCTCCATCACCGTCTCGCTCAGGTTCTTGGAGGGCAAAAGAAAAGTGTGCTTTTTATCTTTCTTTTGAGTCTCTGTCTTGGGACCAGCTCGATTGTTCTTCGAAACGCAAGGCTTGTGGATGCTATTCTAGTGCTCATTCAGGCATCCGTCATTGTTATATTGATCACGATTCTGGAAAGGCGAGGTCGTTCTTTATCTAATGAATGCAATGAAAATGAACTCTCATAAGCTAATTCAGATATCGTCAAATAGTTGAGTGGGAAATGGTTGAGTGGGAAAATAATCATAGAAATTTCAGAAGGCTATAATCATCTAAGCAATTAACGTCCAATTTTCATGCAAATGCAAAATATTTCCATAAAAATAACAACTTAACCACTCAACCACTTAACTACTTAACGAGATCTGCAATATCCTTTTACCACAATATATTGTGGTTATTTTATGCTTGACACACAAGAGATTATACCATTATAATAAAAAAGGATAGATTCTATTTAAAATATTAAAATGTATGCCCTCCGCAAGCGTATAAGGGCAAACAGGAATAACTACTCTATTGGAACCTGCCAAATGGTTAAGTTTCGCGATTTATATAAATATTCTGAGAAGGAAACCGAAAAGAAGAGTATTGAAGACCTTCAAGAGGATTCTAAGCTTCGATTTAGTGAGCATGCTGCTGAGGAGGAGAGATTTACTTTTGATAAAGAAGTAATCGAAAAAAGGAGAAAAGCCTTATATGAGAAAGCGTATGATTATTTAGCTGATGCGGTTGATGCAATAAGAAAGCGAAAGAAGTTTGAACTTGAAACAGGAATTCAAATTGTTCGGGAAATGGTCGAGGCTAATAATACAGATGATATTCTTTTCATACAAGCCATCTATTCAGACAATCCAGATAAATTTGCCATATATCACTCTATCAATGTTGCCTTGTACGCTATTGAGATGGCCAAAGCCCTTGGCTGGAAAGAGGAAAAGCAGGTAGAGATCGGAATGCTGGGTCTGTTTCATGATGTTGGTATTGCAGCTATTCCCGAAAAAATTGTCTATAAACAAAAGCAGCTTAGCGAAAAGGAGTTCCGTTTTTTCAAGGAGCGCCCTAATTTTAGCTACAAAATCTTACGAACTTTTAGTGATAAGTATGCATACCTGGCAGAGTGTGCGTTACAGGTATATGAGAGGATAGATGGGTCCGGATATCCAAAAGGTATCAAAGAGGATGAGATTCATGAATATGCACAGATCGTCGGGCTTGTTTATATGTACGAAGCTCTCATTCACTCCAGGCCTCACAGGGAAAAGTTCACCCATTTTTTTGCTATTAAGGAAATTATCAAGTCGAGCAAAAAACTTTTTCAGGCTAAACACCTCAAGGCGTTACTAAAGGTATTTTCGGTTTTTCCAATACATAGCTATGTCAGGCTGAACTCAAATGCCATAGGTCAGGTAATCGAAACCTATCCGGACCAACCCTTGAGGCCTAAAGTTCAGATTGTATACGATTCTCAGAAAAGAGAAGTGTTTACAAAGCAAATCATTAATCTTCCAGACAATTCTCTTTTGTATATTATAGATTCTGTTTCTGAAAAAGAATTACAGGAACTATCTTCGGTTGCAGATAGAATAAGTCATGCCCGTGATGATGATTCAGAAACACTTGATTTTTCTCCTAAAAAGGAAATGGAAGGAATACCAGGTGCCTTAAAGGATGTTAATGCACTATCTCAAAAAGAGAAAAAATGGATGGCTAAAAAAGGACAGGTACAAAAAACCAATTGGCTTAAAGTTGCCATGTTACTTGCGGCGGTAATCGTATTGGTTGTTATTGTTAGCCGGCAATTTGGAAACAAAGGTTTCAAACTGGTAGGTACGGATAAACCGAAGTCATTTGTAACAAACAAGATACTTGGCAAAGTCTATCCTAAAAAACTTGCTTCCACCTCACTTAAGCCGAAAGATAAAAAACCCGTGTCTGCAGGTCCGGTACAAGAGAAACCTATTGATGCTCTGTCACCAATTTCAGAGACCACAGGAGAAAGTACTTATAAATTAATATCAAAAAAAACACAACCAGGCAGCCTTGATACCGGTAAAAAGATTTCTGCAAAAACGTTGTCCGATAGCGAAAAGAAATCAGTTATAGATGCCCCGTCACGGGAAACAACATTTCAGGAAGTATCGGGTAAATCAGCTCAGGACACAGAAGTTAAAAAAGTGTCATATCCTTATTCTATTCAACTTGAATCTCTTAGTAGACGTGAAAGTGCACAAAAATCAGTCACATTTTATAAAAAAAAGGGCCTTTTACCATATTGGGTTAAGGTTAATCTCGGTGATAAAGGTACATGGTTTACTCTTTATGCGGGTTATTTTGAGAACAGCCAAAAGGCCCAAAAGATAATTAAAAAGCACAGATTGCAAGGGGTACTGGTTAGAAATACAAAGTATGCTTCCATGGTCGGTACATATTCATCAAAAGAAGTGTTAGATGCCAAGATCTTATCTATTAAGAAATCCGGCTATTCTCCTTATACAATTAAAGGTAATAATGGTAAGCATTACTTATATGTTGGAGCATTTATCACCAGGGAAGGGGTTAAGAATAAGTGTTCCGAGTTAATTTCCAACGGAATTCCGTGTCAGGTTGTTGAACGGTAACAATTTGGGGTATCAATCTAAGTGTTCAGAAATAGGACGAAATTATGAGACCTTTGCAAAACGCCCCCTTTCGCCCAATTTCTGCGTCAGGCTCAAATTTTAATCCTCAAAATACTCAATGTATTCCTGTGGTTAAAATTTTCGCCTTCCTTGAACTTGAACGAAATTGAACATTTTTCAAAGGTCTCATTATGTACTTAGATTACTGGGGATTTAAAGAAACGCCTTTTGGAAACACACCTAACCGCAATCTATTCTTTCGGTCACCACAACACGAGGAGGCGTTAATTCGATTGTTATATGCGGTTGAGCACCGCAAAGGTGTTGCCATGATGACAGGAGAGGTAGGCTCGGGAAAATCAACTGTTCTAAGAGCATTAATGAAGCGTCTTGATAAGGAAGGATTTGAAGTAAAAATAGTGTTTAATCCGGCATTAAATCCGCTGGATTTAATCAGAGCCATTTTGTTGACATTCGATGAGGAATCAGATGGCGACTCCAAAACCATTTTGCTTTCACGGCTTCAAAATCGGCTTATCCGAAATGCACAAAAGGGTCTTAGCACAGTTTTTGCTATAGATGAAGCTCATGTCATCAAAGATCAATCTACGCTGGATGAATTGCGAATGCTGCTCAATATGCAGTTAGAAGATCAGTTTCTTATAACACTGATCTTATTGGGACAGCCCCCGTTACTGAAAAATATTTCTGCGCTTCAATCCTTGAAGGAAAGGATATCCATTAAATATCACATTGAACCTTTGGATTTTCAAAATATTATTTATTATATCTTGTTTCGCTTGAAAAGCGCCGGGGCTACGCGGGGAATCTTTACAAAACAATCGATTTATCCGCTTTATGACTATACCAAGGGGATACCGCTCAGGATAAACAATCTCTGCGATCGGAGTTTGCTTATAGGCTTGGCAAGAAAAGCCAGGGTCATTGATACAAAAATTGTGATTGAGGCCATAGAGGATTTAGGATAATGCCCTCAGACATTTATACGATTAAAAATTTAACAACTGATGAATTCGACTTTTTACGAATTCATCAAAGTAGATTTACATAAAAAAAATGAAATGCTTTTGAGATTAACAAAAATTATTAAAAGAGCAACCCTTGCCGCTTTGAAAGCTCTTCTACTTAATGCAGGGTTTTTGGGAATGCTCTTTCTGTTTGGGTGTGCTCAAAACAGTGGTTATCAAAATAAGGACTTTGACAGCACACATCCACGGGCCAGCGAAGGCGGTCTTGTCTCATCAGGCCGGTATTATACAGTGGCTATAGCGGATATGGACAATGATGGAAATATGGATGTTATTGGAGGTGGTGATTCTCCCGGAACTGTGGCGATATGGTATGGAGATAACCGCGGAAGACTCTCCGAACCCCAATTCCTTCCCATCAAAGGAGATGTTAGATCATTAGCAACTGCCGATTTTGATGAAGATGGACTTAAGGATATCGTACTCTCTATACAAGGAGAATCCTCAGGTATTGTGGTGGTGAAGAATCAGTCCAATCGCAAATGGGTCAGGGGTATAGATCCCATCAAAATAAATAATTACCAGGGTGTGCACACAGCCGATGTTAATGAAGATGGACATGTGGATATCATAGCTGCCAATGCGACCTCGGACATCCAGGGTGGTATCCAGATATGGCTTGGAGACGGTAAAGGAAACTGGCTCGCGGAATCAGGACCAACAGTAACCGGTATTTTCATGGATGTAGCTTTGGCAGACTTTAATGAAGACGGTACTTTAGATTTGGCCGGCGCAGGCTGGGGGACTTATGGGGCTCTGAAGATATGGCTCGGAGATGGAGCAGGAGACTGGTCATTCACTTCATCTTTAAATAAAGGAAGCTACTATGGTCTTAGTGTAGGAGATGTTAACAGAGATGGACATATAGACATTATAGCAGGTACATACAGGGCGGGAATCCAAATTTTTTTAGGAAATGGTAAAGGTGGATTTATTAAGGGGTCAAGCCCGAAAGAAGATGGTAGTTTCTGGCAGGTTCTTCCCGTTAATCTGGATGAAGATGGACATGTTGATCTTTTGGCCAGTTCCCTGGACTCTAATGGAATCATGGCCTGGAGAAGCGAAGGCCCCAATGCCTGGTCACCCATTAAAGGACGATTTCCGACTACAGGAACGATTTATGGATTGGCAATGGGTGATCTGAACAAGGATAATCATAATGATATTTTAGCCGCCAGCTTTGGGGAAGGCATAAAGTTATGGGTTGGGAAAGGAGGAGTTCCTGTTCAAGTTGCAGCAAAAGAAAAGCAGCAAGTATTCGATTCAAATATCCTTGTTTCTCTCGAAGAGCTTAAAGAGAATGAGGTCTTCACTATTACTTCCGGATTTCCGGAGTATAAAGTTGGTCCCAACGACATCCTCGAAATCACATTGTGGAAAGGATCTGTTGGAACAAAAAAGCTTACAACGGTCCGGCCGGATGGCAGGATTTCCTTTGGTTTGATGGATGATATTTATGTTAAGGGGCTTACAGCTAATAGTATAGATGATCTTATAACAAAACACCTCAAAGAATATATAAAGGCCCCCAGGCTCGACGTGCTGGTAAAAGAGCATAAGAGCAAGTTCGTAACAATTCTTGGAGCGGGAACCGGTACTTATGAAAGAATCGGAAGAGGTAAATACCCGCTTACGGGCAGGATTACCGTCTTGGAAATGTTATCTGATACGGGTATCTTACACAGGGATGCGAATCTAAGCAAAGTGAGTCTTCGTCGGAAAAACGGAGAGGCTTTAATATTAGACCTATACAAGGCTATATTTATGGGCGAAACCGGCCAGGATGTTGTGCTGGATGATGGTGATATGATTTATATTCCAATCATTTCCAAAGAGTCAAATCGAGTATATGTATTTGGCGAGGTAAAAAAGCCCGGCGTATATAGTTTTAGCGGATATGAAATGCGTCTGATGGATGCCATTTCACAGGCGGGCGGGGTTACAGTATTTGCAACTGAAAAAAATACAAAGATTGTCAGGGGGAACCCGACTAGACCAGAGGTTATTTCTGCAAATCTTAAAATGTTGATGGAAAAAGGCGACCAGACCCAGAACATAGCCCTGGCAAACGGAGACCTGGTATATGTTCCAAGAAGCTTCGTGGGTGATATAAACCTCTTTGTTAAACGAATCTCTCCAATTTTGCAGCTTATATACGCTCCTGCAACATTTAGAGATGAATACATGTCAGGAGAGGCATGGCGGCTTCCTTAACCAGTGTCCATCCAGAAATGGCATTTTTTGGCCCAATACTGCGTTCTCGCCCTTTTGCGATCGAGACCTTTGAAAAATGCTCAATTTTGTTCAAGTTCAAGGCGGGCGAAAATTTTAACCACAGGAATACATTGAGTATTTTGAGGATTGAAATTTGAGCCTAACGCAGAAATTGGACAAAAGGGGACGTTTTGCAAAGGTCTCGCGATCCTCGACGTAGATCCGCTACGACTGCGGTCGCAAAAGGGCTGCGGCCTTGTCTTGAACCAAAATCTACCATTTCTGTATGGACACTAACCAGATTTGAATATATTGAAATAGAGGGGATATTTTTCAAAATTTTTTTTAAAGGGCCTAAATAAATGCCGCAATACGATGTAGACTTAAGAGAATATTGGAGAATACTCAAAAAGAGAAAGACCATTGTTATTATAATGGTTTTTTTGGCCGCGGTCTCCAGTTACGGCTTTGCGAAGTTAAAAGAGCCCATTCCTCTCTATGAAGCAAATTCAGCCATAAAGATAGAGCGTATTAACACTATGGCAGACTTTTTTACGGGTGGTTTCTGGTATCAAGGCGAGAATTTGGATACACATGCTTATATCATCACAAGTTTTCCTGTTCTGGAACAAACAGCAAAGGAGTTGGGCTGGCTCCCCAAAGATCTTTCAACTAAAGAGATTCGAAAATCCAAAACCTTTTTATTCAAGATACAGCACTTGAAGTCTATGATTACCGCACAACGGGAGGCTGGTACAAACATCATTAACATTCGGGTCATATCAAAGAACCCACATGAATCAGCACGCGTGGCAAATGCTTTAACGACAGCATATCGAGATTACAACATTCAGGAGAAAAACAGAAAGACATTTGAGACCAAGGCATTTATTGAAAAGCAACTTCGATTAACTTCAGGCAACCTAAAATTTGCGGAGGAAAAACTCAAGGCTTTCAAGGAAGGCTATGCATTAATTTCCATGGATTCTCAAACTAAAAATATAATGGACCGGCTGTTTGCTGTTGAAACAAAATATGAAGAATTAAAAAAACAAAAAAATGAAGTTGCGTCCCACTTAAAATCAATCGTAGAGAAGATAAATATATCTTCAGTAAATCTTGAGAGAATTTTGTTTTCCCTGGGCAAAGACTCTCCGGCATATAAATTAAGAAGCAAACTTAGTGATTTATTTTTGAAGAGGCAAACTCTACTTTTTGATTTTACAGAAAAACATCCGCAAGTGGTGGAGATAGACGATCAGATACAAGCCGTGATCATTGAGACTGAAAAAGAACTCGATGCATATCACAAAATCCTTGAATCACGCGAAGCCTATCTTTCGAAAAAGCTGAATCAATTAAAGAAAGAGAACCAGCGCCTACCGGAAAAGGCCCTACAATTGGTAAGACTGCAAAGGGAGTTGAATTTGCAGGAATCCCTATATTCCCAATTGAAGACAAAGTACCAGGAGACCCTGATTCAGGAGTCGGGCAAAGTGGAAGAGGTGACCATTGTTAAACCTGCCATAGTACCCACAGATCCGATCAATATCCCCTCCAGCGTGATGATTGTCGTCACAGGTGTCATTATGGGATTGATTTTAGGGTTTGTTTTTGTCTTTGTTGTCGAGACAATGGATACCTCTATCGGCACCATAGAAGATGTGGAGAGTTTATTGGGGGTGCCTGTTCTGGGTGCAATCCCCTTTTTTGAAAAAGATGAAAAGGGCCAGGGTTATAGCATACGAAATCTTATCACCCATTTTGACCCGACGTCGATAATAGCGGAAGCTTTCCGTTCTCTGAGAACAAATATTCGGTTTATGGGTTTGGAAAAGAAAGGAAAATCGTTTCTGATTACGAGTTCTTTTATTCAAGAAGGAAAAACTTTTAACATAGTCAATCTAGCACTCAGCATAGCTCAGGCCGGAGATAAAGTGCTTCTTGTGGAAGGGGATTTGCGGAAACCCATGATCAATAAGATGTTTGGACTGCCAGGAGACCCGGGATTAACTGATTATGTGCTGGGTAATTACCAATGGAAAGAGATAATTGTTTCTATAACCGATTTAATATTAGGCGATTTTGAGTTCGAAGATATTATGAAAACACCTGGTCTTGAAAATCTCAATATAATGGTTGGCGGATCGCTTCCTCCGAATCCATCTGAAATATTACGTTCACCAAGGTTTAGTGAGTTTCTGAAAGAAGCTAGTAAGGATTATAATTACATTTTTATCGATGCCCCTCCTATATTGCCTGTGGCTGATGCAACCGAAATAGCGCCTTTTGTAGATAGTGTCATCTTGGTATATAAAGTGGGCCAAATAGCCCGTGGCGTTTTAAAACGGGCTAAAGTTTCCCTTGACAATGTCAATGCTAAAGTATTGGGCGTCATCTTGAACAGTATAAAGCCGGAGATAGGTCCTG
>SDBT01006199.1_pt1 | contig 19908 bp, 22 predicted proteins | sample 2277101 | NCBI WGS metagenome assembly SDBT01 (sample SAMN10404973, study PRJNA504765) | marine sediment metagenome | isolation source: marine sediment core GS10_PC15, 103 cmbsf | place: Arctic Ocean: Southern Knipovich Ridge | collected 2010 | reverse complement strand
TCAGATCAGGTTCGTTAGGCTTCATCTTGACCCGTTTCGTAATTCACTTTCGGTCTCTCAGATCAGGTTCGTTAGGCTTCATCTTGACCCGTTTCGTAATTCACTTTCGGTCTCTCAGATCAGCCTAACTAATAGCGAAGCTTACTGCGCAAGCTACGTAGCTTCATCTTGATGCATTCTGTACTTCACTTTCGATCTCTCAGATCATCTTGATGCATTTTCGTGCTTCTTTCACAACTTTGATACTTGTGTGTTCCAAGCCGCAGTTCCAACTTCAACACTTGTGATTTCCAAGCCGTAGTTTTGGGTTTTGGTTTCAACACTTTGATACTTGTGTGTTCCAAGCTGCAATCCAACTTCACCGCTTCGGCGCTTGTGATTTCCAAGCCATGATTTTGGTTTCAACACTTTGAAACTTCTGTGTTCCGAGCCACAGTTCTAACTTCACCGCTTACAAATTACACACTTCACTACTTATAAGTGGTACCTCTAAGAGCTGTTCGGTCCGATGTTTCCGCTTAGCCCTATCTGAAGGTGCAGCAGAACGAAAGAAACCTCTCTTGCCTTTGAAAGATTGCCTCAACATCCATAACAATTCACTGCCAGTGAATTTATACCGTCCCCAATGTTTCTTCCACTCAAAACATCAACTCGTCGCTTTCGTCATAGTCTCCATCTTCCCCATAATAATCCTGGTACCTTTCCTCGTTCAGCCATGTGTTATCTTCGACAACTTCAGGGAGTTCAATAGCTTTCAGGGCTAAAGGATGGTGCACTGGCTCGGTATAAGGACACACAGGGGCACTTTCTAATTGAGTCATGTTTTTAACACCCACAGCACCCACGCATCCAAAAGGAGAGTCAGGGACCCCGCGCATCCCTATGGAAGTAATAAGTGGGAGCCAAAAAGACTTCCATGCTACCCTTGGCGATTTCTTCAGTGACACAAGAAGAGAATGCGCACGGAGGATTTTCAGGACATCATGACCCGTTGAAAGACTACCACCATAGCCCATGGCCTCTACATCAAAGCTTCCAGCGGCCTTGGGGATAGGAGAGTTACTTACGAGGAAAACAACATCAAGCACGTGGAAAGCGTCTTCTTCGGGGATCAGCCTGACCTTCAGACTCCAGTGCGCCTTGTTGAAGAAAGAAGATATCTCTCTGTTGACCAAAGGATCATTAAACGCCTTGCACACATACAACAGTTTGGCTAATGACTTCATGCCGATGTAAGGGAGGACGCACTCTACAATCACATGCAGAGAAAGTGCTGCCATCAACTGCACCGAAGCCTCCATCCCTCAGATTTTCCCTGAAATTTGAACAGGAGTTCCTTTTTTCCGGGAGAAGAACGAAAGTCTCAGCCTTGGAAGAGGGAGAACACCACAAAGCCCAATGTCAAAAGACAACCCATTGAAATGGCCCAGTTTAGATACTACGGACCGTTTAGGTCTAGTTGCGAGCTTCGGACTTGCTAAAAAGTGACCAGGGTGGTGCGTTAAGAGCGAGCTCTTCTTCAATTCTCAGAGTCCGGGGTGGCTTCGGGTTTCAGGATCTTGGCTCAAACACAGAGCACAGTGCTCGCGATGTTTCCTTGTGGTGACGAACTAAAATGTCTCGTCTTCGCCGGCTAAATCTACCGAGAGTTCTCACCAAAGCTGACTTCGACGAGTCTTCGGAGGAGCCCATAAGACTCGACTGGGAGGACTGCACTGTGGTCCTCTTCTATAGGTCACGGAACAAAAGGTCTAGAGCCTGGCTCGATCTTTTCAAGCGAGCCGCGGAGAACTCGGGAGCGATCTTTGGCATCATCGACCTAAACGGCGCAGCGAATGTGGGTCTGGCCAGAGAATTGGCCAACCACCAGCAGTCAGGGAACAGGTTCAGCGAGTTCAGTGCAGGGGCGTTGAGGACGCCTGCTATCATCGCCTTCCAGAAGGGCGATCCGGTGGGCTTCTTCAACACAAAGCGCACTGCCGGAACGAGGAAAATAGTCGACGCTAGCGACCTTGCAACCTACGCGAACAACCTTGCCTGCAGGGCCGGATACTTCGAGCCATTCCAGCAGGAGCGGCGGACCATCGTCCCGAACAACGTCGAGATTGTGACTCGCGCGACCGGGAGGTCTGGTTACCTCGTAGGTGACAACGATTACTCTATTACTATGAATGAGGGCAGGAAACCCACAGGGATCACAGACAGTGAGATATCTAGGCTCAACAAGAGAAACCGGACCCTGCCATCTGGAGGAACCGAGGTTGCCCAAACCACGTCCACACTCACTCCATCAAAATCCTCGGATAAACCCCCCGTCATCGAAACAATCAAAGAGACCTTCTATGCACAACCACAGCCGCCACAGCCATCCTTTGTGCCTGCTGCAAGGACGCCATTCTACTCTCCACAGCAGTCCCCAGTGTTCAGCGTGTCCCAAGCGCAGCTTTACACACCAGGGCAGTCTCCAGTACTCAGTTCACCCCAAGCGCAGCTTTACACACCAGGGCAGTCTCCGGTGCTCAGTACACCCCAAGCGCAATTTTACACACCAGGGCAGTCTCCGATACTCAGTTCACCCCAAGCGCAGCTTTACACACCAGGGCAGTCTCCAGTACTCAGCACTCCTCAAGTACTCAGCACTCCTCAAGTACTCAGCACTCCTCAAGCGCTTTACTCGCCAGGGCAGCTGCCGGTCCCAGTAGGACAAAGGTCGATCACCTTCAGCCCTGCGCAGTCATCGGCATTTAGCGCACCACAGACTCCTCTTTACACACCAGGGCAGTCTCCGGGCCCAATAAAGGAAAGAACGATCACCCTCAGCCCTACACAGTCTCCAGCTTTGGCATCTCCCAGTTTATTGTCTCCTTCTGCTCCTGTCCTTTCTCCTTTTGCTGCAAGTCTCGGGACTGAGCCCTATGTTATCCAGGGAGAAGTAGTCGGGAGTACTTTTTCGCCTGAGGGGTACCCGCTTGTTCAGACCGGACAGTGGGGATATGTGTACCCGGAGGCCACCACAACGCCCTCCTCCTACTCGCCTGACGGGTCACGCATCTACTCAACTACAGGGTCGCGCACCTATTGACTCTGTCCTACGCCCGAAGAAAAGCGAGAGCGCGAGAAAAGAAAGCTATAACACTTATAGCTAGCCATATTGAACTTTAGCATTTCCCCTTGAGGTTCTAGTACTGGAAAACTGAGCAATGTCGGAGATTGTAAAGATTAGTAGCAAGATAAACGAAGACCGCTTTCTCTGGAAGATCCTGAACGAAGCTACCGAGAAGTTCCGAAGGTTCTCACTCCTTTATGGCGAGTTCGTTGATCTGTTCAGGGTGAGGGCGGGGAGACGCTTTACCTTTCGTCACGAACATTTTCTCGACCCACTCATGCCCATCTACTCGCTCAATATGGATCCGCGCGACTGGTACGGGTATGGGTCCGATACCGTCAGTCTGGACTGTCCAGCAGAAGGGAAGACAGAAGATCTGGCCAAAGAAAGGATGAAGCGCTACCTGGATGTCCTCGCAGAAGTAGTAATATCAAAGTATCACCATAAGTGCGTTGATTATGGCTACGATTACCCCGGAGTTGTGCATTGCGGCTCAAGAGCTGAGATAAAACCCCAAACGGCCACGTTTTTGGCGCTGGCTGACTCTTTTCACACAGAAGCGAAATCTGCCAGTGGCCTCCATGTGTCCAAGTTCGGCGAGACAGAAATCTGCTGTCTTGATGAGGGAAGGTACAGTGTCATGGCGAAAAGGGCGGAGATGAAAAACAACACAATATATTTCGTGACAGAAACATAGATCTGTTGTGTTCTATTATGCAATACTTGCATAAGACGCTACTGTGATCATTAATTCCAGACCAAGTCAGCTCAAATGACTTATTGTATGTACGAAGCACGAAAGCGAGAAAAGAAAGCTATAACACTTACAGCTAGCCATATTGGGGTATAACATTACCCCTTGAGGTTCTGGTACTAGAAAACTGAGCAATGTCGCAGATTTCGAAGATTAGTGGCGAGATGGATAAGAATTTATGCTATGGCAGATCCTGAACGAAGCCACAAACAAATTGCAGAAGTTTTGCCTTCTGTATCGCGAATTTATTGATCTGTTTAGGGTGAGAGCTGGGGAAGACTTTAACTTTATCCATAATGGTTATTCTGGTCCAGTTCTTCCCATCTACTCACTTAATATGGACCCACGCAAGTGGTATGGGTTCGGTCCTGAGTCTGTCAATCTGGACTGTCCAGCGGAAGGGGATACAGATGGTATGGCCGAGGAGAGGATCAAATCCTACCTCAATATCCTCGCTCAAGTAATTGTCACCAAGTATCGTGACAAATGTCTTAGTTACGGTTATGACTATCCTGGTGTCGTGCAATGTGGCACAAGATCCGAGTCAAAGCCCTCCACGTTAATTTTCCGCGCATTGTCTCTCTCTTTCGACGCAGAAGCAGTCCTGGCCAATCTCTCCGAGTCCAAGTTCGGCGATACAGAAATTCAGTGCCTTGATGAGGGAAGCTACAGCGTAATGGTGCGAAGAGGCAGGTTGGCGGACAACACAATCTATTTCGTGACAGAGACATCCGTCTGAGGCGTTTTATTATGCAATACTTGCATAAGATCACCCAAGCTGGGAAAGCGCTAGTGACTTCAACAGAAAGACCCTCAGACATGTGAAGCCCGGAAGATGGACTCTTCAAGCTCTAAGCGAGTTACCCCGGCCTCAGTCATCCCGTAGGTGCCTGGTGTGTCAGAAGCGGTGAGCTTCAGTGCCCCCATTGCAACTAAGCCCGCATGGGCATCTTTGAGTGTCTTCAGGTTACTCATGGGCATTCCAGTTTCTACATCACGGACCGTAAGCTTCTCAGACTGATGTTGGCTGAGAATTAGATGTGCGCAGTACACCCGAAGGTGCGTAGCTTGCGCAGTGCAAAAGATCACTCTTCGATATCATTTTTCCCTTTGAGCCACGGTGTACGACTTTTACTTCACTTATTATGCAAGTATTGCATAACATATCACCTAGACTGCGTAGCTGCGCAGCAATCTCCGAATTCTTTTCTAACAGCTTCTCGCCCAACAGCTCTCTCGCGGACTATTTCTTTCCAATCATAAAGTACGAGCCGTACTCGTGGTCTTCGTTGAACGGCATGTCACCGTACAGGAGCTCCCACGGTTTGTAACCCGACGGATAGTAGTCTTTTCGGACCACGCCGTGCTCCTGCATTAGGTGCGTGATGTACTCGGAGCAAAAGTAGCGCTCTCTCTTGTCGTATCTCTTGTCACGGTGCTTTCTCTTCACGAGCGTCTTTAGCCAGTTTACGGTGTTTAGGTCAGGGACAACACCCCTATCGACGTCCTTCTCAATTGTTTCCAGGATTCCTTTGACCGGGAAGGAGTTGCCGCGATAGGGCCGCCATCCGAGGACGCGGGACTCGTTCCAGGTGAACCAGTCTTTCAAGGGCTTCAGCACCACACCGTTCGGGCCGTTGCGATAGTATGCCACCTCGCAAACGTATTTCTCTCCACCTACTTTGAGGACAAGTCCTGTGTGTGTCCACATGGACCCGGTGAAGACCTTCACTGCCTTTCCCCTCATTGAGTTGTAGCTCACCGTTAGTATGTCACCACTCGAAACTGAGTTGTAAGCCCGGTGTGAACCCACGAATCTGTCGTGCATGTCCAGTGGCTGGCTCAGCTGCACGATCACGGCGAGGAAGATAATGAGGAACGCGACGAGAATGCCAAGAAACAGCGCGTTGTTGTCGTTGGCCGCCCCCATTGTTTTTACTTTCTGCCAAGCCTGAACCGCGAAGTTTGAGTGCCATGTGTCAGAACACATGGCTTGCTTTTTCGTTTCTGTGAGCAGTCCCTGAAGACTGCGAAACTGCCGTGCAAAGAGACGCCTTCTGTTGCAGGGCCCGGTCTGCGGGAGCTAAAATGGGGGACTCTTCGACGAACACCATCATCATCATAGCACTTCTCATAGTAATCTTCATACTCTTCCTCTGGCCGCTCTTTGCAGCGTTCACCCTGAAGAAGAAGGGGAAACTGATCATAAAATCCTGACAACGGACGCTTGTGGTGCTAACTTCGAAATATTCGAAGTATTGCGGGCCCCGAAACTAGGAGTCCACGAGAGAGAGAAGCCCGACCTTTCGCACAAACGGGCAGATGGTTGTCGCGAACAGAGTCCTTCCTCCCGAAGCCGAGAGCCCAGAGCTGGTCTGCAGAGAGACGCCACAAAGCACCTTCTGTGATAGCAGTGTGCCATCGGCCGAAAAGCGCTGAAGGAGCATGTCAAGTGCCCCGCCTCCTTCCACATCGACCCTCGCCGTCTGGGTGGAGAGACAAGCGTGTCTCCAAAAGTACGTCCCGTGGACGATGTCGTCGTTAGAGCGCGCAAAGACCGGCTTGTGGCACCCTTCGAGCTTGCACGACCAGAAAGGGGTGAGGGCGCCCTCCGTGAGTCGGTACCCGGCGATAACCGCACACGTGCTGTCTTTGGTGCCGTAATGGGTGACTCTGTCGAATTCGAGACTTCCGGAGGCCTTCCCTGTTATGAAGTAGAGACTTCCACGGACAGTGACGGATTTCACCGCACACAGACCGTCACCCAATCCGAGGGACTGTAGGACGGTGGCTTTTCCCTCGGCGTTTGTAAGGAGAATCCACGAAGCGAACCTTCCTTCTGCTGATTCTGATTCAAGGTCACCACTCACGACCTTCCCGATGATCTGGCCGACGATGCTGAGACGCCTGTCCATGCCAGCACCCACCTCTGCATCCGCCACACAGAAGTGGCCATCACAACTGGCCACTTTCCGTAGCCAGTCGCAAGAGAGAACATCTTCCACTGAAATGCAGGCTGCGAAGACACAATTCGGGGAGCTTAAGCTCCTCGTGTCCTTTGTCCCTGAGACGGTGACCTCGCTTTCCGACCCACCAACGATATACAGACACCCGCGGCCTTTTGCGAAGCGAGCAACCGGCGCGACACCACACCATTCGGAAACCCACAGTGCGTCAGTTATGCCACTTCTGGTGTCGAAGAGTGCGCACACAAAGCCTTGGACGCTTACGATCCGCCCCCTGACCTTTAGGAGTGCTCTTTCGGTTCCTATAAGCGAGAAGGTGAGGACGAGCTGGTGTTGTGAGAATTGCTGGAGCTCGCATGTCAGTTCTGTCTGTCTCCTCTCGGAGAAACTAGCTACTGGTGACGAGCTTAAGAGTTCATCGTCTTCATAGATCTTGAGGCAGAGGTCCGAGCTTCCACCTTGTGACTGATTGTTGATCTTCAGCTCAGCGACACCCACGCTTCTCTCGCCGACGGGGCAGGATGCAAGCCAGAGGGAATCCTCAGTTTCTGCAATTGGGTTCTTTGTTGAGTATATCCTAGATATGCTCATCCTTTCCTGTTCTTTTATTTATGTGACCGATGCGGATTCTAGCTTCGGGATCTGCCGTGACCCAAGTGAAATAGCATTAGGAACGCACAAAAACGGTTCTACTGGCCTTACTCGGCGAAAAACACACGAACACCATGACAGAGACGAAAAACACACAGATTTCAACAACCTCACAGAAAAGCCCCGAATTGAAGGGCAGGCGGCCCCTTTGTGAGCATAGGAGGCCCATCAACTACTGCAAGGAGTGTGATGGCATCAATGGTGAGAAAGACAGGACCAAGCCCAAATGCGAGCATGGGAGATCCATATACCTATGCAGGGACTGCGGCACAGGTCATTGCGTACACAGGAGGCAGAAAAATCATTGCAAGGAGTGTGGTGTGGCCAATGCCGAGAAAGACAGCAACAAGTCCAAGCCCCAGTGCGAACACGGAAGGTCAATATACCTATGTAGGGACTGCGGCACGGGCCATTGCATCCACAGGAGGCAGAAACATCAGTGTAAAGAGTGTGATGTGGCCAACGCCGAGAAATGGAAGTGCGAAAAGGCCAATTGCAAGAATAAACAGCCTGATGCTACTATTTCCGGGGACAAGGAGCACGATACTACCATTTCCAAGAAAGGAGCGCTGGTGCCTCGGTGCGCGCACGGGAGGTCCATATACCTATGTAAAGACTGTGGGACTGGCTATTGCAAGCACAAAAGGCAGATCCATCATTGCAAGGACTGCGGCACCGTCACCTGCGAGCACGGGAAACAGAAGAGCCAGTGCAAGGAGTGCGGTACTGGTCACTGTGAGCACGGGAAACAGAAGAGCCAGTGCAAGGAGTGCGGCACTGGTCGTTACGAGCACAAGTGCCAATGTGAGGATCGCGGGATCTCCTATCAAGGCGGGAAGCACGGGGGCCGAAGAGCTGATAACCATAAGCAAGAGGGCCCCAAGCACCGGTACATTCATGGGAGGTCAAGGTACCCTTGCAAGGATTGTGGGACTGGTTATTGTGAGCACCAAAGACAGAAGAATCATTGCAAGGAGTGCAGGACCGGTCAGTGGAAGGCAGAAGCAGAAAAGACTATGAAAGTTGAAAGAGTCGATGCAGTAAACGAAGTACAAATTGTGGATGTGTATGCTGCTGCGCGGTGCACAGTCCTTATTAGCCCCGGTACCTCTCTCCTGGTGCTGAGGATCCTTGCATAACACAATGAAAGGCTATTGCCGATATACTATGTATAACATAGTCATTTTCCGATTAGCGCGGCTTTGATAGCTGGTGAACCACACTTCGGGAGGGAGTACTGTAGTGACCCCACACTTCGGGAGGGAGTACTGTAGTGACCCCACACTTCGGGAGGGAGTACTGTAGTGACCCCACACTTCGGGAGGGAGTACTGTGGTCCACCGAAGCAACACAAGACAGTGATTTCCGAAGAAAGGCGCACACTTCGAGGCCTCGATGCGAACACGGGAGATCCATACACCTGTGCAAAGACTGTGGCACGGATTGTTGCTTACATGGAAGACAGAAACACCGCTGCAAGGACTGGGTTAGTAGGAAGCGCAAGAGACAGTGGAAATACGGCAGCATCCTCGCTTTTTATTCATGTTATGAATAAATACGGCAAGTCATCTATTTTAGTGTCGATATGACTTGCATTTCACCGCTGATGTTGTCGAACGCGGCAATTTGGTTCTTTGAACCGTCATCGCCATCAGCAAGGCGTTCTGCTTCTTCACCAAACTCCGAAGCATCGAAGTCGGGAGCAACATACCCCAGAAGGGTCGCGCAGTCCGGGAGTATTGCCGAGGCTCTCTTGTAGGCAGATATGGCGATTCTCTCCCCTTTAGTTATGGCAGTTGTTATCTTTACGACACTCTTGCTGCACGTGAAACAACAAAAAAGGTATAGCCGTTGCCTGCAAGAGGGTTGTTTTGAAGAAAGTAAGTGTCGACGCACCAGTATAATAAGAATCTATTGCTATGTTGTACATAGCCATTTTCCACTAGCGAAGCTTTACCTCTCGTCTCTCGTCCTCTAGCGAAGCTTTGCCTCTCGTCTCTTGTCCTCTAGCGCAGCTTTGCCTCTCGTCTCTTGTCTGCGAGGGTCTTCTTCCCGGAGATGGAAGCAGTAAGAGCGCTCGCAAGCTTCTTGATCGTCTTGTTGTCCGGAACTGCACCTCTCTTCTCCAGGTAGCGGACCCAGAGGTATATCTCTGCGGAGGAGTCGAAGTCAGTGAGGAGCGACGTCTTTGGTATGCCCCGGAACTCCGTCCCATTGGAGTCGACCACAACGTACTTATCACGTCTTCTGTTTGCGTTGAAGTCGTAGAGTTGCTCGTAGTAACGCTGTACATCCCAGTCGACCTCTTCGTAGTAGTCTTCGGGGACAAATCGCGTTTCATAAGAGAAAGGGTTCAGCCACAGCTGTATCCTCACAGTGCCCGGCATGTACCTGAAGAAGGGGGCCGAGACCTCTATGTCGCCGTTTGCAGGCTTCGGAAGCACAAACTTGAGATGTGCTCGTACGGGATTGATGATCTGGAGCCACTTCATCTGCGCGTCCATGTCGTCCGCCCTTGTCTTCTCGCGCATGTAGTAGTCGTGTTGGTCTTCGTACACGTTCCTAATGTCCGACACCAGGAAAACGCTCTTGCTCTTCAGGTTGATCACCTTCCACTCCTCGGCTGTCTTGTCGGTGAAGAAGCCAACATCACCTGTGTAGACGTTTATCTTCTTGAACTTGTCCGAAGATATCTCATCCTCCGCTCTGAACACGCTCACGTCCTTCCCCTCCTTTATGGTGAACTCTCTGGGGTCGTAGAGGTGCCACTCCACCTCCGGAAAGAGCTGGGACACAAACGCAATGTTGTCCCCCGGCGCCGCGCCCACGTACAGCACCACCGGCTTCGGGACGTCTTTTGGGTCCCAGTAATGTATAAGAAAGTCGAGCAAGACCATCCCAAGCTTCCGCTGCCCCCAGTGGGGTGCTGTGAGCTCTTCGGATCGTGTTGCAAAGGCCGATGTTGGGTCTCCGGGTTTTAAGAGGAGATCGCTGCCGGTGAACGTGCGTTCTTCGGTCTCACTTAGGTTCATTTTCTCTTCGGATGGTCCTGAAATCGTTTTAGGTCCTCTTTCCTCTTTTCGCTCCTCTTTTCGCTCCTTTTTTCGCTCCTTTTTTCTCACTCGAGGTCACCCACCCCCCTTGGCACATACGAGGGGAGCGTGTCTATCGCTCTCTGAATATCCCTCTGATAGACTGTCTTCCTCTCCCCACAGAGCAAAAGAGCCCTCTCGATTACCACCCTCATTCTCTCCTCGAGAAGATGGCGCACAAGAAACTTCGTATCCTTCTTTACGGACACCTTCTTCAGCGAGTAAGGCGGTTGGAGAAGGTCCATCCCCTCCACGACAGATGAGATGAGCCTCTTCGCCGCTTCCATTGAGACAAAGGTTATCCTGTCACCCATAGATGGCAGCGTACTCCATGTCAGCGTCACGGGGTCGCCACCACTAAGCTCGACAGCAGCGGCAAAGTGGCCCACCTTCAGTATGTCGGAGCCGTCCTTGATCATCAGAAGGGCAGCCTTGGTGATGATGTCCTCCATCAAGGAGACCGCGTCGTCTCTTATTGGGCTGTACACGTCCTTCGATATGTTGCTCGCGCCTGCGAAGGTTGCCACGCGCTTTATCGCGGGATTCGATATGCCGAACGCAGCCTTTCGCCTGACCTCTGCAACTCCGAGATCTCCCCAGTCAGGGCGGATGGACAGACGAGGCGCCAGTATGCCCATGTTTTTGTCGCTTTGTTGTACCGTTGCGCGTATGGTAAGTTCCTCTCCTTCCTTTGTCATCTGTGTTTCGGCGTCTTCGGGTATCTTTTCGAGATCGACCCCAACAAGTCCGTCTTTTTGCTTCTTAGTCCGTGTAGTCATGCGCGCTTTCTTTTATGATTACCAAACTGCTAAAAGAATGGAGAGTACAACCCCTGTCGAGGCGAAAAGGCTCCTTAAACTACCGAAGCTCTACGCACTTCTGTTCGATGCCGAACAGGTGCCCGAAGAAAACCGGAAAAGCACCATGGCCAGGGTGGAATATGAGCTTAGGACGCTATCCGGGAAGATTAACCTCGCGGGTGCAGTTCTAAACGACAGATCGGGCATGATAACGGTCCTCGAGCTCGAAATAGGTCTCATGTTCACGATGGCACCAGAGCTCCGCCAGAGGGTGTCTTCTGGCGGGCGCGAGATATCCGAGCCGATGAAGAAGACGTTGAGGAAGAAAGCAATGTCCCTTTTCCCTGGGATGCACATTGATCCGGCAGCGCTTGTTTTCATGGAGGCGATAATCAGGGAGTACACAAGAGTGGCCGGGGTGGGAGAGCTAGGGTCGGCTCAGAGATAAAATGGACCCCAGCTTGGAATATGCAAGAGTGAGGGTTGAGCCGCCATGGATGCCAGCAGATCCCCAACCCCTCCCTTGGACCCGAAGCCCACACCCTGTTCCCGGCGACAAGAGCACCGAAAAGGAACTTCAACTACACATGGAAGAAAGAATGGTGCCTCTGGGTGGGGATAACGGGGAATTCGTCGGCTACCCCTTTTCCGGAATGCCCATTGAGCTATCAGTCGCGTTCGCCAATATCGACTCGGTAGTCGACTTCACCGAAAGGAGAGGGGGGATGGTCGTTCCTTCCGAACTGGGTGATTACTATGCTGTCTTTAGCGGTTCTTTCGCACTCGAGGCACTTGCGTACACACTTCTGCGCTTCCCCATGGCCAGAACACTGATTGTAAGGGATGACGGGAACCCGCATGCGCAGTACAAGGGGGAAAGGGGTTATGGCACCTTGCCTTCCTGGGTCCCCCCGCTTGCTGCCAGACCAGAGGAGCCAAGGTGCGCCATTGCCAAGAGATTTGGCGAAGGCGTCGATCTCTTTGTATGCGACCTTGGATTTGATCTGGCGGAGATGGAGCTTATCCTATCGACCAGCGGGACGTTCATTGCGGTGTGTGGCCCAGAGCCGGACGAGAGAAGTATTGCTGAGATATCGATGGTCGCAGCCAGATTTGAGGAGTGGAGCTTCTTTCATCCGTTTGGTTTCCTTGGTCACAGAGCGGTAGTGTGCGGAAGAAAGGTGAGGTCATATACCCCAGTTGACTTTGGCAGTGTGCGACGAAAGGTCTCGACTGTTGTGGATGAGTGGAAATCTTCTGAGCCACATGTCTGGTGGGACAGAAACATGTACGATCATGAGCGGTGCAAGGCCGCCTGGAACATAGCCTAGTGTTCCGTGTTACTGAATGATATTCAGTACGTTATTGTGACTCTACGTCACCTATAAGTGATGAAAGCTCATGCCCATGCAACGAGCTCTATTCTAAGCTTCGTTGTGTCTCTTTCGAAACGCTGAACACAGTATCCGGTCCCACACTCCTTGTATCGACACTTCTGTCTTTCATGAACGCAGTATCCGACCCCACTCTCCTTGTATCGACACTTCTGTCTTTCATGAACACAGTATCCGGTCCCACTCTCCTTGTATCGACACTTCTGTCTTCCATGAACGCAGTATCCGACCCCACTCTCCTTGTAACATCTATTGAACTTCCTATGAACGCAAGGACCGGTCCCACACTCTTTGCATTGACATTTCCACCTTCCTGCTCGCAAACGCCAGTCCCACACTCTTTGCAAGAGTATTTCGATCTTCTGTGTTTGCAGAGACCAGTCCCGCAGTCTCTGCAATGATTTTTGAATCTTCTGTGCTTGCAAAGTCCGGTCCCACAGTCCTTGCATTCACTTTTTCTTCTTCCGTGCTTGCAGTGCCCGGTCCCACAGTCTTTACAACGATTATTCACCCTCCCATGCACACAATGACCCGTGCCACATTTCTTGCAGCGATTCTTCTCCTTTCCATGCGTACAGTGCCCAGTCCCACAGTCCTTGCATTTCCATTTCACCCTATTGTGCTCGCAGTAGCCAGTGCCACATTTCCTACATCGGCCCTTCAGCAACCCATGCTCGCATTGTCCAGTGCCGCAGTCCTTGCACCGACCTTTTGGCCTTTTGTGCGTGCAGTAGCCAGTTCCGCAGTCCCTGCATTGATTGTTCTGTCTTCCATGCACGCAGTGCCCTGTGCCGCAGTCTTTGCACCTGTATTTTGACTTTCCATGAATACAACGGTGTCTCTTCTTCGGAGGAAGAGAAGAACGGCCATCTACCCTTTTCCTTTTCGCCGTCAGAAAGACTTTGTGACTTCTGCTAGGTTCCATTGCGCAGCCGTTCACTTGTCTTTCTGTGGCCCAAATGCTTTTTGTAACTTCCGGCCATCTCTTATATAGATCTATTTCATAGATATTGTTTACGTCGCTCAAGAAGCTTAGGCGTCGCTCTCGGCATCCCAATCGGAGTCGGGGCTCAGGAAATCGTCTTGTATGTAGTAGTTGGCCTTCCCATCTGGGATGTACTTTGCGTTGTCTCTGGAGGTGAAGATTGATCTGAGATAGAGCGAAAGGAGACCGAGCTTTGTCTGGCCGTCTGCACTGATCCTGTCAAGCGCTCTGAGGAACAAGTTCACTGGCACAGCCACCCATCTGTCTCTGTACGACTCGATGATGGTCTTGACGTCCTCGGCAGTCTTTGCGTTCAGGAACTCATCCTCCATTCTCGAGGCAACATTCTTCCGGTCGAGGAGAAAGACCTGCTGCGACTTTGGGAGTTCCGGGTCTCCCAGTTTAGAGGTCAGGCCTTCCGAGTTGTAGACCGTGATGGTGGAGGCTATCTGATCCCGAAACTCCTTGAAGAACTCCCAGAACGACCTCTTCGCACCCACTATGCTCTCAACATCACTGACCGTCTCTGCGGACTCGCTCATGAGCAGGAACATCTGAGTGGCGCCGTCCTCGTCGAGGAGCAGCAGCGCTCGCGTGTAGGGTATGGCGTCGAGCATGTCGATGAAGCGCTGCCAGGATGAGAAGTGCATCTTATCCCAGACCTTGTCGAAGAGTGTGCCGAAGAGCTCGGTAAGCTCTTCGGTCTCGCCTATGCGCCTCATTTCCACATACAAGGAATGATAGGTGTATGTGGTGCCCACGTTGAGGTCGAACAGATCGGGTGCCTGTGGCAAAAGGCCACTCAATATACTTGCACTTTCGAGGATGTGCGCGCCCCTCTCTTCCAGCCATTCGCCCATTGCGGGGTACTCGTCGAGAATGAGCTTCTTCCAACTCTCACCTTGGCCCTTGACGCTGTCTGGAAGACTCAACAACTCCCTGCGTTCCATTTTCTTGTATCTCCTTATGTCTGAAGCTTTCATTGTGTTGTTTTATGCCCACCGCACCCTGCCATTGATTTCGGCTTTCTGTGCCAGGGCCCTAGCACTATTTTCAGATCTCGATGCCACGCGAACCGCAGAACGGAATGCAAGCAGTGTGCAATAAAATGTCAGGGTCGAACCTTCTTGTAGACTCTTTGCTTCTTGGAAAGGGCGGTTTTGGCCGTGTCCATCCATGCAGAAAGATGCAAACAGGCGAGGAACTCGCAGTAAAGATCATCGAGTGGAAGAAACAAGGCATCCCGTGTCTGATGGAGCTTTCAATGATGGCAACACTCGCCAAGATGCCGCATCCGTGTCTCTGCTTCGCAAAGGCGATCGAGGTAACTCCTTCTTCGGCCTACATCATCCAGGACCGTGCAGAGATGGACCTAAACAGATGGAGGCTTAAAAGAGGCCCTGGCCCACTCCATGAGGAGCTGGCGCGCCGAGTGATGCACAGCGTCACTGCAGGCCTTGAGTTCCTGCACAACAACGGCATCATCCACGGCGATGTGAAGCTGGAGAACGTGCTAGTGTTCCCAAACCAGATCTACAAGCTCGGCGACTTCAGCCTCTCTCTCATGGACCGGTGGCGCCCCGGTGAGGACCCTTACCTTACCGTGTGCACGGTCTCCCACAGGCCGGCTGAAGTGTGGTGCCAGATGAGCTATGGGCTGAGCACAGATATCTGGGCGCTTGGATGCACCTTCTTCGAGCTGATCCACGGGAAGATGTTGTTTCCGTACCAGGCCAGGCGCATAAGAGAGAACATACCCAGCATGAAGCCACCGCAGATCCGGGAGGCCAGCATGAAGATGTCACTGAATGCAATATGCGACTGGCGAGATTATATTCGCAGAGGGCACCCAGCACGGGAGAAAAAGGAGGGGCGTCTTTCGAAGATGCTGGTTCGCTCCAAGACGGAGTATCTAGGTCCAAAGATTCCGAACATCGCGCGCTCGCACATGACAGAGCTGATGCTTGACATGCTGTCGGTGGACCCCGAGAATAGACCAACCGCAGACAAGATCCTGTCACACAAATTCTTTGAGGGCACAAACAGGACTCCAAACGAGAAGATGCAGCTCCTTGTTCCTGACAAGGCACGCAACAGAAGCACCGATATTTCCGACAAGTGCAACTGGGCGGAGACAAATCCCAGGATCTGGAAAGAGGCGTGTCTTCTGGCCTTTAGATACTCGTCAAACGTCATGAAGAAAGACATAGGAGACAATAACATCTTCTCAGCCACTTGCTTGCACATGGCACACAAGGTGGTAACTCGCCACAATGTTTCAGACCCGAAACTACTTCCAGGTGCATACAGCGTAGAGGCTTACGAGATCCTGCTCAAAGAACGTGAAATATGTTCCGCCTTGGAGTATAGGGTGCATGCAACCGTTTAGTGCTCGACGCAAGAAATCCCGCCGTCTATCTCAGCAGATGATATAGATCAACGATTGACGAAAATGTGGGCCTGATGCAGATTTTTAGTCGAGCACTTTGGTGAGAATGGCACATTCGTTGGTCCTGACTCTCCTGCGCAACTGCGCAGTATATAATTCTACTGCGTAGTACGCAGTATGTAATAGTGGGAAAAGGAGGGAAGAAGGGAAGAAGAAGGGAAGAAGAAGGGAAGAAGAAGGGAAGAAGAAGGGAAAGGGAAAGGGGAAGAAGAAAAGTACTTCCTAAATTAGAGGTGGGTATGCTGAACACAACAAGGAAGATTGAAAAACACCAAAAACTTTCTCTATGCGTCGAAGGCATTCATCTCGTGGATAAGCGTTCTCACTGGCCCATCTCATAATCGCAATCTCCCCTCTGGTGCTTACACGGGGGCATCCGTTCACCCTCAACCATTTCAGGGTTTCACGGTATCCAAGACCAGCTATGTCATAGTAGCTGCCTTCCTTGCTGCACGGACAGCCTTTCTCCACCAGCCACGCAAGTGTGAATGAGTGCCGCCCTTTCACTGCTGCTTTACGGGTCTCCTTGTCCCAGGGGCAGCCTTTCTTCCTCGCCCACTTGAGAGTTTCGAGGTTCCCAACCCCAGCAGCTGATGTACAGGTCCATGCATCCCAAGGACACTCCATCTTATAGGTTTCCTCGTTCCAGGAGCAACCCCTCTCTGTTGCCCACTTGAGAGTTTCAGAGTTCCCGACCCCGGCAGCTGATGTATAGGTCCATGACCCCCAGGGACACTCAATCTGTTTCAGAGCCTTGAGCGTTTCAATGTGACCTCCTCCTGCTGCTGCTGCGCAGGCGTTGCTGTCCATTGGGCACCCCTCTGATATGGCCCACTTGAGGAGACGCAAGTATCCTTCCGAAGCTGCGCCGGAACAAGTCCACTCGTCCCAGGGACACCCCTTCGCTCTCGCCCACTTGAGAATATGCAGATGCCCGCCTCTAGCCGCACCAGAACAAGTCTCTTCGTCCCAAGAGCACCCATTATCTCTCGCCCACTTGAGAACATGCAGATGACCTTCTGAGGCTGAACCCGCACAGGTCCATGCATCCCAAGAGCAAGAGAAGTCGCCAAAACTCCTTAACCACTTTAGGATGTGAAGATAACCACCTCTGGCTGCTTCAGAACAAGTGCTCTCGTCCCAAGGGCATCCGTTATGTCTCGCCCATCGAAGGACGTGCAAGTGACCACCCCTAGCTGCTTCGGGACAAATCTTGTCAATCCAGGGGCAGTCGTTCTCCACAGCCCACTGTATAATGGTCAGGTGTCCTTCTCTTGCTGCCTCGGAACAAGTAAACTCGTCCCAACCGCAACCGTTCTTCTGTGCCTTCTCCATCAAGAGGTCAAGCTTTCCCGCCTCTTCCTTAGTTTGTTCCTGTGTCATTTTCGGATAACCCAATGGACATAACTGCTTTCAACGTGAAGTCAAGTCTCCGTGAGCTTGTCTGCTCCGATCTCTAGACTGCGGTCCTTCCAGTGCAAAGAAAGTAAAGCACTGGCTGAGTTACTGCGGGCAGTCTTGTCGGTGAATTCTTAATCCCCCGCATCGAGCCCTGGTGTTCAGCACTGCCGACGAACGCAAACGTTTTTCTCTGTGTCTGAGGAGGTTCCATTGGACCAGTCAAGGGTTAGTTGATCAAAAGATGAACGTAACCCCATCAGACATTGTTGACCTGAAAAAGGTACGATGTAAGCCCGGAAATTCACGTATCTCTTCCTGTGACCCACCTGGTGGTGTTAAGCTAGAATAATTCTAGCTGTGGGTTGTCGGAATCCTATGTGGCGATTGGGCCCACCAGAGCCCTCTCTTTATCTCTCAGTGTATGTCTTACGTCCTCTGGCTTCAGAAACGGGTGCCCGTACATAAATGGGTCGCGGCGGTGCACGCTCAGTGCGAGTCCCCTGCATGCGTGGCCCGTCATCTTGCGATCTTCCACACACTTCGCCCTCTTCTTATGCTCTTCCTCGGTGAGGTGCGCTGCTGGCACCATTGAGACGTAGATGCAGGCTCGAGGTTGATCCCCGGTTGGTGTGGTGTTGCAGTGGAAGGTGCGAGAGTCCCAGAGAACAATCTCGCCTGCCCCTGCGCAGATCTTCCGGAGGGCGAGATCCTTTAGCAGTGGACTCGAGAGATCGGGGAACCACTGAGGTGACCAGCCGTCTAGCGGTCTTTCGCCCAGATACTTAGAAAACACCTTGTGCGATCCCTCAAGAACAACAAGACCTCCATCTTCGGGACCACACTCGTGGAGGTTTACAAGCCCCTGCACACAGGCCAGTCCGCGCTCGAGCCTTGGCTGGTCGGAATGGACCCAGAGACCCTTCCCTCCCGACTTGTCGTTGGGTGCCAGAAAGCAGGCCCCGTCGAGGGATGAAACAAGGTCAGCCGTCCCCCAGATCTCCGAGAAGATCTTGTGGGATGCGAGACGGGCATTCCAGACAAAAGGCTCGTACCCGACGTAGTGCCGGAATATGCCACGTGGACGAGGCGGCATGGAGTCTTTCGTCCACGTGGTGGGGTTTTCTCTATCAAATCCACCCTTGCACCCTTCCAGCCATCCGTAGAAGTCGCTCAGTGTTCCCTCTGCGTCTAAGGTCGGAAGTGGTGCGACGGCCCACCCGTGCCTTTCCAGATGCTCGACCCAGTCACCTCCGTCCATCCAGGCTGGTGTGACGCTCTTCTTGCACCCCGATGGTTTCTTGAGAGGCTTTGTGAGCTTACCCCTCTCTTCCTCGCTCAGTGGTGCGATCTCAGTTGTATAGAGGCGCTCGATGAGTTCTCTTCTTGTTCCCACTGGGATCTTTACTCCCAGCTCTGCACACATCTTTCTGAGCTGCGTGAGTGTCTTTGTGGAGAGTTCGGTCATGTTTACCCGACAGGCGCAACTAGGAACTGCTTTTCTGCTTATTGGTGGCCGCCCCTATTCTTTCTTCTTCGCAGTCACGAAAACGATGGTTGGCTCAGGCAAGAAGGAAAATGTCGAACCCTGATGTCATCCACGGGACGAGGGGGTACAAGAGAATGAAACGGTTAGAATCACTCAAGAACAGGGGAGCGAACCCTGATGTCATCCACGGGCTCACGAGGTATGAGCAAATGCGGCAGACCAGTCTATATGTGTCCCTGGCGGCTGGGATCAAGGAGAAAACACTTTTGTTGGACACCCAAGCGAGGAAGATGACAAGTGCGTCGGATACGCTCATGAGTGAGCTCTTCTCACCCAAGCCGTACACAAAAGAAGAAAAGAGGCTTCTCTCTGTCCCCGAGCGATTTCTGACGGAAGAAGAAGTGCGGGATAAGAAAAGAATCACCAACCCACCAAAAGGGAACAAGATCTACCTTCCGTCGCTCGAGAAGGTGTTATATGTGCCCAACGGCGATATTTCGTTCGCAATGATCGGTGTCGGCACTGTGGCTGCCCTGGTGAAGTGTGGCGCGGCTACAGTCATGCTCCCGATCCGCCGGACAAAGATTTTAGTGCATGAGAACCCTGGGCTGGCGCCATTGATTTGCCACGCGGTCGTAGCATCGGAGATCGAGTGGGAAATGTCCCAGATGGCCAAGCTGGACTTGAGACTCTAGTGAAGAAGATGCGAGCTGTATGTGACACATACAATAAGATAAGACAACAAAACACTATTTCTAGTCTTTATCTTCGACGTAAACCAATATTGCAGCGCGAAGGCGAGTCTTGTCGCTCCAAGGACAAGG
>SDBT01006198.1_pt1 | contig 19910 bp, 22 predicted proteins | sample 2277101 | NCBI WGS metagenome assembly SDBT01 (sample SAMN10404973, study PRJNA504765) | marine sediment metagenome | isolation source: marine sediment core GS10_PC15, 103 cmbsf | place: Arctic Ocean: Southern Knipovich Ridge | collected 2010 | reverse complement strand
CAGTCTCAACCCAGAAGTCTTTCAATATATTACTACCAAAGAATACAACGCTATCATCACACTTGAAAAAGAACTCGATCATACCATCACACTTCAAAGCAAAGATAGCTTGAGCATGGGTACGTATAAACTTGAGTGGGAAAAGTAGACGCCTAGATACAAAAATCCTTTCCGCTCATGCATTTCAATTGCTATTTTCAAAAACTTAATTAAATTATTATTAATTATTTTTCAACTACAAGGGGAAATGCATATGAAAAAGTTTTTCACATCTTTACTACTTAGCAGTATAACAATTTCTGCGTGGAGCATGCATCTACCTACGAAAGAAATTATGACTGTCAAAAAGAAGAGAGGCTCAGCTCCTCAGTATTCTCTTTGGAATGCTGTAAGAAGCTGTAATACTAAGGCCGTTGAAGGTTTGCTTGAAGGTGGTCTGGCAGCAGATGATCAAGCACTTCAAATGGCTATAAAAGCATGTTGTGAGAAAACACGAACGACTATGATGAATGCCGATGGGGAATGGGATATTTGTCCTTATGTAAAAATGAAAACAACAGATATCATACAGCTATTGCTTCAATATAAAGCACCAATAGATAATCATTCGCTCTCTACTGCCTTGAGTTATGTAGATAAACAGTCTGATCTAGAGCTTTCGACTTTTAAAAAATGGCTCTCACTCATCGTGACCGTTGAAAACTGGGCCCAAAAGAGAGCTCTGATGCACAAAAAAGTACTTTTATTATTGCTCAAAGCTGGAGCAAAACCAAATGCTCTGGCAATAAAACTCATTACAGTTAAGAATCGTCAAGATATTATTGAATTAATGCAATCATATTCTTCTGACGCATCACCTAGTACTGTTCAAAAAACCCTTAAAATACCAAAACCTCAATAATAAGAATTTTTTGAATTGATAACTACCAAACAATAATAACTCTCACTGCTGGCTTAAAGAATCTCTTTTGCTTTTCTCCTGACTTGCTATAATTAACCTATATAAAAGCGTTTTTCATACTAAGGTTAATCAATGTCATCACCATTAGATCGCTATCCTGAATATACTGCCAATATCGGTATCGAAGTGCATGTGCAGCTTTCTACCAAAACAAAAATTTTCTGCACCTGCGATAACACCGTTTCAAAAGAACCTAATAAAAATATATGCCAAATTTGTGCTGGCTATCCCGGCTCACTTCCGGTCCTCAATCATCAAGTGCTCCATTATGCAATCATGATGGGACTGGCAACCAACTGTGAAATCGCAAAAATTTCTGAATTCGATCGTAAACATTATTTTTATCCTGATCTTCCAAAGGGATATCAAATCACACAAAATGAACGGCCAATTTGCACCGAAGGTTTTGTGAATATTCGCCTTGAGGATGGGAGCAGTAAAAAAATTCGTCTCACTCGTATTCACATGGAAGAAGATGCGGGAAAAAACATTCATTCAACCGTAAGTAATGAAAGTTTTGTCGATCTTAATCGTGCGGGCACTCCCCTGCTTGAATCAGTTACCTATCCGGATATGCAAAACTCTTATGAGGCTCGTGCATATTTAAAAACATTGCACACGATTGTGCGCTACCTAAATATTAGTACGGCAAACATGGAAGAAGGCGCATTACGCGCAGACACTAATATTTCTGTGCGTAAAAAAGATTGCAAAGAACTTGGCACGCGCGTCGAAATGAAAAATATTAATTCGTTTAAATTTATTGGTGATGCAATCGATTATGAAATTGAGCGCCAAATTGAACTGATTGAATCCGGCGGAAAAGTTAAACAACAAACACGTTTGTGGGATACAAAAAATCATAAAACAATCATGATGCGCTCAAAAGAAGAGGCTGCTGATTATCGCTATTTTGAAGACCCTGATCTTCCTTTGCTTGAGATCGGTTCAGAGCGTATCGAGCGAGCTGCAGATGATCTTCCAGAACTTCCGCAACAAAAATTCCAGCGTTTCGTGAAAGAAAATAATCTTTCCGAGTATGAAGCCGCAATCATGGTGGATAACCTCGAACTATCAAAATATTATGAGCAAGCGATTGCTTTTAACAACAGTAAATCAGTGGTCAACTGGATTTTGCGCGATGTGCTTGGCTACATCAAAGAACATAAACTTTCACTTGCTGCATTAAAAGTAACTCCAGAAAAATTAGCAAAAATTGTAGCCCTTCTTGAAAGCGATGTGATCAATAACAAAGCTGCAAAATTGGTATTTGAAACAGTCGCACAAGCAGGCGATGATCCAGAAGCTGTTGTGGAACAAAAAGGATTAAAAGCTATTGGTTCTGAAGATGAATTAGAAGCAATCATCCTTGAGATTATAAAAAACAATCCCAAGGTAGTGGAGGATTATAAGTCTGGAAAAGATCGCTTATTTGGCTTCTTTGTGGGCCAAGCGATGAAACAAACGCAGGGCAAAGGCAACCCGAAAGTTATTTCTAAGTTACTCAAAAAACATTTAGGGTAAACTTACTAGAGAAAAAATTCTAATATCTTTCTCAAAAATATTATCCGCAAGAGTGCCAATCTAAAGTGCTTTAGATATGATAAAATAAAATGTCGATTGTTAAGTGCATTAAAATGGTTATAAAAAAACCCACATATAAGAAACGTCAATCAGCCCTCTGAGAAGTTGATTACACTTAACAGTTCTTTTCTACTTTTATTGATCAATTTAAAGTACTTACAGATAGCTTATTTGATATATCAGGGAAAAGCACACTCGAGCAACCGTAAAGTAAAGCGATAAAAAGCACTTAAAAAGTGTTGGATTTGTTCGCCTCTTAATAAAATAGTTGTAGAATTTATCTATAAAATTTACCCATGATTTTTTTTCTAACAAAGAATCCACACAAAGCTAAATTAATATAGCAAAAATTATTTGTAACACCTTGTGATGTTTTAACGATTATAAAAAAATAAATTTAAGAAGTTGTTTTCTGTTTCGAAACACATCAGAGAAATATCCAACAATGAATAATCAAAATGTTGGGAAAAATTTTTTAAAAATTGGTCATCAAAATAAATTTTAAAACGCAACAAACGCATGTTATTTTCTCATATAAAAAGCACAGACTATCCAAAATTTTTATCCGACAAGTCTAATGCGCGTCAGTATTATCTGCCAATGACGCACCTAAAAAGCGCTTAATAATAGCTAGCCACTATACAATTCAACGTGAATAACAAGAGAAAAACTACTACGCAATCTAATTTGCTTATTAGCGACTTGCTGCAAAAATCTAGAAATCACCCATTTAACAAAGCTTTTCAACAGAAAATGCAGTATGTATCTTTGGTCGATATAGTTACCATCCCGCAAACCACTCCTCAAAATGAACAATTTATATACCACTATAATTCACATAAATCGTAATTTATCACAAAAACAATTAAGAGGGACTTTAAGGATACTAAATACAAAAGATAACCAAATCATTGATTTAGGACGTGCACTAAGTGATATGATTCGATCCATAAATAAGTAAAATTTAGGAGGAGTTTAGATGCGCTCAATAGCTATCGCAAATCATAAAGGTGGTGTGGGTAAAAGCACCACTGCAATAAACCTTGCTGCAGGACTTGCACGAATAGGAAAAAAAGTTTTACTCGTAGATGCAGATCCCCAAGGACATACAACTATCGGACTTGGAGTTTCAACAGAAAACAAACTCACGCTCGCAGAACTTTTATGCGATGACTTGGTAACATCAAAAGAAGTAATACAACACACATATATTAAAAACTTAGATATTATTCCGAGTGATCTTTCTTTAACGGTTGCTGAAGTGAAATTATCAACAATGGCAGCAAAAGAATTTCGTTTGCGAAACAAATTAAAAGAACTCAAAAATTATGATATTGTTCTTTTTGATTGTCCACCAACATTTGGTGCACTTCCGATGAATGTTTTTTGTATGGCCCACGAAGTAATTTTACCCGTACAACTCAGTTATTTCTCTCTTGAAGGGGTGAGCACCTTCATTGAAACTCTACAATTTATTAATAAATCAGTTGGCCCGGTAATTAATCACAAAATTGCACTCAGTGGTATTTTAATAAACTTTTTCGACACGCGAACAAAAATTTCAAGAGAAATTTATGCACAATTAAAAGAAATATTCGGTGAAAAAGTGTATCAAGCAGCTATCCCACAAAACGTAAAACTTAATGAAGCCCAATCGCATGGAAAAGCTATTTATGATTATGATAATAAATGCAAAGGCGCGATCGCTTACACAAAACTAGTTAAAGAAGTACTTAAACGAGAGGAACAGGCATGAGTAATATTTCAAAAACGGCAAAGGGACTTAAGAAAAAGCTTTCGTTCGAAGATTACGAAAGGCCTATACATAAAGAAACTGAGGAACCTACCCATGCACAAACCATTCCAGATGTAAGCTCCGTAGCAATACTACAAAGTAAAAAGCCAATAAAAAAACATAAAGCAACTTTTTATTTAGATGCTCTAGCATACGAAGAACTCACAGAGGTCTTCATTAAATATCTACAGCTTCGCCAAAAAATTGATAAATCTGCACTTGTAAGCCATGCGATTGCACTGCTCTACAAACAAGAAATGGGAAAATAATATTTCAACAAATTAAGGAGCAACTATGCCTAAAAAAGATCATAAAGTTACAAAGCAATTGCGTGACAATTTTTTAAATAGAATGAAATCAGTGCACAACAAAATGAGCCGTGGTGCTGAAAATATTTGGCGCATGATTAAATGCAGAGTTAATTTCGGACAAAAAGGAAGTGGCAACACAAACAATCGCAAAAAACATCCGTCTCTTAAACGACCGAGATAATCATCATTAAAAACCTTTTATGGTTCGATACAACGCCTACGGCGCCACTCACCACGAGCGGTTTTTTAATTGATTTTATACCGCAGTAAGACGTATACTACGCGCAGTTTTTATAAGATGAAACTGCGCTTCAAATTTTTGTACAATCTCTGGATCATCAAACACCACCACATTTTCTTGATTATGAATATCAGCACTATGGGTGAAATTAAATGAACCGGTCCAGAGAAGTTTTTTGTTTTCAAAATTCCGTTCAAAAATAGAAAATTTATTGTGCTGAAGTGGCGCGTAAAACGCTTTATCATTTTTTTGCATTGTACGTTTTACAACTTTTGCACTCTGAGTATTAAATAAATAAAGCTTGATACCCACATTTAAAAAAGAATCTACCCAATGAGCTGGCCCCATGCTCAAAGCTTTTGGATCAAGTATAATATCAATCTTAATACCACGCGCTACTGCAATGCGAAGTGCGTTAATAATTTCTTTATGCGTCATAAGAAATGCAGCAATTTTAATACTCTTTTTTTCTTGCTCCACATAAGAAACAAACTTTTTGGCGATATGATCATCGGGAGAAAAATAAACATGAAAATAAGGAACAGAAAAAAAGAAGGGTACTGCAAAATTAGTATAAAAAATGATCATCAATAAAATAATACGCTTCACGCTCGTTCCCTTTTTTTATTGTTGCATAAGCAATGATACTATGCGGTATTGGGAATCGAAAAAACAACTATTTTATAAAATTCATCCCGACCCTTCGATACAATTCGCTTACGCGAATCACTCAGGATGAGCAGGTAAGAAAAATAATATCCCGATCATGGTGCTTGTCCGCCGTAGCTTTATGCATAGGCTGAGAGCAACCGAAGGTCTGTCGAACCAAAGACCAGATAGATTAATATCAGTTCCTTTTTGACTAATTCAATTAAAATTATAATATAAACTCATGACACAACCTAAAAAAACTCTTTTTATCGCTAACTGGAAGATGGCAAAACCATTTGCTGATGCGATTTCATTTTGTAAAAACCATCATGCTGATATCGTTGCGCTCAGCCAGAAAGATAATATCAGTATTGCAATTGTTCCTGATTTTATTGCGCTGGATCATTTAGTACAATCATTCAGCCAAACAAATATAACCATCGGTGCACAAAACTGCTCTGCATATGATCAAGGTGCTCACACCGGCCAAGTAAGTGCTCAATCAATTGCGCAAACAGGCGCAAGTTTTTGCTTGATAGGGCATAATGAAGTGCGCACGCAACTCAAACAAACTGATCATGATGTGGCACAATCATTGCATCAAGTTTTACAAACAAACCTTTTTCCAATCATTTGCATCGGTGAAACAAAAAGACAACGTGAAGAAAACCTCACATTTTCTGCACTCGAAAAACAGCTACAACCAGTTTTTGATGTTCTTCGCCAACAACCAATTTTTGCTACAACTATTGCATATGAGCCGGTTTGGGCCATTGGCTCAGGAAAACCTCCTACAAAAAGTGATATAGAAGATGTATTATTATACATTCGCCAACTTTGGGAAAAGCAGATGGAAAATAGTCCATTAAACCTGGTATATGGCGGAAGCGTAAACAAAAATAGTATAGAAAGTCTTAAACAAATCTCAAACCTGGATGGATTTCTAATTGGCTCTGCAAGCTGGGACTTTCAAGAATTTGAAAAAATAGTAAACTTATTTACTATGAAATAAATTTTTAGAAAGGAATCAGATGTTATCAGGACTTTTATCATTTTTATATGCATTTTTTTGCATCGTATTAATTCTCCTTATTTTAATTCAAAAAGGTAAAGGCGCAATGGGCCTTGGCGGTATGGGCGGTGGCGCTCAAATGCTTTTTGGTGGATCAGGTGGACAAGATATATTTCAAAAAACAACCTGGGTTCTTGGTGCATTTTTAATTTTTGGTTCCCTTGGGATATCCTTGGTTAAAATACGAGCTTATAAAGCTTCACACTACCTACAACATTATCAAGCACCGGTAGCTCCAGTAAAAAAATAATAATCTCAAAGGGCGTGCTTCATGATTAATATCGCCACTAAAGTTGGTAAAATAACAATTTCGACCATGCATGATCTTGGTCAATGCACGCTTTTTATATATCATGCAATCCGTACTGCATTAACCACGCCATTAAAAGTATTAAAAACATTTATTCAGATGGAACGAATCGGTGTTAACTCTTTTGTGATTGTGGTGCTCACTGGCACATTCGCAGGAGCAGTACTTGCTCTTCAAAGTTATATTGGCCTACAACGGTTTGGTACTGAAAAACTTATAGGACCACTCGTTGCACTCGCAATGACTCGAGAAATGGGCCCGGTACTAGCTGGATTGATGGTTACTGGTCGTGCCGGCTCTGCCATTGCTGCAGAAATTGGCACCATGAGAATCACCGAGCAAATTGATGCACTGCGCACCGTTTGCATTAATGTTGATCAATATCTGATTGTTCCGCGCATTGTTGCAGGCACATTCATCATGCCTTTTTTAACACTGTTTTGTATGTTTTTTGGAATCCTAGGAGGGTATCTAATTTGCGTTACAACCCTTGGTCTCAATGGAGAGGAATACATCTCGGAAATAAAAAAATATTTAGAACTTTCTGATATCACTGGAGGGTTAATAAAATCTGCTGTTTTTGGTTTTATTTTAACCTGGATTGGATCATATAAAGGGTTCTTTGCGCGAGGTGGTGCACGTGGGGTAGGCCAAGCAACAACACAAAGTGTGGTAGTCGCATCGATAATGATTTTAATCGCCAACTACTTTTTGGCTGCAATCTTGTTTTGGGAATAAAAATAACATGATTAAAATTGAAAACCTTGGTAAACGTTTCGGTACTCGTTGGGTTTTAAAAAACCTCAATCTTACTATCCCTGAAGGGGAAATCACCTGCATTATTGGCCGATCTGGAGAAGGGAAATCAATCCTTCTGAAACAAATTATTGGTCTTATTCGACCAACGACTGGCCATATATTGGTAGATGGACAAGATATTACCACGTTTACCACCGATGAACTTGATGAAAATTTTAAACGTTTTGGATATGTGTTTCAATTTGCGGCACTTCTTGATTCATTAAATGTGTATGAAAATATAGGAATTAAATTACTTGAGCAGGGTGAAGAACCCAAAGATGTGATTCCAATAGTCGAAAAACGATTGCAAGAAGTAAATTTACGCCAAGATGCCCTCTATAAATATCCTTCAGAACTTTCTGGTGGTATGAGAAAGCGAGTTGGTCTAGCTCGAACGCTGATGACAAATCCACAAATCATGCTTTATGATGAACCCACAACCTGACTCGATCCAATCACTTCGCATGTTATCCATAAACTTATTTATGATACACAAAAACGACTCAATGTGACTTCGGTTATTGTGACCCATGATCTTGAATTTTTTAAATACACAGACAATGTTGCACTTTTATATGATGGAAAAATCGTGTATTTTGGAAGTGCTAAAACGGTATGGGAATCAGATAATCCATATATTTATCAATTTATTCGCGGTCTGGAAGAGGGACCAATTGCAACTGATCTTGCACATAGATCAACTCGAGAAGGTTAAAAATGGCAGAACAATTATCACAAGAAACTATTGAACAAATTAAACGTGAAAGTGAACGCTTTTACGCACTTAAAAAAGAAGTAAGTAAAGTTATTGTTGGAAACCAGGATATTATTGATTTTATTATCATGGCTATCTTATGCCATGGCCATATTTTACTCGAAGGAGTTCCTGGCGTTGCAAAAACAACTATGATCAAAGCAGTAACCAATGCGATTGGCCTAGATTTTAAACGAATTCAATTCACTCCTGATCTTTTACCATCCGATCTAATCGGAACACTCATTTACAATCCAAAAACTCATGAATTTGAAACTAAAAAAGGACCTATTTTTGCAAATCTTATTTTAGCTGATGAGATAAACCGTGCACCAGCTAAAGTTCAGGCAGCTCTGCTAGAGGCTATGCAAGAACAACAAGTAACGATTGGGTCTACAACTTTTCAGCTCGATAAACCATTCCTAGTTTTTGCAACGCAAAACCCAATTGAGCAAGAGGGAACTTACCAACTCCCTGAAGCACAAGTTGATCGGTTTATGTTTAAACTCATTGTTGGGTACCCAAACCAATCTGAAGAACGCGAAATTCTAAACAGAAATCTCAGTACAGAAATTATTAAAAACGTTCTTTCAAAAAAAGATATCTTCACGGCACAAGAACTGGTAAAGAAAATCTATATCGATGATAATATTTTGGATTATATTATAAATCTTGTTTTTGCAACTAGAGAACCTGAAAATTATCGTTTGAGAAAAATAAAGCCACTCATTCTTTATGGTGTTTCGCCTCGGGCAACGCTTGCTCTTCGTAGAGCTGCGCAAGCCCATGCATTTTTAAAAGGGCGCCATTTTGTTACTCCGGATGATGTGAAAGCGGTAGCTCCACCAGTCTTGAGGCATCGCTTAGCATTGAGTTATGAAGCTCAGGCACAAGAGATCAACACCGACATGACAATACAACAAATTCTCAATACCATTGAAGCGCCATAGTAAAAATCGCTAGTATTTAAAGAATTAACAGACCGTCATTATAAACGGTGTTATTATTAGGTTGTGGGTAATAAAGATTATACTATGGGCCAACAGGCACAATTAGTATGAGAAAAATAGCTAAAGGTTTCATCAATGAGACAGCCGTTATGGATTGTAAATAGCACACTCCTTGCACTATTTTTACTAGGCGGGGCTATTATGTATTTAAATAGGCCTGAGACACCTGAACGGCAAGAAATAATGCCGGAAGGACCGATTATACCCAAACCGCGCGTGAGTACCAAAATCAATATCAGTGAAATTTATGATAATGATCTGTTTGATACATATCAACCACCTATGCCAGACGTTGAAAAACCTGATTACGCACCAACAATGCCGCCAGCACCTTTACCAAACCCAATTCAAATGCCACATGAAGGCCCACCTGAGTTCCTAGACCCTCTTCCAATCAGAGTTACCGGAATCATTATGCTTGGTGATGAACTTAAAGATGTGGTGATGATCACAAATATCACCAGCAAAGAAGAAATTAGTTATCATGTTGGAGATAAAATAAAAGATGCGCAATTGATTCGTATTTTAAAAAATAGAATTATTATGATCAGGTCTAACGGCCAGCAAGAAATTTTATTCTTGCGCAAATTAGATGCAACGCATGCTCAACAAAAAAAAGAAAGAAACTGGACAGATATAATCAAGAAAGTAACTTCAACACGATATAAAATTGATCCAGATCAATTTGGAGCACTAATTGCCAATCTTGGCAATGTTGTTGACCAACTTGATCTAACAACAGCATACAAAAATGGAAAAAGTATAGGCTGTCGTATCGGAATCAGTGGTCCTCAAACCCTCGCAGAAGCTTTAGGGTTAAAAGCCGGGGATATTATCCAGCATATTGATTCACTCCCGGCATTCACAACAGACGACCGACTTGCAATTTATGACCATCTCATCAAGCTAAAAGTTGGTGACTCGTTTATCTTAGATTTCTTACGTAAAAATAGAAAAAAATTATATACCATCAACCTTGAAACTATTGGTGAAAAACCTGGCATACTAGACCAAGAAACCGGTATAATGCAGTTGTCTGATCGACAAATAGAAGAAGAAAAAATTAAATTGTTAAAAGAACAACATCGATTCGCGCCAACTTTTGATCAACTTCAAGCTCAAGAACGCAAAGCGATGATACAGCATGGAAAACAAAACAATATGCGTAAGTTTAAAACGCGTAATAGATTGAGTAATTAATATGAAAAAAACATTAGTAGCATCCTTTATTTTTATTGCACTACTAACAACCCAGGTATCTGGACAAGATGAACTGTTAAAAACAGCTGATCTGAATGTCTCAATGCCAGACGCACCTGAATCGATATCAAACAAAAAGCCAACTATTGAGCCTGCTCATTCCGCCACAAAAAAACGACTACCAAGTAAAAAACCTGAAAAAATTCAATTTAATTTTGAAAACACCCACCTTCAAAATCTGATTGATTGGATGGCGCATGTGCAAGGGATCACATTCCTCACAGACGATGCAATTAAGACCAGCAAAACAAAGCCTCTTATTGGAAATACCAAAATTAGTTTTCAAACAAATAAACCCCTCACTAAGGCTCAAGCATGGAACACTTTTGTTGCCTTCCTTGATATGGCAGGTTTAGCAGTTGTTCCTGGCCCAGAATCAGATTTCTTTAAAATCACCATGAAACAAAATGCTCTCAAATCTGCATTACCAACTTTTATTGGCACTGATCCAAAAGAATTACCAAATAATGATAGCTATATTCGATATGTTTATTTCTTAGAAAATACTTCTAAAGGAATGCTTAAAGATCTTGTAACACTTCTTAAAACTTTTATGATGCAACCAAAAAATGCAAACATTAGTACCTTTGCAGAGCTGACCGCATTAATATTCACAGAAAAATCAATCAACATCAAATCAATTATGGAGATTGTGCAGCAACTGGATAAAGCAACCTCTCCAGAAGTATTGCGCATTATTCCATTAAAACATACGAATGCTCAAGAGGTTGTCCAGCTCTATAAGGCTTTAGCAGCAGCTGATGACCCAACCAAAAGACCATTTCCAGGACAAAAAAAGGAACCATCCTTATTTTATTTTCCTGAAGATGCAAAGCTTGTAGCAGAAAGCCGAACAAACACACTTATTATTTTAGGGCCAAAAAAAGCGGTAGATAGAATAGAAGAATTTGTGCGAGTGCATGTTGATAAACAATTGCCTAAAGCAGATTCGATGCTACAAGTCTATCCACTGCAATATGCTAATGCGGTGCAGGTTTCAGACATATTAAACAAAGTAACCAATTTTGATCCTCGTTCAGAAGCTCAAAAATATGGAAGCATTATTGATGGATCAAAGTATTTCAAAAAAATTAAATTCACTGCCGATGAATCAACCAACAGCATTGTTGCTCGCGCTGATAAACAGGATTGGCAATACATTATTCCTGTCATCAAAAAGCTAGACACTATTCAGCCCCAAGTAGCCATTGAAGTGCTCATTGTTCGCGTTGAGAATATTAAAAACAAACAGCTTGGGATGCAATTTCGTAATAAAGATAAACATCTTTTAGGCAACAACACTAATTTTCAAACATCTGGACTTCCCACTGGAGGAACCGCTAAAGCGCCGCTCGTAGATTCCATATCCGGAAGCTTAATGGCAAATTTAATTGGACTAGCAACAGGACATCAACCAGGTACTACTCTTTTAACATTTGGGGCAGCAAATAATATTTGGGGAATTTTAAAATTTCTTGAAACCCACACCCAAACAAATGTTATCTCTAGTCCGTTTTTAATCACTACAAATAAATATGAAGCCTCTGTAATACTTGGGCGTACCAAACGAGTAGTAACCGGTACGGTAGTGAGTGGAGCAGAAGGTAACAATGTTCAAACACGTGATGATTTACCCGCTAATCTCTCCGTTAAAATAACACCTCTCATCAATCAAGATGATGTGATCACGTTAAATATAGATATTGATATTGAGGATTTTGTGAACCCTGATGACGCAGCTGATACCACTAGACTTCAACGAAAAGTGGTTACCACTGCAACCCTACTAAACGGCGAAGTATTAGCTCTTGGTGGACTTATGCAAAAAAAGGTAGTTAACAAACAATCACAAGTACCGCTGCTTGGAAGAATTCCGGTGCTCGGATGGCTATTTAAAAATAAAAGTAAAGAAGATGAAAAAGAAAACCTACTCATCTTTATTTCTCCTCGTATTATTAGACCTGATGAAAAGCTAGCACATGATTACACCATAAATAAAGCTGCATATGTAAATGATGTGATACAAGGTATGACGCAACCTTCCGATAAAAGAGATCCTATTTATAAATGGTTCTTTGCTGAAGATCCATTAGCGGATGTAGAAGTGACCGTGAATGATTTTATTAATAAAGGCAGTATTGGATTTACAGAACCCGAAAAAATATCAGTTTTTGAAAAAAAAGCACACACGCCGCACTCAAAACCTGATGTAATAAAAATGGTTGGAATGTCTCCTCAACCAAAAAAACGCACATCTCTTGTGAGTTTTATGAAAGAGGATGATGCATGAAAAAATTAATAAATCTTTTTATTCCAGAAAAAATTGGTTCTTATCAAGTTTTTTCCAAAAGAGTGATTGGTTTTGATATTGGAAAAACTCAGGTTAATGCCACTAAAGTATATATCTCTGGCAACAAAACAGTTATCCAAGAATGTATACATGAAAAAATCGATAATCATAATGGTGGTAATTATCATGAAAAAGCCATCAAAGCTATTGAGTCTGTTTTATCTAAAATGGGTAAGTTTGATGAAGTTCGCACTGCACTCGAAAGCAATCAAGTAATCTTTAAAGAACTCACACTCCCGTTTACCAGTCATGAAAAAATTGAAATGGTTTTAGATTTTGAGATTGAAGGACTCTTACCGTTTGCTCTTGATCAAGCAGCTGTGGATTTTATCATCACAAAAATTGATAAATCTGGAAAAAAATCTGATATTCTTGTGGCCGCTACGCAACGAGAAACGGTTGAAAATCATATAGCTTTATTTCAGGCAGCAGGGGTTGAGCCAACTATTGTAACCGTTGATCTTTTTTCTCTCTACAACGTATATGAACGAATCCCGCAATACCAACAACTCAAAGGTGGGATCTTGCTTTTGAATATTGGGTTTGCAACAACTCAAATTGGTTTTATTGTTGATGGGCAATTAAAAAAAACACGAACTATTAACTATGGAATTTCCCATATCACCAAAGCGGTTGCAGATAAATCTAAAAAACCAGAGATTGCGCTACAAGAAGTGATGAACTATGGCACTGATGCTCCTCAAGACAAAAAAGATGCCATACAAAAAGATTTAGATACGTTTGCAAATGCAATACTTTTCACCTTGAATTCCTTTGAAAAACAAATTGATCTATCCAATGGAATACAAAAAATCATTCTCACTGGTGGTGGCTCTGATATGAAAGAGTTTCCTGCTTTTATCGCACGATTAATAGGAATAGCTTGCGAACCATTCGCAATTGCAGATATTGCCGTGAATAAAAACATTAACTTAAAAAAACAGATGGTTATCCCTGTAAATAATACCATAAGCCTGGGAACCGCACTCAACCCTCTACAAAATCAACTATGCAATTTACTGCAAGTGCAGATACATGACCAATATATTCGATTCTTTAATAAACAAGTGATTGCAGCAGGACTCTTAATCGGATTCCTTTTTGCATCAATTTTTACCTACAGTTTGTTGCAAGAACAACGACTCACAGCAATCGCAGATGAATCTGAAAAAGAATTAATTGAAGTTATCTCAAAAGAATTTAAAATAACTGATAAAGATTTACTTTCTGATGCAGAAACAGCCATCGAAAGCGCACAAGCTCGCTTACAACAAGAAGAAAAAATCTGGTTTGCTTTTTCTTCCCAAACACGCCGTTCTACATTGGAGTATCTCCAAGCATTAAGCGTCGCAATTGATAGCAAAGCTATTGGATTACAACTAAAAAAATTAACGATTGATGAAAACATGGTTCGTATGAATGGGTCGGTGAGAGGATTTGATGAACTATCTATCCTAGAAGATGAGCTAAATTCATTAAAAGAATTCACCCAAGTATCCATCCCTCAAAAAACCCAATTTACAATAACAATGAAAATAAAGAAGACGGGAGGAACCCATGGAAATTCTCAATAATATTCGAGGGTTTATCAGTCGTCTCGATGAACAAAAATTCTTTACCTATACGGCTATTTTCTTAGGAGTGCTTGCGCTATTATTTGGATTTTCCCTCTATCAAGGAATCGGAAGCATTACCGACGAACAAGAGCGTATTGAAACTATCAATGATGCACGAGAAGAAGCACAAGATCTCATCGCACGGTTTGAGCAAGTAAAAAAACAACGAGCTAAAGTAAACAAAATTCTCACAGAAGATCGACGATTTAAAATTAGCGATTATTTCAATAAACTTTTGGAAAAACATAATTTAAAACGCCATTTACAAACCGAACCAAAAGTAGCTGAAGACACGTTGGATCGCAATTATAAAGAAGTACGAATCACACCTCTATTAAAACAAATTAATATGCGTCAACTAACCCAACTGCTACAAGATATTGAAGATAAAGAACGAGTGTATATAAAAAAATTAGATATAAATAAAGCTCAATCAGCAACAATTGATGCAACGATTACAATCGCCACCCTTCAACCGTTGGAGGTTTAAATGAAACGAATACTAAGTAACTTAATTATACTATTATTTCTGAGCACCATATCTATGAATGCTCAAATGCAAAAAATTTCTTTTTCATACAAAGATGCTCCTTTAGAGAGCGTTATTAATGAAATTGCTGCAAAAAACGATTATAATATCCTTCTCCCAACGGGTAAAAATGCAATTAAAGGCACCCTCACTTTTAGCTACCCTAAAAAAATAACTCCAATTAAAGCATGGAATTTTTTAGAGACTATTTTGCAATCAGCTGGATATAGTATTATTCCACAGGGCGACATCTTTACTATCATATCCAATACACAAAACCCCAACAAACAGCCTTTGCCACTTTATATCGGCATTGATCCCGATCAACTCCCTGATACTTCACAACGCATTCGATATATCTACTTTTTTTCAAATATTAATCTTGTAAACAGTGATCAAAAAAGAGAAATTCAAACAATATTGAAAGATATATTACCTAGAGCCGATACCAAAAATATTTCGCAACAACTGGATGCGAGTATCAATGCCGCAATCTTATCAAGCACCGCCAATAGAATAAAAAGTGCTATGAAAATAATCGCAACCCTTGATCAGACTGGTTTTGCAGAAACTGCCATCGTAATTTCTCTCAAACATACACAAGCAAAATTTGTAGAAACCTTATTTAAAGGGGACCGAAAAAACCCTGGTGGTCTATTAGGGAGCGACAAAGGGAGAATGCCATTATTTTTTGGTGACCAAAAATCTAAGAAAAAAAGAGAACGATATTTTTCTGATACCACACGCGTGAAAGCGTTAGCTCATTCAAATCAAATTGCGATCTTAGGTAAAAAAGATGCTGTGGTAAAAGTAAAAGAGTTTATTGAAAAATATGTTGATATACCACTAGATCCTCACCATAAGGCTAAATCACTTATCCATGTATATGATTTAAACTATCTTGATGCACAGAAATTTGCTCAAGTGCTCACTACTATCTTAAAAGCACCCGCGGGAGTGCAAGCTCGAGGCAAGGCAACTATTGGTGGTGTTGATTTTAGTAAAGTAATTATTGCAGCAGAACAAGAAATTGCCACCAAACCAAAGCAAGGTGGTACTGATTCTTCTAAACAAGGGTTACAACAAAAAGGAGCTTTTGTTGGTGGTAATCGCCTTATTATTGCTGCACGAGAACGAGAATGGCAAATGATTAAAAAGCTTATAGAAAAAATGGATGCCAAACCTCAACCACAAGTAGCCTTGGATGTACTCATTGTGGATCTCTCAACTGATGATTTAAAAGCACTTGGATCCCAACTGCGCAACAAGCAACTTTCACCATTCTTTACCAATGTAAACTTCCAATCGGCTCATCTATCAAACCCATGGCTTAACTTTGATGATAATAATACTATTTTAAATCCTCCCGGTCTGGCAGCTGATTTACTTCGCCCCGAATTACCTACAAACATTAATCCGAGTCTTCCTGCTTCAACCACAAAAGTAACAATTCCTTCTAGTACAGCCCTTCCTGGTGGCTCTCCAAGCCCATTCTCCACTCCTGGTTCATTCTTCTTATCGATTGGAGAAAAAAACTGCATTGGTGATGGTTTTACTAATCCGATTGCATATTTATTGGAAGCATTACACAATTCATCAAGCTCACACATTATCTCACGGCCATTCGTGGTGACGGCTACCAATACCAAAGCTGATATCCTCACCGCACAAAACAGGCTCGTAGATGGTGGAGCGACAATCGCAAACAGTGGCCCAACCATCGTGAACAAAGAAAACCTCCAGGCTGCATTGCAAGTGAGTGTTACTCCTCGTGTGAGTGCTGGAAATAATGTTAATCTCACGCTCACCGTTAAATCGAATGAATTTGTGAGTAGTGAAAATAATACGATTCAAAATCGAGAAATAACCACAAATGCCAATGTGCAAGATGGTCATGTGCTGGTGCTCGGCGGTCTCACACAAGATCGAGAAGATGAAATAATTCTTGAAACTCCATTATTAGGAAAGATACCAATCTTTGGTTTTCTGTTTAAGAAAAAACAAAAAACTTTACAAAAAAGAAGTTTAGTGGTCTTTATCGTACCACGCATAATTCGCCCTCTCACAACGAGGAAATATGAATCTCTCATTTCTCCATACACGCATGATAAACTTGAAGTAGCACGGAGCTTTGTTGCGTCTGATAAATATTTTGGCGATGCCAAGGATCCAATTTCCAGAGCATTTTTTGGAACTGATGCAGACGACACCTCTCTCCATCAAGTGGATTACTTTATTGAGCGAGATATGTTTAAAGAGGGTGGAATAGTTGAAACGCTTGCTCCTGCAAAAGATATTACTCCGCAACAACTTGCACAACTTGAAGCCAAGGGAATCTTCCCTGGACAGCCCGCACCATTACACAAAAAAGTTTCTGGAGGGCTCACACCTGCTAAACCAATCCCTCTTGCACAACAAAAGAAATTAAAATCTACTCATATCCCAATGATGACTCCAGCCACACCAATTCCGCTAGCTCAGCAGAAAAAATCATCCCGCTTAAAAGGCATGTTGACTGGTGTTAAAAATCCTTTAAGAAAGTAGAAAGGAAACAATCATGAACCCGGTGATAATTATTGCAACCCTCGGCCTCATGATTTGTTTCTATGCATGGTATGTAGATCTTCAAATAAAAAACAACTCTTCATATAAAGCACTATGCGATATAAATGATGCTATTTCATGTAGCAAAACATTCAAAAGCGCCTGGGGTAAAATGTTTGGATTTTCCAATACTGTTTTGGGTATTATTTTTTATTCAGCAATAATCGTACTCGCTTATCTTGAATATCCTCATCTAGTATTTATTGGAGCTCTCAGCTCAATTCTATTTTCATTCTACCTTGCCTACATACTTTATTTTAAAATCAAAACGGTCTGCTTGATTTGCATCAGTATTTATGTCATAAATATGGCGTTGCTGATTGCGAGTTTCTACAACGTATAAAGGAAACATATGAAAAAAGTTTTTATTATTGATCGAACCGCACAAGCGGTAGGTCTCACGATTATCCGTATTGGCTTAGGAATTATATTTATGATTCATGGAGTTCCAAAACTTTTAGGCGGTCCAGAAAAATGGCTCTGGCTTGGCACACAAATGAAACATATAGGTATTTATTTCGCGCCAACATTTTGGGGATTTCTGGCAGCCTGCGCAGAATCAATTGGCGGATTTTTTTTAGTAGCCGGACTTGCCACACGACTAGCAGCATTTTCTATTGGTTGTGTGATGGCAGTTGCAACATTAATGCATTATCATCAAGGAGATTCGTTTAGCACATTCTCCCATCCTCTTTCACTCTTAATTGTGATGATTGGATTAATGATTGCCGGATCTGCAAAATGGTCGGTTGATGAATTTATTGTGGAAAAATAATAAACCCTCCGCTCATCCTGCCGTGTCCGCAGACCTGTCCGCCGAAGTTTTAACGTAAGAGGAAGATTTATGCGAAGGCTGGAAGTGGTTTTTTCGAAGAAAAAATTATATCGAAGGATCAAAAAATGAACTGTTCTTGGCTTTTTCAATCAACCCCTGATCAGATTAATCTTGGCCTCACATTTATTCGCATTGCCGTAGGTCTCATATTTATTCGGCATGGCTTTCCTAAAATGTATAAAGGAATTGGTGAATGGAAATGGCTCGGAGATGCTATGGGATATCTTGGCATAAAATTCTGGCCAGTTGCATGGGGTATTGCAGCTGCATCCGCTGAATTTTTTGGCGGCATTTTCTTAGCGCTCGGTCTTGGAACTCGCATTGCAGCATTTTTTATTGGATGCGTGATGGCAGTTGCTACAAACATGCATTATCGTAAAGGTGATACATGGGGATGGATTTCCCATCCGCTACTTATTTTAATGGTGATGATCGGATTTATTATTGCAGGCGGCGGGAGCTATAGTTTAGATCAGTATTACATGTAATGAAATTGCTACTCAGGAAAACTAAACATGAAAAAACAATGATTGCATTGGCTATCATTGGAATATCTCAAGTATGCTCTGGAATGGAACAGATCGAAGAATTATATCAGCTATCAGCAAAGCGCTATGCCCAAATTTGTGATCCTGCCAATGTCCGTCAAAGATTTCTACCGTTGCCAGACTTAAGATTAATGATTGTTACATTAAAAGCTGCTCAAGCCCCACCTTCAATAACTATGAAAACTATCGATAGCAATTCAGATTTTTTTACAAAAGTTTTAGTAGCTTCAGAACAGAAATAAACAGTATCAACTTTGCTGTTGTACTCTCAACGTGTCTTCAATAGCAAGCAAACGATTATATTTTGCAATCCGTTCACCGCGGCAGGGCGCACCAGATTTTATTTGGCCCGCATTTGTACCCACCGCAAGATCTGCAATAAATGAATCGCACGTATCACCCGAACGATGAGAAACAATCGTGCTCATCCCATGCTCTTGGCATAATCGAATTGCTTGAATAGCTTCTGTGATAGTGCCTACTTGATTTGGTTTAATGATCGCACCATTTGCCGCTCGTTTTTCAAGTGCATACACAATACGATCTTTATTGGTTACTAATAAATCGTCTCCAACAATTTGCACACGAGAAGATAATGATTGAAAAAGCATCCTCCAGCCATTCCAATCATCTTGAGCAAACCCATCTTCAATCGTTTTGAGCAGATATTCATTGACT